>ENA-OQKH01001012-OQKH01001012.1-human-gut-metagenome-genome-assembly--contig:-NODE-1012-length-13644-cov-3.784108_pt1 | contig 13644 bp, 11 predicted proteins | sample MGYA00242645_ERZ504791 | MGnify/ENA primary metagenome ERZ504791 (study PRJEB26092, sample SAMD00036388) | human gut metagenome | host: Homo sapiens | study: EMG produced TPA metagenomics assembly of... | reverse complement strand
GAAAAACTCTACAAAGTGCGTAAATTCAAGGATTTCTAGGTATCTTTCCTTTGTAGTCCCACCACTGTCTCCACATGCGCGGTACCCGGGAACATATCGACGGGGGTGACGGCCTCAATATTATAGTCCTCGGCGGTAAACTGCTTTAAATCGCGGGCGAGAGTGGCGGGGTCGCAGGAGACGTAGACGACGCGCGTGGGGCGCATGGCGGCGATGCTTGTGATAACGGCGGCATCGCAGCCCTTGCGCGGGGGGTCGATGACGATGACGTCGGGGCGCTCGCCGCGCTCGTAGAGGATGCGCGCGGCGTCTTTGGCGTCGCCGCAAAGGAACTCGGCGTTCGTGACATGGTTGTGCGCGGCGTTTTTGCGGGCATTTTCAACAGCGGAGGGGATAATCTCCGCGCCGATGAGCTTCTTCGCGCGGCTCGCCATGGAAAGCCCGATGGTGCCGGTGCCGCAGTAGAGGTCAAGCAGCGTTTCCGCACCTGTAAGCCCGGCATACTCTGCGGCCTTGTTGTAAAGCGCCTCCGCCTGCGTGCGGTTCACCTGATAAAACGCGTGGGGCGAAATTTCAAACTCCAGCCTGCAGAGCGTATCGCGGATCGTGGGCTTGCCCCACAGCGTGCGCAGCTCGCGACCCAAAACGACATTTGTGCGCTCGCGGTTGATGTTTAACACAATGCCGGTAATTTCCGGCACAGCCTCGCGCAGCATTTTGACGAGCAAGTCTTCCCCGTGCAGCTTTGCGCCGTTCGCGACGATGCACACGAGCACCTCACCGCTCTTTTCGCCACAGCGCATGTAAAGGTGGCGCAGAACGCCGCTGTGCGCCGCTTCATCGTAGATGCTCTCCCCGCTCAGTTTTTGCCACGCGCGGAACGCTTCCGCCGCGCGATCAAATACCTCGGGCTGCAAAAGGCAGGTGTGCGTGTCGATGATACGGTGGGAATTCACGGCGTAAAAGCCCATCTGCATTTCGCCGTTTTTGGAAAGTCCGATGGGCAGCTGGCATTTGTTGCGGTAGCGCGTGCGGGACGGCGCGCCGAGGATCGGCTCCATGGGGATATTTTCAAAGCCGCCGATGCGCTCCAAGGCGTCGCGGACACGCTGCGTTTTGATCTTCAGCTCCGCTTCATACGTGATGTGGCGGTAAACGCAGCCGCCGCACGGGCCTGCAATGGAGCAATCCGGTGTGGTGCGATCGGGCGACGGCGTAAGCAGCTCCTCGAGCCGCCCGAATGCGTATTTTTTGAGGACTTTTACGACGCGCACGACGCAGCGGTCGCCCACGGCGGTACCGGGCACGAACACGGCCATGCCATCTGCGCGGCAGATGCCGCTGCCCTCGGCGGTCATGGCGGTGATCTCCGCTTCAAACAAATCATTTTTCTTTATCATGGAAAAACCTCCGTCAAACACAAAATTCTCTTTTTCATGCATAAAGCAGAGAACATGCGGGTAATTTAAGGGTGAGATACGATTTCAAACGGCTTATGTGGAAGAACGCGGTCAATTTATATGTGCAAAATATACACAAATTTTTATTTTGATTTGTGCGACAATAGCAAAAGGGAGATTGTTTCAGAAACCGTTGACAATCGATATTTCAGTCGTTATAATAGAGACATAACAAATGACAACGAGCTCTGCGGTAAACGTTACCGCGACTTTTCAATACAACTCCTCCCCAAAAGAGAGCAAAAGGCGAGATTCATTTCTCGCCTTTTGCTCTTTTCTGCATTGCTTTTTACAGAAGGCTTTTGAAGTCTCCGCAAAAGCGAAAAGAGCGGTAAAATCACGAAACGACGTTCTGCGGCGTGCCGTTCCGGAACGCTTTCAGGTTCTCGGCGACAGTCTTAATGAGACGGGCGCGCGCGTCTCGGGACGCCCACGCGATGTGCGGCGTGACGATACAGTTTTGGGCGGTGAGCAGCGGGTCATCCTTTTTCGGCGGCTCGTGCACAAGGACGTCAAGCCCCGCTCCGGCGATGCGGCCACTATTCAGCGCCTCGGCAAGGGCAGCTTCGTCCACAACTGCGCCGCGCGCCGTATTGATAAGGAACGCAGTGGGCTTCATCAGGTTAAGGCGCTCCGCATTCACAAGCCCGCGGGTCTCGTCCGTGAGCGGGCAATGCAGCGAGACGACATCGGCATTTTTGAAAAGCGCGTCGAGCTCCGCCCACTGATAACGCTCGGGCAGCTCCCGTTTCGTGCGGCTGTATACGAGACTTTTCATGCCGAGCGCCGCGCCGAGCTTTGCGACGGTTTGCCCGATATGTCCGAAGCCGACAATGCCGAGCGTTTTGCCGTACAACTCAAACAGCGGGTGCGTGCTGTGACTCATCGTTTCGGCCTTATTCCAGTCGCCGCCGCGGGTGGCGGCGCTTATTTTTTCGGTGTGATTGCACAGCTCCAAAAGCAGCGCAAACGCCTGCTGCGCGACGGTCTCCACGCAATAAAGCGGCACATTGCACACGGTGATGCCCAGTTCTCCTGCGGCTTTGACATCGACAGTATTATACCCCGTTGCAAGAAGGCCGATAAAGCGCAGCTTCGGCAATTTCTGCATGATTTCGCGGCTTATAACATTGCGGTTCAAGATGACAGCTTCGGCGTCCTTTGCGCGCTCCACGATTTCTTCGGGCTTAGTGGAGTCATACACGGTGACGCTGCCGAGCGCCCTGAGCGGCGCCCACGAGACGTCGCCGGGGTTTGTAGAGCCGCCGTCCAAAATAACGATATGCATAGCGAGGTCCTTTCTGTTTTCATTTTTTATCCTACATGTAAAAATGTGTTATAGCTCTTTCTAACGGCCGTTTCTGACCGCCGTTTAAGAAACCCCTTGATAGGGCTTCTTACGGCTGAACAGTCCCCCGGACTGTTCGGGCTCGTCGTTTCTTTCGCTTGCTATTATACCGCATTTTGTTTTTTGTTTCAACGATTTTGCGCGCCGTTTGTCAAAGGATTTTGTCATCCTCTACACATATTTGCAGTTTTTAAAACTTAGAATTGCAATTTCACGAAAATCCGATTATAATAATTCTGTTAAGCGGGAAACGTTTTCACGGCGTTTGCCGCCTGTGTATTTTCGGCAGATAAACTGAACACAAACAGCAGAATACCGCGGTTTGCGGAGGAACGGGGGACTTCTATGAACTACGATCGAACACCATTTGAAACGGACAAGCCCGGCGAGGAATGCGGCGTTTTCGGCGCATACGATTTTGACGGACACGACATTTCTTCTTCCATTTATTACGGATTATTCGCCTTGCAGCACCGCGGACAGGAAAGCTGCGGCATCGCCGTCAGCGACACCGAGGGCCCCAAAGGCAAGGTGGATTACTACAAGGACATGGGCCTTGTAAACGAGGTATTCGACGAGGAGCGTCTCAATCGCCTGCACGGCAATATCGGCGTGGGCCATGTGCGCTACTCCACCGCCGGTGCGAGCAACCGCGAAAACGCGCAGCCGCTCATCATCCACTATATCAAGGGCACACTGGCCGTAGCGCACAACGGCAACCTGACAAATGCCGTTGACCTCCGCGAAAAACTAAAGTACAGCGGCGCTATTTTCCAAACGACCATCGATTCCGAGACGATTGCCTACTACATCGCACGCGAGCGCGTACAGACGAAAAACGTACAGGAGGCCGTCAGCCGCACGATGGACAAAATTGAGGGTGCCTATGCCCTCGCGGTCATGTCCCCCCGCAAGCTGATCGGCGCGCGCGATCCCTATGGCTTCAAGCCCCTATGTATCGGCAAGCGCGACAACACGTATTTCCTCTCCAGCGAGACCTGTGCGCTTGACGCCGTGGGCGCGGAATTCGTTCGCGACGTAGAGCCGGGCGAGATTGTCACCATCACGCCGAACGGCATTCTCTCCGACAAATCGCACTGCCTCCCCGCCGAAAAGCAGGGGCGCTGCATTTTTGAGTACATTTATTTCGCCCGCCCGGACAGCCGCATTGACGGCATCAACGTGTATTCCGCACGTCTGCTTGCCGGCCGTTTCCTCGCGAAAGACTCCCCCGTGGATGCGGACATCGTCGTCGGCGTGCCGGAATCCGGCAACGCGGCAGCACAGGGCTACGCCATGGAATCCGGCATCCCCTACGGCACGGCATTCGTGAAAAACAACTACGTCGGCCGCACATTCATCAAACCGAAGCAGAGCAGCCGCGAATCCAGCGTGCGCGTTAAATTGAATGTCCTGCGCGAGGTTGTCAAGGATAAGCGCGTCATCCTCATCGATGACTCCATCGTGCGCGGCACGACGAGCGACCAGATTGTGAACATGCTGAAAGACGCCGGCGCAAAAGAGGTGCACATGCGCATCAGCTCGCCCCCGTTCCTGTGGCCGTGTTACTTCGGCATCGATGTGCCGGAGCGCCACCAGCTTATCGCCTATAATCACACGGTCGACGAGATCTGCAAGGAGATCGGCGCAGATACGCTCGGCTATTTACGTTTAGAGCGTCTGCCGGAAATGGTGAACGGTCTCGGCATCTGCACGGGATGCTTTACGGGCGACTACCCCATTCCCGCCCCGGAAGAAGACATTCGCGGCGAATACGAAGCGTAATGCGTTTCTGTCGGCAAAAAGGCTCTGCTCACAAACGCGTGGTGGATTATCGTCCTTCCCGGCGTGTTCCTCATCGCAACACTCCTTTGCATCACCAGCCTCGGCAGTACCCTGCAAACGGGTTCGAGCCGCCGCCACAGCAATTTGTAAAATCGAATTTACCTGTATACACAAAAACGCTCCCGGCATAAATGTAGATGTCCATAAAACAGCATCAGTCCCGGCAGTAATGTCTGCCGGGATTGTTCTTGCCGTACATTGAAGCCATATGATATGATTAAACAGACTGATAAACTTGAGTTTATTTGATTAAGGAGAATTGAAAATAATGTTGGAATTAAAAAGATTGTCAGTTGATGATGGCTTAGATATTTACACAATGCTGCAAGAGATCCCTGCTGAAGAAAATGGATTAATTAACAAAGCCAACGGATTAACATTTGATGAGTATAAAGAATGGCTGATTGTAAAACAGAAGGATTCTGAGCAAGAAGGGATTGTAGATGGTTGGAAAGTGCCTTCTACAACTTTTTGGCTATATGCTGATGGTATTCCGGTTGGATTTGGTTCTGTCAGACATTTTTTGACTGAGGCACTGAGAAAAGCAGGAGGAAATATCGGGTACGGAATTGCACCAGCGTTTCGTGGAAAAGGATATGGAAAAGAACTGCTGAGATTATTGCTTAATGAAGCGAAAGAAATGGGAATAGATAAAGTGTTAGTAACCATTCTTTTAGATAACATAGCATCTCAAGCTGTGGCAATAGCAAACGGAGGTGTTGTTACTGAAAGAACTGACGAGAGAGTTTTCATTTGGATTGATACTAAGAAATAAAAAGGAAAATCAATTCCAATTTGTCAAACAGTAAGGGCGCACTTCTATACACCATTCGGTGTAGTGCGGTAATGTGCGATTTTGCACCGCATCCAAGCCTCCCGCGTCAGAGGGAGCCATGGATATTCCAGCCCTAACATAAAAAAAGAATCCGACCTTTGATTGCAGCCATAGGTCGGATTCACTTTTTTATGAGCAACCAGCTAAAAACCGGGAGCATTTTTCATTTCGTGTTTTAGCAGCAAAGGTGCCGCTTCAAAAACAGTCTGCTGTATAAGGTTTTTATTCCGCCTTGGAAAGCAGTCCGTCGATGAACTGACGGGCGAGTCTCGCGGAGCGGTTGCCACGCTCCAGCGCAAAGCGCTCGGCGAGCAGCTCCAGTTCCTGCGTCGGCATATCGATGCCGTTTTCCTCCGCAAGGTGGCGCACGATGTGCAGGAACGTGTCCTTGTTCGGCTTGCTGAACGTCACGTGGATGCCGAAACGCTCGGAAAGCGATGCAAGCTCCTGCATCGTATCGTTGCGGTGAATGTCATCGTCCTCACGGTCGGAGAACTTCTCCTTGATGATATGGCGGCGATTACTCGTCGCGTAGATTGCCACGTTCTGCGACTTCGCCGTAACGGAGCCCTCCAGCACCGCCTTCAGCGCATTGAAGTTATCGTCGTCCTTGAGGAACGAAAGGTCGTCGATGAACAGAATAAACTTCAGCGGGTTCGCAGAAAGCTCATCGAGAATTTTCGGGATCGACTGTAACTGATCCTTGCGCACCTCGATGATACGCAAACCCTCGCGCCACAGCGCATTGACGACGGCTTTCACTGTAGACGATTTTCCCGTACCGGCGTCGCCCGTCAGCAAAATGTTCGCCGCAGGTTTACCCTCAAGCAGCGCTTTTGTGTTATCGATGATGATCTGGCGCTCGCGGGCGTAATCCACAAGGTCGGAAAGCTCCGTCTTGTCCGGGTTGCTGACCGGCACGATCTCGGCATTCTCGCCAAGGTAGAACATGCGGTTTTTGGCGTAAATGCCGTATCCGTACTTGCCGATGTTCTCGGTACGCTCTGTGTAGCACGCTTTAATGTCCGGCGCTTCGCTGACAAAGCCGGGTAAAAAGCCCCTATACTCCATCGCCCTGCGCAGCGTTTCCGGCGTGAGCTCCGCCGTCATCTGCAGCGTTTTAAGCTCTTCCAAAACGGCCTCGCGCAGGTAAGCGGGGATCTCTTCCTTTTTGCCCACGGCCTGCACGTAGACGTTCTCGCTGTTTTCGCAGATTTCGCGCACATACGCGCCGAGTATGCCGCCGTTTGCGCGGTACAGCGCAGAGACGAACGACGCATACAGCGCCGGGGACGGCTCTGCGAGATACTTATGCAAGTGATTTATAACCGCATCTTCCTGTAATTCTCTGAACACCGCCAGCGTGGACAGGCGGATGCTCAACTCCTGTAAACTACCCATCAGTTCAAAATCGCCCCCGAAGCACCGCTGGAAACCAGCGCCGCATAGCGCTTCAGGTAGCCGGAAAGTTCTTTCTTCTTCGGCACAAAGTTCTTCATGCGTTCATTGAGGACAGCCTCGTCCACCTTCAGCTCAATTTTGTTCTCCGGAATATTGATGCTGATGATGTCGCCTTCCTCCACAACGCCGATGGGGCCGCCGGAAGCCGCTTCCGGGGAAACATGGCCGACGCACGCGCCGCGCGTTGCGCCGCTGAAACGGCCGTCCGTGATGAGTGCCACGCTGTTGCCGAGGCCCATGCCCATGATAGCAGAGGTCGGGTTCAGCATCTCACGCATACCGGGGCCGCCCTTCGGACCCTCATAGCGGATGACAACGACGTCGCCCGGTACGATCTTGCCCGCGTTGATGGCCGCCTGTGCGTCCTCTTCGCTCTCGAACACGCGTGCCGGGCCTTCATGCACAAGCATCTCCGGCAGAACGGCAGAGCGCTTTACAACGCTGCCCTCCGGCGCAAGATTACCGCGCAGCACGGCGATGCCGCCGGTCTGACTGTATGGATTCTCGATGGGACGGATAACGTTGTGGTTCAGGTTCACGCAATTCTTGATGTTCTCGCCGACGGTCTTGCCGGTCACGGTTATGCAGTCCGTGTGCAGCAGACCCTTTTTGCTCAGCTCGTTCATCACAGCATATACGCCGCCCGCTTCGTCAAGCTCTTCAACGTACGTTCTGCCCGCCGGTGCCAGATGGCACAGGTTCGGGGTCTTTTCGCTGATCCGGTTTGCGATGTCGAGGTTGATCTCGATGCCGCACTCGTGCGCGATGGCCGGCAGATGCAGCATACTGTTCGTGGAGCAGCCGAGTGCCATATCGACCGTAAGAGCGTTCATGATGGCGTCCTTCGTCATGATGTCACGCGGGCGAATATTCTTTCTCAGCATATCCATGACCGCCATGCCTGCGTGCTTTGCAAGCTCGATACGTGCGGAATATACCGCCGGGATGGTGCCGTTGCCGCGCAGACCCATGCCGAGGGCTTCAGTCAGGCAGTTCATGGAGTTTGCGGTGTACATGCCGGAGCAGGAGCCGCATGTCGGGCAGGTCTTGCACTCATATTCGCGCAGCTTTTCTTCGGTAATCTTACCGGCGTTGAATTCGCCCACCGCCTCCGAAATGGAGGAGAAGCTCGTTTTTGCACCGTCTACGTGGCCCGCAAGCATCGGGCCGCCGCTGACAAACACCGTCGGCACGTTAAGGCGCGCCGCCGCCATCAAAAGGCCCGGCACGTTCTTGTCGCAGTTCGGCACCATGACGAGCGCATCAAAGCCGTGTGCCAATGCCATGGCTTCGGTGGAATCCGCAATGAGGTCGCGCGTGACGAGCGAATACTTCATGCCGGTGTGGCCCATTGCAATGCCGTCGCACACCGCGATCGCCGGGAAGACAATCGGCGTACCGCCTGCCATCGCAACGCCGATCTTTACGGCGTCCACAATCTTATCGATATTCATGTGGCCCGGGACGATCTCGTTATAGGAGCTGACGATGCCGACGAGCGGACGTTCGATCTCCTCCTCCGTGAGGCCCAGAGCATGGTACAGCGCACGGTGCGGCGCGTTCTGCGTACCGATTTTCAGAGAATCACTTTTCATTTTATTTCCTCGATCCGTGAAATTTTGGCTGTGGCGCGGCGTCCCACATGGAAAAACGCGCCGTGTATAAATAGGGTTTAAGCCATAGAGGAAAACTCCCCTATGGCTATCCCCTTAAAACAAATTCCGTTCAAATCAGTTGTTGATGAGCTTATCCTCGTCGCTCCAGCTGTACAGCTTGCGGATATCCGCGCCCACAGCCTCGCTCGGATGCTCGGAAGCCAGCTTGCGCATTGCGTTGAAGTGTACCTGGCCGCCCGCGGAAGACATGTCGAGCAGGAAGTCCTTTGCGAAGGTGCCGTCCTGAATGTCCTTCAGGATCTTCTTCATGGTCTTCTTCGTCTCCTCGGTGATGATCTTCGGGCCGGTGATGTAATCGCCGTACTCTGCCGTGTTGGAGATGGAGTATCTCATGCCGGCAAAGCCGCTCTGGTAGATGAGGTCGACGATGAGCTTCATCTCGTGGATGCACTCAAAGTACGCGTTTCTCGGGTCGTAGCCTGCCTCAACCAGCGTCTCGAAGCCGGCCTGCATCAGAGCGCAAACGCCGCCGCAGAGAACTGCCTGCTCGCCGAAGAGGTCGGTCTCGGTCTCGGTACGGAACGTGGTCTCCAAAACGCCTGCTCTTGCGCCGCCGATACCGAGTGCATATGCGAGGCCGATGTCCCAAGCGTCGCCCGTTGCATCCTGCTCGACCGCGATGAGGCACGGTACGCCCTTGCCTGCCTGATACTCACTTCTGACCGTGTGACCCGGGCCCTTCGGCGCGATCATGATGACGTTGACGTTCTTCGGCGGCTTGATGCAGCCGAAGTGAATGTTAAAGCCGTGTGCAAATGCCAGGGTCTTGCCCTCGGTCAGGTTCGGCTCAATGCTCTCTTTGTACAGTGCAGCCTGCTTTTCATCGTTGATGAGAATCATGATGATGTCCGCAGCCTTTGCAGCCTCGGCGCTTGTCATGACCTTGAGGCCCTGTGCCTCGGCCTTTGCCCAGCTCTTGGAGCCTTCATACAGACCGACAATAACGTCAACGCCGCTGTCCTTCAGGTTCAGTGCATGTGCGTGACCCTGCGAGCCGTAGCCGATGATGGCAACGGTCTTGCCTGCGAGCTTCTGCAGATCGCAATCCTGCTGATAAAAAATTCTTGCCATGATAAATTACCTCTTTCTGTGCATGAATTGGTATGTTAATTTAAATGGACAAACTAAATTAGAAATTGATGGCCTGACGGATCGTCGTGCTGCCCTTTTCAAGGGAAACATTGCCGGTGCGGCAGATCTCAAGGATCTCGTAGTCGCGCATCAAATCGACGAATTCATCGATTTTTCGCGATTCGGAGGTCAGGCAAAGCATCAGGGAATCCTTGGAGTAATCCATGGTCTTCGCGCCGAACGCGTCCGCCGCGGCAAGGATGTCACTGCGCGTTTTGGAATCGTTTTTCAGCTTGATGAGCATCAGCTCGCAGCTGACGGAGGTGTCCGGGGTGAACTCTTTAATGGAGCAAACGTCCGGCAGCTTATAAAGCTGGTTCACGAGCTGCTGCTTCTGCGTCTCGCCGCCCTCAAACGTGACGGTGATGCGGGAAAGCGCGTTCGATTCCGTTTCGCTGACGGTCAGAGAAATGATGTTGAACTGACGTCTTCTGAACATGCTCGTCACACGGTTCAGCACGCCGAACTGGTTATTGACCAGAACCGCTACGGTATATCGATTCATCTCATTCACCCACCTTCATGATAATATCATCCATGCTGCCGCCCGGCGGGAGCATGGGCAGGACGAATTCGTCCTTATCGATCCTGCAATCGATGACATACGGGCCGTCGCAGCTGAATGCGTGCTCAAACGCCTTGTCGAGCGCCGCCACGGTATCAACAGCCTCGCCGTCCGCGCCGAACGCGCGCGCAAGCGCCACAAAGTCGGTCTTGCGGTCGAGAATCGTGTTGGAATAGTGCTTATTAAAGAACAGCGTCTGCCACTGGCGCACCATGCCGAGCACGCCGTTATTCATCAGAAGGATGACAACCGGCACGTTGTAGGTTACGGCAGTGGTGAGTTCGTTGAGACACATGCCGAAGCTGCCGTCGCCCGTGACGAGCACGCTGCGCTCGCCTGTGCCGACCGCCGCACCGATGGCCGCACCGAGGCCGAAGCCCATGGTGCCGAGGCCGCCGCTGGAAATGAAGCGGCGCGGCTTTTTGAAGTTCACGTTCTGCGCCGCCCACATCTGGTGCTGGCCGACGTCCGTTGCAACGGCGGTATTCTCGCCGAGGTGCTTGTTCAGCGTCATGATCGCGTTGCGGGGCGTAAGGCCCGGGCGAATATCGAGATAATCGTTTTCGGTTTCTTTTAAGGCTTTCACGGCCTTTTCCCAGTCGGGCTTCTGCTCTGCGTTGACGAGCGGAATGAGCTTTTGCAGCGTCAGCTTCACGTCGCCGCGCAGGCCGCAGGCGGAGTTCACGGTTTTCGAGAGCTCGGAGCCGTCCACGTCAATATGGATGATCTGCGCAAGCTTCGCAAACTTCTCGCGGTTGCCCGTCACGCGGTCGTTAAAGCGCACGCCGAGCGAAATGATGAGGTCAGCGTCGTGCATCGCCATGGAGGAAGCGTAGTGGCCGTGCATGCCCTGCATACCGAGGAAACGCGGGTGGTCGGTCGGAATGCCGGAAAGACCCATCAAGGAGCAGCCGATCGGTGCGTCAATCTTCTCGGCGAGCGCCAGCATTTCTTCCTGTGCTTCCGATGTGATGAGACCGCCGCCGAAGTAAATGAACGGACGCTTCGAGGCATTGATGAGCGCCGCGGCTTCTTTGATGCGCACGTCCTTCGCCGCGTGGCGTTCTTCGGACTGTACGGGTGCCTGCGGCTCGTAATCGCAGACCGCTGTCTGCACGTCCTTCGGCACGTCGATGAGCACCGGGCCCGGTCTGCCGGACTGCGCAAGCGCAAACGCCTCGCGGATGGTGTCCGCCAGATTCTCCACGGAGCCGACGAAGTAGTTGTGCTTCGTAATGGGCAGCGTCACGCCCGTAATGTCGATCTCCTGGAAGCTGTCCGTGCCGATCTGTGTCGTCGGCACGTTGCCGCAAATCGCAACAAGCGGGATGGAATCGAGGTACGCCGTCGCAATACCGGTCACAAGGTTCGTTGCGCCCGGGCCGGAGGTGGACATCACCACGCCCACCTTGCCGGTCGCTCTCGCGTAGCCGTCCGCCGCGTGGGCAGCGCCCTGCTCGTGCGCCGTCAGCATGTGGCGAATTTCATTCTGATATTTATAAAGACTGTCGTAAACGTTCAGGATCTGCCCGCCCGGATAACCGAAAACGGTGTCGCAGCCCTGTTCAATTAAAGTTCTGATGAGGATATCTGCACCTGTAAGCTGCATTCAATTACTCCTTCGTTAAGTATTCGAGGATGAGATCGCCGCACTTTTTGCAGCCGACCTTCGTCATGCCGTCTTCCATAATGTCGGCAGTACGGTAACCCGCGTCAAGGTACTTGGAAACCGCATGCTCCACCGCATCGGCTTCCTTCGCCATGTCGAAGCTGTAACGCAGCATCATGGCGGCGGAAAGAATGGTGCCGATCGGGTTTGCAAGGTCCTGACCCGCAATGTCCGGTGCAGAGCCGTGGATCGGCTCGTACAGGCCGCAGCTCGTCGCACCGAGGCTCGAGGACGGGATCATGCCGATGGAGCCGGTGATCATGGAAGCTTCGTCGGAAAGAATGTCACCGAACATGTTCTCCGTCACGATGACGTCGAACTGTGCCGGGTTCTTCACGATCTGCATCGCGCAGTTATCGACGAGCATATCGGTCAGCTCCACGTCGGTGTATTCTTCCGCCAAGCGGTGCATGACCTTCTTCCAAAGGCGGCTCGTGTCGAGCACATTGCTCTTTTCTACGGAGCACAAACGGTGATTGCGCTTTCTTGCCGTCTCAAATCCGATGCGGCCGATGCGCTCGATCTCCGCTTCACTGTACTTCATAATGTCCGTCGCGACCGGCCGGCCGTCTGCATCATCGGTCTTATGCTCGCCAAAATAGATGCCGCCGATGAGCTCGCGCACGATGATGAAATCGATGCCCTTTTCGACAATAGATTTTTTCAGCGGAGAAGCGTCAGAGAGCTGCGGCCAAATCTTCGCCGGGCGGTTGTTGCTGTAAACACCCATACCCGCGCGCAGGCGCAGCAGACCCTTTTCCGGGCGCTTCGGGCCCGGCACGTCGTTCCACTTATCGCCGCCTACGGCGCCGAGCAGCACACTGTCGGAAGCTACGCACTTATCGAGCATTTCCTGCGGCAGCGGGTCGCCCCACTTATCGATGGCACAGCCGCCCATATCGACGTCTGTATAATGAAAGGTGTGTCCGTACAGCTCTGCAATTCTATCCAGCACGCGGAGCGCTTCGTTTACGATCTCCGGGCCGATGCCGTCGCCGCGGATCACCGCGATGTTCTTCGTCATTTGTTTTCCGCCTCCTTGAGGGACTTCAGCAAGCCGCCTGCTTTGATGATGTTCTGAATGAACGGCGGGAACGGCTGTGCCTTATACGTCTTGCCGGTCGTGACGTCGGTGATGATGCCGGTATCAAAATCGACCGAAACTTCGTCGTTTGCGTTGATCTCGTCCGCCGCTTCCTCGCACTCGAGAATCGGCAGGCCGATATTGATGGCGTTGCGGTAGAAAATACGCGCAAAGCTCTTTGCAATGACGCAACCCGTGCCGCAGGTTTTAATGACGAGCGGTGCGTGCTCACGGGAAGAGCCGCAGCCGAAGTTCCAGCCCGCCACAATGACGTCGCCCTTTTCGACCTTCTTTACGAACGCCTTGTCAATATCCTCCATGCAGTGGAGCGCAAGCTCCTGTGCGTTCGGGGTGTTGAGGTAACGTGCGGGAATGATAACATCCGTATCGACGTTATCGGGATATTTGAAAACCTTGCCCTGTGTGTTCATGCTTACGCCTCCTTATATTCGGTGATGTAGCCGGTCAGCGCGCTGGCTGCCGCCGTGTGCGGAGAAGCCAGGTACACTTCGCTGTCCACATGACCCATGCGGCCGACAAAGTTGCGGTTCGTTGTGGCAATGCAGCGTT
>ENA-OQKH01001009-OQKH01001009.1-human-gut-metagenome-genome-assembly--contig:-NODE-1009-length-13704-cov-3.393484_pt1 | contig 13704 bp, 7 predicted proteins | sample MGYA00242645_ERZ504791 | MGnify/ENA primary metagenome ERZ504791 (study PRJEB26092, sample SAMD00036388) | human gut metagenome | host: Homo sapiens | study: EMG produced TPA metagenomics assembly of... | reverse complement strand
GATGTATCCGGAGCCTTATTATGGCATGAACAACAAGTTAGACCGGAATATCATCCCAGATCTTGCCAAAACAGGACGCGAGTTCTACACCTATTGGTTCCGCACGGAATTCACCGTACCGAAAGCGCTTAACGGCAAGGCAATGTGGCTGAATGTGCGCACGCAGATCGAAGGGGACGACGGCAAAAACCCGCAGTTTTTGCTGTTTGTGAACAACGTGCCCGTGCAGGGCATGGACATGAATCACCGTGACGTGCTGCTTTCCCCGAAAGCGATTTCCGGCGAAAAGCTTGTGTTCGACTTGCAAGCGTACACCGGCACCATCCACAACGAATTCAATCTCTTTATGGAAATTCAGGAGATTGACCCGGAGATTGAAGCGCTGTATTATGACTTGAAAGTGCCGGTCGAGGCTTTTTCGCGCATGGAAAAGGAAGACCGAAACCGCATGCTGCTGGAAAACGCGCTGAACGAAGGCATAAACCTGCTCGACCTGCGCACGCCATACAGCGAGGAATTTTACGCTTCCGTGTGCGCGGCTTCCGCATATCTAAAAAAAGCGGTCTACACCGACCTTGCGGGACACGACGACGTGATTGCAAGCTGTATCGGCCACACGCACATCGACGTGGCGTGGCTGTGGACGGTCGCCCAGACACGCGAAAAGACCGCGCGCAGCTTTGCGACGGTTTTGAAGCTTATGGACGAATACCCGAATTATCACTTCATGTCCAGTCAGCCGCAGCTTTATTATTTCTTAAAAGAGCGTTATCCGGAGCTGTATGCGCGCCTGAAAGAGCGCGTGAAGGAAAAGCGTTGGGAGCCGGAGGGCGGCATGTGGCTGGAAGCCGACTGCAACCTGACGAGCGGCGAAAGCCTTGTGCGCCAGTTCATTCACGGCAAGCGCTTCTTCCGCGAGGAATTCGGTGTGGATAACCGCATTTTGTGGCTGCCGGACGTGTTCGGCTACTCCGGCGCGCTGCCGCAGATCATGAAAAAGAGCGGCATCGATTACTTTATGACGACGAAGCTTTCGTGGAACCAGTTCAACGAAGTGCCGTTCGATACATTCGAGTGGCGCGGCATTGACGGCAGCGAAGTGCTGACGCATTTCATCACCACGCTCAGCATCGGCCAGAACGTGCAGAACTTCTTCACCACCTACAACGGCATGCTGCACCCGGATGCCATTATGGGCGGCTGGGAGCGCTACCAAAACAAAGACATCAACAACGATATTCTCATCGCTTACGGCTACGGTGACGGCGGCGGCGGCCCGACCCGCGATATGCTGGAGACGAGCAAGCGCATGGAAAAAGGCGTTTTGGGCATTCCAAAGGTGCGGCAGGTCTTCGCGCGGCAATATTTTGACGAGCTGAACGAGCGCGTAAAAGACAGCAAACGTCTGCCCACGTGGGAGGGTGAGCTCTACTTCGAGTATCACCGCGGCACATACACCTCCATGGCACGCAACAAACGCGGAAACCGCAAAACAGAACTTGGGCTCATGGACTTAGAACTTTTGAGTGTGCTGGCAGAGCCGCAGCTCCCCTACCCCGCGGAAGCGCTCGATAGCCTGTGGAAAAACACGCTTTTGAATCAATTCCATGATATTCTGCCCGGCACCGCCATTCACGAGGTCTACGAGCAGACGAAAAAGGAATACGATGCGATGGCGGAGACGATCTCTGCGCTTTCTGCCGACCGCATGCAAGTGCTTGCGCCGCAGGGAGAAGGCATCACGGTGTTCAACACGACGGGTAAAACGCGCAATGATATCGTTGTACTTGAAAATTGCACCGCAAATGCACTTTCCGACGGCAAAAACACTTATCCCGTGCAGCAGACCGAAAACGGTGCTGTGGCGTTCCTGCCCGACTTGCCGCCGAAGGGCTACAAGTGCTTTGCGCCGGTCGAAGCAGGCAGCTTTGAAAACCCGCTGCACATTGACGGCAGCACGATCACGACGCCGTTCTACACGGTTGAATTTGATGAAAACGGGCTCATCACGCGCCTTTATGACCGCAAAAACGACCGCGAGACCGTGCAGCCCGGCAAATATGCGAACCTGATGCGCATGTACGAGGACAAGCCGATGCACTACGACAACTGGGACATCGACTGCTACTATACGGAGAAATTTTGGGACGTCACCGACGTGCAGCGCATGGAATGGACGGAACGCGGCCCCGTGCGCGCAACCCTCGAGATTGAGCGCAAGGTCAGCCGTTCGGTCATCTGCCAGAAAATCCACTTTTACGCCGCGTGCCCGCGCATCGACTTTGAGACGACGGTCGACTGGAAAGAGCACCAGCACCTCCTGAAAGCCCACTTCCCGATGGACGTACACACAGACGAAGCAACATTTGAGATTCAGTTCGGCAACGTGACGCGCAAAACACATCAGAACACGAGCTGGGATCAGGCACGCTTTGAGAGCTGCGGCCAAAAGTGGATCGATGTTTCCGAGGGTCACTACGGCATCAGCCTGTTAAACGACTGCAAATACGGTCACTCCGTGCACAACGGCGAAATGGCGCTGACGCTCATCAAATCCGGCACAGAGCCGAACCCTGTCGCCGATCAGGAGATGCACGTATTCACCTACGCGCTCTACCCGCACGCCGAAACATGGCGCAGCGCGGAGACCGTAGCGCAGGCGTACTTCCTGAATCAGCCTGTGCGCGCCACCGCAGGCGGCACAGCAGGCGAAGCGTACTCTCTCGTGAGTGTGGACGCAAAAAACGTCATTTTGGAAACCGTCAAGCAGGCAGAAGACGGCGACGGCGTGATCGTGCGTCTGTACGAATGTGAAAACGCCCGCACAACGACAAAACTGCATTGGAACCGCCCCATCGCTTCCGTTACGGAGTGTGACTTGCAGGAGAATGCGCTCACGGATGTCCCGGTCGAAGGCGGTACATTCAAATTCATCATCAAGCCGTATGAGATCAAGACGTTCCGCATCCGTTAATCAAAAATAAGCACCGGCGGCTGTACCCGAGTTGGGCGCAGCCGCCGGCTTATTTTATGAGGTGATATGTTTTGAGGAGCGCCACGCGCCGCTTGCCGATCTCGATACTTTTTCTAAGGCTCGTACGGTTTTGAATGTTTTCCTTACCGTAGCGTATAAGCCGCCTTCCCCATGCGGCAGGCAAGCTATGCGGCGCGCAATGCAGCGCTTTTGCAGAGGGGAACGCCGCACGCAGCACGGAAAAGCGCTCGCGTTTTCCTGTATTCTGCACAGCCGCCGCGTGCAGCGTCATGTTCGCACTGTGCAAGCGGCTTTTTTCTGCCGCACCGTGCACGCCGCCTGTCAAAATATCCTCCAAAAGCGCAGTCTCATCCGGCGCGGGGTGCACGCGAAGCAGCGCTAAGCTTTCCGTTTTCTCAAAGCCGAGATATTTCTCGCCAATTTCAAAGAGCGCCGTCAAAAATTCGAGTGCCGAAAGCTTTTCGCAGCAGCGGCGCAAATACAGTTTGTCAAGCTCCTTTTCATGCTTTTCGGCAAACAACAGCAAATCACACACCGCGCGAATGCCGCACCCGCCGTGCAGAAAGTGCTTTAAGTTGTGGCACAAAAGGTACAAAAACGTCTCGTTCGCGCCAAACGTATAAATTTCTTCGCCCTGCACGGAAACGGTTTCCGTGCGCAGCTTTTCATGCGCAAAAAAGGCGTTCATGTGCCCGTACGCATCGTTTTCCGAGAACGCCGCGCCGTGCAGTTCTAAAACGAGCGGACTGCCGGGCAGGTAAAATGTCTGCTCAAGCGGATCGACACTCTCCCCTGCTGTGCGGCAGCCGAGCCGCAATAAAGCATTGCGTGTGCGGTCAAATTCACCCGAAACCGCCAGTAAATCGACATCCGAGAACAGCCGCAGCTCCGGCTTTGGGTACAGCGCAGCGCACACCGGGCCTTTCAACACGAGCGGATGCAATTTCATTTCGCGCAGCTTGCTGTAAAGCTGTAAAAATACCTGCGTTTTCAAAATCTGCTCTGCCGTTTGGCAAAACGCCATTCGCCGCGCAGCTTTCAGCGCCTTGCCGCACGCATCAAGAACAAGCGGCAGCACGCCGTGGCGCACCGCCTGGCGCAAAAGCTCCGTCTGTGTTTCCTGCGGCAGCACACCGAGCGCCGCTTTTTCGTTATGTATCGCTGCTTTCAACGCGTTTAAAAGCAAACTATCCGCCTGTTTCATCGCCTGCTCCTTTTACTCGTCCGATATGTCCAAAGTATAGCAGGACAAAAACGCGCAATAAAACGAAAAAAGGCGCCCGCCGTGAAAAATCACAAGCGAGCACCTCTTATGTTATCTCAAGCTAAAGTTCGTTTTATGTACGAATTACATCGTAACAAAGACAAACTTAATGACGAAGAGCGCAGCGATAATGGTGATACCGATGTCGTTCTTCTTGTACTTACCGGTGAAGAGCGTGATAAGCACATAAGCGATCGCGCCGATACCGATACCGTTGGAGATAGAGTAGGTCAGCGGCATCATGATGAGAGCGAGGAACGCCGGAACAGCGCTGCGCAGGTCGGACATATCGACCTTTGCGAAGCCCTTCATCATCAGAACGCCGACATAGATGAGTGCCGGAGCCGTAGCGCAGGTCGGAACCAGAGAAGCGACCGGGCTGAGGAACAGGCAAACCGCGAAGCAAATTGCAACAACAAGGCTCGTAAGGCCGGTTCTGCCGCCGGCGCCAACGCCAGCAGCGGACTCAACGAACGTGGTGCAGGTGGAAGTACCGCAAACAGCGCCCGCAACCGTTGCAACGGAGTCGCTGGTCATGCACTGGTTAACGTTGATCGGATCGCCGTTCTTATCCAGCATGTTTGCCTGAGAAGCGGTGCCGTACAGGGTGCCGATGGTGTCGAACATATCGACGAGGCAGAACGTAACGACGAGCATGATTGCGGAGAAGATGCCGCCGAGCTCAGAGCCTGTGAACGCACGCTTCCAAGCGTCAGCCTGGAACACACCGGTGATGCCGATGGAGCCGAAATCCTTAAAGGTCTGGCCGATCTGACTCATGTCGAAGGTCGGGGTCGTGCCGGAAAGGAGATAGTACAGAACGGAAACGCCTGCGATGCTGATGAGCACGCCGCCCTTGACGTTGTGCTTTTCAAGAATTGCAATGACGAGCAGACCGAGGAATGCGAGGATAGCCGGCATAAATGCCTTTGTATTTTCAACATCCGCAAAGAATGCGCCTGCCTTCAGTGCGCCGTGGATATCGACGAACTGAACGAGCGTGTACTGGTTAGCCTGGATGATGCCGACATTCTGGAAGCCGAGGAAAGCGATGAACAGACCGATACCGGCCGGGATTGCTTTCTTGAGGCAGTCCGGAAGAGCCTTTGCGACCTTGACGCGGAGACCCGTGACAGAGAACAGCAGGAAGACGATACCGGAAACCAGGATGATAACAAGACCGGCATGGTAGCCCTTGATGACGTCGCCGCCGGTGATAATCTCCGGCAGAATGAAGGATACGAAGAAGAAGGAGTTCAGACCCATGCCGCAAGCCTGTGCAAACGGCATCTTCGCATACAGAGCCATCAGCAGCGTACCGATGATTGCTGCCAGAATGGATGCGACATACACAGCGTTCCAAATCTGCTGGAAGGCCGGGTCGGCATCCGGAGCCAGATGGTTAAAGCCAACGATCTGGTTCGGGTTCGTGACTACGATGTAAGCCATCGCGAAGAACGTCGTGAGACCGGCAATGATCTCTGTGCGGACGTTCGAGCCACGCTCGGAAATTTTGAAGAATTTGTCCAAGGATGTTCACTCTCCTATAAATTAAAGAATTTCCTGTTCTTCGTTTTTTTGACCAGTTATGGTTTGCACACATCGGAAAAACAGGAATTGTTACCTATAGTATAGCCTCTAATTTTGCGAAAATCAAGAGAAAACCGAATAAAAAGTCACATTTTGTTCATAAGCTGTTTATGATTTGGAAAAAAAGAGTTTTTTGTGCATTTCGGCAAAGGCTATCCTGTATTTTGTTGTTTTTTCTCGAATTGCACTGCCGTTTTTGCGTTTTAAAATGCCCTTCTTTTTGATCACCTATAAAGTTTTCATGAATATGCCCCTATCGCTTGCTTTTTTATGCTGTTCCATGCTATACTGATTTATATGCCGTGCGCGGGGAATCCGCGCGAAAGAAAGGAAAGTGTTCCCGAACCATGAACCTACTCACAAAGCTGTTCGGCAGCTACAGCAAGAAAGAATTAAAGCGCATTGAACCGCTTAAGCAAGCGGTGCTCGCGCTCGATGACAAATACACAAAAATGACAGATGAGGAGCTGAAGGGCCAAACCGCCGTGTTGAAAGAGCGCCTTTCCCTTGGCTCTTCCCTTGACGACATCCTGCCCGAAGCGTTTGCAACGTGCCGCGAAGCCATGTGGCGCGTGCTCTCCATCAAGCCGTTCCCGGTACAGATTATCGGCGGCATCATTTTGCATCAGGGTCGCATCGCCGAGATGAAGACCGGCGAAGGCAAGACGTTCACCGCTGCCCTCCCGGCGTACCTCAACGCTTTAAGCGGCAAGGGTGTGCACATCGTCACCGTCAACGATTACCTTGCAAAATATCAGGGCGAAATGATGGCGCGTGTGTTCAACTACCTCGGTCTCACCGTAGGCCTTGCCATCCCCGGCATGGAGCCGGACGAAAAGAAAAAAGCCTACGCCTGCGACATCACATACGCAACGAACAATGAGATCGGCTTTGACTATCTGCGTGACAACATGGTCACCTACAAGGAGCGCAAGGTGCAGCGCGGTCACAACTTCGCCATCGTGGACGAGGTGGACTCCATCCTCATCGATGAGGCGCGTACCCCGCTCATCATTTCCGGCCAGGGCGAGCAGTCCACGGAGCTTTATAACGTCGCCGACCGCTTTGCCAAAACGCTGCGCCCCATCCGCGTGGCGGAGACGAACGAAAAGGAAGACAATGACGAGATCTACGAGGATTACGATTATATCATCAACGAAAAGCAGAAGACCGCAACGCTCACCAAGCGCGGCGTAAAAAAAGCCGAGCAGTTCTTCAGCTTGGAAAACCTCACGGACCCGGACAACATCACCATTCAGCACCACATCAATCAGGCGATCAAGGCGAACGGCATCATGCAGCGCGATATCGATTACGTCGTGCGCGACGGTGAAGTCATCATCGTTGATGAATTCACCGGTCGTCTGATGTACGGCAGACGCTACAACGAAGGTCTGCACCAGGCCATTGAAGCGAAGGAAGGCGTGAAAATCGCACGCGAAAGCAAAACGCTTGCAACCATCACGTTCCAGAATTTCTTCCGCCTTTACAACAAGCTCTCCGGCATGACCGGCACGGCTATGACCGAGGAATCCGAGTTCAGCGAAATTTACAAACTGGACGTTGTAGAGATTCCGACAAACAAGCCGATGATTCGTGAAGACTGCCCGGACGTTGTTTACAAGACCGAAAAGGGCAAGTTCAATGCCGTTATCAACGACATCATCGAGCACCACGAAAAAGGCCAGCCGGTGCTGGTCGGTACCATCACGATTGAAAAATCCGAGCAGCTCAGCGCCATGCTGAAGCGCCGCGGCATCAAGCACGAAGTGCTGAACGCAAAGTACCATGAAAAAGAAGCTGAAATCGTCGCACAGGCAGGCCGTAAAGGCGCCGTGACCATCGCAACGAACATGGCCGGCCGTGGTACGGATATTCTGCTCGGCGGTAACGCAGAGTTCATGGCGCGTGCCGAAATGCGCCGCATGCAGTTCTCCGAGGAGCTCATCGGCGAGGCTTCCGCCTACGGCTACACGGACGATGAAGAGATTTTGAATGCCCGCAAGACCTTTGCGGAGCTCAACAAAAAATACAAAGCGGAGATTGCGCCGGAGGCAGAGGAAGTTCGCAAGCTCGGCGGCCTGTACATCATCGGCACGGAGCGCCACGAATCTCGCCGTATCGATAACCAGCTGCGCGGCCGTGCGGGCCGTCAGGGCGATCCCGGTAAGAGCCGCTTCTACATCTCTCTTGAAGACGACCTCATGCGTCTGTTCGGCGGCGACCGCATCCAGACCATTATGGACCGCCTGAATGTGGACGAGGACATGCCGATCGAAGCGTCTATCCTCTCCAACACCATCGAAAACGCACAGAAGAAGGTCGAGGGCAGAAACTTTGCCATTCGTAAGAACGTCCTGCAGTATGACGACGTGATGAACCGCCAGCGCGAGATCATCTATGAACAGCGCGACCGCGTGCTGAACGGCGACAACGTGAAGCCGCAGATTATGTCCATGATCGATCAGGCCATCGAAGCGAACGTCAAGCGCTTCTTGCCGGAGAACACCCTGCACGACGACTGGGATCTCCGCGGTCTGCGCGACCACTACCTCGGCTGGATGGTCAATCCGGATGAGCTGCACTATGAGGGTCAGGCGTTTGAGGATCTCGAGCAGCAAACGGTCATCGATTTTCTCAAGGAGCGTGCACACAAGCTTTACGACCTGCGTGAAAAGGCGTTCACCCCGCCGATCATGCGTGAAGTGGAGCGCGTGGTGTTGCTGAAGAACGTCGATACGCAGTGGATGGATCACATTGATGCGATGGATGAGCTCCAGAAGGGCATCCGTCTGCGCGCCTACGGCCAGCAAGACCCGGTCATTGCATACCGCGAAGAGGGCTTTGACATGTTTGACGCGATGATCGACACGATCCGCGAGAATACCGCCCGCATGATTCTGACTGTGCGCCTGAAGACGCCGGAAGCACCGAAGCGTGAAGCCGTCGCCAAGGAGACCGGCACAACATCCTCCGATACGCCGGCCGTCAAGCAGCCGGTGCGCAAAAACGGCAAAAAGCCCGGCAGAAACGACCCGTGCCCGTGCGGCAGCGGCAAGAAATACAAGAAATGCTGCGGAAGGAATGAATCCTAATTCATAATCAAATCTATGAAAGACTTAGCTTCTTTACATTTAGATAATCACGACAGCCGTTTGAAGTACTACCATCTGTTCATGACCATGCCGGCGGAAACGGAAATTCCGCATTATGATCTGCCCGCGGGGTATTCGTTCACAACCTACACCCCCGGCGACCGTAATACGTGGATTGAGATTGAAAAATCGGCAAAAGAGTTTTCGACTTTTGAGGAAGGCGTGGACGCGTGGCAGCGCTACTACGGCAAGCACGAAGACGTTTTGCCCGACAGAATGTTCTTCATCGTCGACCCGAACGGCAAGAAGGTTGCGACCGCAACGGCGTTTTTCGATGAAAAGCTGCCCGGTGGCTGGCTGCATTGGGTTTCCGTAAGCCGCGACGCGCAAGGCAAGGGACTTTCCCGCCCGCTCATCGCGCACACGCTGCACCGTTTGCAGGCGCTCGGCTACAAAGAGCTGTTCGTGCCCACCCAGACCACCACGTGGGTCGCCGCAAAGCTGTACCTTGATTTCGGCTTCCGTCCCGTGCTGGAGAATTTGGAAGAAAATCATTTCGGTTGGCGCATGCTGAAAACGCTGACCGACCACCCGGCATTAAAAGAGCTGGAACCCGTCGAGGTTGACGAATTACTAAATAAATAAGAAAGCGACCGCTTTTCGAGTATTCGGAGAGCGGCCGTTTTGTATTCTTAAAATTGAATACACATTGTAAATTCTTATTAGTTTTGTTAATAAATTGAGTTCGCATCATTTTTCTTGAGAATTTCAATAATTATTATTGACACACAAATTTGAAACTGTTAATATTTTATTGAAAAATAAAAAAGGTGTGATTTCAATGTATGAATAAGCGCTCTGTTTTTTTCCTCAGTATTTTGCTCTTGCTTTCCGGCTGCGCGGCGCATAAGGTCGATGTGCCCGCACTCGAATTCGGCGGCACAGAGGGCGACGTTTCCGTGCTGCGGCTCTATTTTGACGGCGACTCCCCTGTTTTTCTTGAAAACGGTTTTACCGACCTCTGTGACCTGTACGTCACCGGGCAGTACAGGCACGTATTTGACCTTGAGGTGCTCGAAACGACGGATGTGGCGACCATTTACGAGTTGCCGCGAAGCTACGACCTGCTCGACAATGTGACGGGCATTTTGATTTACAGCGATTACGCTTATGCCGCCGTGCGTGAGAACAGCAATTTGCGCCTGCATCCGCTTTCCCCCGGTGCGCCGGAGAAAACTTGGGGGGATTTTTACACCGCCGCGCAGAGCTATGCCAAAACGCACTCCGAGCTTTCGGGTGTGGAAAACTACGGGTTCGATTAAATTTAATTTAAGCATGACAAAAGCCCTACCGGGAATTTTCTCGGCAGGGCTTTGCTGTTGCTGTTTACTTTTCCAGTGCCTCGCAGCGCTCGTAAATTTCAAACGCGGCTCTGGCGTTGTGGTACGGGCACTTCCACGGGCCGCACAGCAGGTGTGAATTTTCCTCGTCCGGGGAATTTTTACCGCTTGCAAACCACTCGCCCGCCGGGCCGTTGATGATTTCGGCTTTGATGTATGCCCAGCTCTTCAGCGCAGAATCGAGATACTTCTCGTCGCCCGTAATCTGCCATGCGTTCACGCTGCCGACAACGGCTTCCGCCTGCACCCACCAGACCTTATTCGGCACAGCGATGCCGCCTTCTTCGTGACCCTCGTCAAACAGACCTCCGTCCGTATCCATGCCGTGGCTCAGCGTGAAGTTCACCATGTTGATGGCGACCTCCTTCGCTTCCTCAAGGAGCTTTTCCGCACGGGCTTTATCTGCGCCGTACTTTTCGAGCACTTCGGCAGCTTCCGTCAACAGCCAGGAGCCCTCAATGTCATGGCCGAACGAAACCTCGCCCGGCAGCGGCTCCATTTTATCGTTGAAAAACATGACAAAATGGTGGTGCCCGGTGTCGTAAATTCTGCGTGCGGTGATTTCGATGAGGTTCACAAGGCTCTCCTCCACGCAGGCATCGTGGCGAATACGGAAGTAGCACGTCATCGGCTCCAGAATGTGGATATGCGTGTTCATGGAAAGGTTGCCCGCCTCCGTAATGGCGCCGTTGCTGCTGCCCGTGCCGCGTGCGTTTTCAAGGTAATAGTTGCCCTCTTTGCACTCGTTTTCGATGTAATCATACGTCATATCGGCATACCTGCGTGCTTCCTCGCTGCCCGTTGCGCGGACGTACTCGGAGAACGCATACAGCAAAAAGCCCTGGCCGTAGGTCATTTTCGTGTCGTCTTCCACAGAGCCGTCTGCATGCAGCATCCAGAAACCGCCGCCGTTTTTGTGGTCCCAGAAGCGCTCAACGATGTAGTTAAACGCGCGGTCGGCGAGCTCCTTATACTTCTCGTCGCCGAAAATGCGGTACGCGCCCGCAAATGTCCACAGCAAACGTGCATTCAGCACGAGGCCCTTGGACGCATCCTTGTGAATAACCTTATCAACCGTCACGGCGCCGTAAAAGCCGCCGTTTTCGTGATCGATGGTATATTGCTCCCAGAACGGGAAAATAGAACCGTGCAGCAAATCCTCTTTCATTTCATCGCGCAGCTTTAAAAGTTTTTCCATCACTTTCACCCTTCTAAATCACTATAAATTTAAAGCAGCGACTCGGCTGAACGGAGCCAAAAGCCGCTGCTTTACAATCAATATTTGTCCAAAATACAGTCCAGAACACTGACTTCTTTGCCGTTTTTCAGGTAAACGCGTGTGACGCGCTTTGAGATGTCGCACACCACTTCATAGTGGATTGTCTCCATGATGCCGGCAATTTCCGCCGCGGTGATCTCATCCTCGCCGTCGCGGCCGATGAGCGTTACGGTGTCCCCTACCTTCGCCTGCGGCACGGCGGAAACATCCACCATGCACTGGTCCATGCAGACTTTACCTAAAATCGGGCAGCGCGTGCCGTGAATGAGCACACTGCCGCGGTTCGAAAGCCTGCGGGAGTAGCCGTCCGCGTAGCCGACCGGAATGGTCGCGACGCGCATGCGTTCCTTTGCGGTGAATGTGCGGTCGTAACTGATGTCCGATCCGGGCTCAATCTCCTTCACGTGCGAAATGACGGAATGCAGGCTGAGCACCGGGCGGAAATCCGCGTGATGCTCCACGCTGAGCGACGGTTCCATGCCGTATAAAATCACGCCCGCACGCACCATATCGAGGTGCATCTCGGGGTAATCGAGGATTGCACCGCTGTTCGCGCAGTGGTGAATTTTAAACGTGATGCCCTGCTTTTCAAGCTCCGCGATGAGCGCCATAAAGCACGAGAACTGCTTCAAGGTAAATGCCTTGCCATTCTCGCCACCATCTGCCACGGCAAAATGCGTGAAGATGCCCTCCGGGATAAGCCCCGGGCGGCGGCACGCTTCTGCCACAACGCTTACGGCCTCTTTGTCGCGCTCAATGTCCTGAAAATAGAATCCGAGGCGGCTCATGCCGGTATCGACCTTGACGTGAATCTTCACCTTAACGCCGCTTTTTACGGCGTTTTCGGAGAGCGCCGCGCAGTATTCTGCAGAATACGCGCACTGCGCAATGTCGTTTTCGGCAAGCACGTCTGCGGCTTCCGCCGGGGTATAGCCCAGCACGAGCAGCGGCAGCTTGATGCCCGCACGACGCACCTGCAAGGCTTCCTCAATGTTGGAAAGCGCCAGCCAGTCTGCGCCGAGGGCTTCGTATTCCTCTGCCATGCGCACCGCGCCGTGCCCGTAGGCATCTGCCTTAATCACACAGCAGACCATCGACCGGTTGCCGACATAGCGGCGAATTTCCTTAAAATTGTGCGCCGCCGCATCGAGGTCGATCTGCGCCCATGTTCTTTTCTGTAAAATGTCCATAACCAAATTGTCCTTATACGCGGCTGCGCGGGCAGCATTTTGCCCGCGCATACCGGAATTTTATAAGGCGTTTCTGCCTTTTATTACTTGAAGTAACGCACGCCGCTCTCAAAGATCTGCTGATCCTTTTCGCCCGGCACGTTAAAGTAGAGGTTTTCGCCCTTGCGTTCGCTGTGGCCCATCTTGCCGAAGACGCGGCCATCCGGGCTTGTAATGCCCTCAATGCCGCACACGGAGCCGTTCGGGTTCCATGTGATGTCGCCGCTCACCTTGCCGCACGGCGTGGTGTACTGCGTGGCGATCTGGCCGTTTTCGATGAGCTTTTTCAGCGCTGCGTCATCCGCTACAAAGCGGCCCTCACCGTGGGAGACCGGGATGGCGAAGACATCGCCTGCGTTGACGCCGGAGAGCCACGGAGACTTCGTGTTTGTCACGCGAGTGTAGACCATGCGGGAAACGTGGCGGCCGAGCGTGTTAAACGTCAAGGTCGGGTCGTCGTCCTTGAGGTCCACGATCTTGCCGTAGGTGACAAGACCGAGCTTGATGAGCGCCTGGAAGCCGTTGCAGATGCCGAGCACAAGACCGTCGCGCGTGTCGAGCAAGTCCGTGACCGCCTGTGCGATTTTCGGGTTGCGGAACGTTGTCGCGATGAACTTGCCGGAGCCCTCCGGCTCGTCGCCGCCGGAGAATCCGCCCGGGATCATGATGATCTGGGAGGAGCGGATTGCCTTTTCCATGCGGTCGATGGTGTATTCGATGTCCTTTGCGCAGAGGTTCTGCACAACAAGGATCTCGGTCTCTGCGCCCGCCTTTTCAAACGCACGCTTCGTGTCGATCTCGCAGTTGGTGCCCGGGAAGACCGGGATGATGACCTTCGGCTTTGCCACGCCG
>ENA-OQKH01001000-OQKH01001000.1-human-gut-metagenome-genome-assembly--contig:-NODE-1000-length-13903-cov-9.832490_pt1 | contig 13903 bp, 10 predicted proteins | sample MGYA00242645_ERZ504791 | MGnify/ENA primary metagenome ERZ504791 (study PRJEB26092, sample SAMD00036388) | human gut metagenome | host: Homo sapiens | study: EMG produced TPA metagenomics assembly of... | reverse complement strand
TTATTGGATAAACGTGGTCCGCTCCTGCGGACAGCAAGTTGTGTTTTCGTTAAACGAAAACCGGACGGTTTAACGGCAATTAAGCCGCTAAACCGTCCGCTTCCTAAGCTCCGAAGTCGCTTGATTTGTCATTACGGGTTATTCAAATAAATATATTAGTTTGTTCTTTTGCTGTCAGGATCGTGATTTTACTATCCTGATAGGAAACCGTTAATTTCCTTTAAATGACTTGCCTCCTCCCAATTGCATCACATGAGTGTAAAATCATGGATGCGGCTATCAGCATGTCCATACTGTTAAATGTTAAATATCCCAATTATCCAAAATCCTTTTCCTTCTTTACCATTATAATACAGTAGTAAACTAAAAACAAGGAATAATGATGGATAGGAAAAAGAAAAGGTTGCTTTCTCCATTGTTGGAGCGGACACTGGATGCGTTGAAAGGACAACGTAGCATGCAAACATTGGAGAACTACCATAGTAGTATAAATAAGGTAAAGGAATTTGTGGGTGATGGATGGGAACATCTGACGGTAGAAGACATCACAAGAGGTTGGACGGACAGATTCACCACATGGCTGGAAAGCCACCATGGCGACAAGCCTCAGACCGTAGACTTTTATCTTCGCACGTTCCGGGCTGTGTACGGCCATGCGCTGGCACTTCCTTCCGAGGGCACGGACGGGAAACCTTTCAGCGGACATCACACCGGCGGCAGCTTTCCTGCCAAACGTGCGCTCCGGAAAGAAGAAGTACAGCGTCTGCTCTCGCCCAGCTTGCGGCAGACACTGCCGGAGAACCAGCGTGAGGCGTTGGATGTGTTATTGTTCATCTTCTACGCCCGTGGAATGGTATTCAAGGATGTGTACGGGTTGACCCACCGGATGGTGACGGACCGGCACATCCGTTACCTGCGCAGCAAGACAGGCGTGCCCATTGATGTGGAGGTAGTGCCGGAACTGGAAGAAATCATGAAACGGTACCATCGGGAAGATTCGCCTTTCGTTTTCCCTTTCCTGCACGAGGCAAGGAAAGGATGTCCCGGAAAGGAGCTGCCGGAAGAATCCGCTTTGCGGCGAATCAATCGTACAGCCCGTATGATAGGGCGGAAAGTGGGACTCTCCGTACCTCTTACAACCTACGTGCTGCGCCACACGTGGGCAACATTAATGTTGGAAGACAGCCAGCCTGTGGAACTGATCAGCCAGTGCATGGGGCACACCTCGATACGTACCACGCAGATCTACCTTTCCCGTATCAGTAGCCGGAAGGTTGATACTGCTGTGGACGGCATGTACGACCGTATGCTACGGAAGCCCAAACATAAAAGAAAGGAAAGGGACATCCCGTCCGGTTGCCATCGAAAATCCGAATCCCCTGTATCGCAACCGATGGAAAACGGGAACACACATCCCCATGTTTCCCAAACTCCCGAAAACGAAAAATGTCCCTTTCTTAGCAAGAAAGAGACATTCGTTTCGTGTCACGTGAACACCGTAATATTTTTCGCTGCAAAGGTATATATTTCATACATTTGCAGCAAATTTTCTTCCGCTTTTTTCTCTGTTTCACCTGATATTTCTTCCTGCCTTTCCGCCCTCTATTCTTTCCATGCGATGTGAAACACATTTTCAACCGCCTGTATCACAGAATTATATAAGTTTATTTCCCGTAATGTCTCTTTCTTGCTAAGAAAGGGACGCTCATTAAAGTGCCACCAAGATGTATGGAAAAGCGAAAAAAATAGACAGGAAAGCAAATCCTGTTTCTTTTTCCCATCCAAATACAGTGAACCGTTGTATTTGCCGTACTATTCGCAAATGTACGGCAAATAGGCAAGAAAACATAAGGAGGCGATAAAATGAAACAAATGACAAACGGAAGGGGCAAGACATGCTGAGTAACCCCACACGATACGGGCTAATCGCCTGCCGTTACCTTGTATGGGGCTGGCACAACAATGTTTGGCTCAATGCCCCCGAGATAGCGGCGCGTTACCACATGAACGTACGTGCCCTCTCGCCGGCGTTGCGACGGTTGGTGATGGCAGGCATCCTGCGCTCACAATGCGGAGGAACAAGACCGGGCTTCATGCTCAGCCGTGCACCGGAGGAGGTGACGATGTTGGAGGTGGTGCGTGCGTTGGAAGGCAACTTCCGCATGGACTGCTGTCGCACGGTTCTCCCCTGCGTCCAGTGCTCGTGCGAGACAGACAGCTGTCGGGTTTGCGGAGTGTTCCGGGATATGCTCGACGAGCTTCGGTCGCGGCTGTCAAGCGTTTCGCTCGAAGACCACGCCGCCACGGAAGAATTTTCGAGGGGGGGGTAAAACCCTGCAAACCAATAAGATAATAAATCAGCCGAAAAATACCGGGCGATGACACATGAGAATTAATAAATTAAAAAATACGATATGAGAAAAAAAATCATTCCGTCCCTGCTGCTGGCGGCACTGCTCGCCGGAAAGGCGCAAGCGGGTATCGTGTCGGACAGCCTCCGCACCACGATCTACTACCGCACGGCAAACGCACGGCTGGAGCTTCCCTACATGGACAACGACCGGCACCTTGCGGCACTGGGCGACAGCATCCGTTCTCTGGGAGCCGACCCTGCTGTAGTGCTCAGGCGTATCCTCATTCAGGCGTCCGCCTCTCCCGACGGTAACACGAAGTACAACAAGGAACTCGCCCGGAAACGTGGCGAGGATTTGCGGGATTATTTAAAAGACAACCTCTCTCTGCCCGACAGCATCTTCACACTCCAGCCGCAAGGAGAGGGCTGGAGCGAATTGGCTGAAAAGCTTGGACGTACCGATGCCCCTTGGCGCGACAAGGCAATCGCCATCATCCGTGACACACCCGAGTGGGTGGTACGCGAGGGCAAGGTGGTGGACGGTCGCAAACGTCAGCTAATGAACCTTGCCGGCGGACGCGCATGGCAATACATGAAGGAGAACCTCTTTGATAGCTTACGCAGCGGAGCGTTGGTAGTATGCGAGGTGGAACGAATCAAGCGGGTGATGGACCCCGAGCCGGCACAGGCCGAATTGAAACCGGCATCCGACAACGTAATGAACCCCGATGACACGGCGGACACCACCGAGAAGGAGATCGATACGACAGCCACACTTTATAATAAGGAGGACGATACGATTCCGCAGGACAACGCGGACAAGGAAGAAACGGAAAAGAAACCGTTCTTCATGGCGGTAAAGACGAACCTGCTCTACGACGTGGCCCTCGTTCCGAACGTGGGATTGGAGTTCTACCTCGGCCAGGGGTGGAGTATCAGTGGGAACTGGATGTACGCCTGGTGGAAGAACGACACCCGTCACCGCTACTGGCGTATCTACGGCGGCGAGCTTGACATCCGCAAGTACTTCGGACGGAAGGCAGCCGAAAAGCCATTACAGGGACACCACCTCGGCGTGTACGCCCAAGGTTTAACCTTCGACTTCGAGACGGGCGGCAAAGGATATCTGAGCAACTTCAGTTACGGTTTCGGGTTGGAATACGGTTATTCGCTGCCTGTCGCCAAGCGTCTGAACATAGACTTCGGTCTCTGTATCGGCTACGGTGGCGGCAAGTACAAGGTATATGAGCCGGAGGACGATTGCTACGTGTACAAAGAGACAAAACAGCGCCACTGGTTCGGCCCGACCCGGGCTGAAATCTCACTTATTTGGTTGCTGGGAAACGGCAATCAGAATAGCAAGAAAGGAGGAACGAAATGACACATATACGGATATACAAGGAATTGCGCAAGGCAATCGCAGGATGTCTGGCGGTAATGCTGCTGCCTTTATTCACGGCCTGTGAGCACAAGGACCTGTGCTACGACCATTCCCACACCACGCAATTGGAGGTGGTGTTCGACTGGACGGAAGCTCCCGACGCCGACCCTGCCACGATGAGCCTCTACCTCTACCCGGAGGACGGATCGGAGCCGATGCGCTACGAGTTCACTGACCGAACGGGAGGAACCATCACCGTCCCGATGGGTATGTATGATGCGATTTGTGTGAACAGCGACAAGGAGACGCACCGCCTCCAGAACAAGGAACGGACGGAGACGTTCGAGGTGACGACGGGCAACACCCGTTCGCTGCGTGGGGCGTTGGCCACCCGGTCTGAGACAGCACCGCTGGCACGCGGCGCGGAGGAGGAACGCAGCGTGATGGAACCGGAAGCCCTTTGGAGCGACCACTCCGAACGGCTTGACATCCACCCTGAGACAGGCGTCCAAAAGATAGTGCTGACCCCGAAGTCACGTGTGAACACCTGCACTGTTGAGATTCGCAACGTGGAGAACCTTCGGCACGTGAGTGCCCTCAGCGCGTCCGTGACGGGCATGGCAGGCGGCTGGCTGGCGGGCATTGACTGTTTGACGGACGAGAAGGTTACCATCCCGTTCGAGGTACGCGCCAACGAGGATAAGACGACGCTGACTGGGCGTTTGAGCTTCTTCGGCCATTGCCCGAAGGAAGTCGGAGAGCACAAGCTGATGATCTATGCGCAGATGTCGGATGGCAGCAGCTACTACTTCGAGGAGGACGTGACCGACCAGCTGCATGACCCGGCACAAGACCCGACGCACATCGTGATTGAGATAGACAAGTTGCCGCTTCCGAAGCCCATTACAGGCGGTGGTGGTTTGCAGCCGACGGTGAAGGACTGGCAGGAAATCTATATTGATCTGCCAATGAACTGATGCTCGTAAAAAAGGAACGATAAAAAAGGACATAAGTAAAAGACAAGTATATGAACAAAGCGATTTATATATGTGCGGCAGCCGTGTTGGTACTGGCATCCTGCTCCAACGACGAGATCGTCGAACGTGCGAAGGAGAACGCCATCAGCTTCCGAAGCGTGGTGGGAATAAACACACGGGCTACGGAGGTGAACACCGGCTGGTTGCAACAGAACGACAAGCTGTACGTGACGACATTCAAGGAAAATGGAGACCGGCTGTATGATGAGACGGAATACTCATATAATGGTTCCGCATGGATAGCCAGTCCGCCCCAATCGTGGAACGGTAACAGCAAATTGAACTTTTTCCTTGCTTACCCGAAGTTGAGCGAGTGGCAGGCAGGCTTCGAACTGACGAAAGACAAGAAGACGGTACAAGTTTCTGTAGACGAGGATATACCCGACCAAAAGGATTACGTAGTGGCGAATGTGACGGGAAATAAAACCAATTTCAATGATCCCATAAGCGTGGATTTGATCCACGTACTTTCGTCTGTCGAAATCAAGGCGATGAATACCAACGAGGCTTTCAAGTACAAGGTGAAAGGCATCCGTCTTTGTGGTGTGAACAAAGATGTCACTATTGACCTTTCTACAATTAATTCGACACTCAATATCGGTCACAGCACCAACATGAGGAATTACGAGTTGATTTATGATACCCCCGTAGAGTTGGGAAGCAAGGCGGAATCCCTTATGGGAAATGCCAAGATCGCCATCCTGCCCCCGCAAACCGGTGGGGATGCTTTGAAATGGGACGGCTCTAAAACTTCAAATACAGCCGGTGACTATGTGGGGTATTATCTCTCCGTGAAGATTAATGTCACTTCCAAGTATGGATCTTCGGTTTATCCGGCAGGTTCTACTGCTGATGATGCGACTTACGGATGGGCAGCAATCTCGGTTCCGTTTGATTGGGAAAGCGGCAAGAAATACGTTTACACGCTTGACTTTTCCGAAGGTGCCGGACGCGTAGACCCCACAGATCCGGGAGCAGCTGTCACGCCGAATGGTGTGGTAGACCCCGCAAAGGGAATGCCCATTTTGGGCAAGCGGATCAAGTTCGGAATAGCGGTCAGCCCGTGGAAAGATGGCGGAGACCAAGATGCCACACTGACCGACGGCATCAAGTTCACCGTAGGTGTTGACTCTTGGACGGACGAAGAGAAAGATGCAGAAATAAACTGACAATTAATATATTAATAACAGGTAAACTGACATTCATTTTTTTGATGATCTAATCAATAGATAATTATTTATTAACCAATTAAAAGTTTTAAGTAACAATGAACAAGAAAATTTATTTGTGTGCGGTGGCCGCATTGGCACTGGCATCATGTTCTAATGACGAGACCGTTGAAGTGGCTAAGCAGAGTGCCATCAGTTTCCGTTCAGTGGTAGGATTGAATACCCGTGCAGTAGAAACTACCACCGGAAACTTAGATGCCATCAACGTGACGGCTTACAAGGGCACGGAAGCGTATTTTGGTGTGGCATATCCTATCAAGTATGAAAAGAACGGCAACTTTTTTGAATCTGCACAGAAATATTACTGGCCAGTCGACGATGCGGAATTGACTTTCATCGCTCTTTCCACAAACTGGACCGGTACACGTGCGTTCACAAGTCCTTCAGACATTAAAATGACGGATGTGACTATTGATAAAGATGTTAAGAACCAAGCAGACATGATTTATGTATCAGGAGCAACCGGCAAGAAAAGTGTTAATGAGGCAAACGGCTTGGGCTTGGTAATGGATCATGCCCTTTCTCAAATTCAAATCAATGCAAAGAACGGTAATGACCTGTACAAGTATCAGGTAAAAGGTATCCGTATCGCAAAGGTGAACAAAAAGGCTACATTCGATGTCATTGACGGAACTTGGAATAATGCATCAGAAGTGGAGACTTACAATGTGAATTATGACACTCCGATTACTTTGCAGGCTGATGCCCAACCGCTCATGGAAAAGAATGCGACCGACAATAATCTGTATGAAAACGCTATGCTGATACCGCAAACTACAACAGCATGGGACGGAGCAACCATTGATGATGCCGTTACCGGTTCATACATCTCCGTATATCTGCAAATCACAACCAAAGACGGAGGCTTGGTTTATCCGAAAAAGGCAGATGGTTTCGCTTGGGCTTCCGTTCCCGTCTCATTCATTTGGGTAAAAGGTAACAAGTACATCTATACACTTGATTTCACTAACGGAGCAGGTAAGGTTGACCCTGTAGATCCGGGAACGGACTGGAACAAGAACGAGCCTCAAAAAGACCCGGACAAAGGTCAGGACATTTTGGGTGAACCTATCAAGTTCACGGTTACTGTTAATCCTTGGACTCCGGAAGATAAAAATCAGGAAATGTAATCCGAACATCCATTTAATCAAAAATCAATAACCAAACCGCACTTCCGCCCGGTGGCTGTCCGCTGTATAGCACACAGTACAGCCAAGGTAGGGAGTGCGCCCATCAGGCCGGACGAGGTTGAATGCAAGGCCGCCCACATACGGGGCGGCTCCTTTTCCGGTCACACAGAGAAAAAACAATAAACTATCATAGAAGTATGGAATATAAAGCGATTCATGTATTGGCGGCAGCCGCCCTCGTCCTCGCCTCGTGCTCCAACGACAGCACGGTGGAGATGCGGCAAGGCGCAGAGATCCGTTTCCGAACGGCGGTAGGCATGAACACCCGTGCCCTCCCGACCGACCTTCCAGCCTTGAGGCAAGCCGGAATCAGCGTTTCGGCCTTTGCCACTACGGGAAACGAGAAGTACGAGTTCAGTAAATTGGCTTTCAGCTACGAGGAAGGATCGGGATGGTATTCCGACCCTGTGCGTTACTGGCCGGAGGATGGCAGCGAGCTGCGCTTCGTGGCGGTCAGTCCCGAAGCCTCCGAATGGGGCGGCACCTACGAGGGCGACAACATCGGTGAGCTGAAAGTGACGGGGTTCAGTCCCGAAACCGACATATCCAAGCAGCGCGACCTATTGGCCGGCTATACCTCAGGTAGCAAGAACGATGCCGCCGGCGTGGGATTAGTGATGCACCACGCATTGACGCAAGTAGAGATACGTGCCAAGAGTTCCGACAAAGTCTATCGCTACGATGTAAAAGCGGTGCGCATCGGCTCTGTCCGCTCTACCGGTGACTATACGTTTCCCTCGGATGCTGATGCCGATGGCAGTTGGACGCTGAAAGACGACAGCTATGCTTCTTATACCACGGAGGACTTAAAAGAGCCTGTACGCCTCACGGCGAATGCCACATCGCTCATGGGTGATGGAGGCACGGCCATGCTCCTTCCGCAACAACTCACTGCGTGGAACACGACAAACGACAGGCAGAACGCCGCGAACGGATCTTACATCGCCCTGCTTCTGAAAATCACTACCGACACGGGCGCACAGGTTTATCCCACCACCGTGGGTGAATACGGATGGGCGGCAGTGGCCATCGGAAACAACTGGCAATCGGGCGACAAGATTATCTATACACTCGATTTGAGCAATGGTGCCGGGGTGACGCCACCGAATAGTGATAATCCCGGTGAGTTCATCTTGGGTTCCCCCATCCACTTCACGGTGATAGTAAACGGCTGGACGCTCCGCCAGCAGGAAGAAAACCTGTAAGACAGAAAATGAACTACGAATAAAAAACGAAAAATAAGATATGAACTACAAGAACAAACTGATGGGCTTGTCGCTCATCATAGTGGCGATGTTCTCCGCCTGTTCGGACGAGGTGGAGAACGCGGGCCGTGACTCGGGCACGGGCGACCACCGCATCACCTTTGCCGTGAGCACACAAAACCAGCCGAACGGCACCCGCTCGGCTTTCACTTCAGAGACGCACGAACTTGGCTCAGTCAAGATGGAGGGCAAACTGGACGGCAAGCCTGTCTACCTCACAGCCGAAATCTCCGACGGTTTCCCGGGTGACAACCAGCCATTGACACGTGGCACGCAGGTGAGTGATGCCAAGCAAGTGGATGAATTTGCGGTGTCGGCCACGACCCAAATGGGAGACTTCCCCGATGTGTTGGATTTGATGTATAACGTGAAGGTGACGAAAAATAATGCCTCTTCCGGCTGGAGCACTGAAACACCATACTACTGGCCTATCGGCAAGAAGCTGAACTTCTTCGCATGGTATCCCTACCAATCAAAGAACTTGACCGTACCGAAGGAAAACGTAGTTACCAAGACCCATCTGTTCTACGAAGTACCTGAACAGGTAGCCGACCAAGAAGACTTTATGATGGCCAACAGCTATCAGATAGAAGAAACGAATGCAGCCGTTTCTATTCGTTTCGAGCACATGCTCACAGCTGTGAAGTTCAAGACAAGTGATGATTTCCCTGCTTGTACCATCAAGTCCATTACGCTGAAAGGTTTAAAATATAAGGGATCGCATTGTGTTCCTGCATCTGGAACCATTCGTTATCCGTTTAATATGGATGATGATACACGAAACTTCACCTTGAATAATATAGATAAAAATATAACAGTGAATACCGAAACAGAGCTCACGGGTGATGGGGAGACATTCTTCATGATGCCACAAAGTTTTGATGAAAATACCGATGCTTGTTTGGAAGTGCTGTTGGTGATGAACGGGGTAGAACAGACATTGAGTGCAAAGTTGAAGGACATTACGGCTAATGGGTATGGTTATAGCTATTGGGCAGCAGGAACAACTGTGACATATAAGCTTTCAATCAGTAAATTATCAGCGGAAGTGACCTTCTTCAAAGGAACGAATGGTACGGACGGTAATCCTTACACATCGCATAACATCAGTGCCAATGGAGACCCGTTCACAGTGGATTTGAAAGCTCCCACTTCAGTGAATGCCATCACCGCCCGTTTGGCGTATGAGGTGACAGATGGAGATGGAAACAAGACTTATGAGGTTTTCCAAGACAACCTCGATCTGACCGGGAAAACAACAGCGGACTTTACCAGCCCTCGCATGAACAATGTGGGCGATGGTCCGGACAAGGCAAAGAAAGACGCAACTCCTTTCGTGGTACAAATCAAGGTGAATAGCACGGCACCTATAACAATTCCGTCAGATCCTGATGATCTCAATACCAAGCGTACATACATTCCCGGTACGGACGAAAACACTTGGTACACCATTTGGCGAGGAACGATGTTCCCACCGAACTACATTCAAGATTACAATTCAGATCCGAAATACGTTATCGTGGCACGGAAAGACGGAACTTTTGGACCTTATGATGAAACGGAGAGCCATGAATATTGGGAAGTGGATAAGAACCATCCTGTATACGGACAAGGAAAGTGGCAAATCATAAATCCAACATGGGGCACTAAGTTGCGTTTGGTTTATTGGATATATGAGCTGACTCAAAATGGCCAATGTCCCGGTAATAACGAGGTATATGGGGAACCATTACAAAAGAAGGATGGGGATATTTGGTACTGGATCTCTGCGGCACCAACTAATGATTTGACTAAATGTTATCTAATAACTGGAGTTGGTAGAAATTTTGCGGAAATGGGTCAGTTTGTCTTAGGTTTCCAAGTCGGTATTGATTGGAAAACGAATTCTCACAATTTTCGTTATGCCATACTTAAGAGTAGCTTGTAAAAGTACATATCAAGATTCTATCACAATAAAGTGGAATTATCAATTAGTGAAACATATTGAATGAAAGTGCATAAGTTGGGAAACCATATTGTAGCACGACATTCTGACGTGTAAAAAGGTATAAAAATATATATGACAGCAAGAAAAAAACTGATGAGCCTTTCGCTCATCGCACTGACAGTGTTTTCCGCCTGTACGGACGAGGTGGAAAACGGAGGTCAACGCCCTGTCAAGGGCGACCACAGCTTGAGCTTCGCCGTGAGCACGCCCGGCTCGCAAGCGTGGACGAAGGCGGACGGCACCCGTGCGGTTTCCGCTCCTGCCACGCAAGAGCTTGAACCCGTCGAGATGGAAGGCAAGGTGAACGGAAAGACCGTCTACCTCTCCGCCGAAGTGACCGACGGATTTCCCGGTGACAACCGGATGATGACACGCGGTACACAGGTGACCGAAGACAACAAGACGAAAGACAGAATCATGGAGACTTTCGCCGTATCGGCCTATACGGATATTAAGGGTACGCCCGACTTCATGTATAATGTGCCGACAACGAAAGGAAGCCCTGAGAACGGTACTACCTATTGGTATCCCGAAGAGAAATTCTACTGGCCGGGCGTCAAGTCCCTGAACTTCTATGCCTGGTATCCGCACACCGCCAACGCGGAGGGCTTGACCGTATCGGGTGCGGACGAGAACGGTACTCCAAAGCTCCATTACACCGCTCCCGAAGACGTGAAGAAGCAGATGGACGTGATGACGGCTGTCGCTACCAACCAGGCAGAACAGGAAGCCATTCCATTGACATTCGATCATGCCTTATCGGCCGTAAAATTCGTGGCAGGAAGCGACCTCCCCAACTGTGTGGTAAAGTCCGTCAAACTGTACAACTTGCAGTATGAAGGCACGTATGATATTGCCTCTTCCACTTGGACGGAAGTAAAGTCCGATAAGAAAGATTTCACCGTCAGTTGGGTTTATAACGCAGTGGAAGGCACAGAAGGTTCGCCTGTTACTCGGGAAGACGAGACTTTCTTCTTGGTGCCGCAGACCTTGGACGGTGCAAAGGTGGAGGTGACGTTTATGAATACCGACAACACCGAGTTCACTGTGGGCGCAGCCCTCACTGGGACGTGGGAAAAAGGGAAGACCTATATTTATAAAATCTCGCATAACTTTGTTTACTTGGGTGTATCGAACGAGAAGTTTATAGCCTACGTGGATAAGACGGATGAGATGAAAGATCAGGTAGCTTTCTATATAACTTTCAGCTCGTCTGACCCAAATGACACGCGAATGATCCTTCCTTCAGAAAATTCTGGTCTGACCGTTACCCCTAAGACAATAACACCCGGCTCAAACATCCCTATCAAAGTCTCTTGGGATGGAACAAAAGATTGGTTATATTCCAGTGTGGTGATAACTAAAAGTGTGGATGACTACCAAGCTGGAAAAGAAGATAAAAAGCTTTGGATAGTTCGCCCCAATGTCGAAGCAAATCGTGTAGATGGTGAAACAAATATCTTTGAAGAGGATGGCGGGTTCTGGGTTTATTCCGTGCCGGAAACAACCAGCCAACCGTTTAAAGATGAATACTCCGATGGTGACATTATTGAAGTTCAAAATATAACAGAATCGGACTGGTTGGCTATAACCCCATCACCCACTTACAACAAGAATACGAAATACCAAGCCATCTACAATAATGCATCGAAGGGTGACTTCTACTTGCAGACGCTAAGCATCCCGAGTGAGAATCGCTTTGCCTCGCTGCTTGCATGCAAGGAGGATATGAGCAAAAACATCATGTACTGCGTGGAGCAGAAAGCCTTTACCGCCGATTTCGGCTTCAAGGGCTGCGAACGAAATATTTCCCGCGAATCGGAGAAATGGAACATCGTGCTGAACGGCGGACATTTCAAGGACAACGTCACAAACATGAAAGCCAGAGTGGTAATCTCCTCCGATGTATCTGATGAGCTGATCAACGATCAGGGACGTGATCTTACTTATGGCGAACCGGTGTCTATTGTCGTAAACAAAACTATATCTATGGCTGTGTCCGCCACTCCTTACGTGAAGAAGCGTTGGGACAACCTGCAAAACAATACGGCCAATAACGGCACACGCAAGGTAAACGTGCAGGTGAAGAACGACGGCATGGACGAGTGGTACGATTGCGGACCTGACGGATTGATGAGTGATAGGTTCACGTGGGGAAATAATTTTGCAATAGGATATAACCAATACCACGGAAGAGGTAATAATTGGAATAATGGTGCACTTCCAATAGTCCGGGATTATTATGAAGTGCATCAGAAACACCCGATGTTTGGCTTGCACAGATGGTCTATAATGAGGGACAACGCTGATGCAAATATAATGGGGAACGCCCTATATATGATATTCTGTAGTGCCAGACAGTGGAACGGATGGAATAATGGAAGCATCTACCGCAATAGTACGTCTGGGGGATGGTCATACATTGCATGCAATCAGGCAAACAGCATTACTGATCCTGAAAATCCCAATTACAATGATGTCTATAATGGCGGCCGATTCATCACCATTGGCGTAAATGGTCGTAACTGGAGATGGTCATCTTGGCAAAACTATCCGGGACCTCTTACAGTATGGATTCCGGTAGTATACACTGACTCCCATTGCGGATTGAACGCACGCCCTACAGACGGCACTCCCATTCCCGGAACATCGGTTAACGAATAGTGGCAAATCGCTTTAATAACCAACAAGATTATATATACACTTTAATTACATCAAGACTCTCCCCAGCACAGCGGGAGGGATTATGTATAATAACCCTAACAACTTGCCGCCCTTGTGAAAGACCGGCAAGTTACCCTTTATTTCAATAAAATTGAATACAGATGGAAACAACGAAGATATTGGAGACAGAAAAAGAAAACAAGGATGCCGTCCACCTCTATTGGAACGAAGCGGACGAGACTTGGAACGCCTACGGCACGTCGGTGGAGAATGCCCTACGCATCAACCCGGAACTCCGTGCGCTGACGGACAAGGTGGATCTGGATGGTATGCAGGTGACACACCTGAAAGTGACCACCGAACAGTTCGAGCGGTACGGCCTTGCCGACTACTGCGTGGCGGTGGACGACGAGAGATTGAAACTGAAGATACCCGTGCATGGCTGAACGAACGGACATGAAGGACTTCGCCGCAAGGCTTGAGGAAGAGGCGGAAAAGAAGGTGGAGAAGATAGAGGCCGGAGACCTGAACATGATCAAGAAATCATTCGAAGCCTCGTTGGTGCTCGCGGACGCTTTCCTGCAACTGAAAGCCTTCATCGCGGACTATACTTTCCGTGACGAGGCAGAGGAAATCGAGTTCTTCAAGACGGTCAAACCCCGAATCTGCCACCGGCTCATCTACTACCGCAAGATATACAACATCGAGATGAACCGTCCCGTAGGCAGCGAGTCGCAGCGAAGCTACCTGATAGACGAGATACGGGGCATCAACCGCTACAACGAGAAACGTTCGGA
>ENA-OQKH01000998-OQKH01000998.1-human-gut-metagenome-genome-assembly--contig:-NODE-998-length-13915-cov-6.270415_pt1 | contig 13915 bp, 10 predicted proteins | sample MGYA00242645_ERZ504791 | MGnify/ENA primary metagenome ERZ504791 (study PRJEB26092, sample SAMD00036388) | human gut metagenome | host: Homo sapiens | study: EMG produced TPA metagenomics assembly of... | reverse complement strand
TCTGCGCTTTTGGCTTAGCAGCTGCCGCACCTCGCTCGCCGTATCGGCACTTAGAATTATGCGGTATTGCCCTAATTATAGCACAACCTCTTGCATTTTGTAAAACCTGTGCTATAATCTTTAACAGAAAGTCTGTTTCAGGGCGGGGTGCGATTCCCCACCGGCGGTGAGCGGCGTTGTGCCGCAAGCCCGCGACCGGCTGCGTAAGCAGCCGCTGACCCGGTGTGATTCCGGGGCCGACGGTATAGTCCGGATGAAAGAAACGGAAAGCTGTCTGTATTGCTTTTTGTGCGCCCTGCTGTATGCTTATACGGCAGGGTGTTTTATTTTGCAATGCGCGGAGCCTCCCGGGTTCGTGAATCGGCTTTCACAAATTATATCGGGAGGAATCTCACTATGCAAAACTCTGTCACCAATGTCCGCAAACTCACCGGGACCGCCATGCTCGGCGCGGTAGCTGCCGTGCTGATGTATCTGGAATTTCCCATTCCCATCATGCCGTCCTTTGTCAAGCTGGATGTCTCTGAGCTGCCCGCCCTGCTGGCGGCGTATGCCTACGGCCCTGTGTCCGGCATTGCCGTCTGCCTGATCAAAAACCTGATCAAGCTGCCCAGCACCAGCACCGCTGCCGTGGGTGAGCTGTTCAACTTTGTTATGGGCGCGCTCTTTGTCGGTGTGGCCGGCTTCGTCTACAAGCGCAGCAAGACCCGCCGCAGCGCACTCATCGGCGCTGGCGCCGGTGCGCTGGTCATGGCGCTTGTCAGTGTGCCGTACAACTATTTTGTGGTTTACCCGGCCTATGTGGTGCTGTACCACCTGCCGCTGGAGGCCATCATCGGCATGTATCAGGCCATCAACCCCAGCGTGGACGGACTTCTGGCCTGCCTGCTGACCTTTAACCTGCCGTTTACCCTCTTTAAGGGGCTGCTGGACGCGGCGCTCTGCTTCCTGATCTACAAGCCGCTGTCTCCGATCCTGCACGGCAGAAAGTAAGGCGCGCGGCCAACCCTAACCGCAAAAACCACACACGGACATCAAAATGTCCTACTTTTGTGCAAACCTGCCGAACTGCACAACGAATTATCGTTGACTTAAACAAAAACCTGTGGTATAGTAACTTCACAACAACAGAATAGCAACTTATCAAGAGCGGCTGAGGGAACAGGCCCGATGAAGCCCGGCAACCTGCGTGAGAACGCAAGGTGCCAAGTCCTGCGGGAAACCGAAAGATAAGCGTTTTGCGCGCAGTCTTTTCGGCTGCGCGCTTTTTGTTTCCGGGGGTTGCGTTTCTGCCTAAATTAACAGGAGGCTTATACAATGTCCAAAGTTCTTTTCACATCCGAGTCTGTCACTGAGGGGCATCCCGACAAAATCTGTGACCAGATCTCCGACGCAATCCTTGATGCCATTCTGGCTCAGGACCCCGGTGCCCGCGTTGCCTGCGAGACGACCTGCTCCACGGGCCTTGTCCATATCATGGGCGAGATCACGACCGACTGCTATGTCGACATCCCCGGCACTGCCCGCGAGGTCATCCGCTCGATCGGTTATGACCGCGCCAAGTATGGCTTTGACTGCGAGACCTGCGGTGTCATCACCAACATTGACGGCCAGAGCCCCGACATTGCGCTGGGTACCAACGATGAGGTTGCCGGCGCCGGTGATCAGGGCATGATGTTCGGCTATGCCTGCGATGAAACGCCCGAGCTGATGCCGCTGCCCATCAGCCTGGCCCACAAGCTGGCCAAGCGCCTGACAGAGGTCCGCAAGAACGGAACCCTCGATTACCTGCGTCCGGACGGAAAGAGTCAGGTCACGGTCGAATATCAGGACGGAAAGCCCGTGCGTGTGGACGCCGTGGTCATCTCCAGCCAGCACAGCCCCGATGTCAGCCAGGAGCAGCTGCATGCGGACATTCGCCGTGAGGTGATCGAGAAGGTTATCCCGGCAGAGCTGCTGGACGAGAATACCAAGTACTACATCAACCCCACCGGCCGCTTTGTCGTCGGCGGCCCGCAGGGTGACTCCGGCCTGACCGGCCGTAAGATCATCGTGGATACCTACGGCGGCTATGCCCGCCACGGCGGCGGTGCCTTCAGCGGCAAGGACCCCAGCAAGGTCGACCGCTCTGCCGCCTATGCCGCCCGCTGGGTCGCTAAGAATGTGGTTGCCGCCGGTCTTGCCACCAAGTGCGAGGTTGAGCTGGCCTATGCCATCGGTGTGGCTAAGCCGGTCTCCATCATGGTTGATACCTTCGGCACCGGCAAGGTGGCCGATGAGAAGATCGAACAGGCTGTTGAGAAGGTCTTTGACCTGACCCCTGCCGCCATCATCCGTGAGCTTGACCTGCGCAAGCCCATCTACCGCCAGCTGGCCGCCTACGGCCACATGGGCCGTGAGGATCTGGGCGTCAAGTGGGAAAACACCGACCGCGCCGAGGCCCTGAAGGCCGCCGTCGCCGAATAATTGCTGCTTATGCTGCGCCCCGCACCGCCAATGGTGCGGGGCGCTTTTTTGTGCGCGGGGCAAAGGTGGCTTTTCAAAAAATATATCTGCAATCCTGCCAAACATTTTACATCCGTACCGCCGATTTTTGGTTTGCCAAATGCCACTGTATGGGGTATAATATCTTTATCTGTGAAAGTGCGGCGATTTTGCGGGAAAGGAGGGCAAGGATGGAGCAGAACGAACAGCAGCTGATGAAGCTGGAAGGCACGGTCGAGCATGTGATCTACGAAAATGCCGATACTGGCTATGCGGTTTTTGAGGTCGATGCAAACGGAACCGATGTTGTGGTGGCCGGCAATGTGGGCGGCGTGGACAACGGCATGTCCGTGACGGTTTACGGCCACATGGTCAACCACCCCAGCTATGGCGAGCAGTTCCGTGCCGAGACCATCGAGGCCCGCCTGCCCGAGGATACAAGCGCCATTTTAAGCTATCTTTCCAGCGGCGTGCTGCCTTATATCGGACCATCCACCGCTAAAAAAATCGTCTCCCGCTTTGGAGAGGATACCTTGACGGTCATCGCCGAGACGCCGCAGCGCCTCTGTGAGCTCAAGGGCATCACCGAGCAGAAGGCCGCCGTTATCTCCAATGAATTCCGCCGTATGTACGGTGTGCGGGAGGTCGTGGCATGGTTTGCGCGCTACGGGCTGACCGCGCAGCAGGCGGTCAATGCCTACCGTGCCTTCGGCCCGCATACCGTGGAGGCGCTGACCCAGAATCCCTACCTGCTCTGCGGGGAGCCGCTGCAGCTCAAATTCGGTCAGGTGGACGGTATTGCTGCCGCCCTGCAGTTTGAAACAGGCTGCCGCCTGCGGGTCACAGCAGGGCTTTTGTATGCGCTGCGCCACAATGCAGGCAACGGTCACACCTGCCTGCCGCGCGGCAAGCTGCTGGAAACGACCTCTAAATTTCTGCGGGTGGCTCCATCGGAGATTGAGGCCGGGCTTGAGGAACTGCTCTCAACCGAGGAGCTGCGCAGCCGCACCTTTGACGGTACGGAGTATATCTATCTGCCCGATCTCTACGCTGCGGAGGAGGATATTGCCGCCCGCCTCGGGCAGCTTTCGACCTTCCCGACCGAGGCACCCAAGACGCTGGACACCGACATACGCGCGCTGGAGATCGCACAGGGCTTCGCCTATGCACCGCTGCAGCAGCAGGCGATCCGGCTGGCGCTGTCCAGCCGGGTGATGGTCCTGACCGGCGGCCCCGGCACCGGCAAAACAACAACGGTCAATGCGATTCTGGCCCTGTATGAGGCTATGTATGACCGTGTTGCGCTCTGTGCACCCACGGGCCGCGCCGCCAAACGCCTGAGTGAGCTGACCCACCATGCGGCCTCAACGATCCACCGCCTGCTCGAGGTCGACTACAGCACCGGCAATGTGCGGTTTATCCATAACGAGAAGAACCTTTTAAAATATGATGTCATTATCCTCGATGAGATGAGCATGGTGGATGTCAAACTGTTTCAGGCCCTGCTTGCGGCGGCGCGCTACCACTGCCGCATCATCATGGTGGGGGACGCCGACCAGCTGCCCAGCGTGGGGCCGGGCAACATTCTGGGCGAGATACTGCGTGCCGATGTTGTCCCCACTGTGCGTCTGACGGACATCTTCCGGCAGGCGCAGAAAAGCCTGATCGTCCAGAACGCTCACCGCATCGTAGAGGGACAGATGCCCCAAAAAGGCGGGGCGCAGGACGATTTCTTCATGATCGAGGCCAACGGCCTTGCCTGCCAAAAGCTCGTCTGCGACCTCGTCAGCACCCGCCTTCCCAAGGCCTACGGTTTTGACCCGGTCCGGGATATTCAGGTGCTTTGTCCGACCAAGGTCGGCCCGACCGGCAGCGTGGAGCTGAACAAGCGCCTGCAGGAGATTCTGAATCCGCCCGCCAAGGGCAAGGCGCAGCTTGGCACGGCGGAGAGCGCCAAGATCCTGCGGCTGGGTGACAAGGTCATGCAAATCAAGAATGACTATGACATCACCTTTGAGCGTCAGGGCGCGGAGGCCGGTGTCGGTGCCTATAACGGTGACATGGGCGTCATTACCGGCGTGGATGTGGACGCCCGCAGCGTTACGGTGCAGATGGATGACCGCAAATATACCTACACCGCCGACCAGCTTAATGAGCTGGAGCCGGCTTACGCTGTCACGGTACACAAGAGTCAGGGCTCGGAGTTTCCGGCTGTTGTGCTGCCTGCGGCTGATGTGCCGGCGAGGCTGTGCTACCGCAATCTTTTGTATACCGGCGTGACCCGCGCGCGCAGGCTCTGCGTGCTGACTGGCACAGCCCGCACCGAGCAGGCCATGGTGCAGAATGTGCGCCAGAACATGCGGTTCAGCGGTCTGCGCTACCTCTTAAAAGAGGCTGCGGCCCCGGCGGACAATGGCAATACCAACTTAGCTATGGAGAACGATCCATGAAACAATACGACATCGGAATTGATCTGGGCACGACCTCGATCATTATTGCGACCGAGGAGCAGGGTGTGGTGTTCCGCCAGCCGACCATCGGCGCGGTGGACACCCGCACCAACTCTATCATTGCAGTGGGGGACGCCGCCCTGAAGATGGTGGGCCGCGCGCCCGCCCATATCGACCTTGTGCGCCCGCTGCGTGACGGCATTATACAGGACCACCGCATGACGAACGAACTGATCGTGCGGTTTGTCAACGAGGTCTGCCGCTCCCGCTTCTTCAAGCCGCGCATCGCCGTCTGCGTGCCGGCCGCTATCACTGGCATCGAGGCGGACGCCGTGGTGGAATCCGTCATGGCGGCAGGGGCCAAGCAGGTCTTTCTGGTGGATGAGCCTGTGGCCGCTGCGCTCGGCGCCGGTCTGCAGATTCGCCAGCCGCACGGCTGCATGGTCGTGGACATCGGCGGCGGCTCCACCGATATTGCTGTCATCAGCATGGGCGGCCGGGTCAAGGCGGCCAGCCTGCCGGTGGCGGGCAACGCCTTTGACAACTGCATCGCACAGTATGTGCAGGAAAAATTCCAGATCGCCATTGGCCCGCTGACTGCCGAGCAGCTGAAAAAGCAGGTGGCCTGCTGCACCAAAAGCGAATTTGAGGGTGTTATGGAGGTGCGCGGTCATTCTTGGGAGACGAACCTGCCTGCCCGCCGCGTTGTCTACACCCGCGATCTCTATGAGCCTGTGCAGGAGCTGGCCTCCCGCATTGCCGCTGCCGCCCGCAATGTGCTGGAAAGCACCCCGCCTGAATTGGCAGCGGATGTATCCTCCACCGGCGTGCTGCTGACCGGCGGCGGCTCTCTGCTGCGCGGGCTGGCAAGCTATATCGCAGGGGAACTGCACACCGATGTGGCCATTGCGCCTGACCCGCTCAACTGCGTGGCGCGCGGTACGGCCATCAGCCTGAGCGAGGGAAAATATCTTACCGCAGGCTTCCGCGATGCCACGCCCAAAAGCTGGAACAAGCGCCTGAACCACACCTATGACCCTTTCTCTGCGGAGTGAAGTGTGGTATAATAAAAAATATTCTCTGTAGAGACAACGCCGCCGTGTAGGGGTACGAACACCCCATGAAAGGACTTCCCATGCCCGACATCACCACCGAATATCTCGCCCTGCGCGATCAATATATCGAAGCCCGCTTTGCCCGGCTTAACTCTGTGCAGCGGCAGGCTGTGTTTGCCACCGAAGGCCCGCTGCTGATTCTGGCAGGTGCAGGCTCCGGCAAAACCACCGTGCTGGTCAACCGTATTGCCAACATCATCCGCTTCGGCTCGGCCCACGGCAGCCGCGAGCTGCCCCGCCCTGTGACCGAGGCCGACCTCAACGACCTGCGCACCGCTGTGGCCAACGGCCGCGACCTCCCCCGGGAGACCGCCTATTTGGCTGTGCGCCCGGCCCGGCCGTGGAATGTGCTGGCCATCACCTTTACGAACAAGGCGGCGGGGGAGCTGAAGGAGCGTCTGCGCGCCATGCTGGGGGATACCCTCGGCGGCGATGTCAACGCCTCCACCTTCCACTCCGCCTGTGTGCGGATGCTGCGCCGCGATGCCGAACGCATCGGCTTTCCCAAAAGCTTTACGATTTACGACTCCGATGACCAGCAGCGTGTGATCAAGCAGATCTACAAGGATCTGATGATCGACGATAAGTTCCTGCCTGTCAAGTCGGCCATTGCGCAGATCTCCTCCTTCAAGGATAAGCTTATGTCTGCCGAGGAGGTCGCCGGTGAGCCGTTTGCCAACACCAAGGCGCAGCTTATCTCCAAAATTTACACAGCCTACGCAGGCCGCCTGAAGACGGCGGGCGCGATGGATTTTGATGACCTGATTTTCCACACTGTCCGGCTGCTGCAAAACGATGCCGAGGCGCGGGAATACTACCAGAACCGCTTCCGCTATGTCGTTGTGGACGAGTATCAGGACACCAGTGTAGCCCAGTTCCATCTGGTGCGGCTGCTTGCGGGCGGCACAAACAATGTCTGCGTTGTCGGCGATGACGACCAGTCCATCTATAAATTCCGTGGTGCTACGATTGAGAACATCCTGAATTTTGAGAAGGTATTCAGCGGCGCCAAAACAATCCGGCTTGAGCAGAACTATCGCTCCACCGCGAATATTCTGAACGCCGCCAACAGCGTCATCAAAAACAATATGGGCCGCAAGGGCAAGACCCTCTGGACCGAGAGCGGGGACGGCGAAAAGGTCCACCACTACACGGCCACGAACGAGCAGGACGAGGCCAGCCATATCGCCGATGTCATCGGCGAGCATCTGCGCGAGGGTGCGAGCTTGAAAGATCACGCCGTGCTCTACCGCATGAACGCCCAGTCCAACCCCATTGAAACCTATTTCGCCCGTGCGGGCATCCCGTACCGCATCGTGGGCGGTCAGCGCTTCTTTGACCGCAAGGAGGTCAAGGACATCAACAGCTATCTGGCCGTCATCGTCAACCCGCGCGATGATGTGCGGCTGCGCCGCATCATCAACGAGCCTGCGCGTAAAATAGGCATGACGACCATCGATAAAATCGGCGAGCTTGCCTCCGCTGCCGGTGTGCCGATGATGGAAATCATCGCCCATGTGAGGGACTACCCCGCACTGCAGCGCGCCGCCGCACCGCTGGAGCGGTTCTATGAGATGTACCGCGAGCTTTGTGATCTCTCGGTCAGTGAGCCGCTGGATGTGTTTGTCGGTGATGTTATCAAAAAGAGCGGCTATGAGGCCATGCTGAAAGCCATGAAGGAGGAGGGGGAGACCCGCCTCGAGAACCTGGGGCAGCTCGTCAGCTCAATCAAGACCTACGCAGACCAGAACGGCGAGGACGCGACCCTTGCCGGCTTCCTCGAGGAGGTCGCGCTGATCTCTGACCTTGACAGCTATGACAACGATGCCGACAGTGTGACGATGATGACGATCCACTCGGCCAAGGGTCTGGAATTTCCCTATGTTTTTGTCATCGGCATGGAGGACGGCGTCTTCCCCGGTGATATGGCCAAATACAACGAGGAGGACATGGAGGAGGAGCGCCGCCTTTGCTATGTGGCCATCACCCGCGCCAAAAAGGAGCTGTATCTTTCGTCCTCCCGCACGCGGATGATCTTCGGCCAGACGCGCCGCAATCCGCCGTCCTCCTTCCTTGCGGAGATCGACCCTGCGCTGCTGGACGAAACGCAGAGCCCGGAGCTGTCGAGCTATGGCGGCGGCTTCGGCGCAGGGTACGGCAGCTACAGCACGAATGTCCCGGGCGGGCGCAGCGGTTACTCCGGCGCGTCCCGCGGCTACCTGAACAGTGAGTATAACGCCCGTCCGCGCGGCGGCTTCGGCGGCGGCTACAGCAGCGGCTTTGCCAGCGGCGGGCATGAAAGTCCCAACAGCTATGGCGGCCGCCATACGGTGCAAAGCACAGGCTTCGGTTCCGGCTACGGCCGCAGCCGCGGGGCAGGCAGCGCAGTCCCGGCCGGGGCAGGCACCTCCACACTGGCGGGCGCACCGGCCGCAGCAGCCCCCAAAAAGAAGGAGACCGTCAGCTATGCGCCCGGCGATGTTGTGGATCACCGCGTATTCGGCCGCGGCACGGTATTGAAGGCAACGCCCATCGCGGGGGACTGCATCGTTGAAATCCAGTTCGACCGCGTAGGCGTCAAAAAAACAATGGCCAACTATGCGCCGCTGAAAAAGGTGGAGGAATGATATGTTAGTTCAGCTCATTGCCCATACAAATGACCCCGAGAAAACGATTGCCGCGGCGGCGAAACTTTGCTACTCGGACGCACATATTGAAACGCTGCTTGACGGTCTGACGCCGGAAAAGACGGCGGCCTTCCTGCAAAAGCTGACGGATCTCGGCCATGCCAGCCCAATCGAGCATGCAAGCTTCACCTTTGGCATTGAGGGCGTGTCCCGCACCTTTTTGGCACAGGTAACACGCCACCGCATTGGCAGCTTCAGTGTGCAGAGTCAGCGTTATGTCCGGCTGGACGATTTCCGCTATGTCATCCCGCCCGAGATCGAGGCTATCCCCGAGGCCAAGGCGCAGTTCATCGCCTCAATGAACGAGGACGCCGAAAAGTATCTTGCGCTCGTCCGTACATTGGAGGATGCCCACACGGCACGCTTTATGGCCGAGGGTCTTACGGAAAAGGCCGCCCGCGCCAAGGCCTCCAAGCAGGCCAATGAGGATGCGCGCTTTGTGCTGCCAAATGCCTGTGAGACCAAGATGGTCATGACGATGAACTGCCGCAGCCTGCAGAATTTCTTCAATCTGCGCTGCTGCAACCGCGCCCAGTGGGAGATACGCGCTGTGGCCGATGAGATGCTGCGCCTTGTGCTGCCGCTGGCACCGCATGTCTTTGCGGCGGCAGGCCCGCGCTGCCTGACCGGCCCCTGCCCGGAGGGCCGCATGTGCTGCGGCAAGCAGGCCGAGGTGCGCGAAAAATACGCGAAGCTCAAAAAAGAGGAGGCAGTGTAAATGGGGCAGCTTATCATTTTTGAGGGGCTGGACGGCTCCGGCAAGGGAACCCAGACAAAATTGACGGCGCAGCGCCTGCAGCAGCAGGGGTACGACCTGCGGCAGATCACCTTTCCGGACTATGAAAGCGAGTCCTCGGCACTGGTCAGGATGTACCTTTCGGGTGCCTTCGGCGATAAGCCTGATGATGTGAACGCCTACGCGGCCTCCAGCTTTTATGCCGTGGACCGCTATGCCAGCTACAAGACCGGCTGGGGCGAATTTTACCGGGAGGGCGGTTTGGTCCTCTCCGACCGCTATACGACCTCCAATGCGGTGCATCAATGCTCCAAGCTGCCGCCGATGCACTGGGACGGCTTTCTGAATTGGCTGTTCGACTTTGAGTATAAGAAGTTTGGCATCCCCGCGCCGGACGCCGTGGTCTATCTGGCCGTTGATCCCGAGGTTTCCCAGCGGCTGATCACCGAGCGTTACCACGGCGATGAAAGCAAGCGCGATATTCAGGAACGGGATGCCGAGTATCTGGCCCGCAGCCGCGCCGCCGCCGAGTACTGCGCCCGCACCCTCGGCTGGCACCGCATCGAGTGCACTGCGACCGTTGACGGAGCAAAGACGATGCGCCCGGTGGAGGAGATCAATGATGAGATCCTTGCACAGCTGAAGACGGTCCTGTAAAACAGAACCGGCATTTCTCCGATATAAAAGAACCACTGTGCAGAAGTAAAATTTGACAAAAGAGGTGAGGCCCATGCTGCGCAAGGCAACCGAAGAAGATCTGTCCGCGCTGGTGGCGCTGCGCTGCAAAGCGGCCGGCACCAACCGCGCCGATGCCGCAGGCTGGCTGCAGAATGTGGCAGGGCTTGAAAATATTCTGGTGCTGGAAAAAAGCGGCCAGCCCCCCGCAGCAATGCTGGCCGCTGTACCGGTCGAGTACGGCCAGCATCACGGCATCTGGCTTTGCGGGGCGGCGGGGGCACAGGGCGTGCCGCTGGACCGCCTGCTGCCCAAATGGATCGAAAGCTGTCTGCGTGCCTATGGGGCCAGCGGGTTTGACTTTGCCGTCATGACCTCCGATGGCACCCAGAATGCGGAAACGCTCAAGGCACTCGGCTTTGCCGGTCAGCTGCCCCTGCGGCTGCTGCAGACGCCCATCCGCCGCGATCTGCTCGCGCAGGCGGTGTTTGACAGCCTGACCGTACACAAGCTGGTCGAGATGCGCCATATCTACCAGCCCGGCTGCATCTGCCTGCCGGAGCAGGCGATGAATGAAATCATGACCCAGCTTTACCGCCGCGGGCTGACTGTGGTGTCCAACCGCCGCGGATACGGGTTATACTATACCAGGGGCGATACGCTGCAATTTCTGGAATTGCAGGCCGATAACGACCACTGCGCCGACCTGCTGCTGCAGGCTGCGCGGGAAAAAACCGGTGCGCAGAATGCCCGTATCCTGCTTGCGGAGAACCAGACCCTGTATTTGGGGGCCGGACGCCGCTGCGGCTACGGCATGATCGCCTTTTTGGGCAGACCATTCCCGACAACAGATGCGTATTTCAGGATGCTGTTGTGACCGCTGAATCAGAAACTATCAACAGGAAACACAAAGTTAGGAGTATCCCATGAGGATCAATCGTTCAAATCCGGAACCGTCCGGGGCGCAGCAGCCCGCCGTACAGCCGCAGACTGCTGCCCCGCAGCAGCCGGCCCCCCGCCGCGAGGAGCCGCGTCAGGAGCCGCCGAAGCCAAAAAAAGAAAAGCCTAAAAAACGCCCCGTGCCCGAGGAATACGAGGCGTATGAGGAGGACGAGGAGGAAAAGCCCCGCCGCCGTTTTCCAATCGGCTGCCTGATCGTGCTTGTGATTTTGGCTCTGGTCGGCTTCGGCGGATATAAGGTGTCCCAGTTCTACGCCGAGCTGGACGGTCAGGGAACGCTGGGCGAGGTACAGACTATCACCGTGCCGGAGGGCTCCTCCGTGTCCAGCATTGCCACGCAGCTCAAGGATTCCGGCGTTATCCAGTATGACTGGCTGTTCAAGCAGTATGTCAAGTACAGCGGCAAGGCCGGGGAGATCCAGTACGGCAGCTTTGAGGTCCAGTCCGGCATGGCCTACAACGAGATCATCAAGGCTTTGTCCGTTGTGACCCGCCGTCCCACCGTCAATGTGACAATCCCCGAGGGCACGACCGCTGTGGGCGTGGCCCAGATCTTTGTCGATGCCGGCCTTGTGGAGGATGTGGACACCTTCCTGTCCTGCGCCAACGGCACCGATGGCTCGGACTGGAGCCAGTATGATTTCTGGAACGCTATCCCGGACAATGGCCGCCTGATGAAGTGCGAGGGGTACCTGTTCCCTGACACCTACAACCTCTATGCCGATGAGAGCGTCTATTACTATGTGAACCAACTCTACGGTGAGTTTGACGCCAAGACGGCAGATCTGGCCGATACCATCGCCGCCAAGGGCACCAGCCTTGACGATGTTGTCAAGCTGGCCAGCTTCATTCAGGAGGAGGCCGGCCTTGCCAGCGAGGATCCCAAGGTCAGCGCCTGCTTCCACAACCGTCTTGAATCGTCTGACCCGCAGTGGGCGGAGCACAAGCTGGAATCCAACGCTTCGAGCTATATTATGCAGGACCGTGAGAACAACTATCTCTGGAATTCCCCGACTGCTGAGTATTTCGGCTGGCCGGAGCAGGGAGCTATCCCGGAGGATGTGCTGGCTCTCTATGACACCTACGCCATCAGCGGCCTGCCCGCAGGCCCCATTTCCTGCCCGGGCTATGCCGCCATCGAGGCTGCGCTGAACCCCGACCAGCAGTATCTGGACGAGGGATACTACTTCTTCGTCACGGGCCACCCTGACACCGATGTGGCCGGGCAGTATTTCTACGCCAAGACTGCGGACGAGCATTACCAGAACTGCGTCAAGGCAGGCTGGGCCTCGTAAGGCCCGCAGCTGCCTTTCACGACAGGGCCGGGCATACCCGGCCCTTACGGGTGAATCATGTAAAAACGGAGGAATCATCAATGCTGCAGCAACCGGAACTGCTGGCCCCTGCGGGCAGCCTGGAGACCCTGAAATATGCTGTGATGTACGGCGCTGACGCCGTTTACTGCGCCCTGCCGGAATTCGGTATGCGCGCGGCCCCTGTAAACCTGACGGTAGGGGAGCTGCGCGAGGGCTGCATCTTTGCCCATGCCCGCGGCAAAAAGGTCTATCTGACCCTTAACACCCTGCCGACCAATGAGGAACTGTCCAAGCTGCCGCAGTATATACAGGATGCCGCCGAGGCCGGTGTGGATGCCTTTATCATCGCCGATCTGGGTGTGCTGGCGCTGGCAAAAAAATACGCCCCGCAGGTGGAGCGCCATGTCTCGACCCAGGCCGGCATTACGAACTATGAGGCGGCTAAGGTTTGCTATGAGCTGGGTGCCAAGCGCGTTGTCCTTGCGCGGGAGCTGCCGCTTACCGAGATTGCCCAGATACGCGACAACTGCCCGCCTGATCTGGAACTGGAGGCCTTTGTCCACGGCGCTATGTGCATGAGCGTGTCGGGCCGCTGCCTTCTGTCCAGTTATATGGCTGGCCGCAGCGGCAACCGCGGCGAGTGCGCCCAGCCCTGCCGCTGGAAGTATAATCTGGTGGAGGAGCATCGCCCCGGCCAGTACATGGAGATCGGGGAAACGCCTGACAACGGCAGCTACATCCTGAATGCCAATGATCTTTGCACCGCTCCGTTCATTGACCTGATCTGCAAGGCGGGTGTTGACTCACTGAAGATCGAGGGGCGTGCCAAGACCTTCTACTATGTGGCCTCCGTGGTCAGTGCCTACCGCCGCGCGCTGGACACCTTCCTTGCTGATCCGTACAATGATAACTTTGAACTGCCCGATGCGGTCATCGAGGAGCTGAACCGTACAAGCCACCGCCACTATTCGCCTGGCTTCTACTTTGGCAAGGAGCAGGCCCAGCAGACGCCCAGCCACACCTATGTGCGCGACTGGGATTTCATCGGCACGGTGGAAAGCTGGGAAAACGGCATTGCCCACTGCACCCAGCGCGGTAAGTTCACGGCAGGGGACAGCATCGAAATTCTGCAGCCTGACGGCAGCGTCATTCCGCTGGCACCCGCCTGGATCGAAAACGCCGACGGCGAGCGCGTGGACGCCACACCGCATCCCATGATGCAGTACACCATCCCCTGTGAGACCCCTTTGATGCCCTACAGCCTGATCCGTATGCAGAAAAAGGCGGAGTGAAGCCGAAATTATCTGCGAAAAAATAATTTAAAAATCTGCAAAAATCGCTTGACTTTTTGCAGAACATCCCTTATAATAGTTCCTGCGCTGGTCGTGAGGCGGACGCCTTGCAAGGCCGCGCAGGCTGGGTATGGCCCGGTAGTTCAGTTGGTTAGAACGCTAGCCTGTCACGCTAGAGGTCGTCAGTTCGAGCCTGATTC
>ENA-OQKH01000983-OQKH01000983.1-human-gut-metagenome-genome-assembly--contig:-NODE-983-length-14103-cov-3.463995_pt1 | contig 14103 bp, 13 predicted proteins | sample MGYA00242645_ERZ504791 | MGnify/ENA primary metagenome ERZ504791 (study PRJEB26092, sample SAMD00036388) | human gut metagenome | host: Homo sapiens | study: EMG produced TPA metagenomics assembly of... | reverse complement strand
GTCAAGATTGATGTCGTGCAGAACCTCTGTGCCGTTGCGCTTTAAGGTTACGTGGTCAAACTTCACGGCGCCCTGCACGCGGCCTTCCTTCTTCACGGCATCCTGGCGCGTGACGATGGTGGAGCGCGCGTAGTAGAGCTCGATGACCTTCGACGCAGAGGCAAAGAAACGCTGCAGGTCGTTGATGAGCATGCCGAGCGTGCTCATCGGGTTCGTCAGCGTCCAGCACAGCGAGTTAAAGAGTGCAAACGTGCCGATTGAAATGCGGCCCATGATGAGGAATGAGCCGCCGACGAGCAGAACGGCGATGGAAAGCGACTGCGAAAAACCGTCGATATACGGCGAGAATTTGAACCACAGCAGCGACGCTTTGAGGTTCGCTTTGCGGTAATCCTCGTTTTTCTTATCAAACTGCTCGATCTCGTAGTCTTCGCGAGCAAAGGCCTTAACGACACGGTTGCCGGCGATGTTCTCCTGCGCGGCGGTGTTCATGCGCGAAAGGCGCTCGCGCAGGTCGACATACAGCGGATGCACCTGCTTTGCGAAAACCTTCGTCAGGACGAAAATAATCGGCGTTACGGCCAGCATGGCAAGCGCGAACAGCCAGTCCACACAAAGGAATGTGATGGATGTGGTGAGAAACAGCACCACGCAGTCGATGATCATGCGGATGACATAGCACGTAGTGTGGCGCACCATGTCAAGGTCGCCGGTCAGGCGGGTCATCAGATCGCCGGTGCGGTTCTTTGAGAAGAATGAGCTATCCTGCGCCTGCATGTTTGCGTACAGATCGCGGCGCAGCTTAAAGAGTAGCTTCTGCGAGCACGTCTCGTACGTCATGACCGAAAGATAGTTAAAGCACATTCTGAACATCGTGAAACCGATCAGAATGGAGACGAGCACAACGAGCCGATGCCAAAGCTCCGGCGTAGTGCCCTGCCCCTCTTTTACCGGCGTAAATACGGTGTCCATGATCTGCGCGGTCAAAACCGAGTTGACCAACGCCATCATAGAAAGAACCGCGGTAGAGCACAGCGCGAAAACATATCGCTTTCGGCAGCCTTCCAGGTTTTTCCAAACCCATTTCAGCTGAAACATAGCGTTCCCTTTCCTTTCAATGCATATCCTGCTTTCTTTGTACCCTTGGTACAGTTGTACCTTTGGTACAGTCCGCACCGTACGTGCGGTTTCCTCCTCAGGCGCATGGAACATTTACGCAGAAACACTTCATACGCTTGTTTAAACTATTATAACTGTATTCTGTTAAAATGGAACCCTTTTTCGCGATTTTCTCTCCGTGAGAACAAACAAACTTTGGTTGAGATTTTTGGGCAATAAAACAACCCCGCAAATCGGACTTTTCATCCGTTTGCGGGGCATGCTCTATATGCTTTTATTATATATAGTATACGCACTTTTGTAATTTAGATTTCAAAGACCGTGTAGGCGTACTCGGCTTCTTCGCCGGGCTGCAAAGTGCGCATGCCGTGCTTCTTTTCAAACACGTCGTCCTCCTGTACGGCGGTGGCGCAGCCGGTCCACGGCTCCAGCGCAACATACGGGCCGTCGTTTGCGGCAGACCAGATACCGAGCATCGGGAAGCCGGAAAATTCCATCATCACACCGCGGCCGGACTGGCGGCTTTTGAGTGAAACGCAGGTGGAGCTGAGGTTCTCGAATACGAGCGCGTCCCTATAGAACAGGCTGTGCTGCAGCGGGATGGTATCCGTATCGTCAAGCTCGAAGTTCGTCTTCTCAAAATCGATCAGGCAGCTTTCCATATCGAGCGTCGGGCATTTCTGCTCTTCCTTTTCCTCGAACACGATGTCGTAATCTTCAAAAACTTCATCGGACTGAATCGGGATATTAAAGCCCGGGTGACCGCCGATGCAGAACGGCATGGGCTTAGTATCGGCATTTTTAACGGTAAATTTCGTCGTGATGCTGCTGCCGGTGAGGTAATAGGAGACCGTCAGCACAAAATCGAACGGGTACTGCTTTTTCGTCTCCTCGTTCGCCGTAAGCTGCAGGGTAACGTAGTCCTCTCCCTGCTCTGTGACGGTGAATTCCTCGTGGCGTGCGACGCCGTGGCGCTTCATCTCGTACCACTCGCCGTTGATGCATGTGCGGTTATCGCGCAGCGCGCCGACGATAGGAAACAAAACCGGCGCGTGACCGCCCCAATATGTTTTATCGCCCTGCCAAATGTGCTCAAAGCCGTCATCACCCATAAAGGAGACGAGCTCGGCGCCGAGCGTATCAATGGCAGCAGATTCGTTTTCGTTTTTTATGTGGATCAGCATAATTCGTCCTTTCAAATCGCGGCGCTTTTGCGCCCTGTCTTTTTGCATGCACATAACCTGATTTTCAATCAACAGTATTATAACAAACAAAACCGCTTGAAGCAAGAGCGAAAGCCTGCTATAATTGAGAAAACACCGAAGAAATCTCCCGTTTTATCGGTCAAAATCCACCAACCGGAAAGGAATTTACAATATGAGAGCAGTTATTCAGCGTATAAACGGTGCAGAGATCACCATAAACGGCGGCGAGACCCGCAAAGTCGGCGAGGGCCTCGTTGTCTTCATCTGCGCCATGGAGGGTGACACGGACGCGCAGGCGGATTTTCTCGTGCAGAAGGTGTGCGGCCTGCGCGTATTTAAGGACGAAAACGACAAGATGAACCGCTCACTCGAAGACATCAAGGGCGATATGCTCATTGTCTCGAACATCACGCTGAGCGCCGATATGAAGCACGGCCGCCGCCCGGATTTCAGCCGTTCCGCTTCCCCGAGTGAAGCTTTGAGATTATATAACTACTTTGTGGAACAGGTGAAAAACCAGCCTATCGGCAAAGTATGCACGGGCGAATTCGGCGCGCACATGCACGTAAGTGTGGAAAACGACGGCCCCGTAAACATCATCATCGACACGGAACGCATCGGAAAGTGACGGTGTGCCTATGACGCGATTTTTAACGCTGTTTGATACGGTTGTCACCGACCCGCTTGAGGACATTCCCACCGTGAACGAGCTTGAAAAATGGCTGAAAAACGTCGGCGAGCAGGCGTTTTATTTTCTCATTCGCTTAGCCGCCGCCGGGCTGCTTTTGTTTATCGGCAGCAAGCTCATCAAATTTTTGATGAACCGCTTCAAGCGCTCGAAACTATATCAAAAAATGGACCCGGGGCTCGCTTCGTTCATGGCGAGCGGCAGCCGCATCGTGCTGTATATCATCCTCATTTTGATGTGCTTCGGCGTTCTTGGCATCGAGACCGCCTCGTTCCTCGCACTGTTCACCTCGGGCGGCGTTGCCATCGGCCTTGCGTTTCAGGGCGCCGTGACGAACCTTGCGGGCGGCGTGATGATTTTGCTTTTTCACCCGTTCCGCGTGGGCGATTACATTGAAACGACGGAAATTGCCGGCACGGTGAATGCCATCAGCGTTTTATACACCGTGGTGCTGACGCCGGACAACAAGCGCGTGACCGTGCCGAACGGCTCGCTGACGAACGCCGCCATCACGAATTACAGCGCGGAGGGACAGCGCCGTGTGGAGCTGACATTCTCTGTCTCCTACGATTGTGACATTGACAAGGTGAAGCAAATTTTGCTTTCCGTTGCCGAAAGCGACCCGAAAGCGCTGAAAGACCCCGCCCCGCTGGCGCGCCTGAAAACGCAAAGCGCGAGCTCGCTCGATTTCGTCCTGCGCGTTTGGTGCGCCCCGGAAAATTACTGGGACCTCTATTTTGACCTCAACGAAAACGTGAAAAAGGCGCTGGATGAAGCCGGCATGGAGATTCCGTTCCCGCAGATGGATGTACACATGCGCTGAGTTCCGTAAAAATTATAAATATCTGAAAGCCGGCGCCGCTATTCTATCGAATTCGGCGCTGTTTTTATAAATATTTCTTATAAGTGGGAAAATTCGTGGACTTTTCCGACAGATTCGGCTACAATGGGGTAAAGCACTTTGGGAGGAGTTTTTTCATGTATATCGGTTATCAGTTATCGAGTGTGACGCCTTATTTGCAGGACGTGAATTCCATGCGCGAAGCTTTCCAAAAAATCGCCGCCATCGGCTATCGTGATGTGCAGCTGCAAGGCGCTTCTCTGGATATTCCGGACGAAGAGATTGCCCGTGCGCTGAAAAAAAACGGCCTGAACTGCGTTGCAACGCAGGAAGATTACCCGTTTGGATTCGGCGAAAATCCAGAGCGGTACATTGCGCGTGCTGTTACTTGCGGAGCGAAATACCTGACGTTTGCGCTGATTCCGCGCGAAGTGGACACTGCAGAAAAGTTAGTGAAATTCGCCGAAAAAATCCGCGCCCTTTACGACAAAGTGACCGCGGCGGGACTTATTTTCGCGTTTCATCCCATTACGCCGGATTTTCGGAAAATCGGCGGTGTTCCGGTGTATGAGCGGCTGATGCAACTGATGCCGCCGGACATGCAGCTGACCTTCTGCGTATTCAGCGCATTTGGCACAGAGGTCACAGCGGAGGAGGTTCTGGAAAGATTCAAAAACCGCGTGGATCTGGTGCATTTCAAGGACGGTATTCCGGATGCAGACGGCAAAATGCAGCTGATGCCGCTCGGACAGGGCGCGCACGACTGGCAAGGCGTTTTCGACCTTTGCAAAGCTGCCGGTGTAAAATACATCTTCGGCGAGCAGGAACGCTGGCAAAAAGACGCGTTTGACTGCGCAAAAGACACACACGCGTACCTCGGTTCACTGCGCTAATCACGAAATGAGGGAAATTTAAGGGTGTTCAGAACATGACAGAAGCAAACAAAAAATTTTACGGCTCGTTTTTTACAATCGTCGTACCGATTGCCCTGCAGCAGTTGATTTCATCGGCGCTCAGTGTTGCCGACACGCTAATGCTCGGCTATGTCAGCCAGACTGCGCTGGCGTCAAGCTCACTTGCGGGTCAGATTCAGTTTGTGCTGAACATGATTTTCATGGGTCTTGCGGCGGGCATCACGATTCTGGCAGCGCAATACTGGGGCAAAGGTAATCTCTCCGCCGTGGAAAAAGTCTTTTCCATCGGTTTGAAGCTTTCGTTTATCGCCGGTGCTGTTTTCTTTGTGGGCGCAGTGTTTTTTCCGGAAGCGCTCATGCACATTTACACAAATGACCCCAACATGGTCGCGGCGGGCGCGGAATATCTGCGCATTGTCGGCTGGTCGTATCTTGCCATGAGCATCACGCAGCCGTACCTCAGCGCGCTGAAAAGTATTGACAAGGTAAAAGCCAGCACCATCATCAGCACCACGGCGCTATTTTTGAATATCATTCTCAACGCGGCCTTTATTTTCGCGTGGATTCCCGGGATTCCGCCGCTGGGCATCACAGGCGTGGCGCTTGCGACGCTCATCTCGCGCATTGTTGAGCTTTTGATGTGCATCGTTTACGGCGAGCGGTTCAAGAAGCTGCGGATTCGCCCACACGTTCTGTTCCTGCGCAGCCGTGTGCTTTGGAGCGATTTCATTCGCTATTCCCTGCCCGCCATCGGCAACGAATTTGTGTGGGGACTTGCGTTCTCCATGTACTCGGTGATTATGGGTCACCTTGGGGAGGACATTGTGGCAGCGAACTCCATTGTTTCCACCATGCGCAATCTGACCTCTGCCATCGGTTTCGGCGTGGCATATGGCACAACGATTATCCTTGGCAACACGATCGGCCGCGGTGACATCGCGGGTGCGGAGCGCGACGCCAAGCGTCTGCTGCGCCTTGCGTTCCTCACGTCGCTCATTGCTGGCGTGGGCGTGCTGATCGGCTACCCCATTCTGCGCCCGATGCTCTCGCTCACGGAGCAGGCAAGTAACTATCTGCGCATTATGGTGTGGATCAGCGCCGTGTACGTCATCGCCCCGATTATGAACACGAGCTTCATCTGCGGCGTGTTCCGCGCGGGTGGCGACTCCAAATTTGGCTTTCTCTGCGACCTCATCGAGATGTGGTGCATTTTTGTGCCGCTCGGCTTCATCGCGGCTTTTGTGCTGAAGCTGCCGCCGATGTGGGTTTATGTGATTTTAAGCTGTGACGAGTTCGCGAAGATGCCCGTTGTTTACTTCCGCTACCGCCAGAAAAAGTGGCTGAAAGACATTACAAAAGAAGTTAAATAATAAAGGTGTAAAGAACACACCATATAATGATCGAACTTGGTAATATTTAAGAGCGGAGCGCGCGTCCCGCTCTTTCTTTTTGTTTTTAGACATTAAAAGAGGAGAAGGATCAAATCCCTCTCCTCTTCTTTTTTAGTTATTCAGCGGGGTAAAAAGCATCTTTTCCGAGACCGCAGGTGGGGCAGACCCAATCTTCGGGGACATCTTCCCATGCCGTGCCGGGTGCAACGCCGTTTTCCGGATCGCCGAGTGCGGGGTCATAGACATAACCGCAGGGACACTCATATTTCATAAGATACACTCCTTTTACTTGTCGCCGAAATATCTCTTAAGGAGACCTGCGAACGCCTTGCCGTGACGGGCTTCGTCGCGGGCCATTTCGTGGACGGTGTCGTGGATAGCGTCGAGGTTTGCGGCCTTTGCACGCTTTGCAAGGTCGAACTTACCGGCGGTTGCACCGTTCTCGGCTTCAACGCGCATCTCAAGGTTCTTCTTCGTGCTGTCCGTTACAACTTCGCCGAGCAACTCTGCGAACTTTGCAGCGTGCTCTGCTTCTTCGTAAGCGGCCTTCTCCCAGTAAAGGCCGATTTCCGGGTAGCCCTCGCGGTGTGCAACTCTTGCCATTGCGAGATACATGCCAACCTCGCTGCACTCGCCCTGGAAGTTTGCGCGGAGATCAGCAAGGATATCCTCGCTGACGCCCTGTGCGACGCCGACAACGTGCTCAGCCGCCCAAGTCATGTTCTCTTCCTGCTTCGTGAACTTGGAAGCCGGTGCCTTACATACAGGGCAGAACTCCGGAGCTGCTTCGCCTTCAAAAACGTAACCACATACGGTGCATACAAACTTTGCCATAATAAGATCCTCCTAAAAATTTAAATTGATTTTTGTTTGCGGCTTTTAAGCCGTTTTATTTTTGCTTTTTTCTTTGCATTCGGCGCACACACCGCCGAACAGCAGGTCTTCTTTTGTGATTGTAAACCCGTGTTCCGCTTCGATGCGCTCGAGTGTTTCTGTGTCCACAAGCGGTTCAAAGATATCGAGCACGCGCCCGCAGCAGTCGCAGACGAAATGGCTGTGTGCCGAAGTATCGCCGTCGAAATGCTCCTGCCCGTTGATGACGCCGACGCTTCTCGCTTTGCCCTCTGCACAGAATTTTTTAAGATTGCGATAAACTGTACCGAGACTTAAATCGGGATATTCGGGTCGCAGCGCAGCGTAGAGCCACTCCGCAGTTGGGTGCACCGTTGTGGCACGCAGTGCGTTGTAGAGCGCTTCGCGCTTTCGGCTGAACTTTTCCGGCATCGGCTTCACCTCCTTTAGGTTTGTGGGATTTCTTTCTCTCTCACTTGTTGGCACTATTATAGCACGCCTTTTTCGATTTGTAAATAGTAATAATTATCATTTTTATTATTATTTTGTAAACAAATTGTGAACAAGCCTATTGAAAAGCTGCCAAAACCCCGTTTGCTTGCTTTCCGAAAACAAGATGCAAAACGGCTCTGCATTTTACCCGCAAAGCCGTTTTCTTAGTTTCTATTTATTCTCCTTTGGCCTCATCGTTTTCCGGTGGAAACATTTTCATGAAGTTAAGCGCTGCGCCGACGAGGTCGTCGTTTTTCATCATTTCGGGAACATCCTGCGGCCGGAACCAAATCTGCGCAAACTTCTCTATGACGGGACGCACCATTTCTCTTTCCGCATCCGTATGCGGTGTGCCGATGCCGCCCGGGTTCATCATGTGTGCAATGAATGTCGCGGCACTCTGCACGCGCGCTTTACCCTCGGGATTCCACCCGTCTTTTGTCATGCAGTTCACGCCTTGCTTTGCGGCAATTTCAATTTTCTTTTCCGCGCGGTGTTCAAAATCTGCGTAATCCCCCGCTTCGTTCCACGCGATTTCGGATACGGCATACAGGCGCGGGAACAGCAATTCTTCGAGGTGTTCCGGCGTTTCCACCTGCTCCGACCACAATGCCGCTTCGTAACCGAGCATATTCGGACTGTCTGCGTAGCTCTTGCCCATGACGACCGGCTGATAATGGTAGACCTTATTCAATGAATTGATGCCATGCGGATAATCGAAATACAAAGCGGACATATTGGAGAAGATCACCTTGCCGCCACGCTCGATAAATGCCGGCACCGGCGCTTCATGCTGCGCCGTCCAATACTGTATGATGTTTTCGGTATCGACATCTTTGGATTCCAGAACGTCGTTCCAGCAGACGGCGCGCTTGCCGTGCTTTTTGAGGATAGCGACGACGCGCTTCGTGAAGTAGCCCTGCAGATCTTCATAATCGGTAAGGCCAAGCGCTTCCATGCGCGCCTTGCAGTGCGGGCATTTTTTCCATTCGGTCTTCGGCGCTTCGTCACCGCCGATGTGGAAGCGGTCGTCCGGGAACAGTGCGCAGACTTCTGTCAGAAGCTTTTCGATAAACTCGAATGTTTCGTCCTTACCGGGGCAGAGAATTTTCTCAAAAATGCCGCCAAACTGGCACAGCTCCGTTTTTTCGCCAAAGCAGCTCAAATGCGGGTATGCCGCAATCATCGATCTGGTGTGGCCCGGCATATCGATTTCCGGGATGATCTCCATGCCGCGCACGCGGGCATATTCGATAACGCTCCTGATCTCCTCCTGCGTGTAATACGTGCCGGTCGTTTCGTGCAGCAGCGGCAGCGTTTTGCACTCGATGCGCCAGCCCTGGTCATCTACAAGATGCCAGTGCAGAACATTCAGCTTCACACGCGTCATCTGGTCGATGACCTTTTTCACTTCGTCCGCCGTAAAGAAATGACGGGAGCAGTCAAGCGACAGGCCGCGATGACCGTAGTGCGGTGCGTCTTCAATGGTGACGATTGGCAGCGCTTCGCCCTCTGCTGTGAGCTCCGTGACAGTCGTCAGCGCCCATACGGCGCCGCTTTCGTCCGCCGCTTCCACGGTGATGCCTTCCTTTGTGACGGTCAGCTTGTAGCCCTCTTTTGCGATATCGGCCTTTTTCAGCGTGATAAACCCGTTTTCGGCGGTCTCCACGTGGCCGTCCAGTCTTGCAGCAAATGCCTCAAGGCACCACGGTGCAAAATCACCGAGCGAAATGGTGACGGTCTCCGGCAGCTTCACACTGCCCTCCTGCATGTGCACCGATCCGCGCGGCGCGGGAATAAGATTCAACATAAGCAAGATTCCTTTCTTTAGGCAAACGAATAACACGCTTGTCCTTTTACAACTTCTCCTCGGCTGCAACCGAACCGCAGCCTTTTTGTTCTATTAAGAACATTATACCGCAATTTGCTTCTTTTGCAAGAAAATCGTGCTATATTTCTATATAATTTTCAAAATTTTAATAATTATAAGCAGATATGACAAAGCGGAATTTTGAGTCTCCGTCTGGACTTGTCGAAATAGATATGGTATACTTCAAGCGAAAAATTTTTGCATGACGGAGGAGCAAACATGGGCAGATTGATCTTAATTACGAATGACGATGGCATTGACGCAGGCGGCATTCGCCAGCTGGCGGAGACAGCAAAAGCATTCGGCGAAGTGTGGGTCGTCGCACCGGAAAGCCAGCGCAGCGGCAAATCGCACAGCGTAACGTATTTAGAGCCGCTTTACGTGCGCGAGCGTCCGGGTTACATGGACGGCGTAAAGGCATACGAATGCAGCGGCGTGCCGGTGGACTGTGTGCGCGTGGGCATCCATCTGCTCGGTCGCAAGCCTGACGTTGTGCTTTCCGGCATCAACAGCGGCTACAATATTTCCGGCGATATTCAGTATTCCGGCACGGCGGGCGCCGCGCTGGAGGCCGCTTTCTGGGGAATCCACGCCATCGCGCTTTCCCAGGCCAACCTCGATTATCATCCCGTGACCGACCGCTACTTGCGTGCGCTCATCGGTGAATATATTGATAAACCTCTGCCGCAAAACACGGTTTGGAACATCAACTTTCCCGGCTGCGCACCGGAAGACTGCAAGGGTGTAAAGCACAGCTGCGCCGTTTCGCAGGATGATTTTTACACGGACAGCTTCACCTGCAAAACACTCGGGGACGGCACGGTGGAATACACGGTCGTGCCCGGCAGAAACTGGCACGGCAGCGAAGGCACCGACCTTGGCGCAGTGTGCGACAACTACGTCGCCGTCGGCACCGTGACGAATGTACGATAATAAAAACATACAGATTTTGCACCTGCTCTTTGAAATCGCAAAAGCAGGTGCTTTTCTATTTTTAAAAACCGTGTTATACTGAAGAAAAGCAAAACATTGAAAGGAAACAGAACATGGTTATATTAGGTGTAGACCTCGGCAAAGCGCGTACGGGCGTTGCCGTATGCGATAAAAGCGAGCTGCTCGCAAGTCCCGTAGAGGTCGTGAACGAGCACAACCGCGAGCGCCTTTTGGAGCGTGTAGCGCAGCTTGCCAAAGCGCGCCGCGCCGAGCAGATCGTTGTCGGTCTGCCGCGCAACATGGATGGCAGCGAGGGCGAAAGCGCGCAGAACGCGCGCGCTTTCGGTGCGGAGCTTGCGGAAAAGACCGGGCTGCCCGTTGATTTCTCCGACGAACGCGGCACGACTATCACGGCACACGGCATTTTAAACGAAACAAATACGCGCGGTAAGCGCCGCAAAGCAACCGTGGACGCCGTGGCGGCGACGATCATTTTGCAGGATTATCTCGATTATCGGCGAAACCGCAAAGGGTAATTTACACAAAAAACGCATAGACAAATTCGCTTCGCCTGTGCTATAATAACGATGTGCTGCGCAGAAATGCGTTTTTAAGGCACGGAAAGGAAAGATAACTATGGGTTACAAAATCATCACCGATTCCACCATCGATATGGATCATAAAATGATCGAAGAGTTAGGCCTCACAGTGGTGCCGCTCCGCTTTACAATCGACGGTAAAACATATAAAGACAAGGCAGATCTTTCGGATATGCCGACGGAAACCTTCTACGCAAAGCTGCGCGAGGGCAAAATGTCCACCACATCGCAGATCAACGCCGACGAATTCACACGGGTCTTTGAGCCTGTTCTGCAAGACGGCGAAGACGTTCTGTACATTGCGTTTTCCAGCGGTTTATCCGGCACCTGCCAAAGCGCCTTCATCGCGCGCGATGAATTGAAAGAAAAGTATCCCGAGCGAAAAATTTATGTGTTCGATTCGCTCTGCGCGTCCCTCGGCGAAGGCTTGCTCGTATACCATGCAGCCATGCTGAAGCGCGCCGGCACGGACATTGATTCGCTGTATAAGTGGCTCGGTGAAAACGTTTTGAAGCTCTGCCACTGGTTCACGGTGGACGACCTCAACCACTTAAAGCGCGGCGGCCGCGTTTCCGCCACAGCAGCGCTCGTTGGCACTTTGCTCGGCGTAAAACCCGTTTTGCATGTGGATGACGAGGGCCACCTCATCCCGGTCAGCAAGGTGCGCGGCAGACGGCAGTCCCTTGATGCCCTTGTGCAGAAAATGGAAGAGACCGCCATTCAACCCGCAGACCAGACCGTGTTCATCAGCCACGGCGATTGCCTGGCAGACGCCGAATACGTCGCAAACCGCGTGCGCGAAAAATTCGGTGTGAAGAACATTTATATCAACTTCGTCGGTCCTGTCATCGGCGCACACTCCGGCCCCGGCACCGTAGCGCTGTTCTTCATCGGCGAGCACAGATAAAGGAGCATATACTATGTTAAACGGCAACACGATAGAGCTCGGCGTATGCTACTACCCGGAGCACTGGGATACTTCGTTCTGGAAAGAGGATATGCTGCGCATGAAATCCTACGGCATCGGTGTCATCCGCGTGGCGGAATTCGCGTGGAACCTCTTTGAGCCGGAGGAAGGGCGCTTTGACGACAGCTTTTGGGACCGCTTTTTAAATGTGGCAAAGGACTGCGGGATGCAGGTCATCTTCTGCACGCCCACCGCGACCCCGCCCGCTTGGCTGACGGAAAAATACCCGGAAGTGTTAAACTGTGATATTTACGGCCACCCGGTCTACCACGGTATGCGCAAGCACCACAATATGACATCCCCCGTGTACCTCGATTTTGTAAAGAAGATCGTTGAGCACATTGCGGCGCATTACAGCGCACATCCCGCAATCATCGGCTGGCAGATTGACAATGAAGTCAACTGCGAAACAAACAGCTACCACGCGCCGAGCGACCACGAGGCGTTCAGAAAGTACCTTAAAGAGAAATACGGCACGCTCGAAAACCTGAACCGCGCCATGGGCACGACATTCTGGAACCAGACCTACACGGACTGGGAGCAGGTTCACCTTTCGCGCTACACGCTCGCAAACTCCAACAATCCGCACATGATGCTGGAGGAAAAGCGTTTCATTTCCGAAGCGGCCATAAACTACATCGGCATACAGGCGGATATTATCCGGAAATATCGCCGTCCGGAGCAGTTCATCACGACAAACGGACTTTTCGGCGTGCTCGATAACTACAAGCTCGTCAAGGAAAAGCTTGACTTCATAACGTATGACAGCTACCCGAACTTCGCGTTTGCGATGGAGGGCAGCAAGCTCTCTCCGCGCTCCCTGCGCGACCGCGAAACATCATTTAACCTTGCAAAAACGCGAAGCGTCTCAAACCGCTTCGGCATCATGGAGCAGCAATCCGGCCCCGGCGGTTGGAACACCCGCCTTCTGCAGCCCGCGCCGAAGCCGGGTCAGTTAAGACTGTGGACTTTCCAGTCCATCGCGCACGGTGCAGATTTTGTCAGCTACTTCCGCTGGCGCACCTGCACATTCGGCACAGAAATGTACTGGCACGGATTATTGAACTATGATAATTTCCCGAACCGCCGCACGGAAGAGCTTTTGCGCGTAAGCGAGGATATTCAGAAGATTCAGCGCATCGCAGGCACAAAGCATACGGCAAAGTTCGCAATCCTCTGCGACTACGACAATGAGTGGGACGGCATGGAGGACAAATGGCACGGGCCCTTGAACCGGGAGAGCACCGACGGGTGGTTCAAAGCCTTGCAGCGCGCGCACATCCCGTTCGAGTTCGTCAACATCAACGACGAGGGCACGTCCCAGCCGCTCGGAAACTTCACGGCCGCTGTGTACCCGCACCCAACCATCATGACGCCCGCCCGCGCGGAAATATTACGCGCTTACGCCGAAAACGGCGGCACTCTTTTCTTCGGCTGCCGCTCCGGCTATAAAGATATTGACGGGCAGTGCCCCATGATGCCGATGCCGGGGCTCTTAGCGCCGCTGACCGGCTGCACCGTGGAGGATTTCACGTTCATCGGCCCGGCGGACGAAAAGGAATACATGACGCTCGGCGAAAAGAAAATCCCCGCGCCGACGTTCAACGATATTCTGCGCCCGGATTTTGAAAGCTGCGAGGTGCTGGCGACGTATGACGGTAACTATTACAACGGCAAGCCCGCGCTGACCAAAAACACCGTCGGCAAAGGCACGGTCTACGCCTGTGGCTCCGTTTTTGCGGAGGAGACCGCCGCGGCGCTCTTGGAGCTGCTGCCGAAAGCAGAGCTTTGCCCTGTGACGGGCTGGCTGGAGCTGCCCGAGGAGATCGAGCTCACGGTGCGTACAAACGAGAAAAACGGCCGCAGCTACGCGTTTTTGCTGAACTACACCGCACAGCCGCAAACCGTCACCGTGCAAAAGCCGACGAAGGAGCTGCTTACACGCGAAACGCTCGACGGCACGTATACCATGGAGCCTTACGGCGTGCTTGTGCTCGATAAACCACAATAAACGACAAAGGCCGTTACGATAAACATTTTGGGAGGAATTCATATGAAAGAGGAAGAAAAAATCTTTGCCGGGCAGTTTTTCTGCCCCGGTCACCCGGACTTGAAAGCCATCAAGCTGCGCTGCCACAACCTTTGCAGCGCCTATAATGCAACGCTCGAAGACGAAACCGAAAAGCGTAATGCAATCGTGCACCAGATCTTCGGCGATTTCGGCGAGGGCTC
>ENA-OQKH01000980-OQKH01000980.1-human-gut-metagenome-genome-assembly--contig:-NODE-980-length-14116-cov-3.392478_pt1 | contig 14116 bp, 17 predicted proteins | sample MGYA00242645_ERZ504791 | MGnify/ENA primary metagenome ERZ504791 (study PRJEB26092, sample SAMD00036388) | human gut metagenome | host: Homo sapiens | study: EMG produced TPA metagenomics assembly of... | reverse complement strand
AGGACATCATACCAGACGAAAGAGCGTGCTGTTTCTGGTTGAAGAATCGTAGGCCGGACATCTGGAGAGATAAGCAGGAAATTGGTCTTTACGAGATAGAAGATATGGAGGGTATCGAAGCCGACATTTATGGCGGCGAAGAATAAAGGCTTATCCAACCCGTATGTCAAGGTCAACAGGCGTAAGCGCATAGGGTTCAATTTCAGCGACAAGCACAAGCGGTATATCAAGAATTGCGTGAACAGTACCTACAATATCCTGGAAGGTGCTGTTCGTTCCGGTAAGACGGTAGATAATGTTTTCGCATTTGCTCACGAATTAAAAACGACAAAAGATAGAATCCACCTGGCGACTGGTTCGACTATGGCGAACGCTAAGCTGAACATTGGAGATGCTAACGGGTTCGGTCTTGAGTATATATTTCGTGGGCAGTGCAGGTGGACTCAGTACAAAGATAATGACTGCCTGCTGATAAATGGCCCGGATACGGGGTACAAAGATAAGATCGTAATCTTCGCCGGAGGTGCGGCATCCGACAGTTACAAGAAAATCCGAGGTAACTCATACGGTATGTGGATTGCAACCGAGATCAACCTGCATCACGATAACACCATCAAGGAGGCGTTCAACCGACAACTGGCGGCTAAGAACAGAAAAATCTTCTGGGACTTGAACCCAGACCATCCTAAGGCGGCGATATACGTTGATTACATCGACAAGTACGCTGAGAAAGCGGCCAAGGGAGAGCTTCTGGGTGGTTACAATTACGAGCATTTCAATATCTTTGAGAATATTAACATCCCGAAACAGAGAATAGCTGAGATTGTCAGTCAGTATGACAAGGACAGCATCTGGTACATCCGAGATATTGAAGGCAAAAGAAGTATTGCAGAAGGTCTGATATACGTTAAGCTGGCAACTTCCATAGCGGCGGAGGACGATGAGTACATCGTGCCGTTGGAAGAGACGATTGACATGGCGAAACGTGGAGAGTTCATAGAGCTGAATATAGGCGTGGACTTTGGAGGTAACGGCTCCGGCCACGCTTTTGTTGCGTCCGGAATTACCCAGGGATATGAGAAGCTGTACGTGCTGTCCTCGGAATGGCACGATGCAGACGGAACAGACCCTGATGATTTGAACCGGATGTTTATGAAATTCGTTGAGAAGATATTGGACCGGTACGGATTCATTACGAATGTGTACTGTGATTCTGCGGAGTTGGTGCTGAAACGAGGTTTGCAGAAAGCTATGATTGAGGCGGAACTGGGAAATATCAATGTCACGAATGCTGCCAAGTGCAAGATTACAGACCGTATCTTCACAATGACCACTCTCTCAGCAACCGGGCGTGTGTTCTTTACACCAGATTGTGAAAGCGTTCTCGAAGCTATCAGCATGGCGGTTTGGAATCCGAAGAAAATGGAACTGGAGCGTCTGGATGATGGAACCAGTGACATTGACTCTCTGGATGCTATGGAGTACAGCTTCGAGAAGAGGATAAAGAAATTCATTAAGAAGACGGGGTGAACTGATTGAGAATTGCAAATATATTGAGAAAGGTGTTGAGAAGATTGGTTCCGAATAACAGTGTAGAGAAAGCTCTAGGCGTTGATATATGCGAGTCCGGAGTAATGCAGAATGCTATAGAGCTGTGGCACAGCATGTATAAAAATGAGCCGCCATGGAGAGGTGGAAAGGACAATGTAGTTCCTCTGAATCTGCCGTCTGCGATTTCGGAGGAATTTGCCAGGTTGATACTGACGGAGTTCAGCATGAAGGTAACCGGCAGTCCGATGGCCGATTTCATCAATGATCAGTTGAAAGGCCAGCTTACGGACTTGAACAAATTTGTTGAGATGTACTGCGAAGGTGGAGCTATTGCAGTAAAGCCGTTCGTGACGAACATAGACGAAAACGGAAAGCCAACGGCAATCGAACTGGATTTCGTGAAAGCAGTGGATTTTTTCCCATGTGCGTTCAATAACAAGGGAGAGATAACAGCAGCGGTGTTTGTGGAAGGAAAGAAGGTAGGAGATTACCTGTATACCAGGCTTGAATACCATGAGCTTACGGGTATGACCTACACAATCATCAATAAGGCGTTCAAATCTGAGGAGATTTACCAGTACAACGATGATGGAACCTATGCTGTGAGAGATAGATTCCGGAAAGAAGTGCCACTGGCAGAAGTGGATGAATGGGCGGGCCTGTCAGAAGGGCCGGTAATTATCGGTAACATCGACAAGCCGCTTTTTGCGTACATCAAAGTGCCAAAGGCAAATAATATCGATACGGACTCGCCATTGGGGGTATCGGTGTTCTCCAGAGCCACAGAGATAATAGAACAAGCTGACATCCAGTACGGGCGTGTATTGTGGGAGTACAAAGCCACAGAAGCTGCTATCCTGGGCGATTCTGAATTGTTCCAGACTGATAAGCATGGAAAGCCGGTTCTTCCGGCAGGGCAGGAAAGGATGTTTAAGACATTTGATTTCGACAATGCAGACGGAACAAATAAAGGTCTGCTGAAAGAGTATGCACCGCAGATTCGCTATGAAGCGTTATTCCAGGGACTGAATAAGCAGCTAATGAAAATAGAGTTCCTGGTCGGTCTTGCCTATGGCACGCTGTCTGAACCAACGGACATCGAGAAGACAGCATATGAAATCCGGGTGTCGAAGCAGAGGTCATACCATACGGTAACGGCGATGCAGGATGCATGGCACAAAGGGTTTGAGAAAATCATATACGCCATGAGAGTTCTGGCGTTGCTTTATGATATGATTCCGGACGGAGAAACGGAGCTGAACTGTAACTGGGGCGATGGAGTTCTGGAAGATACAGAAGCAGAGTATCAGCGTAGATGGTCCATGGTGGTTGCCGGAAAGCTGAGAACAGAAGCGTTTCTTGCGTGGTATTTTGGATGCTCGGAGGAAGAGGCAAAGAACATGATGCCGGAGCCGGTAGCCAGATTCCCTACAGAAGAATAGGGGGTGTGAGCAGTGCTGACACCGGAATATTTGAATAGCTTTTCTTCCGGGTATCTTGGAATGTGCGATGTGCTGAATGAGCAGATCATCCGAGACGTGGCACGAAGAATAGCGAAGACCGGAAGAATCACACCAACAGCCGAGTGGCAGTTGAAGCAGGCAAAGCAGTCCGGAGCATTGATGAATGATGTAATCCGAGAGGTCGGGGTTCTGACTGGAAAATCCGATACAGAAATATTGCGGTTATTCCGGGATGCAGGCTTGACCGGGATGTTGCAGGATGCAAAGCCGCTATTGCAGGCCGGAAAGCTGAAAACCTCGGATATTGTTCTTTCTGGAGCGATGCAGAGGACCATGGAGGCTGCCGCCGAGAAGTGCAGGGGAGAGATAGGGAACCTTACACTGACAACGGCCGTAGCCACACAGCAGGAGTATGTGCAGGCACTGAACGCAGCCTATATGAAGGTTACGTCCGGTGCTTTTTCGTACCAGGAGGCGATCAGACAGGCTATCCGGGATGCAGCAGCAAAAGGAACATCGGTCATGTATGACAGTGGGTACATCTCGAAGCTGGATACGGCAATCAGAACTACTCTGCTGACCGGAGTAAATCAGACAGCCGGAAAGCTGACAGAGTTGTATGCTTCGGAGCTTGGAGCTGAGTATTACGAGACAACGGCTCATGCAGGAGCCAGACCCTCACACTCAGTTTGGCAGGGCAAGGTGTTCAAGATTGAGGGAACAGCTCCGGGGTATGAGAACTTCTACGAGGCAACCGGATATGGAACAGGAGCCGGTTTGTGCGGTTGGAATTGCAGACATAGCTTCTATCCGTACTGGCCGGGAGTTTCAAAACCGGCATACACGAAAGATGATCTGGAGGATTACAGCAGACCGAAGCATTCGTTTGCGGGGAACCTTCTTACGGAGTATGAGTGTATGCAGAAACAACGGGAGTATGAAAGGGCAGTTAGGGAGTACAAGAGAATCCTGGCCGCCTATGATTCGTATATCCAGACGGTTCAGTCAGAAGCCGATAGAGCATATTTCAGGGAGGAGTTCCAGAAAGAATCTGTGAAGCTGAAAGAGAAGGAATCACAAATGAAGGATTTCTGTAAGCAAACCGGACGAAGCGTAGATACTGCCAGAACGCAGGTATCAGCCGTATATGACGGCAACGGTAACTTGGTATCATTTAACCGCTCGGTTAGTGGAAAAGCCGTGTGGGCGAACAGAAAAGCAAAGAAGTAGGAGGATAAGCACATGGAAAGAATGAATTTTAGCAAAGCATTTGCACTGATGAAACAAGGCATGAAGGTAAAACTGCCGTCTTGGGCTGGTTATTGGTACTGGTCAAAGGAAAAGCAGACGATCATCATGCACACCAAAGATGGCATTGATATGGATATCCGTGAAACGCAGGTTCCAGATTACACATTCGGGAATATTGCCACAGACGAGTGGATTCTTGCAGATGAACAGAATTGTCCGGAACTTGGCGGAGAAGCTATGTTCTCGTTCTCAGAAGCAATCAAGTATCTGAAACGTGGAATGAAAGTTGCACGAAAAGGATGGAATGGAAAGAAACAGTATATCCAGCTTGCAACTGGAATTTCTTACAAGACAGTAGATGGCGAAATCGTGAACTGTGAACACGATGCTATTGGCAATATGGCTATTGCGTTCTGTGGAACATCTGGAGTTCAGATGGGATGGCTTGCATCCCAGGCAGATATGCTGGCTGAAGACTGGATGTTTGCAGAGTAGATATTTCAAACCGGGAGGAGGTGGGAATGATGAAATACAGGAAGAAACCTGTTGTGGTTGAAGCGTTCTGCTTAACGGCAGAGTCGGAACGAACAGCTCCGGAATGGTTTGAGAGAGCCGTTCTGAACGAAACAGTATGGATTGACCGGAGCTTACAGGACGGACATGCAAAAATGTATGGATGTACGATTAAGACTCTGGAGGGAAAGATGCACGCAAAAATTGGCGATTACATCATCCAGGGAGTCAACGGAGAGTTGTATCCGTGTAAACCGGACATTTTCTTGAAAACATACGAGAAGTGTTAGGAGGAGGTGATCCTATTATCTCCCATCCATGGGTCAAATGGTGCTTGTATTTGCCCCGTATAGGGCGACAACATATCAACCCTTACAATTTACCATTGATGTGCTCAAAATGAGCCCTGGGAACTCTCAGAAGTTCATAGACACATTCAGAGCATACAGAAAACAAATAACGGTCAGACAGTCCCTTGCTAGATTGCCTGGCCGTTATTTTTGCCCTGTGATACGGCATATAAACTGTCTCTTTCTCTTGCGTGCGGAGATATAAATGCACGATAGCAGTTGACTGAGTGAACAGTCGTTTAATCAAATCAGCGAAAAAAAGAAAGGAAGGTAAGTAAAATGGCTTACGAATTTTTGAAGAAACTTTTTGGCACACAGAAGGATGGAGAGGAGCCAAAGGCTATGACCTATGCAGAACTGGAGGCAGCCATTGACGCTGACAAAAAAATCCAGGTCGTAGATGTGAAAGCGGGCGGCTATGTATCCAAAGAGAAGCTGGATGCCAAGATTACAGAGCTGGACGGAGTAAAGCAGCAGTTGTCAGATGCCAATACAACGATTCAGTCCTACAGGGACATGGATATTGACGGCATTAAGCAGTCTGCAAAGGACTGGGAGACGAAGTACACCCAGGAAACACAGAAGCTGACTGCACAGCTTGCGGCCCAGGAGCGCACCCATGCACTTGATATGTTCATGGGTGGTTATAAGTTCTCCAGCAAGCCTGCCGAAAACGGTGTAAGAGCAGAGTTTGAAAAGAAAAACTTTACCCTGGAAGACGGAAAGTTCCTGGGAGGCGATGAGTTTATGAAGTCTCTCATGGAAAATGACGACTACAAGGGAGCTTTTGTTTTCGAAGATGATAGCAATCCGGAAGACGATTCCCATGAGGAAGAGGAAGGAAAGCCGTTCTTTGCGAGAGGAGCTGGAGGAACTGGCGGAGCCGGAGGCGAAGGAGTCAAAGGCAAAGAAACACCGTTTAATCCGTTCGGGTTCAACTTAATCAGACAGCCAGACAAAAACTAACAGGAGGAGAATAAAATGGCGAAATTAAATTATGCAACCGAGTATTTACAGACACTGGAGCAGATGTTTCCGTATGTACTGTATTTTGGAGATTTATTTGCGACACCGAATAACGGAAGATTCCGTTGGGTAAATTCCAGAGTTATCGAGGTGCCGACAATTTCCACAACTGGCCGTACCGATGGAGATAGAGATACCATCGGGACCAGAAAGCGTAACTATAACAACGAGTGGAAACCGCTGACTCTGGAGAACCACAGACAGTGGCAGACACTGGTACATCCGAGAGATATTGCCGAGACCAAGGGTGTAGTGGCAATCGGAAATATCACGAAGGTTTACAACGAGGAGCAGAAGTTCCCGGAAATGAATGCTTACTGTATTTCCAAACTGTATGCAGACTGGACCACTGACGGAGCAAAGACGCCCCACAGCGAGGCACTGACAGAGGAGAACGTACTGACCGTCTTTGATGAGATGATGAAGAACATGGATAACAAGAGAGTTCCGAGAGCCGGAAGAATCCTGTATGTGACACCGGATGTCAGAACGCTCATCAACAATGCGAAGCAGATTTACAGAACCGTTGATGTCGGCAGCCGTTCTGATGCAATCAAGAGAGCGATTAACTCTATTGATGATGTGAAGATTCCGGAGAGCGTACCGAGTGACATGATGCAGACGAAGTATGACTTTACCGAGGGTTGGAAAGTGGATTCCACAGCGAAGCAGATCAATATGGTTCTGGTACATCCAATGGCGGTAATCACACCGATTTCCTACGAGTTCGCTCAGCTCGACCCGCCGTCCGCAGGTTCCCAGGGTAAATATGACTACTTCGAGGAGTCTTTCGAGGATGTATTTATCCTGCCTCACAAGATGGACGCTATTGATTTCCATGTGAACGCATAAGAGAAACTGATTACTGGCTCTGTGTGTGTGTGCATGGAGCCAATTTTTGAAGGGAGAAACCATATGTATAAAGTTGAGAAAAAGAACAGAGTTCTCAGAATCCCGGATGAGAAATTCGATGAGTACAAGAAGATGGGCTACATTATCCGGGATGAGAATGACAATATACTGTTCGAGCCGGAAAACATCAAGGCAACTGCCGAAAAGCTCAAAAAGGAGAACGATGAACTGAAAGCCAAACTGGAAGAGGCTACCCTGTATGCGGAGGATGCAGACAAGAAGATTACTAAGCTTCAAAAGGAGAACAATGAACTGAAAGCTGCAATCCAGGCACAGGCTACAATGGGAGCAGTTGCACCGACTTCTGAGGATTCCGAAAAGAAACCGGCGGCCAAAGGCTCAAAGAAAACTGAGTAGGAGGTAGCTTATGTATTTAGCAACGAAAGACGGGAGTTCCTGCCGGATTCCCGAAAGAAAGGCAGCATATTACAAAAGCATGGGCTATTCGCTTGAAAGCCTGGAGCCGGAAGTCAGAACGGGCACATCTTCTCCGAAAGAAAAGAAGACCGGCAAAAAAGATTCAGCTACGCAGGAGGGCGTAAACCCGGCGAATAGCTGATTTTTCTTTGCAGCCTACCATTTTATCAGAAAGGGGTGTTTCAATGGTCCAGGGGGACGTAAGAAGACCGTATGTGGATTTTGCATACTACAAGAATGATTACGGTGGCACGCAGATAAAAACGGAGAATGATTTCAAGAGAGCCGAGAGTATTTCGGAAGCATTCGTGAACCAGGTTACGTTTGGCCGGATTGCAAGACTGAGTTCGGTTATAGACTCAATCAAGGATGCAATCTGCCGTGTAGCTGATACGGTGGCAGTACAGAACGAAAAGAGAGAAGCTGTTGTGAAGTCAGAATCCAACGATGGATATTCCATCAGCTATGCGGATGCCATGAATGATACGGCGTTTCATAACGAGATGTACAGGGCTGTGAGGTCATACCTGGCGAACACCGGACTGCTGAACAGAGGGTGGGTGAAAGAGTATGACGATAAACAGTGATGTGACGATCTTCAATATCAGAATCGGAGCCGACCGGAGAGAAAAGTTCTATGCAACAAGAATTATGGGCGTTTCGTGGTACGGAACAAAGGAAGAGACTGTATCGGACACAGACCGTAAGGATAAGGCGAAATGCGTAATCCGAATCCCGGCTACAGCGACAGTAGAAGCCGGAAAGCAGTATATAAGCGAAGAAAAATACAAGAAACTGTCAGACGAAGATGTAGAAAAGTACTGGACCATACAGAAGAATGCTTATATCATGCGAGGAACATATGAAGGTGAGATACCAGATAATCCGTTGAAAAGTATAGAGAATCTGGTTACGATTACGGATTTTGCTGATAACACGATCAGAGGAACCAACAGGACAAAGCACTGGAGAATAGGGGGTGCGTGATGGCACTGAAAAAGATCACAACTCCGAAAGGTTCAATCATTAATTCTGGAAATGGGAAAGCAGAGATGACCTGGAATCCGGATTTTGCGGAAAAAAGGAATGCTCAGTTCAGCAGAAAGCAGATGTTTGTGGATTCGGAGGTGCTGAGAAGGTGTAGTCCGAGAGTTCCGTTCCAGACTGGTATGTTGGAGGAATCCGGCAAACTGGGAACGGATGTAGGCAGTGGAGAGGTAGATTACATTGCCCCGTATGCTGCCATGCAGTATTACCAAACCGCAGACACCAGACCGTATGATGCGAACCGAGGAGCACATTGGTTTGAACGAATGAAGGTGGCTGAAAAAGAAGACATTCTGCGAGGCGCAGATAAGATTTAGGAGGTTACATGGCAGTAAATAGTGTACTGGAGGGTATAACAGAGTATTTTCTGAAATGCCCTCTTTTGAAAGACGGTGTATTCCGGGTAGATGCCCTTGGGCCAGACCCGGTAGAGTACACCATAGAGACCGGGATATTCGACCCGGTAATCCAAAGATATGTAGATGGCAGTTCGGAACGGCAGTATCAGTTCCAGTTCGGTTCCAGGGAGTTTTACAGCATGGACCGGGTACAGAACATCGAGAACAGCACGTTTTATGAAGAATTTGCGAACTGGGTAGAGGAGAGCAGCATGGCAGGCAACCTCCCGGAACTTCCGGAAGGAATGTGTGCAGAGGAGATAGAGGTTCTTTCCCCTGGATATATCTTTGACGGAGCTATGAAAAACGCAAGGTATCAGATTTCCTTGCGATTATTGTATTTTAAGGAGGCAAGTAAAAATGGCAGGTAATGTAAGTGGCGCAAGAGAAGTGGTACAGAGACACCAGTTTGCGGATTATCTAAATATCGGAACATCCGAAAAGGCGAACTGGGTACTGATGGGCGTTGGTTTCACAACACTGGATGAAACCTTCGGAGCAGAGAGCGAATCTGAGAAGTACGTGTGCGAGCCGTCTTCCTCTTCCTCTGTTGTATCCTACACATCGGTATTTCCGTTTGAAGCAAGACTCATCAAGAGCCAGGATGCGGTCAACGCACTGTACCATGTAGGAAGAAACCATTTAACCGGCAGCGATGCAGAATTTGAGTATTGCAGAGTAGAGTTATGGGACCAGAAGCAGAACACTTCTACACCGGTTGCAAATACATTTGCAGCCAGAAAGTTCCTGGTATCCGCCGAAGTGAGCGGAGTATCCGGAGAAAAGAAACAGAGCATGAGTGGAAATCTCAATGCAGTAGGCGATCCGCTTGACGGATTTTTCAATACAGAGACAAAAACGTTTGAAGAAGCTGCGGCTTAGAAATTGGAGGTAAAGTAATATGAGCATGTTAAAGATTTGTGGACAGGAATTAGAATTAGATCTGTTCGATGCAGACACGATGGAAGTTTATGAGAAATCTATGGACAAGGTTGTGAAAAGAGCCAATGAATCAAAGAAACACACAGAGCTGTCAAATGCTGACGGTATCCGTGAGCTGTGCGGAATCGTGAAAGACTTCTTCGATGAAGTATTTGGAGACGGTACAGCAGAAAAACTGTTCAAAGGCAAGAACAACCTGGCAATCTGCATGGATGCTTTCGGAACTGTTTCTGCTGAGGCTGGAAAGATGAAAGGCCAAGTCAATACGATTACGAACAAGTACAACATGAACCGGGCACAGAGACGCCAGGAAGGCAAGAAGAATAAGCACGGAAAGAACGGAGTTACAGTAACGCCAATCGGTAATGCGAGCGGTCGTGATAATTCATGAACCACAACATGCTTGTAGACTATCTTCCAGAAACAGTAGAGATTGATGGTGCGGAGTATGCGATAGAATCAAATTTCCGCACCTATATTTTGTTTGAGATGATGATGCAGGACCCGGAACTCTCAGACGATGAGAAAGCACGACAGGGGCTTGAGCTGGTATATCCGGAGATTCCGGAAAACCTGGAAGCTGCTGTTGATGAGCTGTTATGGTTCTATGCCTGCGGTAAGCGGTGGAGAGAGAAGAGAGCTGGTACGGTCGACGGAGCAGAAGAGGTGCAGAGGATCTATTCCTTCGAGCATGATGATGATTACATCTACTCAGCATTTCTGACGCAGTACCATATCGACCTACAGGACATTGAGTATCTGCACTGGTGGAAGTTCAAGGCTCTGATGAGGACACTGTCTTCTGACCTGGAGTTTAGCAAGATCATGGGGTATCGTAGCATAGACATTGATGCGTCCATGACAAAGGAGCAGAGGGATTTCTACCGCAGGAAGAAAGAGCTGTACGCTTTACCGTTGCCTGCTGATGAGGAAGAAAAGGTAGATGCAATAGCAGAAGCCCTTATGAATGGCGGTGACCTTACGGGACTGCTTTAGGAGGTGGCTTGCTATTGAAGATGTAAAGAAGAAAATGATCCGGGTAGAGTGCCCGGAATGTAGATATAAAATGCCGCTGTTTTTTGATGAGACAGCAGAATGTTCGGGCGTGATGGTCTCCTGCAAAGGCAGGAACTGTCATGCCCGTTTTGAATTAATTATCAAAAACGGAAAACAGATCAAGTAGTGCCATTATGAGCCGATGATTGAGCCGAAGAATTGAGGTGAAAACATGGGCTATGATGGTACGCTGAAATTTGACACCAGCATAGATAGTTCCGGTTTCCAGGCCGGATTAAGCAAATTATCTGAACTTGCAAGTGGAGCCATCAAGGCTACCACAGCGATTCTCGGAGGTACTGCAACAGCAGTAGCCGGTATTGGTACGGCTGCGATCAAGGTTGGTTCTGACTTTGAAGCAGGAATGAGTAAGGTACAGTCCATTTCCGGTGCGTCTGCGACAGAGATCCAACAGCTTGCGGAAAAAGCGAAGGAAATGGGTGCCAAGACGAAGTTCTCAGCGACAGAGAGTGCCGAGGCGTTCCAGTACATGGCAATGGCCGGCTGGAAGACCGGAGATATGTTGAACAGTATCGAAGGTATCATGAACCTGGCGGCGGCATCCGGAGAAGACCTGGCATCTACTTCCGATATCGTGACCGATGCCATGACCGCCTTTGGTCTGGCGGCTGACGGCACATCAACTATCATTAAAGATGGATACACGAAAGAAGTATCAAATGCCACCCATTTTGCGGATGTACTGGCGAAAGCAGCGTCCAATTCCAACACGAATGTCGGAATGATGGGCGAGACGTTCAAATACGTTGCTCCGGTTGCTGGTGCTCTTGGATTCTCTGTCGAGGATTGTGCCACAGCAATCGGTCTGATGGCAAACTCCGGAATCAAAGCAAGCCAGGCTGGTACCTCTCTGAGATCGATATTCACACGAATGGCGAAGCCGACCAAAGAAGTGCAGGCGGCGATGGACCAGTTGGGAGTCTCTCTGACGAACAGTGACGGTTCCATGAAATCGCTGAAAGAGATTATGAAAGACCTGCGTTCTGGATTTGCCGGTCTGACAGAAGCACAGAAAGCCCAGGTAGCTGCGGCTCTTGGCGGACAAGAGGCGATGTCTGGTCTTCTGGCCATCGTGAATGCGTCCGATGAAGACTACCAGAAGTTAGAGGATTCCATTTATGATGCGGATGGTGCTGCGAAAGAAATGGCAGACACCATGAATGACAACCTACAGGGAGCGATCACACTTTGTAAGAGTGCGCTGGAGTCTGTAGGTATTGCCCTGTACGAAGAAGTACAGGAACCAATGAAAGAGACTGTCAAAGTCATAACCGGCATGGTTGAGGATATGAACAACGCTATGGCTGAGAAAGGCTTTGATGGTCTGATTGAGGCGTTCGGCAACTCACTTGCTGAACTGGCTAAGATGGCGATGGATGCTGCACCGAAATTGATCGGAATAGCAGAGGATCTGATAGCGACGTTCGTAAATGCCATCATGGACCACCAGGAGGAATTTGCCGAAGCAGGGGCGACTCTTGTTGCTGAGCTTGTAAAAGCAATCATGAATGTAGCCGGGGACATGTGGTCTGCCGGTATTTATTTGTTTACAGAGTTCCTACAGGCGCTTTCCGATCATTCAGAAGAAATCGGCCAGTCGTTCGGGGAAATGCTCGGTAAAATCGGAGAGGCGGTACAGGAAAATCTGCCGCTTATCATCCAGGCTGCGAAAGATTTTGTGGCCGGATTCTGTGAGGGGCTTTCGGAAGAGTTTCCTGGCGTATCTTCGCTGATCGAAGGATTTCCGAACGGATTCATAGATACAGCGAGCACGATCATCCAGGGAATCGTTGATGTTGTCTCTGACCTGTTCGGTGTGATTGATGGAGCAGATCCTGGAACCCTTGAGGCTGTCGGATATGCCATTGGCGTTATAGCTGGCTCTATCGCAGCCTTAAACGTTGCTAAAAGTGTCATTGAACCACTCAGCACACTATTCTCCGTTCTGAAGACATTCAAGGGCGGGGTATCCGGAATCATCGGAGTTGTAGGAAAAATAGTAGAAGGCTTTGCCCTTTGGAGCGGTGGAGCCGGAACACTGATGGAAGTTCTGGAACTTGAGTTCCCGAAAGTAGCCGGTATCTTCGGCACGATAGGCGGAGCAATCCAGAAAGTGATCGGATTCTTTGCAGAGTTCGGTTCTTCCATAGCCGGAATTGGTTCTATCATTGCAGGAGCGATCCTGGCAGTGACCAATTTCGTTGATATGTTCGTAAATGGCTTTGATGCCATAAAAGAAGTTCTGATGGTAGTCGGCATTGCGCTGGCGGCTGTCGGGGCTGTTATCCTTGGAGCACCTGCTCTGGTAGCTGCGGCGGTGGCTGCAATCGTGGCGGCGGTCGCTACTGCGGTCGTTCTCATCAAGGAACACTGGGACCAGATCGTTGATTTCTTCAAGGGAATCCCGGATAAGCTGAGTGAAATCGGTTCGGCTATCGCAGACTGGTTTTCCGGAATCCTGGACAGCATAGGAGAGTTCATAGACTCTGCGGTTGAGTGGTTTTCCGAACTGCCAGGTAAAATCATAGATGCGATCAGTTCCCTGGCGGATAGTTTCGTTGAATGGGGAGCTTCGATGCTGGAAACAGCGTCAGAGGTCGTATCGCAGATTATTGATTCGATTGTACAGTTCTTTACGGACTTGCCATACAAGATCGGTTATGCGATTGGCTTTGTGATCGGTACTCTGATTGAGTGGGGAGCAAATGTGATCAGCTGGATTGCAACGAACGTTCCTCAGATGATTGAGAATATCGTCACGTTTTTCTCTGAACTGCCGGGTAAGATTTGGAACTGGCTCGTAAACACATATAATAAGCTGGTTGAATGGGGCGGTCAGATGCTCCAGAAAGCCGGAGAGGTAGCAAGTAACTGCATAGACAGCATTGTGACGTTCTTCTCTGAGTTGCCTGGTAAGGTTTGGAATTGGCTAACTGATACGTTCAACAGATTTACGACGTGGGGTTCTAATATCCTGCAGAAAGCAAGAGAAGTTGGAGCCAACACGATAGATACGATCATCAATTTCTTTTCGCAGTTGCCGGGAAGAATATGGACCTGGTTGAGTAACACCATCCAGAAAGTGATCCAGTGTGGAGCCGACATGGGGGTGAGAGCTAGGGAACGGGGATTCGTCTATTGCAATCCTGATCGTTTCCGTTTTGCAAAT
>ENA-OQKH01000978-OQKH01000978.1-human-gut-metagenome-genome-assembly--contig:-NODE-978-length-14123-cov-3.783853_pt1 | contig 14123 bp, 10 predicted proteins | sample MGYA00242645_ERZ504791 | MGnify/ENA primary metagenome ERZ504791 (study PRJEB26092, sample SAMD00036388) | human gut metagenome | host: Homo sapiens | study: EMG produced TPA metagenomics assembly of... | reverse complement strand
GAAATAAAAACAGACAACAGATAGAATATTAAATAGAAAAGATCAGCCGTATGATGAAGAATCTGCGGCTGTTTTTCATGCCTGAGCACAGAAAAACAATCTTCGAAATTGTTGGAGAGACTTAAAAAAGGCATGATAATATGGTAAGATAAAACAGACAGAATAGAAATAAAAAAGTTAGTAGAAGTTATAAAAAATGAAGGAAGAATCCTTTATGAAAAATAAATAATGCGAATGCAGAAGAAAGGAAATAGCAACAATGGGACGGATACATGATATTGAAAAATTAAAAATCAAGACAGACAAAAACACTCCGGAGAATTGACTTATGAGTACATTAAATATTCTTCTTAATCAGATCGGAATGTTTGTCATCTACATTCTGGCAGGCATCATTCTGATCCGGACACATGTGCTGAACCGGGAAAATATGGAAGTCGTTTCCAGACTTGTGATCAAACTGGCATTGCCGGTCATGATTTTTACAAATACGGTAAATGGAGTGGATAAGGAAATGCTTTTCCACTCCCTGCCGATTCTCGGAATCGCATTCTTTATGTATATCTGTTTGTTTGGACTCAGCTTTCTTTCAGGAAAAATACTGCACCTGCAAGGTGACCACCAACAGCTTTATTCTGCTATGAGCGCTTTTGGAAATATTGGATTTATGGGAATTCCCATTGTCACAAGTATCTTTCCGGAAAGAGGAATGCTGTATATCTCGGTATTTACCATGATAGACCAGCTGATGCTGTGGACAGTCGGGGTAAGGCTAACCTCGAAGGCAGAGGATACAGTGGAAAATACTTCGAAAAATTCATCACAATGTGGAAAAAATGTTGGTGCCGTAAAGCATTCTACATTTGACTTTAAAAAGCTAATTAACCCGGTAACAGTTGCTATCGTATTGGCATTATTTTGTATTATTGTAGGTCTTGCCTTACCGGAGATTCTGAACACAGCATTCTCAAAAATCGGAGCAACAGCAACACCTCTGGCAATGATTTATCTTGGCGGAGTCTTTGCATGTATGGATGTAAAAAAATACATTTGCAAACTGGACTATTATGGAATCGTTGCAATCAAAATGCTGATTTTTCCGGTGCTGTTTTATCTGATACTGGGGTTACTTCCAATATCGGCAGAAATTCGTATGACCATGACACTCACATCCGCTATGCCGGTAATGTCATCAGTAGTTATGATGGCAAATACATACGGCACAGACGGCGACTATGCCATGGGTGGAATCCTGGTGACGACAGTCTGTTCAATCGTGACTTTACCGTTTGTATACTGGGTGCTGCAGTTTATCTGAAACAGGAGCAAAAACAATGAATGAGCGTAAACAAAGTTTACGAAAAGAAATAGTCCGGCTGCCCGCAGTCTATTCTTTAACTGCTTATTGCTCTTCGCAACCCCCGCAGGGGACTTACTTGATTCGGTTAAATTTGGGCATATAGAATTTGAAAAAAGTTCTGTATGCTCTTTTTATTTGGAAGAAAATCTGATATACTTACATGAGTTAGACTAAACTAACTAACAAACTGGATTTTTCATCCACTATTATTTAACCAAATCAGAGTTATTTGTATGATTGGTGGAGAATAGGAACAATTACTTATCTTAGGCATACAAATAGAATAGGAGGAGTAGACAGATGAATATAAATGTATTTTACGGAATCCTGATTCCTTTTATCGGAACTTCAGCAGGAGCAGCCTGCGTATTTTTTATGAAAAGGAATCTGAATGAACAAGTACAGAGAGCACTTACCGGCTTTGCGGCCGGGGTCATGGTGGCAGCTTCAGTGTGGAGTCTGCTGATTCCATCAATCGAGCAGTCTGCAGACATGGGAAAGTTTTCTTTTATTCCGGCAGCAGTGGGATTCTGGATTGGAGTGCTCTTTTTGCTCTTGCTGGATCACATGATCCCGCACCTTCACCAGAACAGTGACAAGGCAGAAGGTCCAAAGAGCAGACTTCAGAGAACTACTATGCTGGTTCTGGCTGTAACTTTACACAATATTCCGGAAGGAATGGCGGTAGGAGTGGTCTATGCCGGATATCTGACCGGAAATACGAAGATTACCGTGATGGGGGCCATGGTGCTCTCTATTGGAATCGCTATTCAGAATTTCCCGGAAGGCGCGATTATTTCCATGCCATTGCGCTCGGAAGGAATGGGAAAAGGCAGAGCGTTTGCAGGTGGTGTGTTATCCGGAATCGTAGAACCAATCGGTGCGGTACTGACGATCCTGGCGGCAGGACTTATTGTACCAGCGTTACCATATCTGCTCAGCTTTGCAGCGGGAGCAATGCTCTACGTAGTAGTAGAAGAACTCATCCCCGAAATGTCAGCAGGGGAACATTCCAATATTGGAACAATTTTCTTCGCAGTAGGATTTTCACTGATGATGGTGCTTGATGTGGCATTGGGGTGATACAAGTAAGCCCTCTGCTTCAATTGCGAATATTCGATTGACTTTCTTAAACTGGTTGTGATAGCGTTTTTGTATCTGATTGCAAAGATAAAAAAGTCTCAGCGTAATATGCTGGAAACATTCTTCTGGTAGGTATTAATTATTCGAAAAAAGATAAAGAACATCAGTGTATGATAGAAAAAATTAAGAAGTAATATATTTGATTGGAAACAGATGCACTGGGACCTGGCGGTGTGTGGATCGGTATTGCACCGATGGAGAATCGTTTTGATGAGACGAGAATCCATTTTGTAGAAAAATAAAACAGCTGTCTGATATAAATCAGGCAGCTGTTTTACTCTTAAGAGAGAGTCTGGCGGTAGCAGAGGGAGAAGATTCTGCTGAGGAATGGCGGGAATCTGTTCTGTACAGATATAAAATTCCGCCAAAGAAACCAAAAATCAGTCCGGTATATCCACCGGCACAAAGGATAACTGTTAATTTAGTAATAGTGGATATTCCACCGACCATAGAGATGAAAAATCCTGCCAGAAGTCCAAGTGTTGTCCATTCAATAAGTGAAACTGCCAGAAAAGCGGCAGAAGCATGTGACTTTTTTACCTGATGATTAATAGAATTCCATAATGTCTGATACATAATCATTCCTCTTTTCTTATATCTGTGATGTAATGCTTGGTCAGATTGGAAACTTCCTTTTGGGAGTATCAATATCCAGTTGACATATAGTAACAATGTAAGCTTACATATTATTTTATTTCTCATTTCTTTATCTCCTATTATAGGAATGCTTTGTAAAATACACATGCGCGATAATGAAAAATTTGTGTAAAATTTTAATTTTCCCGGTACAGATGCTTATGGTTACAGTGGGAATTGGAACAGGAGTAGGAACAAATGCACTTCTTGCCAGAACACTGGGACAGGGAAACAGTAAAAAGGCCGCAAAGGTAGCAGGCAACAGTCTGTTTCTTGGAATTATTATGATGCTATAAAAAGTTGTATATTTTTTATGGCAATTAATTAATATTTTCGGGGCGCAATCATTGCCGATGCCAGAATAGATGGGGATAAGTAAGACAAATATTGCCTGTCTTTGATTTATGCCTTATAATAAGAAGCAAAGGAAAATCAAAATAAATGCGGAGGTGAAATCGGAATGGGAAATTATTTAAATCCAGATATAAATAATTTCATGGAAGTAGTAAATTCCAGCATATACGTAGATAAAACAGAGCTTTTAGAATATCTGAATTCGATTGCTCAGACAACACAAAAGTATATTTGCATTAGCCGTCCACGCCGTTTTGGAAAATCTATTACAGCTAACATGATCGCTGCCTATTACAATTGCGAGGCTGATTCAAAAGAACTCTTTTCAAGATTCAAAATTGCATCATGTGAGAGTTTTGAAAAATATTTAAACAAATATGATACGATATTTCTCAATATGCAGGAATTTTTAAGCCAGAGTGATACAGTAGAAGAAATGATTGCGCTGATTAGGAAAAGTGTGATCTGGGATCTGTTGGAAAAGTATCCGGATTTTCGATATTTTGATGAGACCAATCTGATGAGAACTATGCAGGATGTTTATAATAAAACAAAGAGGCAGTTTGTCGTAGTTATTGATGAATGGGATTGCATTTTCAGAGAATATAAAACAGACCGAGAAGCACAGGAAAAGTATCTGGATTTTTTAAGAGATTTACTGAAAGATAAAGGCTATCTTGCCCTTGTATATATGACTGGGATTCTTCCGATTAAGAAATATGGAACACATTCTGCATTGAATATGTTTGATGAATTTTCGATGATCGATCCGGGACCACTTGCGGAGTATGTAGGATTTACAGAGGAAGAAGTAAGGAATCTATGTAAAACATACAACATGGATATGCAGGAAGTGAAAAGTTGGTATGACGGATATTCTTTTGAAAAAGCTCCGTCTATTTACAGTCCACGCTCTGTGGTGAGCTGCATGAGGTTTAGAAAAATAGGGAATTACTGGAACCAGACAGAGACATTTGAAGCTTTGCAAGTATACATTGACATGAATTTTGAAGGCTTAAAAGATGATATTCTAAGTATGATCGCAGGAGAAAGCGTTCCGGTAAATACAGGAAGCTTTGCAAATGATATGGCAACATTTCGTACAGAAGATGATGTTCTTACTTTATTAATTCATCTGGGGTATCTTGCTTATGATTATGACAACAAAATTGTAAAAATACCCAACAGTGAAGTACGTACAGAATATGTGAACAGTGTTGCGGCATCTGACTGGGGAGAAGTTTCAAAGGCTTTGAAGAATTCTGCAGATACACTCAATGCAATCTGGCAGAGAAGACCTGCGCAGGTAGCGGAAGGAATCAGACAGGCACATTTCGAAACATCTCATATACAGTACAATGATGAGAATGCGTTAAGTTATACGATATCGCTCGCCTTGTATGCAGCAAGAAATTTCTACACAGTTCACAGAGAAATGGCTGGTGGAAAAGGATTTGCGGATCTTGTTTTTATCCCGCGAAGAAAATTTCAGGAAAAACCTGCGCTGGTAGTTGAATTAAAGTGGAATCAGAGTGCAGAGGGAGCAATTGCGCAGATCGGGAAAAAGGAGTATTGCGCCAGTCTGGAAGAATATAAAGGAAATATTCTTCTTGTTGGTGTGAATTATGATAAGAAAACAAAGGAACATAATTGTGTGATAGAGGAATATAGTAAATAAGAACTATGCGGTTTCAGGCTGTATGATTAAATGTATAACAGGTTTGAAGCGGAAGGAAATGTTTATGGCAGATCAGAAAATAGATAATCTCTTAAATCTGGCTATGGATGCGACACCAGAGGAACGCAGGAAATCTGAGAACCTGAATATAGGATATGATATGACTTCGAGGCAGTGGGACATTATTGTAAAATACAGTGGTCCGGAGAGTGGTCTGGCTGGCAACGGGATTCAGGTAGTGCCATTGCTTGGCGGCTATGCTGTTGTAACTTTGCCGGAATCGGAAATTGATGCTTATTCAGACCGTGTACAGGTAGAATTTATAGAAAAACCAAAACGACTCTATTTTGAACTATTTCAGGCAAAAGGAGCCAGCTGTATCCGAACAGTGCAGACTGGCAGAGACGGGCTGACAGGAAAAGGAATTCTGATAGGTATCGTCGATTCCGGAGTTGATTATTTTCACCCGGATTTCAGAAATGCAGATGGGAGCAGCAGGATTTTGCGGCTGTGGGACCAGAGTATCCCGGGAAAACCACCGCAGGGATATGTGACAGGAACAGAATATACGAAAGAAGAAATAGATGAGGCGCTTGCACTTGGAGAAAACCAGGGCAGGCGCCTTGTTCCATCTGTGGATTACAGTGGACATGGAACCTCAGTGCTGGGAATCGCGGCAGGAAACGGGAGAGCTTCCGATGGAGTCAATCAGGGAGTAGCTTATGAGAGTGACCTGATAGTGGTAAAAATGGGGATTCCCAGAGAAAATTCTTTCCCAAGAACAACCGAACTGATACAGGGAATTGATTATTTGGTGCGTCAGTCATTGTTTCTGGGGCGGCCGATGGTTATCAATGTCAGCTTTGGAAATAACTATGGGTCACATAAGGGAGATTCCCTTCTTGAAACATATATAGATATGGTTTCTTCTACGGGACGTCTGGTTATCTGCACAGGTACAGGAAACAATGGCAATCAGCCTCTGCATGAGGGCGGAACCCTGAAACAGGGACAGACCAGACAGATAGAATTATCTGTGAGCAGCAGGGAACCAACATTAAATGTGCAGTTATGGAAATCCTATGAGGACGAGATGAGCATTTATATTGAAAATCCATCCGGAAACCGGATCGGCCCCTTAGATGAAAAGCTTGGTCCTCAGAGGTACAAACTGGGAAATACAGAGCTTTTAATCTATTATGGAAAACCTGGACCCTATCATCTGACACAGGAAATCTACATAGATTTCCTTCCTGTGGAAACTTATGTGGACAGTGGAGACTGGAAAATTATTCTAAGTGGAAAAAAGGTCAGGGGAGGAGAATATTACCTGTGGCTGCCAGGTGGAAATACACTGAACAGAGGAACCGGGTTTTATGAACCAAGGGCATATGGAACTTTGACCATACCCGCTACTGCCCGGCGGATTATTGCAGTTGGGGCATATGATTCGCTGGTTGACTCCTATGCGGATTTTTCCGGAAGGGGCAGCAGGAGGCTACCATATCTGAAGCCGGATCTGGTTGCACCTGGAGTAAACATAGTTGCTCCCGTACCCGGCGGCGGTTATAGAACAGTAACAGGGACTTCCTTTGCAGCACCCTTTGTCAGCGGAGCCGCAGCATTGTTAATGCAATGGGGGATTGTAAATGGAAACGATCCCTACCTCTATGGGGAAAAAGTAAAAGCCTATCTCCGAAGAGGTGCCAGACCATTACCGGGGTACGAGGAGTATCCCAATGAAGAAGTGGGATGGGGGGCACTATGTACAGCTCAGAGCATTCCAAAATGAGTTATACTGCATAGAGATTGATTTCAAAATCTATATCGGAGGCCGCATTTGGCAAATCAAAGACAACACAATTACTTAAATCTATGGTAAAAAAAGGTGTTGTAATAGTGGAAGGCAAGGGAAAAGGAACGAAATAGATTTTGAAATAGGTGCAAAAACACCCGCTGCGGACAGATATGCATAATATCTTCCGCAGCGGGTATTCGTATCATCGAGTCTGACTCAAATGTTACGATACATTTTTATCCACAGTTTTGTAAAAATTCAATTGCTTCATATACATTAGAAAATGTGACGCTCTTTGTATTTAACCATTGGTTTCTAACATCTGTATCATCTATTCCCGGCAGTCCATCTTGCAATAATGCTTTTACAGTTTTCTTTGAATTTTCTACAGCTTTTTGATAATTGACTGCAATCTTCTCTGTTGCCGCAGAATTTCCTTTTACGTAAGTTGGGATTAATTTTTTAACTTCATTAATAACCTTTTCCTTTTCAGGAACGGTAATGAGTTTCGGAGTATAGTATTTGTAATGCAACATAAACCAATACTCAATACATCCACTAGTCATTAGTAATCTTACCCGTATTCCTTGTTTTTTTCTCAAGTTACGAAGTTTCTTTATAATCGTAAACCTATCATTCCATTTTGGAATATCCTTTTCTTCTATATCATAAAAAAACCATATTTCATCTGTTACATCTATGCTGTTTTTATATTTGGGCGACTTTGAAAACTTTGCATCTGCTTCTTCAAACAGTCCTGTATCTGGTGGCCTTTTTAAAACAGCAACATCCGAGAAAGTCTTTTTTAAATAATCAGTGTATGCCTGTTCACTTTCACCTTCGCAAAATACATAGATTAGTGGTTTGGCAGATTTTACTTTACGAGGCATTATTCCACCTCCTCAATCTCAATATCAGGAGTTGCACCATATTTACCAAGCAAATATCCCTTTCTGATATTTTCTGTAGTTCTGGTACCTAATCCACTAATACTATAAAGTTCTGATATCCCATCTTCATTGTTTTTGTCTGCAAAGTACAACTGATCCTTACGCAGGATTTCCATATTCATAAGTTCCGTGTTATGAGTCGTAAAGATAAGCTGCGCTCCTTTTGGGTTAGACTGCTTACTCTGGAATTTTGCCACAACAAAATCTACCAACATTGGATGAAGTTCTTTTTCAATTTCATCAACGATAAGAACTCCGCCTTTTTTCAGTGCTGACTCGATTGCAGGTGCAATAGACATGAGTTTTCTGGTTCCGTCTGATTCATCCGATAATTCTAACGGGTATAAAACCGCTTCTCCATTAGCATTGATACCCTGATGTTTCGATATTGCTTTAACCTCATTCATTTTTAATCTTGTTTCTGAGTTGCTCGACGTATCTGCCAGAATATGCATAAACTGAATCAAGGCTGTTTTTATACCGTCTGGTATATTCTCGGGAAAACTTAGATTGTCCTTAATTTCCTTACTGTCAATTTCAAATTGCATACTTTCGATACCGAGATCCGCAGCTTTAGCATAATCCGAAATCGCCTGCAGCATATTGGCATCATTAGAATAATCCAACAGCTGTTTAGGAATATCTGAATAATCCCTTGAAAAATAAAGCAATTCCCGAAACCACTTCATTGCAGTTGCGCAAATAGCGTCATTCATTGTACAAGCCAACGAAAAGAACAACTGATTCGATGCAACGGTTTCGCTGATTAACTTTCTTTTTGCCTTTTCTTCTGTAAAAATAAATGATTGATTTTCTCTTTTAAAAACTAACGCTTTTTGTCCCTTTGGTGCGTGGTATAAATATTCTTTATATATCTTTTCCTTTGTTGCAGCAAAGGAATACCAGTATTTAATTCCGTCTAGAGTATAGATAAATTCAAATTCTGTTGGTTCATCTTCAGAATAATCATTTAAAGCAAATGGTATTACTGGTATTTTTGCGTTTTCGTGCTGTGTTCTTTGTGCATTTTTAATGAATTGCACAGCCAGCCAAAACGCCCGGATTACATTACTTTTACCTCCACCATTTTTTCCATATATAGCAACGCTCGGTAATAAGTTCAACGAACCATATGAAATCAAGCTCTTTTTGAAGGGGCCAAGCCCCGTTGCTTCCATAGATAGCGTCGCCTCATCACGAAATGATCTATAATTCTTGAACCTGAATTCTATCAACATAATTATCCCTCCAAATTCATTTTCTATTAGTATATACTTATTTCATAATATATTCAAATAATATTATCGAATAATGTGATATTTTTGCTTTGATTTCGAATATAATTCGACAATCATCCGGATGATTCGATGTGATTTTCGAAAATTTATAAAACATCCGCTGCGGACAGATATGTATAATATCTTCCGCGGCGGGTATTTTATTTATACAGAGATATTTTAGAAATCATGCCCATGGCAGGAACGATAGGACGATAACTGTCTGATATTTTACTTGCGTGAAAGAGCAGAGTATAATATAATAAAAAGAACAAATAGTTCTAAAATGACAGAGAAAAAATCCATCCGCGCAGCTAAAAAACGCCGGATGGACCATTCACGTACAGAGATTTCGCAGATTGTTTTAATCTGCGAAATGGGCACCGGAAACGTGCATGAGATCAAAGATTAAGAAATGATCCGACCACTGATCTGACCATTTATAGAAGAGATAGAAGAAAGCGAATCCAGAATGTTCCGCTTGGTATCCATAGATGGATGGACATATTTATTCAAAGTGATATTTACATTAGAATGGCCAAGCATTTCGCTGACACTCTTGACATCAGCCCCGTTACTGATGCAGTTTGTCGCAAATGTATGGCGCAGTGCGTGAAAGTGAGACTTCTTTATATATGCTTTATCCAGATAAGAATAAAACTTGTACTGATAAGTACGGGGTTCCATCGGGGAAAATTTATTCAACACATAAACCCCATCATCCTTACAAGAGAGAAGAAGTGGAAAGAGAAATTCCGGGATTGGGATCTCCCGGACAGAGCAGAGAGTTTTGGGAGGTCCTTCATACAGAATCGTTTTCTTATCCTCCTGCCCGACCTGAATCCTCTGGACAGTCCTGTTAATATGAATTGTTTTTCTCTGGAAGTCGATATCTTCCCACTTTAAGGCACAGATTTCCCCGAGTCTCAGTCCCATATACAGGCATATCAGAATGCCAAGCTTGCAGGAATCAAGATCTGAGAGCAGATAGCGGCATAGCTTCTGCTGGTCCGTAGCGTTTATTGTCTGCACGGGTTTGGGAACTGTCCGTAGCTTTTCTGTTTTTAAATGAATTTTCGAAGTGCCGCAGTATCGGTTTCCATAAGCTAAAATCTGATTCAGTACACAGTAGATACTTTTATATAGACTGGCGGACATCTCCTTTGGCAGGGCTTTCTCTATGATTTCCAGGCTGATTTCGTCTGCTGTCAGACTGCCAAAAATATCCCGGATATGCATATCATAGATGTTGGCATATTTTCTGTAGGTGGAGTACTTGCGATTATCCTTAATATAGATAAGCCACAACGGACCGATTTCATCAAGACTCATATCAGCACTGGCGTTTAGGGGAGCTGTCTGCTCTTTTTGGGAGAGCAGAGTAATCTCAGATTCTTTCTTGCTGTTAAAGAGTTTCTGTTTTACTTCATTATAAGAAGGGGCATATACGGAACGATATTTTTTGCTTCCATTTATATGGATCAGATATCGGCCTTCCCATCTGCCGTCACTTCTTTTTCGTATGTTTTCGCCTCGTCTTGCCAAAATATAAAACTCCTTTCTAGGGCTCCTGACCACGATTCTGACCCGTAATGGAGATACTTTCCAGCAGTCAGATTGATTTTCTTACAAAAAGCACTAAATAAATTGGTCAGTTTATGTTATAATGTACTAAATAAATTGCCATTTATTGACAAAATAGCTTAATCAGCATATTATATTAGCAGTGATTTGATAAGAAATTTAATAAAATTGGGGAGGTTGGCGCGTATGTGCCCATTTCGCAGATTAAAACAATCTGCGAAATATGAATTCCTCTTTTTGTGTACTTTGGAGGAATACCGAAATGAGCATACATCTTTTCAAACACAATCAGGAAGCATATAACTCAGTTACCGCCATGCTTGAGCGGGAGAAAATGGCAGCAGTCATTCACCCCACAGGCACAGGGAAATCCCTGATCGCATTTAAGCTGGCAGAGGAACATCCATCAGAGAAATTCTTATGGCTTTCACCAAGTGAATATATCTATCAGACACAGCTGGAGAACCTCGGAATGGAATTCGATAACATCCAATTCATGTCATACAGCCGTCTGATGAAGAACGAAGACAGCATCGAAACCCTGCATCCGGATTACATCATCCTGGATGAATTTCATCGCTGTGGTGCCGCAGAATGGGGCAAAAGCGTCAGAAAACTTCTGACCGCCTGTCCAGATGCGAAGAGACTCGGGCTGTCCGCGACCAATATCCGCTATCTGGACAACCAGAGAAATATGGCAGAGGAGATTTTTGATGGAAAGATCGCATCTGAGATGACACTCGGAGAAGCTATCGTCCGGGGAATACTCCCGGAACCGAAATATGTGATTGCCATGTATTCGTATAAGAAAGAACTGGATCAGTTAAAGAAAAGAATCCAGGCATTATCGAATCAGGGCCTCATCACAGAGAACCAGAAACTGCTTGAGCAGCTGCGCCGCGCACTGGAACAGGCAGAAGGACTGGACATTGTGTTTGAGAAGCATATGGAAAAGAAAAATGGAAAATATATCGTCTTTTGTTCCGGTAAAGAACATATGGACGAAATGAAAGAGCAGGTCAGTACGTGGTTTCGCCGGGTAGACCGCGAGCCGCGGATCTATACAGCGTTTTATAACGATACTGCTACAGACAGAGAATTCAGGGAATTTAAGAAGGATAACAGTGCACATCTGAAGCTTCTTTTCTGCATTGATATGCTCAATGAAGGGGTTCATGTGGATGATGTGGATGGTGTGATTCTTCTGCGTCCGACGGTGTCGCCGATCATTTATCTTCAGCAGATTGGGCGTGCATTGTCAGCGGGCAGCGGGAAGACACCGGTTATTTTTGACCTGGTTAATAATTTTGACAGTCTTTCTTGTATTGACTGTCTGAAGAAAGAAATGGAAGAAGCATTTGTGCTGTTTCCGACGACGTATGGGAAGGGGCTTCGCTTTAGTGAGCGTTTCCACATTACGGATGAGACGAAGGACTGCAGGATGCTTTTCCAGAAACTGCAGACGAATTTAAGTTCCGCCTGGGAAACCTATTATATTGCCGCAAGGCAGTATTACTGGGAAAAGGGGAATCTGAAAGTTCCGAAGAGTTATCTGACGCAGACAGGGCTTACGCTGGGAAGCTGGATTCAGACACAGCGCAGGGTCCGTGCAGGTTCGGTGACCGGAAATCTGAGTGAGGAGAAGGTCAGGAAGCTGGATGAGATCGGGATGGTCTGGGACAGTAAGGACCAGAGCTGGAATGAGGCGTTGAGAGAATTGCAGGCTTATTATAAGGAGCATGGGAATCTGGATATTAAGGCTAGATATGTGACGGAGAATGGGTTCAGGCTTGGGAGATGGGTCTGTAATTTGAGGACGAAAGTGAAGAATAAGGGACTGGATCAGGCGCTGACGAAGGAACAGCAGGGAGAGCTGGAGAAGTTGGGGATGATCTGGGATCGGAATGGGGAGAAATGGGAAGAGTATTTCCGAGAGGCACAAGGGTATTATCTGGAGCATGGGGATCTGGAGGTTCCGGTGAAGTATGTGACGGAGAATGGGGTGCCGCTGGGGAGATGGCTCGCGGAGATTGGGAGCCAGACGGCCTTGACCGAGGAACAGCGTGAGAGACTTGAGAGGATTGGGTTTTGTAAGGAGAAAAAGACGGTCAGGCAGTGGAATGAGAAGTATGCGCTGGCGAAAAGATATTATGAAGAATTTGGGGATCTGAATGTGCCGGTTTCGTATTGTGTGAATGGTGTGAAGCTGGGGAGGTGGATCTCGAATGTCAGGTCTAAGAGGAAACATCCTGGGGCTAGTGGGATGGTGCTGGATGATTACAGAATCAGGATGCTGGACAGTATAGGGATGGATTGGAAGTAGGAAAAAGAGAAGTATTTAGGAGGAGTTTGGGAAGGAATGTATAGAAAGAAAGGAAGAGAATGGACAAAGCATGTGGATTTTATGCTGTTGGACATTTTGTGTATACAGCTTGCATTTATTGCGGCATATATATTTCGATTCGGAATAAGTAATCCGTATATGGATAAGGACTACCGCATTCTTGGAATGGCATTTTTGTTTATTGATTTTGCGGTGGAGATTGTAGCAGATTCCTTTAAGAATGTTTTGAAAAGAGGATATTTCGACGAGTTTATCTTGACGTGTAAACATGTGATTCTGGTAGAAGTGGTGACAACTTTTTATCTGTTTACCACACAGATGGGGGATATCTATTCAAGGATATCTTATTACATCATGGTTCCGTTTTATATTGGAATCTCTTATTTGGCAAGAGTGATATGGAAAAGAATCCTCAGAAAAAGAGGATACAATTCAGTTAAGAAATCTCTTCTTGTCATTGCACCGGAGAAAATGCTGGAAGAGACATTAAAGACTGTGTCAGAAAGTTGTCTGGGTTATACCAGAATTATGGCGGCTGCATTGGATGCAGACCTTAAGGGAAGAACGATTTGCAATATTCCGATAGTTGCAGATCATGAAGAAATTGTTGATTTTGCCTGCGGTGAATGGGTGGATGAAGTGTTTATCCCGCCATGTGATGAGAGTGATTATCCGGGAGAACTTGCAGGGATTTTTATGGAAATGGGAATTGCGGTACATACTGGAATCATGCAGTCCGGATCCTTGCCGACAGGTTGTCAGCAGGTGGAAAAGATGGGCAGTTATATGGTGATCACTACAAGTATGAATTACGCAGATTCATCTAAGTTGTTTGTTAAGAGGCTTATGGATATTGCCGGCGGACTTGTGGGATGTCTGGCAACACTGTTGATTATGATTGTAGTTGGACCGTTGATTTATATCAGTTCACCGGGACCGATTTTCTTCGCACAGGAGAGAATTGGACGGAATGGACGGAAGTTTAAGATGTATAAGTTC
>ENA-OQKH01000967-OQKH01000967.1-human-gut-metagenome-genome-assembly--contig:-NODE-967-length-14283-cov-5.647754_pt1 | contig 14283 bp, 11 predicted proteins | sample MGYA00242645_ERZ504791 | MGnify/ENA primary metagenome ERZ504791 (study PRJEB26092, sample SAMD00036388) | human gut metagenome | host: Homo sapiens | study: EMG produced TPA metagenomics assembly of... | reverse complement strand
CAACTGGCTGCCATTTTACAGGCCCTGTAGCTTTGCGTCCCAGACTTTCATCTGGTTTGCCGATTTCCTTATTATAGATATAGCTTTTAAACTTATGCCAAAAAAAAACTAATTTTATTATACTTTAGCGTTCTACTATGCACAAGAAAAAAATTACCGTTTTAACGTTCAAAAAGCAAAAAAAGAACAGCCGATACATATACTCGAACTGTTCTTCTACTTCCGAAGTCCACGCAGCATTGACATTACTGTTTCCTGCTCATTTGTACTCAGATCGTTCCATATCCCTAGAACTTCTTTCTGTTTTTCTGTCAGATTCTCTGAATTACCTTCCTGAAAAAACTGCGATAATGTCACGCCCAAAGCTATACATATTTTTTCAAGTGTGATCAGCGACGGCAGGTTTTCCTGCGCCATGATTCTTCCCAGTGACGACTGGGAAATTCCCGACAGTTGCGATAATCTGTATTTACTGATGTCACGTTTTTCACATAAAGATGTTATTTTATCCGCAATATACTTCTCTATCTGCAAGTAACTATACCTCATTTCCGCTATTACATGTTCTTATTGTACCTGTAATAATGAAAAAATATTAGTAATCAACTTTGCAAGTATTTAATCTCGAAATAGGAAGTATGCGCATAAAAAAATATAAAGATACTTTCGTTTCCGTAAAAGTCATTTTCGCTTATATCATTTTTATAATATCATAGGTTGTTTTATTTGTCACATAAAACTTTGAAGCACAGATCATCCATCAAGTAAAAGAATTAACTCTTCAATATTATCTTCATCTATTTTCATGGACTCATAAAGTCCAGTCGTTTGCAAAAAATTTGCAAATACATTATCTTTACCAGAAACTATATCGGATGGTATTGAATCAAAAATATTATGTCTCACTTTATTCTCTCCTTTACTACCGCTTTTTCAGGCACTTTCTCCTCATATTCCTGTTTCAATTCCTCTGCCAAATACGCATCGCTCATGCAGTGCATATCAGAAACACCATCACGGATCAGCTGATAGACCTGGGAATGATAAAAGAAATCCAATGCCGCATCCAGTGAAAGTCCCTGCTGTTTAGCAAAACATTCGATAACACGGCTATATTTTTTCTGAAGCAAAATTGGATTTGCTGTCATAGTGTTTCACTCCCTTCAAAACGCAACAGAGACAGTGCTTTCTCTGTGCGGAAACATATTTGCAGGTTCGGCTTTTCATAACGCAGGCGGTTGATAGCTTCCGTTTTATCAATCAGTCCGTCAAAAAACAGCTCCACGGTATTAAACACCTTATCATTGGCAACACCACCCACAACAAAGTCGTAATCCGTCGAATCTTTTCCGCTACGACAGTTCAGAATAAAATCAAGCCATTCTTCAGAATAAGCGTCAAATTTCAAAACTTTCAGTTCAACTTCTCGGCTCTCATCATATTCATATTTTGAAATAATACCGTCTTTTCCCCGGCGTTTGAATTTTCCGCACCACTTCGCAGCCTGCTCATACAACGGCGTAACATAAAATCCACGTCCAAAGTCTACATTGGAGCGGGAATGAACCAAATCCGGCTGTGCAATTTCTAAAAAAGAGCCATGATAGAGAATCATACTTCCACACCCCTTTCTTTCATCACATCAAGGAGGTCATCTACGATATATTCCCGGCTCTGAGTGTGTAGCACTTCATATTCCGGCACAATGTAACCGTTCAGAATATCGCTTTGTTCGGTAAATGCCTGATAAACACGTTCTGCATCCAAGCCCAGCTTTGCCGCTACATTTTCAATGCAAAATACAACAAACTCCAGCTCACTGGAATTTTTGATTCTTTCATCTGTCATAATCTACAACCCTCCTTTGAAATCACTGTTCTCGACAAATAATCAATATATGATACATTTTTCGAATTAGGATCATAATTAACCAACTCATAAAATGCTGTCGATGTGAATCCTATTGCTCCACCTACACCCCTGACATCACAAGTCCAAGAAAAGTACTATATGCTATACTTCCCAATGATTTTTGAAGATTTACACTAGAAATACGGCATTTTTTTATATAGAATATATAGTTTTTAATAGTATGTCAATATTATTATATAAAAGTATAGCATAATCTCCTGATATCTGCACCGATGTCTCTGTTTATATCAAAAATTAATTTAATACAAATGTAGTTATAAAAATCCCCTCCAGATGTATTACACCTGAGAGGGGGTTTTTATAACTCTTTCTGTCAATACGGCCTTTAATGTCGACAGCAGCTTATCAACCTGAATCGGCTTTGCTATATGACCATTCATTCCGACCGCAATAGCCTTTCGCTTATCTTCCTCGAATGCATTTGCCGTCATTGCAATGATCGGTATGCATGCCTTATCCTTATCCGGCAGGCGCCTGATTACCTGTGTTGCTTTATAACCGTCCATTTGCGGCATCTGGATATCCATGAGAATCATGTCATATGTTCCTGCCGGCATTTTCATTATTCTGTTTACACACTGAATGCCATCCTCAACACGTTCTATTTTAAGACCGACACGCTCAAGGATCACTTCTGCGATCTCCGCATTCAAATCATTGTCCTCTGCCAAAAGGATATTCTTTCCTTCAAGTATTTCATTACAGGTTTCTGGATTTTCAGCAGGAGTTTTTGCATAATAGCTTTTATCCGCTATCCTGTGTTTTAGTGTTATAGTAAAGGTACTGCCCTTTCCGAGTTCACTCTCTACATCTATTGTTCCACCGAGCAGATCAACATATTTTTTTACGATTGACATTCCAAGGCCGCTTCCTGTGATTTTGCTCTTTGTGGTGTTCCGCTCACGTGTGAATGCGTCGAAAATCTTTGCCCGATACTCCCGGCTCATACCGATTCCGGTATCGCTCACACTGGTCCTTACGATCATGTACCCGGGCTCATCACATGCTAATTCGTCTATGTTTAGCATAACAGAACCACCGGATGGAGTATATTTTATGGCATTGCTCAGGATATTGACAAATATTTCTTTCACCTTGGTAATATCTGTCAGTATATGTTCATGCTCTAGATTTACTGTGTAACGAAATGCAAGCTTCTTTTTCCTTGCTTCATCCTCAAACATTTCAAACAACGTCTGTCGGATATCTTCGATTCGGGCATAGTTCTCATCAATCTCCATCTTTCCGCTCTCAATCCGGGCCATATCAAGTACATTATTTATGATCGACAGAAGAAGGTCCCCTGACTGCTGAAGTTTTTTTAAATGTTCTGAAGTTTCGGGCAGATCCTTTCCTTTTAGTTCATCCTCCATAAGCTGTGCATAGCCAAGAATTGCATTCATAGGAGTACGGATGTCATGTGACATATTGTTAAGGAAACGTGTCTTTGCCAGACTGGCCGTCTCTGCTTTTTGCAAAGCGATTTCCAGTTTGTGATTGAGTTTTTGTGTATCATTTGCTGCAAGCTTTGCGACGGATTCTGCTTTCCTTGCCTTCTGTAAAAGTATAAGGATAATACCAATGATGGTGAGTACCAAAACACCTGCCGAGATAAAAAAGGCAAGCATATTGTCTTTTATAAAGTCAGAAAATGTCACCTTATCTGCAGTACTGTCGTAGATAGCAAGTGCACTTGTAAGCATATCCGACGGCATGGCCTTCAATGTTTTATTCAGTATTGATAAAAGACTTCCCTCTCCGGTTCTTACTGCAAAGCATGCCTCCATTGTTTTGGTAAGTGGAATGCTTTTGAAATTTTGACTGTTATCATATATCAATGCCTGGCTTGCTCCCATGAGGAAACAGTCTGCTTTTCCGTTCGTGACCATATCTGCCGCATCATCCAGCGAATCACAATCTACAAGCTTCCATTGCGGATAACTGAAAGCAATATGCTGTTTTAAGGCTTCTTTTTCCTTAGGCACAGCTACTGTATACACTTCATTCTCGTCAAAATTTTTCTCATCCGTTACTGCCATCAGGCTGTAGGTCCAGGCTGTATTCGTTAGTGCATATCCTTTCTCTTCTGCGAGATACGGATTTCTGCCGGCATAAAAGATCACGTCGATCTCCCGGTCCTGCAGTGCCTGAATCAGCTCGTCATAGTTATCATATTCCCGCAAAGCAAATTCCAGCGTCTGATTTTCCAGGCAGTCTTTGGCATAGGATACATATTCTGCCAACGTACCGGTAAGTTGTTCAGTCTCTTCATCCATGGAAAAAACTGCCGGATCAGTACTCAAAAATCCCATCCGGATTGCGCCATGTTCTTTCAGCCAGGAGCGTTCTTCTCCTGTAAGGATCTGATTATAATCAAGGGTAAAATACTTCTTATACAGATCTGCCTTAAAAAACGGACTATCCTGATCCAACTGACGCATTGCCCGGTCCAGATCTGTCTTAATATCGCTGCGGTCTTTATTTATTGCAAAATATATACCTGATTTGCCAATATTGGCAACCGATGATATTCCCTGTTCAGACCAGATGGATTCCTCCAGAGATACAAAAGCATCGATCTCATGATTCGCTAATTTCTTTTCGACATCATCATTATTATATACATTTACATGCTCTGTGTGTATACCATTCTTATTCTCCCACTCCGTCAGCATACTCTCAGGCTCTGTACCTAAGAGCACACCTACACGTTTTCCATCCAGAGACTTGAAAGCAGATGTCACGCTATCCCTATTGGACAGATCCGCATAAAGCATGTATTTTTCCTCACCCATCGGTTCATCTGAAAAAAGCATCTTTTGTGCACGTTCATCGGTATAAGAGATATCCCCCATGATATCAATCTCACCGTTTTCAAGTTTATCAAAACAGTTGGACCAGTCACATTTCACATACTCAAATTTCCATCCGGTATAGCCTGCCAGAGCCTGCATGAGCTCGTAGCCATATCCTCGTCTGACACCGTTTTTATCGACATAATCGAAAGTATCCTCGAATGAACCGACACGGATGATCTTCTGTTCATTTGTCTGTGTTTCATCATTATCCGTTTCGGCAGCCCGGCAATGTACTGATAATATCATCCACATTCCCAAAAACACAAATATGGCTGCACATAATACGGTTAATTTTTTTCTACTTTTATACATTGGTTCTTTTCTTTGTATTGTCATACTTACAAACACCTAATTCAGATTCTTCTGTAATGCGGCAAGCAGTTCCTCCATAACTATCGGCTTGGATAAGAATCCATCCATGCCGCATTCCAGTGCTTCTTTTTTGTCTTCTTCAAAAGCATTGGCCGTCATGGCAAGGATCGTAATCCCTGCCAGCGCCGGATCAGCCAGAGCACGGATCGCCTTAGTGGCTTCATATCCGTTCATTACCGGCATCTGCACATCCATAAGCACCAGATCATAATTACCCGGTACGGAATTCTTAACTTTCTCCACTGCCACTTCTCCATTTTCCGCTGTATCAACCAGAAAGCCATATTCATTAAGGATTTCCACCGCAATTTCACTATTCAATGCATTATCTTCCACAAGCAGTATACATCTGCCTTTGAAATCGGAACCTGCATATGGAAGAATCGTATCATCTGTAACCGTCTGCTTCTGACCGATGGCCGTCAGCAGAGTCTCTCTGATATCTGACATGAACAGAGGTTTTGCACAGAATGCAGTTACCCCTGCGGCTCTGGCTTCTACTTCAATATCTGACCAGTCATATGCAGTCAGGATAATGATCGGTGTATCATCGCCAAGGCTGCGGATCTGACGGGTGACTTCAATGCCGTTCATATCCGGCAGCCGCCAGTCAATGATATACGCATGGAACGCATCTCCCAGTTCCATAGACTGTCGTGCACGGAGAACCGCTTCCTTACCGGAAAGTGTCCATTCCGAACGCATTCCAACCTTCACGAGCATCTTTGTCACACTGTCGCAGGTGTTAAAATCATCATCTACAACCAATGCTTTCAGACCTTCCAGCTCTACGATCTTCTCTGTGCGATGATGTTCAGTCTGGATCCGCAATGGCAGGCAGACAATAAATTCGGTGCCTTTTCCCTGTTCTGTCTGAACTTCAATGGTTCCGCCCATCATATCCACGATATTCTTGGTAATGGCCATGCCAAGCCCTGTGCCCTGGGTCCTGCTGACAGTAGAAGTCCGTTCCCGCTCAAACGGAGAAAAAATCTTCTGTACAAATTCCGGACTCATGCCGATTCCGTTATCTTTTACCCGGATCTCATACATTTCACTGACTCTTTTTGTTCCCGGATACTGTCTGAGCCGGACAGAAACAGTCCCTCCTGCCGGCGTAAACTTGATCGCATTGGACAAGAGATTCAAAAGCACCTGATTCAGCCGCGTCTTGTCACAATAGACGTTCTCATGCGTCACATCCATGACATCCATATAAAGTTCGAGCTGCTTTGCATGAATCTGCCCGCTGACAATGGTCTTCAGATCATGAAGCACTTCCGACAGACTGACTTCTGTTTCTTCCAGCTGGATCTTTCCACTCTCAATACGGCTCATATCCAGTATATCATTGATCAGTGAGAGCAGATGGTTGCTGGCCGAAAGAATCTTGCCCAGATAATCCCGGACCTTTTTCTTGTCATCAATATTACTTACAGCCAGGGTGGTAAAACCGATGATCGCATTCATCGGTGTCCGGATATCGTGAGACATGTTGGAAAGGAACGTACTCTTTGCCCGGTTTGCTGTCTCCGCTGCATGTACTGCCTCTGAAAGTGCCTGATTCATTTTCCTGTCAGAGGTACGATCCGACATAACCAGAATGTATTTCTTTTTCCGGTTCACCTCACTGCCCATAGCCACAATGTGAAACCATCGTTGTTCTCCTGTTTTCTGATGAACACATTCAAAATCCCATTCCTGCTGTTCCGAAGTCCGGATCCCTTCCAGATAATTCTTCTTCGGATCTTCTGAATCCCATGGATGCAGTTTTGCCAGAATACGAATATCCTTCTGAATCTGTTCTACCGTAAATCCGAGTAATTTTTCCACATTCGGACTGATGTAATCTGCCTTATATGTTTTTGCATCCAGCATCAGGAACACATCATCCACATTCATTGACAGCTTTTGAAACAGCTCATCCCTGTACAGGATCTCCACATCCTTTTTCTTAAGGCTTGTCCTGCTTTTTTGAATAATAAGACTGATAAGAAATGCAGCAATACAGAGCACAACCGCACCCACAAGGAGTATCGTACTAAACTGCAGACGGTCCATACTGGCATTTACGATATCCGCATTTACAAGTCCTAGAAACATCCAGTCCTGAATATCTGATTTTTCATAGACCAGATAGTAGTTCTTTCCATCCAGATTTACCATCACCGCATCGTTATGTCCCTCTTTAAACTCCTCTGAAAGTGCAAGGATCTCTTTTTCAGACATCTTGGAATGCTCTCTTAACACTCCAAAGAAATTATACACCTTCCCCCATGACTCCGAAGAATGATCGATCACAACACGGCCATCCGAATGAACGACATAACTTTGGGCATTTCCATTAAAAGCAGAAATATCCAGCACATTTACGATATCCGCATTTTCATAAGCAATTGCGATTGCATCATATTCAAATCCCTGATAGTTTCCATGAGCTCTTAGAGTAGCAAATACAAGCAGCTGGGATTTTCCCGGAACTGATGCATTTGTTACAATATCATTTCCCTGCCGGATCTCTTCTTCCATTTTTTCCTGTAATCCAAGATACCCGGTTTGGCCTGTGACCATCTTGTAGTTTCCGTCAGCTGAGAGAAAATAGAAATCCAGGAAGCCTGCATCTTCCTGCGCTTTCTCTATATAATCACGGATTTCTCTTTCATCGGAAAGATTCTGCAGATTCTCAGCCCACATATGGAGGTAAGTCAGATTCTGATTTGTCACTTCCTTCAGCATATTATCAGACTGATGAAATACTTCCGTCAGATGAGAAACACTTTCCTCATAAACAGTTTTCGACACAAATTTATAATATTGAAGCACAGCGAAAACGACTCCCGTAAAAACAACTGTAAAGACAGCTGCCCTTACCCATTTTTCCCTGACCGGTCTTTCTCTTTTTGTATTACGATTCTTAACACCCATTCTTCTCACCTCAAAGTCATATAGTCTTCCGGTTTTGCAAGAACGGCATTGCCATCTGATACATAATCTGTCCAGGTATCTTTTACAAAGCTATCCCCTGCGTCAAATCCCACATGTTCATCTGCCGGATAAGCTTCCATGTGCTGCGGTGTCGCCAGACAGGTCACTGTAAAAGTATCTTTATCCTGAACTGTTTTTCCATCCTTTTTGACTTCCTTTAATGTATAACCATCATCCGTTTCCTTTATCTCCACAGAAATACCGCTGACTACAGGCAGGGAGCCGCGGTTAAATGGAGTCAGACCTCCCTCATAGCCTTCTACAAAGTTTCTGACGGTCTCTTTCAGTTCCGCCCCGGTCATTTTACAACTGTAAGCGGAAAGACTGTTTGGCATGATCATGCTGCCTGCCATTTTTTCTGTGTAACCGGCTTTCAGCACATTTCCTGTAAAGCTGTTTCCTGTTGCGATCAGCACATCTGTACCATAGATGCCACGCAGAGTGTTTGCCATAACCGAATAAGCGGCATTGCCTCCATTGCTATGGAAGCGGTTTGAATAAGATTTCGGTGAATCCAATACTACTTTCTCAGAAGTGGATTCCTCATTAAGAAGCTGCGAATGAAATGACTGGTATGCCTGCCCTGCATCGTATTCTCCTGAGATCATCTTCGAAACCACATCCTTGGAAACAGAGAAGAAGTCATTTGACGCAATACGGATATACATATGGTTTTCTTCGATCACAGGTTTTACATCTTTCAGATATTTCGTAAGATGCATATCCACATCCTGACTGTAGCTTAACAGATCCTGCCCATCAGAAATGATCCGGTTCTGTGCATCCTCCGAAAGCATGGTGTCCAATACCTTCATTGCTTTCTCCCGGCGCATCTCATCCTTTGTCAGGTCACGGTTCAGTGCCACCTGGAAATATGGCGTGGTCATCAGCCACTTTTCACCGTTCTGTTGGAAGAATGGCAGAAATGTTGTGTCAATGCCCTGATCCCGGAACATTTTTACACCTGCAGAGCTGCCGAAGTACATGGCAAGCTTACCACTTTTGAACATATCCATCACCGCATCATAGTCCATATCCAGATCATCCCGGCTAAGTCCTGTATCATGAATGAACTGATCCATGCGTTCAAAGGCCTCCGGCCAAACGGTACTGTCCAGGCCTTCTTTCTTTGTATTATCCGGATCACTGTAGGCAGTACGCCACTTGCGTCCGTCTACAGAAGACAGCTCTGAAGCAGACAATCCCTGCAGTGTTTCCATACAGGTGTAATCATAAGAATAGTCTGCGGTAAATCCACGGACACCTGCTTTATCAAATGCCTGGCAGGCAGAGACAAAGCTTGCGTAATCTGTCGGCAGAGAGATATTATATTTTTCGAAAAGGTCTTTGTTCACCACAACCCCATGGGCATCCGCGCACACCGGGATCCAGTTTACGCTGCCATCTTTGTTCATAAAATTGTTGAGGTATGTATCATAGACAGCACCCACCACATTGGTTGTGGACAGATCCATCAGACTGTCTTTCAGCGGACTTGCATCATGCAGCGAAAACCGGCAGCAGGTTATAATATCCGGCAATCCGCCGTTTTCTTTAAGAAACTTATAAAAATCCAGATCATTATTGCCTACTACAAATTCAACGTTGATATCCGGAAGATGTTCCTGGATGTACGGTGCATATTTTTCATACAGCTTTGTGCTCCATAAATACACCGTAATGGTTTCCGCATCTTCCTTTTCTTCTTTTTCTGCACTGTTTCCTGCGCAGCCTGCCAATAGCAATATGACTGCCGCCATCACGAAAAGTGCTGACAAGACCCTGTTCCTTTTTTTCATTTTCATTGGAAGTCCCCCTTCTGAGTTCCCTTTATCCTATATTTCACTGTTTATTTGACACTGCCATATCAATTATATTACACCAATTTATGAATTATTTTTACCAGTAATTCCGTGTCAACAGGCTTAGCAATATGTTCATCCATCCCTGCTTCTTTTGCTCTTATTCTGTCCTCCGTGAACGCATTTGCTGTCATTGCAATGATTGATACCTCCTTTGCATCCTCTCTGTCCAGAGACCTGATCATCTTTGTAGCTTCATAACCATTCATGACCGGCATCATGATATCCATAAGAATCACATCAATCTCACCAGATCTGCTTTTTTCGAACAGCTCAACTGCTTCCTGACCATTCCATGCTTTCGTCACGACAGCGCCTTCATTCTGAAGCATAAATTCTGCGATTTCCATGTTCAGTTCATTGTCTTCTGCTAGAAGAATATGCATTCCACGGATAGATTCTTCCGTTTTTTCTCCGGTTTCAACTTTGTCACTCCTGTCTGTATCGATCCGGAACGGAACCCGGATCACAAATGTCGTCCCTACGTCTTCTGCACTTTCAAAAGTAATGGTTCCACCCATTTTCTCGACCAGCTTCTTTGCAATGGCCATTCCCAGTCCGGTTCCGGTAAACTTTGTGCGGCTTCCTGTATGTTCCTGTGCAAACGGTTCAAAAACATGTTTCTGGAACTCCTCAGTCATTCCGATTCCGGTATCCCGGCAGACAAATTCCATTGTCGTCGTTTTTGGCTGTTCGGATGGAATTTCCATGCAGCTGATATAAATCTGTCCGTTTTCTTTGTTATATTTCACCGCATTCGACAGGATATTCATCATCACACGTTTCACATACCCCGGGCTTCCAATAAGATCACGGTGTATGATTTCTTTTTTCTCCCATACAATCCGGATATTCTGTTCTGCTGCAATCTGATCGATCACAACAAGCACTTCCTCAGAAATTTTGCTCAGATTAAATGGACTCTCTTCCAGAACAACTTCACCAGCATCCAGCTTACTCATATCCAGAACATCATTTACCAGTTCCAGCAACAGATTGGATGCCTCTTTCATTTTTGTCCTGCATTCCTTCTGCTTCTCCATATCGTCTGCATAATGCTCAGCCATATCGAGCATACCGCAGATTCCATTGATCGGTGTCCGGATATCGTGACTCATACGCTGGAGGAACTCTGTTTTTGCCTCGTTGGCGGCTTCTGCCTTTTTTGCTGCTGTCAGAAGTTCTGCTTTATATTTTTCATCTTTTTCAAATTCTTGTTTCCGGTGCGCCAGATTGGTTCTGTATGTCCAGAAACAGAATACACTGAACACCAGAAAATAAAGCAAAATAACGCTTATCACACTTAATGGAAGGTTATGAAACACTTCCGTATCCGGAAGATACGCATAGATATAATAATCCCGCTGCTTCAGCATGATTCCGTAACATCCGGTTTCTCCATTCTTCAAATGAAAGATATGCTGACTGTCTGTATGCTTTTTCATTGCCTGAACAACCTCGTTGTCGGCTGTATTCTGTCCCAGCAGTTTCTCATCATTGCTGGCAACTACGGTTCCTTGGTCTGCAACAATGATCGTTCCATCTTTCTGGGTACTATAGCCATTTAACAGACTCTGTATCGTCAAAGTATAATTCCTGGCAAATTCAGGAGATGTGTAATAATAGGTCGCAACGATACCTGGTGCATCTTTTCTGGCACAAGCTGCAATGTCAATATGTGATCCGTCTTTCCTGTTAAACCGTTCTGAATAAGTTCTTTCTTCATATCCGGCAAAATCCATGATAATGTCTTTTTGCAGATATGCCGTAATCTCACCGGTCAGAGACTCATCCATGCTGTATTCGCAATCCGTCTTTCCATCTGCATCCAGCACAAGGATGCCATCCACCCAGAGAGTCTGAAGATTTTCTTTCAGGAAGTCCTGACTCAGATGACCGCCGTTTTCTATTTCCATGTCGATATTTGTACTCATCTGTCTGGCACTTTCAATCGCACGAAGAAGACTTTTGGATTCCGAAGATTCATTATAATGGGTGTAGGTGGAACACTGCACTTTCACATAGTTTACAATCTCCACCATTCTTTTCTCGGCTTCCTCTTTTTCCGCATGAAAGAAATAAAGTAGGGAGACTACAGCCACACAGATGCCAATCAGGCCGCCGAACAGCTGGATTCGTTTTTCGTTTTTCTTTCTCTTAATATCCAAGATCATCCACCTCCAGATACTTCTGGGGATCATCCAGATATTTTTCAATGATTTTCAGGGATGTGCCATCCTGGCGCATTTCTTCCAATGTCTGTTCCATCTGCTCACAGATTCCTCTGTCATCATCTTTTGCAAAAGCAACACCTATTCCGGTGATCATCAGAGACTCTTCCAGGATACGGAAGCTTGTATCATAATCCTTCATATACTGGACAACAGATTCCTCATGTGCGGCAACTGCATCCACATACCTTTTTCCCAGAAACGTATAGATCAGTTCCCGGTGTCCAAGACTGATCAGATTGCCCAGTTTTGGGATTCTCTCATCCATCCTGTCCAGAAAGATACCTTCCGGTTTGGTTGTGGACTGGACAGCCAGATTCTTTCCCTCCAGATCACTCAACTTATAGATATCGCTGCTCTCGTTTACGGCTACCACCTGTCGACTTGCTATGTATGGTCCTGCCCAGCGGTAATCATCAAGGCGTCCTTCCATGGAAAAGCAGCCCATGATACAGTCAATCTCTCCGCTTTCTACCAATTCTTTTTTCTTCTCCCAGTTGATCTGGACAACATCCACCTGATATCCCATTCTTTTGAAAGCTTCTGTAGCAAGTTCTACATCTATGCCCGTAGGTACACCATCCTCATTCAAATAATTGTATGGTGGGTAGTTATCGCTGCCGAGTGTAATGACCGGCTTTTCTGTTTCTTCTCTGGTGTTATCTATGTTTTTACACCCTGCCAGGGTGACTGCTAAAATTTCCGCAAGCAGAATGCCTGCAATCACTCTTTTCCCTTTCATTTTCCGCCTATTCCTAACTATCCTTTTCGTTTTTTTCATATCTGATTCCCTGCCATTTGTTACTATTCAATAACCTGCGTTTCTATTTAACAGTTCTGTCAGGATTTCCGCATTTATCTCATTATCCTCTGCACACAGAAACCGCATTCCCTGCAAGATATTACCTTCCTGCTCATCTGTTTCTGTCTGTAAATCCGGAGAAACAGATCCTTCTTCCGCAATTTTCAGATCCATAAAAAGCGATACTTGGCATAAACAGATGAATTTGATTCACATTCCTCTGTCATCCTTATAAAATTATTATAGTTACATCTATGAAATAAAAAAACACTGTCCTACAGACAGTGCATCTCATTTCATGCAACTGGCTGCCATTTTACAGGCCCTGTAGCTTTGCGTCCCAGACTTTCATCTGGTTTGCCGATCATCCTATTATAGTTTTTAAACTTATGCAAAAACATTGATGTTATTATACTCCCACAATCTATCGTGCATAAGAAAAACCTCACCGCTTTAACGCTGAAAAATAAAAAAAGAACAGCCGATACATATACTCGAACTGTTCTCCTACTTCCAAAGTCCACGCAGCATTGACATTACTGTTTCCTACGTCATGATTCTCTCAGTGACGACTGGGAAATTCCCGGCAGCTGCGATAATCTGTGTTTACTGATATCACGCTTCTCACATAAAGATGTTATTTCATCTGCGATATACTTCTCTATCTGCAAGTAACTATACCTCATTTCTGTTATTACATGTTCTTATTGTACCTGTAATAGCAGAAAAAATATTAGTTATCAATTTTGCAAGTAATTAGTTTTATTATAGGAAGTACATTCGTAAAATAAAATTTGAAGATACTTTCGTTTCCGCAAAAGTCTTTTTCGCTTATATTATCTTAATAATATCACAGACAGCTACGTTTGTCACATAAAAGTTTAGAAACTCAAACAGAAACTCAAACAAAAAAGCAACCATTTAACCTTGACTTTTTATTTGCGGGCTACTTATAATCCTTTTACAAACTCAACTGTATTTTTTATATCTTCCTCATCCGGATGTCCTTTTGCAATACCACCCATCAGTTTAAATGGACCAAATGTGTCATAACCCTTGCATCCGAATTTTCCTATCACTTTAGAACGCTTCTCGTCCAAAATCTGCTCTATGGATTTATAATTTGCACTTCCACCATAAGTACAGATCAGAAATACCTTTTTATCGTCCGGTAGATTCTTCTCTGCAAATCCCAATATCGACTGATGAAATTTTGAAAAATAGATTCCTGATGCAAACCC
>ENA-OQKH01000961-OQKH01000961.1-human-gut-metagenome-genome-assembly--contig:-NODE-961-length-14468-cov-4.652978_pt1 | contig 14468 bp, 14 predicted proteins | sample MGYA00242645_ERZ504791 | MGnify/ENA primary metagenome ERZ504791 (study PRJEB26092, sample SAMD00036388) | human gut metagenome | host: Homo sapiens | study: EMG produced TPA metagenomics assembly of... | reverse complement strand
CGGAGAAGATTGCCTTCTTCATCTTAATTACTTCTTTCTACTGTAATCTTGGTGTAACCAAAATCCTCGTCATCATAAATCTGGCTGATTTCACTCTCTTTAAAATCACCATATATCTTTGTAATCTCTGCAATATCTTCCTTAGAGATATCATTTCGCTTATTTCCTAATGCCTTTCTTCTCTTCACGAACATCTCATTGGCATTGATCAGCTGCACTTTTCCTTCTCTGACTGTACCTGCCTTTTTATTTGACAATACCCAGATATAGGTTGCAATTCCTGTGTTATAGAAAATATCATTCGGTAAAGCAATGATTGCCTCAAGCAGATCATTTTCAAGAATATATCTTCTGATTTCAGAAGGTCCGCTTCCTGCATCTCCTGTAAAAAGTGGGGAACCATTATGAATGATTGCAATTCTGCTTCCACCTTTATCAATATCTTTCATCTTTGATATTGCTGTCATAAGAAAAAGCATCTGTCCGTCACTTGTAGCCGGAAGTCCTGCTCCAAATCTTCCTCCGAAGCCAAGCTTTGCCTCTTCCTCTACTTTTGCCTTTTCATTCTTCCACTCACGTCCAAACGGAGGATTTGAAAGGATATAGTCAAATGTACTGCCTGCAAACTGGTCATCCGATAATGTGTTGCCATCCTTAATGTAATCAGCATTGTTACCCTTAATCAGCATATCAGCCTTACAGATTGCAAATGTCTGGTCATTGATTTCCTGACCGAACGATACAAGCTCTGTAGATGCATTCAGACTATGTAAATATTCCTCTGCTACAGAAAGCATACCTCCGGTTCCACAGGCAGGATCATAAATCGTCTTTGCCACATTATTGCCAGAAAGGATGTCATTATCATCATAGAAGAGAATATTAACCATAAGTTGGATAACTTCTCTTGGAGTGTAATGCTGTCCTGCATCTTCATTATGAGACTCAGAGAATCTTCTTATAATTTCTTCAAAAATATATCCCATTTCAAGGTTAGAGATTTCATTCGGATGAAGATTTCCTCTGTCTGTTGTATATTCCTTTAAAACAATATACAGAATCCCCTTATTTGCCATCGTTGTGATGTGTCCATCAAACTTAAATTTTTCCAGAATATCCCGCACATTTGCTGAAAATTTATTCAGATACTCTCTAAAATTCTCCTCAATGTGGTCAGGATCATCCATAAGTCTTTCAAATGTATATTTACTTGTATTGTAAAAATCCTTTTTTGAAGCCTTACGAAGTAAAATATCTTTCATTGGAAGATTCTTTACTTCATCGTATTTCTGTAATACCGCATCCTTCGTATCTGAGAGAATACAGTCAAAACGTCTGATTACTGTAAGTGGTAATATAACATCTCCATATTCATGTGGTTTATATACACCGGTAAGCTTATCTGCTATTGCCCATATTAGGTCTGCTTTCTGATCTATTTTTGCACTTCTCGTAGCCATTTACATTTTCCTCCATAAGGTAATTTACTTTTCTTTGTTATCTGGTACATAGTCAATCAAATCTCCAAAGTTACAATCCAACTCTTTGCAGATTTTTTCCAAAACAGATAGTTTCACCGACTCGCAGTTTGTCATCTTTGCTATTGTACTGGAGCTAAGACCAGTCTTGGCACACAAATCTCCTTTTTTCATTCCGTGGTCAATTAACTGTTTCCATAATCCATTATAACTAATTGCCATCCTCTTTTCCTCCGTTTAATGTGCAATCAATATCAAAATTATTTTATCACACAAAAAACTCCTTGTACAATTCGCATTTACAAATATCACATATCTTTTTTCAAATATTGAATATCTTTTTTAATTTATTCACAAACCTTTTGAATTTATCTGCTACAGATACTCTTTTCCTAATTGATGTGGTTAGAAGAAAAACATCTCCAATCTGCTTTCATTATAACGTTCAATCCATATTTACGCATTAAAAAAGGATGCAGGGATTGACTCCCTACATCCTTCATTAGAATTATAATATTATACTTATCTCACACCCCGATCAGCCCCTCTCTCCGGCTTATCTTTTCCCTGCTTTTCTTGAATAATCCTCTTATTGATCTCAAGCCGTTCATGAATGGATAATTTCTTATCTTTTCCATCTACCGCCTGCTTCTGCTGTGCCGGTTTTCTATCTGTTTTTCCTACATCCTTAACAACTTCATTCGCTTCGGTACTTGTTACCCTCTCATCTGCTCTTCCTTCATATCTTTCTGCTATCTGCTGTTCTCGTCTCTCCTTCACACCTTTTTCCTCCAGATTGCAAAAACTCTGCAGATACGGAAGCACATGATTCTGCATGTCTGTCAGATCTTCCATATACTTTTGGAACTCTTCACTTCCTTTGCCTTTCTGGTAATTGATCCAATACTCATCTGTAAGCTTCATTTCATTATCATACTTCAACTGACTCACAATACCGCCATGTCCATTTCCAATATCCATTGACTTCTTGAAATGATGCAGCTTCTGTTCACCTTTTTCAGCATAATATACAGTCACATATATCTTTGCGATTTTCGCAGGTTCGTCTATCTTCGGATCACGTTCTGCATACAATTCTTTATCCATTTCTGCTGTTTTTGCATCCAGCTCGGACAACTTCTGACATCTTGGATTCATGAGATCACTTTCTTCACAATAGTTTACATACACCATTGGTTCCATATCCTTTGGAAGTTCAGGTTCATAGGCTTTCAGTCTTTCAATCAATACTCCTGCACGAACAGACAGATCGCATTCTTCGTCTACAATATCCTTCAGATATGAAATATAGGAATGAATATTTCCACTTCTCAAATCCAGCATTACTTCCTGCACCGTATTTTCTCCCCTCTCCACATTATCTCGATACTCATACGGATCAAAAGCTTCTGCAATCTCATCCAGTGCCTCTGCTAACTGTTCTGTGGTCATCTTCTCTGGATACATAGCTTCTCGAACATCCCGCATCGGAACGTACTTATAGTCAGGTAATGCTTCATGAACTTTCTCAATTCCTTCCCTTACCAGTGCAAGTTCTCCATAAAATCGAACATCGTCCATCAAATTTCCAAGTACTGTATTTCCTTTTACAATTGCAAATTCAGCGTCATCGTAGTAACTGTCTTCCGGATCACGATAAATAATTCCCATCGAGCATCCAAGATATGCAGTTTCTGGATTCTCCCTGTATTTTTCATAGACTGCAGCTATCTGATTAACATCGGTACTTTTTTCATAAGCTCCCATATCATGGAACTCATCACATTCTGCGGCAAAGTATTCCAGATACGGTTCTTTCTTCGGTGGCATATTATTGAGGACATTATCAATCATGTTATAATTTGCCTCTTCCAGTTCTTCTACCTTTGCCAATGGCTTATATTCGCCCTGGCTTTTCTGAATCTCTGCCATTACAACTTCATCCATTTCTTCTACTTTCTCCATCAACCGATCATAGTCTCCACGGATGCGTTCTCCAGTCCATCCTTCGTCTTCCAAAAGTTCCTCTGCCGCTTCTTCAATAGAAATTTCACCATTTTCATAGACGCCACCATCCATCAGGCGGAAATCTTCATCGTAAAAGGAATAATCATATCCTTCTTCTGTTCTCTGAATAGCAAAGTAACGTTCTCCTACCTCATATGCCAGTTCACTAAGAACCTGTTCTTCCAGATTCAGGAAAGAATCCAGCTGTTCAAAACTGATACTGTCTACAAAATGAGCGGTTACTTTTTCCCCGTCATTCAGAACTATGATATCACTGACAGACAGGGAATGCCCACGGAAATCTTCCGGTCTATCAATGTTGAACCTTTCAAAAATATCATCCAGTGACATATTTCCCGATAATTCCCCAACATAGACCAGCTTATAATCTTCTTTTTTTATCTGCATACCATGACTTTCAATAAAGCGCATATTCATAAATGCATAGTTTTCGCCCGGTGAATCGTCCTTGATCTGATAAATACCAAAGGTTCGCCTTGTTCCTAACAACAGGTTTGCCTCTTTCAAAGACTGAATCTGCGGATATTTTTGCATTTCCCATTCCAGGTTACGAAAACGCTCCCGTTCTGCCATGGACATCTGATAATGCTCCGTTCCTCGTTCGATTTCCTTGCGTTCCGTGACATAGATTGGTGATGAAAAATTAGTGATCAGATAGATATCTGCTCCGGCATCGTATAATTTCAGTGCTTCTTCCTGCTCAATGACACTCATAGGCTCCTGAAATGCTCCAAAATCTTCATCGGCATAATCCAGATCCTGATCCCTTATCCGTTCCCACATCTGTAATTCCATGCCAAACAGACCTTCATGCGCCTGTATCATTTCTTTACTTGCATACTCTCCCTTGTCGCCATCGCTGCCCAGGCAATAAATTTTAGAACCCATTCTGTGATAATCCAAAGCTGCTTCTTTTCTAAGCGGCACCATGTCTTCTGCTGTATATCCATAATCACGTAATTCCAGCTTACCTATGGTTGGATCTGGTAGGTCCTGAATATCCATTCTTGCGTCATCCAGCAAATCCTCTACACCTTCTTGATCTGCCCGGCTCAATGCATCCGCCAGATTTCTTACTAAAGTCCTAACTTTCTCTTCCTCGCCGATCAGATTCGCATATTCAAAAATCTGTTCTTTTACATCTGTTGAAAATTCTATATCTCTACGCTCTGCCTGAGCGATCCATTCCTGCGTATATTCCTGCATTTTCTGTGTTTCTCTACCTGTTATCCTATTTCTTGCCATATAAGTTCCTCCTGTATTCTGAAAAATGGCATAACCCACAGAACATTCTTTCTGCCAGATTATGCCATCTTCCTTGTTTTCTTATTCCAGACCGAAGTCCCGTTTTCTGTTATCCTTGCCAGTTTCACTTTCCCGCTGACTCTTTTCTTTATAAATCTGCAGTTTTTCATGGATAGAACCACGTGCCGGTCTTTCTTCTTTCTCATCTGATTCAGATACCTCTGCTTCTGTATCTTCCCGTTCATCCATATTGAGAAGTGCATTTAATTCTGATAGCCGCTTCAGTTTTTGGTTCAGTTCCTCTTCTTTTGGAAATGGCTTCCCAACTTCCTCTTTGTCATTTGTCATTTGCTCCTGTACCGTTTCCAGCCGTTGTTCTGCTTCTGCCAGTTTCTCCGGATAACTTTCTAAAAGATTATTGATACGAGTGATATTTCCTAGAGCATCGGCTCCCAATCGAACTTTAGCTACCGATTCATGCTTTACAGACAGGATAAACTCTTTGCTCCAGCTGTCGAATTGGATTCTCATGTTAAATCCCTGATCATTGGCAAATGCGGCTTATACACCTTACTGTTCTCCACAAATTTCAGAAGCTTCTCTTGTTGTTCCAGCGTTAATGCCTCTTTCTCCTTTGCAGCAGCACCATAATCGCCAAGAGTTCCTGTTACCGGATTTTTACGGATAATCCCATCCTCCACAGCCATATTAAATGCTGGGTTTAATAAAGCATACATACTTTTAATCGTGCTGTGTGCCAAACCCTCATCCGAAAGTCCTGAAAAAAATGTCCGTACATGAGATGTCTTAAAATCAACTACACGGATGTTTCCAAGAGTATTCTTTATCCGATAATTCCATGTTCGCCAGTAGTCCTTTTTCGTTTTTTCCCGGATATTCTTTGTCGCCATATATCGCTCAAATAATCCATTTACCGTCAATTTCTTTACAGATGTGTCCGTAATAAGCTGATCGTCAATATCTTTATTGATTTTCTTTTCCTGCTCACACAGACTTGCCAGATCCATGTCATAGATTGTAACACGCTTTCCGGTAATTTCATCTTTGTAACGGTACTCATAACGTCCATCCGGTCGCTGGTATTCACCAGTCTTTAAATTTCTGCCTTTGTTGTCTTTTCTTGCCATACTAATCATTCCTTTCACATTCATTGTTTGTTATTCGGAATGATTTTTGTCCTGTTCGTATCAGTCATAATCTGTCTGATATCTGTTCACAGATCAACATAATATTTTAGGATTTCCAAGGGTAACTTCTTGAAAAATACCAATTTTTCTTTGCCCTCTCATTCCGAAGGAAATTCGTTTTTTTCTCCTGTTCTCATCCATTACACTGCCATTGCATCAAGATATTTTTTTATCTTATCCACGTTATAGAGAACACGTCTGCCAACAATGATCTTTGCTTCTGCACAATCTGCAATTTTTCTTGCTGTGACAGCACCACAGGATAACATTGCCATTAAGCCTTCAATGTCCACAGTCAGACGATTTTCAGTGTTATACTCTGTTGTCTTTCTCATGATGCACATACCTCCTTTCCTCCGTATTCTTCTGCATCACCTCCCAGACAGCGGTTTCATGCCCGTTGTCAGTACCTTCTCCTGTTGTTTCTGGTTTTATCTAATGATGAATTTTCTTCTGTTCGGCGTGTTGGCTTCCATTCGTATAGGCGGTGTCAATGTTACAATTGACCTCTATCAGAATTTTTCTGAATGTTGGCAGCTCCTTCTCGAGCATACCAGCCGTTGCCGGAGTATCTTCGGTTTCCACATACTACTCTCTGGTACAGCGGTGGAACTCTGTGTTGTCCTTTAATCCTCTAAGGGTACCTATACAGCTCATTTAATTTTCAATGTGCGTAAAAGCTCTTGAATTCCTATTCAAAACCTTTTTCTACTAATCACACGTGGCAGAGGCAATAAGGTCATATTTTTCAAAAAAAATCCGGACATTCCGGAATATGACGCAGGCAGAACTCGGTGCATCTCTGGGCTGGGGCGATAAAGGTGCAAATCGCCTTGCCCAATACGAAACCAACTACCGGGTTCCCCGTAAAGATCTGGTTACTGAAATGGCTAAAATTCTCGATGTGAACCCAATTGCTCTGTATGAACCAACTATAATGAATGCCGAAGAATTAATGGAAACACTTTTTTGGATTGATGAATTTAATCCCGGTATGATCAAACTATTTCAATTAGAGACTTATCCCGGTGAAAAATGCAATTCCAGTGAAGATACCGCCGTCCGCTATCATGACTCTGACGACTGGCCAGTCCATCCACCTGTTGGCATGTGGTTTAATTATGGGGTTCTCAATGATTTTTTGAAAGAATGGACTCTTAGAAAAGAAGAACTGAAATCTGGCGTGATTACCAGAGATGAATATTTTGAGTGGAAAATCAACTGGCCACAAACCTGTGATGACTGTGGAAAATATGAACCCCAAAAGCATTGGAAAAAATCATAATTTATCTGTACTCACCGTACACTCGAAATAAAAAAGAGATGCCAGTAATATACTGATATCTCTTTTTCTCTACTATAATTTTGTATGATAGAGCATGTCTTCCATGTAGAAGATTAAGCTAGAAAAACTTCCAGCTCTTTTTAATCATTTCTTCCACACAGCGGCTGCATTTGACCTTACCATAAGCTCCTCCACCGGAATCCCTGCCGGACATATATTCTGGCATGATAGTGATTTCCCACATCCTTCAAAATAATGTTTCCTATATTTCTCTGCTATTTGTTCATGGTGTGAAGTATCCTGCTCCTCATTCAGTATCCTGTATGCGTTTACCGGAGCAATGGCACCTGCGAAGTCTTTCCCAAAATCAAAATTCGGACAGACCTCAAGACAACATCCACACATAAGACATCTTGCTGATTGATAGCGTATCTCATGAGTATACTCTGTCATATATGCATCGCTTTCAAGCCACAGGTTGATCTTCTTAAGATTTTCAAAAACAACTGACCTGTCAACGATCAGATCTTTTACTACCGGAAATTTACTCAAAGGTTCCAGTACAATTACTTTTCCCTTTAGAGATTGCAAAAATGTAGAACAGGCAAGTTCTGGCAGACCATTGATTCGCATCGCACATGCCCCGCATTTTTTCACCATACAGCCGCATTCCCATGAAATCGGTTCAGCTTCTTTGCCTGATTTATCAGTAAGTTTCTGTCTTGCATTCAGTTCATTCAGCATAGCTGCAATGGAAAGCTCACCCTCTGCTTCTATTTCAAATTCCTGCCAGAAAGGCTTTGCTTCTTTATTTTCCTGACGCTTTATACGAATGGTATATCTCATTTTTACTGCCGCCTTTCCGGAATTTCTTCAAAATGTATCTGTATCTTTTGTCCATTATAGCTTGCAATGGTTGTTCTTGCAAAATCATCATTTTTCTTCGGATAGTCTTCTCTGTAGTGTGCACCTCTGCTCTCTGTTCTTTCGATGGCACTCATGATTGCAGCCTGTCCCAGCAGTGAAAGTGAGCCTTTTATTTGGCATAGCTTCTCCAGTTCTTCTTCCATGCGTTTCCGATTTCTTACAACTCCAAGTGTATTTAGCATGATTTTATTTATTTTCTTCTTATCAGGCTGGCTGATGGATTCACACAAATCTGCCAGCTCTTGCGTCTCTGTTACCAGCATATCCTTAGCTGTCATTGCATCCTCGCAGGCAGTCTGTGCTGCAATTCTGCCACCATAGATTGCTCCAAGCAAAGAATTACCACCAAGACGATTTGCTCCATGATACTGTGCACAGCACTCTCCGGCAGCATATAGATTTCTGACAGGTGTACGATGCTTCTCGTCCACGTAAATACCACCCATAAAATAATGGATACCCGGCACAACCTGTACCGGCTCTTTTCTGATATCCTTATGAAGATAAATCTGACAATCCGATACCAGCCCCGCAAGTTTCCTGTCTGTCACATCTTTAGGTATCTCTGTCATATCCAGATAAACAGGACTTTCCTTACTTATTTTCCATATTTCTCTTGCAGTGATGTCTCTTGGCATCAGATTGCCAAGTTCCGGATATTTTTCTTCCATAAAATACCATCGGTTTCCATCCCTGTATGTGAAAAGGCGACCACCTTCTCCTCTGGCAGCTTCGCTGATCAGCATTTTCTTTCCGCCAATCTCAACTGTTGTCGGATGATACTGGATCATCTCAAGATTAGCCATAGGAACACCTGCCGAAAACAGGCTGGCACTTACTTCACCGGTATTTGCTAAGGAACCTGTCGTATTTCCAAACAGTCCATGCATACCACCGGAAGCCACGATAACTGCATCCGCATATAGCATTTTTATCTCACCTGTATAGTTATCGCAGACAACACATCCATGACATATGTTCGCTGTCATCAGTAAAGTACGGAAAGAGTGATGTTCAAAACGCTCTATCTGTCCCTGCACTTCTAATCGCCGTACTGCATCTATCATAGCTGTCATGATCTGTTTTCCGGTATCACTCTTTGCAAACGCTGTCCGTTTCTTTTTCTGTCCCCCGAAATTTCTCAGATCCAGTTCATCATAACCACATGTATTAAACTGCACTCCGATGCTGTGAAGCCACTTTACCACTTCCGGTGCCGCCTGTGTCATATTCCAGACTGCGTTTGGATCTGCCAGATTGCATCCGGCTTTTATCGTATCTTCGTAATGTTCCTGTGTACTGTCATCTTCTCCCTTGGTATTAAGTGCGGCGTTGATACCGCCCTCTGCCATAACTGACTGTGCTCTCTCAGAAGGCAGAGAAGAGATTAACTTTACACTGCATCCTTCTTTTACTGCCTGCAAAGCTGCCGACAGACCGGCAAGCCCTGCTCCGACAATAATCATATTCTTTTTCATAATGTATGCCATCCTATATAGTAAATGATAACTGCCCCTGCACTAAACAGCAGCAGAACCGACAATATCAGATAAATGTCTCCTCTTCTCTCCTTATAGCTTATGATTCCAAGCGATACAAGCAGTGGACGGATATTTATAAAAAGATGAATAAAAAGTGCTGCAACCAGTAACAGCTGCGTAATGAGTTTTACTGTTGTAAACGGAAACAAAATATAGATCCCGTCCTGTACTCCGCCAAATAATCCTATATGGAAAAACATCAGAATAAGTATTGCAAGTCCGCTGGCTCTCCTTGCCCAGAATACTGCATTTTGTTTTAAGTAGCTGTTACCTGCATTTTTAGAAATTTTCAAAGTATTTATGGTAAGTATGACTCCAATCACAGTATGTGCTGCAAGAACAGCCACTCCAACCCATGCAAGTATTTTCCCGGCACTGCTTCCAATTCCAAGAAGCATAAAACTTCCCATAAGACCATGCAGCATAAAAATCACGAGCAGTAATACGGAAAGTATTGTATTTATTTTTCTCATTCTTCCGCTCACCTCATTTCTGCACTGTCCAGTATGATATAGTCAGCATTTTCAAGAGCGTCTGTGCTGACCAGATCACTTTCAGAAAGGAATGCTTCATATTTCCCACTGACTGCCCTTGAACGCAGCATTGTACCGCTGTATTGTTTTATCTGCACATCAGCACCTGCATCATTAAGCCTTTCGCATAAGGAATCGGCATATCTTATAAGCGCATAATCTGTTTCCGAAACATAAATATCAAATGATAATTCTGTATCTGTACGAATGCTATCCGTCTTTCCTGTTACAAATGCTTTTAATTGCTCTCTTATATCCTCATCTGACAGTTTATCAAGCAACGGATTCATACAGAAAATATAACTGCCCTCAAGCTGTGCCGAGCTTTGGGCTGCTTTCTTTGCCTTTGGTGTTGCACCTGTAACAGCATCTATAATGGATGGAGGGGAGTGCAGTAATGCACCAAACCCTGCAATCAAAGCAATTACCACCACCAGTAAAATAAGTCTACACTTCACTGCACTTTTCTCCTTTATTTTTTCAAAATCCTCATGGCATTCAATACTGCTATAATCGTAACACCAACATCACCAAATACAGCTTCCCACATGCCTGCTATGCCTAATGCACCCAGTATAAGGAACACACTCTTGATTCCGAGTGCAATGATAATATTCTGCATAACAATTCTTTTCGTTGCTTTTGCAACATCAATCGCATCCACAAGCTTTGATGGTTCATCTGTCATCAGAACAACATCTGCAGCTTCAATCGCAGCATCTGAACCAAGTCCACCCATCGCAATTCCTACATCGGCTCTTGCAAGAACAGGTGCATCATTGATACCATCTCCTACAAATGCAAGTTTGCTTCCTTTTGTCTTATGCTGATCCAGGTACTCCAGTTTTTCAACTTTCTGATCTGGAAGTAACTGTGCATAATATTCATCCAGTCCGAGCTGCTCTGCCACAGCCTTTCCAATCTTTTCATCATCACCGGTAAGCATAACTGTTTTCTCAACACCGATTTTCTTCAGACTGGCAATCGCATTCTGACTGTCATCTTTCACTTCATCGGCTATTACGATACATCCGGCATATCTGCCATCAACAGCAATATAAACCTTTGTTCCGGCTGACTGGCAGGCTGCATAAGATACTTTCTCAGAATCCATAAGTTTGCTGTTTCCTGCAAGTACTCTTTTACCACCAATCAATACACGAATTCCATGTCCTGATATTTCTTCATAACCGGAAAGAACAGACTGATCAATTGTTTTGCCGAAAGCCTCCTGTATGGATTTTGCTATCGGATGGTTTGAATAGCTTTCTGCCTGTGCAGCATATTCAAGAACCTGCTCTTTTGTAAAGCCGAATTCTACTGTGATATCAACAACCTTAAACACACCTTTTGTCAGGGTTCCAGTTTTATCAAACACGACGACGCTTACCTTATTCAGTGCTTCTAGATAATTGCTTCCCTTTACAAGCACACCTCTCTTTGATGCCGCACCAATTCCACCAAAGAAGGTCAGAGGGATGGAAATAACCAATGCACAAGGGCATGAAACGATTAAGAATACAAAACCTCTGCGAAGCCATTCTGACCATCCACCACCAAGAATGACAGGCGGAATAATAGCAAGAATAGCAGCCATGCCAACAACAATCGGTGTATAATAACGTGCAAATGTTGTGATAAAGTTCTCCGTAGGTGCTTTTCTGGAAGAAGCATTTTCAACCAGATCTATAATCTTTGTAACTGTTGATTCTCCAAAACTCTTTGTAACTTTAATTGTAAGAACACCGCTCTGATTGACACATCCTGACAGTGCTTCTTCTCCCTTACGGATGCTTCTTGGAACAGATTCACCGGTAAGTGCTCTTGTATCAAGCATTGACTCACCCTCTGTAACAATTCCATCCAAAGGAATCTTTTCTCCCGGTTTTACAACAATCAGTTCGCCAATCGAAACAGTTTCCGGTGCTACTACTACCAGTTCGCCATTTCTTCTGACTGTAGCCGAATCCGGTCTGATGTCCATAAGATCAGAAATTGATTTTCTGGAACGCTTTACAGCAAGTGACTGGAAAAACTCACCAACCTGATAAAAGAGCATAACTGCTACAGCTTCTGGATACTCCCCGATTGCAAATGCACCTATTGTAGATAAACTCATCAGGAAATGCTCATCAAAAATCTGTCCTCTGGTAATATTTTTTACTGCCTGCCATACGACATCCCAGCCAAGAATAATATATGCAACAATCAATACACCAAGTTCTACAGGAAGCGATACATGTCCAAATAAGGTCAATCCCATTCCAACCGCATAGATGACTGCACCTGAGATCAGACGTATTGTAAGCTTTTTATCATCATCACTATATACCGGTGTTTTCTCTTTCTTATCTGGAGCAACAGATGTATCTGCCTTTTGTTCTGATACTTCAACATCCGGTTCATGGCTGTGTACAATCGTAGTAACCATATCCAGCATGGAAGCTGCCTTGTTATGATCCATACTGACAGTAAGTGTCTGCTTCATCAGATTAACCTCAGATAAAGCTACTCCTTCCAGTTCGCCGACTTCCTTTTCAATCTTTGCTGAACAATTGGGACAATCCAGTCCTTTTAACAAATATTTTTTAGTAACATATGAATCCGTTTGCTCTGAAACTTTAACATCTGGCTCATGACTGTGTACAATAGTCGCCACTTCATCCTGTATCTTCCCAGAAGCAGAGGTCTTCACACTTATAGTAAGTGTCTGTTTCATCAGATTGACTACTGATGATGATACATCCTCTAAATCACCGACTTCCTTTTCAATCTTTGCTGAACAGTTTGGACAATCAAGTCCTTTTAAAAGATATGTTTTAGTAGTATACGACTCTTTTTTCTCAGATACTTCAACATCCGGTTCATGGCTGTGTACAATCGTCTCAATCTGCTCAACGATTGAATTGTCGAATGTTTCAGTTTGTATTGTAAGAGTCTGTTTCATCAGATTGACAGATGATGAATTCACATTCTCTAAATCGCCAACTTCTTTTTCAATCTTTGCCGAACAATTGGGACAATCAAGTCCCTTCAGTAAAAATATTCGTTCCATTCTAACCTCCATTGTATATGTTTAGTTGCTCAATCACTCAACTTAAAAGGTAAAAATTTTAATCTCTTAAATGTTCAAAGCCTTTATCAATAATTTCCTTAACATGCTCATCTGCCAAAGAATAATACGCAATCTGAGCTTCCTTACGATATTTTACTAACTTAGCCAGACGTAGTGCCTTAAGCTGGTGCGATACTGCGGATTTCGTAACTCCAAGCAATACTGCCAGATCACAGACGCACATCTCGCTTTGTTCTAATGCATGAAGAATCTGCACCCTGGTACCATCCCCAAATAATTTAAAAAGTGAAGCAAGTTCTATATATTCCTCTTTAGACTGCATCTTCTTTTTTACATCATTTACGATGTCTTCATGGATAACGTCACAATTACAAGTGAATTGAGAATCTGCCATTATCTTCCTCCTTATGCTTTAGTTGAACAACTGCTCAACTAATTATAATATGTTATTTTTTCACTGTCAATAAAATTTAACCTGAATTATTCATTTTTTTATCAATGTATCCTTTTTCCAGAAGTGGTGCCTGATACAGCTTCCGGCAGATGAATACCATATTAGCTTCTTTAAAATATGTAGTTCCATCTGAAAATACAGGTGTCAGACCGGTAGCTTGTATCTTATCCTCATTTTTCCCTGAATGACTCCCAAGATAGCCTAATGTTTTTTATATTCAGCCGGAAAGTGGGATAATGTAAAATATTCTTCCTAATCCATTCGCAGCATATCAGGAACCAGTAAAATCCCGATTACTGTAAACGCAATACCACCTGCACATACCAACACTATTGTCGTTTCAATTCCCTTTCTTACTTTTCTCCTGTCTTTTTAAGCACAGGAAGATTCGGAAATCTCCCTGTGTTTTTCTTAATAATATCCTCGTTCTTCCAGCCAGTCTTTCACGTAACTTCTGATTCAAAAATAAATTTTTTATAAGATAAATTTATTTTTCTTTTTACTCAAATACATTCTTAGAAAAATAGCCCCCATATTTATAAGGAAAATCAAAAAAATCAAATTTAACGATAGATACTCTCGCACCATATTTCCCAGCACTGCACTAAAGGAAATACTAGTGAAACGTAAATTAAATAAATGGACTCATATTCATTTCTATGGTATACTATTTCCATAAAAATATGGAGGACG
>ENA-OQKH01000920-OQKH01000920.1-human-gut-metagenome-genome-assembly--contig:-NODE-920-length-15309-cov-3.643711_pt1 | contig 15309 bp, 9 predicted proteins | sample MGYA00242645_ERZ504791 | MGnify/ENA primary metagenome ERZ504791 (study PRJEB26092, sample SAMD00036388) | human gut metagenome | host: Homo sapiens | study: EMG produced TPA metagenomics assembly of... | reverse complement strand
CACTGTTCTTTACTGGCAGAGGAGGCAATCCATGCAGCACTGTGGGATTATGCAGAGAAGCACGGGATCAAGATCGAAGGACTCCAGAAGCCGAAGAACGATATCAGTGAAGGTGAAGAAGCAGAAGAGGAAGAGTATTAGAATTTTCTGCAGGAGAAAAAAGAATGGCAAAAAAGAAAGTGGTAGTCGGAATGTCAGGTGGTGTCGACTCATCGGTAGCGGCATATCTTCTAAAAGAACAGGGATATGATGTGATCGGTGTGACGATGCAGATCTGGCAGGACGAAGAATCGAAAATACAGGAAGAAAACGGCGGATGCTGTGGACTCAGCGCGGTAGATGATGCCAGAAAAGTTGCGGCACAGATCGGCATTCCGTATTATGTGATGAATTTCAAGAAGGATTTTCAGGAGAAGGTAATCGATTATTTTGTGGATGAATATTTGCATGGCCGGACACCAAATCCGTGCATTGCGTGTAACCGTTATGTAAAATGGGAATCTCTTCTTACACGGAGCATGGAGATCGGAGCAGACTATATTGCAACAGGTCACTATGCGAGAGTAGAACAGTTGCCGAACGGACGCTATGCGATCCGGCATTCGGCAACCTGGTCAAAAGACCAGACCTATGCGCTTTATAATCTTACCCAGGATCAGCTGAGAAGAACGCTGATGCCTGTCGGTGAATACGAAAAAGACCAGATCCGCGAGATCGCAAAAGAGATCGGATTGCAGATTGCGAACAAACCGGACAGTCAGGATATCTGTTTTGTATCCGATGACGATTATGCATCTTTTATTGAAGAAGAAAGTAACCAGAAAATCCCGGAAGGTAATTTTGTAACACCGGACGGAAAGATCCTGGGACGGCATAAAGGAATCATCCACTATACGATCGGACAGAGAAAAGGACTTGGACTTTCTCTTGGGTATCAGGCATTCGTGCTTGAGATCCGTCCGGATACGAATGAAGTTGTGATAGGGACGAATGAAGATCTGATGACGACGCGGGTCCGTGCAAATAAGCTGAACTTTATGACAGTAGAAGATCTGGAAGGTGAGATGCGCGTATTTGCCAAAATCAGATACAACCATAAAGGGGACTGGTGCACAGTCCGCAAAACGGGAGAAGATGAGATAGAGTGCATCTTTGAGACACCGCAGAGAGCGGTTACACCGGGGCAGGCACTGGTACTGTATGATGGAGATTATGTACTTGGAGGCGGAACAATTCTGGGATAGCTCAGAATTGTTCTGCTTTTTGGTATATTGGGACCGTACTGCAATCCAACAAATGATTTGCGGGAAAGCCGGGTGGATTTACACATGAAGAATGACAAGGAGGGCAAAATATGAGAGCGGACTGCCATATGCACACTTATTTTTCCGGAGATTCAGAGGCAAAACCGGAAGATATGGTTCTTGCAGCAATCGATAAAGGACTGGAAGCAATCTGTTTTACGGATCATGAAGATATTGATTATTTTTGTGATGATATTGAATTTGTGTTTAATCCGGAAACCTATTTTAAAGAGCTTGGAGCACTGAAGGAAAAGTATAAAGAGAAGCTGGATATCCGGATCGGTGTGGAGTTTGGACTTCAGCCACACCTTGCGAAGAAAGCAAAAGCATTTACCGCGGCATATCCGTATGATTTTGTGATCGGATCCATGCATGTGGTTGGTGGGAAGGATCCTTATTATCCTGAGTTCTTTGAGGGGATTTCGGATGAAGAGGCCTACCGGATGGCACTTCGGGAGACAATAGCCGATATCAGGGCTGTAGCGGATTTTGATGTGCTCGGACATCTGGATTATGTGGTACGTTATGGAAAACATCGGGAACAGGAATATTCTTACGGCAGATTTGCGGATGAAATAGATGAAATCCTGCGGTATCTTATTGAACACGGAAAAGGGCTGGAAGTCAATACGGCAGGACTGAAGTATGGCCTTCCTTTTGCACACCCGCATCCGGATGTGTTAAAAAGATACAAAGAGCTTGGTGGAGAGATCATCACCGTCGGCGCAGATGCACATAAACCAGAGCATGTAGGGTATGATTTTAACATAGTTGACAATATTCTCGAAGCATGTGGTTTTAAATATTATGCAGAATTCATAAAAAGGGCCCCGGTTTTCAGAAAAATAAAGTGAAAAAAGGGGATTGAATTTTTGTTCTGAATTTAGTACAATAAATTACAGTTGATAAATCTTAAACAATGATAAGATTTATCAAGAAAAATGTAACTGTTATATACAGTAATACAATTTATCTTTAGGAGGACTAAATCATGGCAGTAAAAGTAGCAATCAATGGATTTGGACGTATTGGACGTCTTGCATTCAGACAGATGTTTGGAGCAGAGGGATTTGAGATCGTAGCAATCAACGACCTTACATCTCCTAAGATGCTGGCTCACTTATTAAAATATGATTCAACACAGGGAAAATATGAATTAGCTGATAAAGTATCTGCTGGAGAAGACTCCATCACAGTAGACGGAAAAGAAATCAAAATCTACGCTAAAGCTAATGCAGCTGAACTTCCATGGGGAGAAATCGGAGTAGATGTAGTTCTTGAATGTACAGGATTCTACACATCTAAAGCAAAAGCTCAGGCACATATCGATGCAGGTGCTAAACACGTTATCATTTCTGCACCGGCAGGAAATGACCTTCCTACAATCGTTTACAATGTAAACCATACACAGCTTACAAAAGAAGACGCAATCATTTCTGCAGCTTCTTGTACAACAAACTGTCTTGCACCAATGGCTAAGGCTCTTAATGATCTTGCACCGATCAAATCTGGTATCATGTGCACAATCCATGCTTACACAGGTGATCAGATGACTCTTGACGGACCACAGAGAAAAGGTGATTTGAGAAGATCTCGTGCAGCAGCAGTTAACATCGTTCCTAACAGCACAGGAGCAGCTAAAGCAATCGGACTTGTTATTCCGGAACTTAACGGAAAACTTATCGGATCTGCACAGCGTGTACCAACCCCTACAGGATCTACAACAATCCTTACAGCAGTAGTTGAAGGTGAAGTTACTGTAGAACAGATCAATGCAGCTATGAAAGCAGCTTCTAACGAATCATTTGGATACAACGAAGATCAGATCGTTTCTAGCGATATCGTAGGAATGAGATTTGGTTCTCTTTTCGATTCTACTCAGACAATGGTACTTCCGCTTGACAACGGAACAACAGAAGTACAGGTTGTTTCTTGGTATGACAATGAAAACTCTTACACAAGCCAGATGGTAAGAACAATCAAACACTTCGGAACATTACTTTAATCCGTAACGTTTGTTTGGACAGGCTGAATTGATTCTTACTGGAATATTCCAGAGTTAGACTCAAGCAAGGGTCCGGTCTACATGGACCGGGCTCTTTTATTTAACAGGAAATTCTGATGGAGCTTCCTGCTAAATAAAAGGCACTATGTGCCCAAGATGTGTATTCGTGTGAAAACGCAGATTGTCGCAAGCAACTGCGCTCAGCACGGAAATGTGCCCGGCACATTCCATTTAAACGAAATGTAAACAGGAGGCAGGATTATGCTTAACAAAAAATCTGTAGATGATATCAATGTAAAAGGGAAAAAAGTCCTTGTAAGATGCGATTTTAACGTACCGCTGATCGATGGAAAGATCACAGACGAGAACCGTCTTGTTGCAGCACTTCCTACAATCAAGAAACTGATCGCTGACGGAGGAAAAGTAATCCTCTGCTCACATCTTGGTAAACCGAAGGGAGAACCGAAACCGGAGCTTTCTCTTGCACCGGTTGCAGTAAGACTTTCAGAACTTCTCGGACAGGAAGTAAAATTCGCAGCAGATCCTGAAGTAGTAGGACCAAATGCAAAAGCAGCAGTTGAAGCTATGAAAGATGGAGAGGTAATCCTTCTTGAAAATACACGTTACAGAGCAGAAGAAACAAAGAACGGAGATGAATTTTCTAAGGAACTCGCTTCTCTTTGTGATGTATTCGTAAACGATGCATTCGGAACAGCTCATCGTGCACACTGCTCTAACGTTGGTGTTACCAAATATGTTGATACAGCAGTTGTAGGATATCTTATGCAGAAAGAAATCGATTTCCTTGGAAATGCAGTAAACAATCCGGAAAGACCGTTCGTTGCAATCCTTGGTGGAGCTAAAGTTTCAAGCAAGATTTCTGTAATCGAAAACCTGATCGATAAAGTAGACACTCTGATCATTGGTGGAGGTATGTCTTATACATTCAGCAAAGCACAGGGCGGAACCGTTGGAAAATCTCTTCTTGAAGAAGATTACTGTGAATATGCACTGAACATGATTCAGAAAGCTAAAGACAAAGGCGTAAAACTCCTTCTTCCGGTAGACAACGTAATTGCAGATGATTTTTCAAATGATGCAAATATCAAAGTTGTTAAAGCTGGCGAAATTCCGGAAGGATGGGAAGGACTTGACATCGGACCAGAGACAATCAAGATCTATGCTGATGCTGTAAAAGATGCAAAGACAGTTGTATGGAACGGACCTATGGGTGCATTCGAGATGCCGAACTTTGCAAAAGGAACAGAAGAAGTCGCAAAAGCACTTGCTGAGACAGATGCAGTAACAATCATCGGTGGTGGTGATTCGGCAGCAGCAGTTAACCAGCTCGGATACGGCGACAAGATGACTCACATCTCTACGGGTGGCGGAGCTTCCCTTGAATTCCTTGAAGGTAAGGAACTGCCAGGTGTAGCAGCTGCTAACGATAAATAAGCAGCGTCTGTAATTAAGATAAAATAAGGGAGATTATTGCAATGGCAAGAAAGAAAATTATTGCAGGTAACTGGAAAATGAATATGACACCTTCAGAGGCAGTAGAGCTTGTGAATACACTCAAATCTCTGGTTGTGACAGAAGAGGCTGACGTGGTATTCTGCGTACCGGCAATCGATATCATTCCGGTTGTAGAAGCTGCAAAAGGAAGCAACATCCAGGTTGGAGCAGAGAATATGTACTTTGAAGAAAAAGGTGCATACACAGGAGAAATCTCTCCGAACATGCTTACAGATGCTGGTGTTAAATATGTTGTTCTCGGACACTCTGAAAGAAGAGAATACTTCGCAGAGACAAACGAGACTGTGAACAAAAAGATGCTGAAAGCATTTGAACACGGACTTACACCGATCATGTGCTGTGGAGAAACTCTTGAACAGCGTGAACAGGGTGTGACAATGGACTTCATCCGTCAGCAGGTTAAAGTTGGATTCCAGAATGTAACAGCAGATCAGGCTAAGACAGCAGTTATCGCTTATGAGCCAATCTGGGCAATCGGAACCGGTAAGACAGCTACAACAGAGCAGGCTCAGGAGGTTTGCAAAGCTATCCGTGAATGTATCGCTGAAGTTTATGATGAAGCTACAGCAGAAGCAATCCGTATTCAGTACGGCGGATCTGTAAATGCAGCTACAGCACCGGAATTATTCGCTCAGCCGGATATCGATGGTGGACTTGTAGGTGGTGCTTCTTTAAAACCGGATTTTGGTAAGATTGTAAACTGGAAATAGTCAATTATACCAAGGCGCAGGCAGAAATGCCTGCGTTTTTCGACTGTCAAAGTTTTAACAAGTGCTTGCAAGCATATATAAAATCATGTACAATATTTAACTGAAAGAGAAATCAAACGCTTTAAGACAAAATGAAGGAGTGTAAGACGATGAGTAAAAAACCAACAGTTTTGATGATCTTAGACGGTTACGGTCTGAGAGATGAAAAGAAAGGCAACGGTATTGCAGAGGCAAACACACCGGTTATGGATAAATTAATGGCTGAATATCCGTTTGTAAAAGGAAATGCAAGCGGACTTGCTGTAGGACTTCCGGACGGTCAGATGGGTAACTCGGAAGTAGGTCATATGAATATGGGTGCAGGACGTATCATTTACCAGGAGCTCACCAAGATCACAAAAGCAATCGCTGATGGCGATTTCTTTGAAAATAAGGCACTTCTTGCAGCCTGTGAAAATGCGAAGAAGAACGGTACAGCTCTTCATCTGATGGGACTGGTATCTGATGGTGGTGTACACAGTCATATTACACATATTTATGGAATTTTGGAACTTGCAAAGAGACAGGGGCTGGACAAAGTATATGTTCACTGCTTCCTTGACGGACGTGATACACCTCCGGCATCTGGAAAAGAATATGTTGAACAGTTAGAAGCAAAGATGAAAGAAATCGGTGTAGGTGAAGTTGCAAGTGTTTCCGGACGTTACTATGCAATGGACCGTGACAACCGTTGGGACCGTGTAGAAAAAGCATACGCAGCACTTACACGCAGCGAAGGTGACACAGCAGCATCAGCAACAGAAGGAATCCAGGCTTCTTACGACAAAGAAGTAACTGACGAATTCGTAGTACCATTTGTAGTGACAAAAAACGGTACACCGGTTGCAACTGTAAAAGACGGAGATTCTGTGATCTTCTTTAATTTCCGCCCGGATCGAGCAAGAGAAATCACCAGAACATTCTGTGCGGATGATTTTGACGGATTTGACAGAGGAGAACGTATCAAGACAACTTATGTATGTTTTACAGAGTATGATGAGACAATTCCAAATAAAATGGTTGCATTTGTAAAAGAAGGCATCACGAATACATTTGGCGAATTTCTTGCAGCAAACAACATGACACAGGCAAGAATCGCCGAGACAGAGAAATATGCACATGTTACCTTCTTCTTTAATGGTGGAGTAGAAGAACCGAACAAGGGAGAGGACAGAATCCTTGTCAAATCGCCTAAGGTTGCAACTTACGATCTGAAGCCGGAGATGAGTGCATATGAAGTATGTGACAAGCTTGTAGATGCAATCAAAGCGGACAAGTACGACGTAATCGTAATTAACTTTGCAAACCCGGATATGGTTGGTCATACCGGTGTAGAAGCAGCAGTGATCAAAGCAATTGAAGCTGTTGATGAATGTGTAGGAAAAGCAGTTGATGCAGTGAAAGAAGTTGGTGGACAGATGTTTATCTGCGCTGACCACGGAAATGCAGAACAGCTGATCGATGAAGAGACAGGAGAACCATTTACCGCTCATACAACGAACCCGGTTCCGTTCATTCTTGTAAATGCAGATCCTGCATATAAGCTTCGTGAAGGCGGATGCCTTGCAGACATCGCTCCGACGCTGATCGAGCTGATGGGAATGCAGCAGCCAGCAGATATGACTGGAAAATCATTATTAGTAAAATAGTAAATATATTTGCCCGGAATCATGAAAATGGTTCCGGGTGTTTTGTTGTCAGAAGAGCAAAACATACTGCAGGAGAAAAGAAAATATGCTGCATATAAATCTGATCTACTCTTTTTGAAAAGCATCGAGATGGAAAAATGCATGAAATGAAAAATAAAAATTCAAAAAAACACATTTAAATCAACAAAAATCACGATATGTCATATTTATATGCAAGAATTGGTTGACGAAAAATCATTTTTCCTATATACTTACTACTTGTAGTGAGTTTTGATGTTGTCAAAACAGCTGAAAGAAACTGCAGATGGCAGATTTCGGAAGTATAAAGTACGGCAGGAAACACACAATGATTAGTTGATGATTATGGGAGGTTTTCAAGATGACTGCATATAGAGATATGAGTAGAGAAGAACTGCTTGAATTAAAGAGCAGACTGGAAAAAGAATTTGAAGATGTTAAAGGAAAAGGTCTGAAACTGGATATGTCCAGAGGTAAACCGTCCAAAGCACAGCTTGATCTTTCTATGGGGATGATGGATGTACTTAAGAGTACATCAGATCTTGTCTGCGAAGAAGGAGTAGATTGCCGTAACTATGGAGTGATCGATGGAATCAAAGAAGCAAAACAGCTTCTTTCTGATATGATGGAAGTACCGAAGGACAATATTATCATCTTTGGTAACTCCAGCCTGAACGTAATGTATGATACTGTTGCAAGAGCGATGACACATGGTATCATGGGAAGCACCCCTTGGGCAAAGCTTGACAAGATAAAATTCCTGTGCCCGGTACCTGGATATGACAGACATTTTGCAATCACCGAACATTTTGGAATTGAGATGATCAATATTCCAATGACGTCGGATGGACCGGATATGGATCTGGTAGAGCAGTATGTGGAGAATGATCCGGCTGTAAAAGGTATCTGGTGTGTACCGAAATATTCTAACCCACAGGGAATCACTTATTCTGATGAAACCGTACACCGTTTTGCGAAATTAAATCCAGCGGCAGAAGATTTCCGTATTTTCTGGGATAATGCATATGGAATCCATCATTTGTATGAGGATAAACAGGATTATCTGATCGAGATTTTGATGGAATGTAAAAAAGAAGGACATCCGAATATGGTTTACAAATTCGGTTCTACTTCCAAGATCAGCTTCCCGGGTTCTGGTATTGCAGCAATTGCAGCATCCGATGAAAACCTTGCGGAAATCCGCAAGATGATGTCCGTACAGACCATCGGTCATGATAAATTAAACCAGCTCAGACATGCGCGTTTCTTCGGTGATATCCATGGAATGGTTCAGCATATGAAGAAACATGCAGATATCTTAAGACCGAAATTTGACACCGTATTAAATGTACTGGAAAGTGAGCTTGGCGGACTTGAGATTGGTTCCTGGATGGCACCGCGAGGAGGATACTTCATTTCCTTCGATGCGTTGGATGGATGTGCCAAAGCAATCGTAGCAAAAGCAAAAGAAGCCGGACTGATCATGACAAAAGCGGGAGCAACCTTCCCATACGGAAAGGATCCAAAAGACAGCAATATCCGAATTGCACCGTCCTTCCCGACACCAGAAGAACTGGAAGTTGCAGCACAGGTATTCGTACTCAGCGTAAAACTGGTAAGTATTGATAAAATTCTTGGCGAAAAAGTAGAAGTCGAAGAAGCTTAATATATGTGAGAAACAGTGGATTTTCCCGAAAAGGAGTCCGCTGTTTTTTTAAATAAAGGTTGTGTGGTCGATTTTACAAAAGAAAGTCCTCCAATTCCATTGTGCAAACCATTCCGATGAGCCTCTTAGAGCGGAAATCATGTTCAGCAAAGGCTTCCACGCTTCCTGAGTCTCATCTACATTGCACAAAAAGTGAATTGGCGGACTTTCTTTTGTAAAATCGACCGTTTAACTGTACTGGTAAAAATGACGGTGCTGAATTCGGAGAGAAAAAACTGTAAAGAAAGATATTACACTAATCTTCCCTTCCGACTGCAATTCCCTAAATCCTAGTCCTCACCACCCAAAAAACTTTCGCATATGTAAAACAAAGTTACCAATATACAGACCAGAGAAAACAAAGTACTCCCTCACATGAATTTGCACTACGGAGTTCAAGACTCAGGAATCGTGGAAGCCTTTGCTGAACACGATTCCTGCCTTAAGAGGCTTGAACGAAGTGGTTAGTGCAACTGAATGTGAGGGAGTACTTTGTTTCCTCTGGTCGTCTTATTGCAACCAAATATATTTTACATATCCTAAAATTCTACATCTTCTTCTGCGCAGTCGAAAGCATCAGTTTGATGCGGTTCAGCTGGTTTACTTCGCTTGCTCCCGGATCATAATCGATTGCAACGATGTTGGATTCCGGATGACGGCGGCGCAGTTCTTTAATAACACCTTTTCCGACTACGTGGTTTGGCAGACAGGCGAAAGGCTGTGTGCAGACAATGTTTGGTGCACCGCTGTGGATCAGCTCCAGCATTTCTCCGGTAAGGAACCATCCTTCACCGGTCTGGTTTCCAAGAGAAACAATTTCTTTTGCCATCGAAGCCAGGTGTTCAATATGTGATGGTGGATCGAAGCGTTTACTTGCTTTTAATGCATCAACGGCAGGCTTGCGGAACCATTCCAGAGCCTTGATTCCGAGATTACCCATGCGGGCGGTTGATTTCTTCATGCCGAGATGTTCTGCTTTAAAGTTTGTATTGTAGAAGCAGTAGAGCAGGAAGTCGGTCAGATCCGGAACCACGGCTTCGGCACCTTCCTGTTCAAGAAGATCTACCAGGTAGTTATTGGCAGCTGGAAGGAATTTAACAAGGATTTCTCCGACAACTCCGACACGTGGCTTTTTGACATCTTTTAATGGAAGAGAATCAAAATCTTCTACGATCTGGCGGCAGAGACGCTTAAACTCGTGTCTGCTTGGATAACCTTTCTTGATAAATTTGATAACTGTCTTTTCCCATTTCTTATGCATGGCATTGGCAGAGCCTGGAACAGCTTCGTATGGACGGACACGATACAGGCAGCGCATGAAGAGGTCGCCAAATATCAGACCATACACACCTTTCAGTACAAGCGGAAGGGTGATCTTGAATCCAGGATTGCTTTCAAGCCCGCTTAAGTTGATTGAAATAACAGGGATATGTCCGTAACCGGCTTTTTTAAGAGCACGGCGGATAAATCCGATATAGTTGGAAGCACGGCATCCGCCACCGGTCTGTGAAATAATGACAGCCAGGTGGTCGGTGTCATATTTGCCGGAAAGGATAGCCTCCATGATCTGTCCAACTACCATCAGAGATGGGTAGCAGGCGTCATTGTTTACATATTTAAGACCCATGTCAACTGCATGCTTGTTATCATTTTTCAGTACTTCCAGTTTGTAGCCTGCTTCCTGGAAGGCTGGCTCAATCAGTGAAAAATGGATCGGTGACATCTGCGGACACAAAATGGTATAGGTTTCTTTCATTTCCTTTGTAAAAGGAATTTTTTCGATATTTGCCGGACGAATGGTGCGCTCCATATGCTTCTGCTCGCGGACACGGATGGCTGCGAGCAGAGAACGGATACGGATACGTGCAGCACCCAGGTTATTAACCTCATCAATTTTGAGAGAAGTATAAATCTTGTCGGAACCGGTCAGAATATCTGCAACAGCATCGGTTGTTACGGCATCAAGACCGCATCCGAAAGAGTTCAGCTGGATCAGATCCAGATCATCTCTTGTCTTTACAAAATTGGCTGCTGCGTACAGTCGCGAATGATACATCCACTGATCCATAACAATCAGCGGTCGTTCTACCGGATTCAGATGGGAGATGGAATCTTCCGTCAGAACGGCAAGTCCGTAGGAGGTGATCATCTCCGGGATACCGTGGTTGACCTCAGGATCGTAATGGTATGGACGACCGGCAAGCACGATGCCGCGGGTTCCTGTCTTTTCCATGTAAGCGAGAGTTTCTTCACCTTTTTTGCGGATGTCCTGACGGCATGTGGCAAGCTCTTCCCATGCAGCATGAGCGGCATTTTTGATTTCTTCTGCCGGAAGATTCTTTGCAGAAGTAAATTCACGGACCAGTCCGTCTGTGATTGTCTCTTCGCTTGTGAGGGCGAGGAATGGATTCATGAAATCCACTTCACCGTGTACGATCGGATCCATATTATTCTTGATGTTCTCCGCGTATGAGGTGACGATCGGGCAGTTATAATGATTGTCGGCATCGGCAAATTCACCACGTTCGTATGGTATACAAGGGTAGAAGATAAAGTCTGCACCCTGGTTGATCAGCCACTGTACATGTCCGTGCGCCAGCTTTGCCGGATAACACTCGGATTCGCTCGGAATAGATTCAATACCAAGTTCATAAATCTTATGTGTAGAAGCAGGAGAGAGTAACACATGATATCCCAGTTTTGTGAAGAAAGTAAACCAGAACGGATAGTTCTCATACATGTTGAGAACTCTTGGAATACCAACCGTTCCACGTTTTGCTTCGGATGGATCTAATGGCGTGTAACCAAAATAACGTTCATTTTTATAAGCGAAAAGGTTTGGCACATCACTCTTTGCTTTCTCTTTTCCAAGACCGCGCTCGCAACGGTTTCCGGAAATAAAACGACGTCCTCCACTGAATCTGTTGATGGTCAGACGACAGTTGTTGGTACAGCCGTTACATTTTGCCATTGAGGTTGTATAGGTAAGTTCATTGATTTCATCAATGGAAAGCATAGTTGTATTTTTGCATTCTTTGAAACCATAGCGTTCTCTTGCAATCAGTGCAGCCCCAAAAGCACCCATGATTCCTGCAATATCCGGACGGATTGCCTGACATCCGGCGATGGTCTCAAAGCTTCTGAGTACGGCATCATTGTAGAATGTACCACCCTGTACAACAATTTTTTTACCAAGCTCAGATGCATCGGATACCTTGATAACCTTGAAAAGAGCATTTTTGATAACCGAATAAGCAAGTCCGGCTGAAATATCGGATACTTCAGCACCTTCTTTTTGCGCCTGTTTTACCTTTGAGTTCATAAATACGGTACAACGGGTACCGAGGTCAATCGGATGTTTCGCAAAAAGTGCTTCATGTGCAAAATCCTCTACGGTGTAGTTCAGGGATTTGGCAAAAGTCTCGATAAAGGAACCGCATCCGGAAGAACATGCTTCGTTGAGCTGTACGCTGTCTACAGTCTGATTCTTGATCTTGATACACTTCATATCCTGACCACCGATATCGAGGATACAGTCTACATCCGGTTCGAAGAAAGAAGCGGCGTAATAGTGAGATACGGTTTCAACTTCGCCTTCATCCAGAAGAAGTGCGGCTTTAATGAGCGCTTCTCCGTAACCGGTTGAGCAGGAGTGAACGATCTGTACGCCTTCCGGAAGCTGGCTGTAAATATCCTTGATCGCACCGATGGTCGTACCAAGAGGATCACCGTCATTGCCATGGTAGAAGGAGTACAAAAGAGTACCGTCTTCTCCGACCAGAGCGGCTTTCGTGGTGGTAGAACCGGCATCGATTCCAAGGTAGGCATTACCGCGGTAGCTGGCAAGATCACCAACCGGCACCTGATGCTTTGCATGGCGGTTCTTAAATTCATTGTAATCTGCTTCACTGGAAAAGAGTGGCTGCATACGCTCAACTTCAAAGTCCATTTCAATATGGGCATCCAGCTTTTTCTGCATCTCACCAAGAGAGGTGACTACATCCTTTTTAGAGTTCAGCGCAGAGCCGACGGCTGCAAAAAGATGGGAATACTTTGGTGCGATAATGTGTTCGTCATCCAGCTTGAGAGTACGGATAAACGCTTCTCTCAGTTCAGAGAGGAAATGAAGCGGTCCACCGAGGAAAGCAACATGTCCGCGGATTGGTTTTCCGCAGGCAAGACCACTGATGGTCTGGTTGACGACTGCCTGGAAAATAGAAGCAGACAGGTCTTCTTTGGTAGCACCGTCATTGATCAGCGGCTGGATATCTGTCTTGGCAAATACGCCACAGCGAGCTGCAATCGTATAAAGTGCTTTGTAATTTTTGGCATATTCGTTCAGACCGGTTGCATCTGTCTGGAGAAGGGACGCCATTTGATCGATGAAAGATCCGGTACCTCCGGCGCAGATTCCGTTCATACGCTGCTCAATATTTCCATTTTCAAAATAGATGATCTTGGCATCTTCGCCGCCCAGCTCGATCGCTACATCGGTCTGTGGTGCATAATCCTGAAGAGCGGTGGAAACGGCAACAACCTCCTGGACAAAAGGTACGCCAAGATGCTTTGCCAGAGTAAGACCACCTGATCCGGTAATCATTGGAGATACCTTGATCTGACCGAGCTTGTAGATAGCACGGTCAAGCAGATCAGAAAGGGTTTCCTGAATATTGGCGAAGTGACGCTCGTAATCAGAAAACAGAACATCATTATTACTGTCCAGAACTGCGATTTTAACAGTTGTAGAACCGATGTCAATCCCCAGGGTATGTAATTCTGTCTGATTCATGATTTAACTACTCCTTATTACAATTAAAAAATTTGTCTGTGTTTTTACCTATTAAATGTAGTTCGCAGAGAACTACAGTATCTTACATTATACGACAGAACTATCGAAAATACAAACAGAAGTTGTGTATGGGGTTGTAGAAAAAAGTGCCTGGGAGTGAACAAAAGATGTAAATTATGTGAAAAGAGAGTAAAGAGGTGGAATGGAATTGACAAAGTAAAAAGCAGACGATAAAATAACATACGTGAAAGGAGAGTTTGAATGAAGAACTGGTTAGATAAAATGGAGCGCAGATTTGGGCGCTATGCAATTAGAAATCTTACGATGTATCTGCTTGCAGGCTATGCGATCGGATATCTTTTGAGTTTTACGATGCCACAGCTTCTTAACTATTTTACACTGGAACCGGCACTGATTCTGAAAGGGCAGGTGTGGCGACTTCTAAGCTGGGTGATCATCCCGCCGAATGACAATATTATTTTTGTTATCTTTATGATGCTGTTATACTATTCCCTTGGTAATACGCTGGAAAGCTACTGGGGGGCATTTCGTTACAATGTTTACATTTTTTCAGGGATATTATTTACGGTTATTGGAGCTTTTATTGTGAATGGACTGATCGGAGGCATTACCGGATTTGGAAGCCTTTACAGCACTTACTATATCAATATGTCCATTTTCCTTGCATGTGCATCTATCATGCCGGATTATCAGCTTTTGCTTTACGGCATTATCCCGATCAAGATGAAGTGGCTTGCAATTCTGGATGTGGTTCTGCTTGCGGTAGACGCAGTGCAGGGTGGTCTGATTATACGGATCGTGATCATCGCATCCCTTTTGAATTTTATTATTTTCTTTTTCTGCAACCGGAATCTGCGTGGACACAGTCCGAAACAGGCTGCCCGCAGAAAGAAATTTCAGAAGCAGATAAGCCGTCCGCAGAATCAATATGCAGGAGGTGCAAAGCACAGATGTGCAGTGTGCGGACGTACTGAACTTGACGATCCGACACTGGAGTTCCGTTATTGCTCAAAGTGTAACGGGAATTATGAATATTGCCAGGAACATCTTTTCACACACGAACATGTGAAGTAGAGTTCTACCATAGAATCAAATTGAATTAAAAGAGGAGGAAACAATGAAAAAAACCAAGATTGTTTGTACAATGGGACCAAACACCAACGACAGAGAAATGATGAGAAAGCTGATCCAGAATGGAATGAATGTGGCACGTTTCAATTTCTCACATGGTGATCATGAAGAACAGAAATTCAGAATGGATATGCTCAAAGAACTTCGTGAAGAGGAACATGCAAACACAGCAATCCTTCTAGATACAAAGGGACCGGAAATCCGTACAGGAATTCTGAAAGACGGAAAGAAAATTACTTTAAAAGAAGGAGAAACCTTCACTCTGACAACAGAAGATATCATAGGAGATAATAAGAGAGTATCTATCACATATAAGGGACTGGTACAGGATATTTATAAAGGCTGTACCATTCTGATTGACGATGGTCTGATCGGACTTCGTGTAGAGAGCAAGACAGAGAC
>ENA-OQKH01000900-OQKH01000900.1-human-gut-metagenome-genome-assembly--contig:-NODE-900-length-15687-cov-6.842024_pt1 | contig 15687 bp, 14 predicted proteins | sample MGYA00242645_ERZ504791 | MGnify/ENA primary metagenome ERZ504791 (study PRJEB26092, sample SAMD00036388) | human gut metagenome | host: Homo sapiens | study: EMG produced TPA metagenomics assembly of... | reverse complement strand
GAACTGGACTAAAACCTACCGCTTTTTCGGAAGGAAAACTCACGCCACACTGGCCTATAACAACTTGACAAAACACACGCATGGCGTGACGAACCCGCAGCCCGGCGGGCCGGCCGGCGCCCCGCCGGCTGGCCCGACCCCGAAACGGTCCCTGAACCCGTCGACGCAAGCGACCGTCAACGCCGTGCCGGGCCGAGCCTGGCCGCGAAAAAAGCCGACGCCGCCGTCAATATCCCGTTCACGCGCCCCAATCGCGCGGCCTCGGCCCGCGAACCCCTCAACTCCGCCATCGCATCCCCGGCCGACTGCCTGGTCTCCGCCGCGACCGCGGCGCCCGTCTTGTCGCTCCAACGGCGCAGCGTCTCCGGCGCGACCCCCGGATCCCCGGCGACCTGATCGACCGCCCTGGTCTCCGACGAACACGAGCCGCGCGACTCCGTCAACAGCCCAACGGCCTTCGCCCTGAACTCCGGCGTGCATCCCGCGCCCTTCGCCATGGCCCCATCATCTCCCATCGAGCCAGGGAAAACACGGAACAAAAAACAGTTCATATCAGATGGCCGCGCCCGGCGCGTTCATGGGCGCGCGCCCGCCCATGGACCGCGCGCACGAGGGGGATCCCACCCGGCCGCCGGCCGAGTCGTTCGGCCTGACGCCGGGCGTGCCGCCCAGGAGGAACCGTACGGCCCCATGGGATTGCGACAGGGAGGCGCACAAGGGGCGAAACATGGTCGAACGCGTCTTCAACCGCATGAAGCACCACCGCAAGGCCGCCACCCGCCAGACAGGCCCGACGAGACCTTCCTCGCCGACCTCCGGCTGATCCTCATCGCCACCTACCTGAAAAAACACAGCCAAAACCCAACTAGCGTAAACACACCCTGATGCCTGCATATGGACGTTGGCACACCTCCATAGGGGGTATCCACACAGACCATACATAAACGAGATGCTCCGGGATGGATTCCGGAGCATCTCGTTATTCATGGATTCGTCGAGAAATCTTGGCCTTCTCGACTTCTCATGCCTTACTTGCCAAGTTCCTTGGCGACGTATGTCTTGAGGGTTTCCTCCCAATCCGGCGCGTGGTACCCGGCGTTCTCGATCTTGGCGAGGGACAGGGCGGAATGCGTCGGACGCGGGCTGACCGGGGCCTTCGCGTTCGCGAAGTACTCCGCGGTCGAGATCGGGCGCACCCTGTCGCCGTTGCCGTTGGCCTGGTCGAACACCTTGCGGGCGATGTCCACCCAGCTCCTCACCGCGCCCGAACCGGTCAGGTCGTACGTGCCGAACGGCGCCCCGGAGTCGAGCAGGTGGAAGATCGCCTCGGCCATGTCGCGGGTGAAGGTCAGGCGGCCGTACTGGTCGTCCACCACGGTGACCTCGTCCAGGCCGTCCCGCGCGTCCGCGACGCGGTCGGACAGGGCCATCATGGTCTTGACGAAGTTGCGTCCCTCGCCAATCACCCAGCTGGAACGCAGGATGTAATGGCGCGGCGCGTTCGCCACGGCGATGTCGCCCGCGGCCTTGGTCTGCCCGTACACGCCGAGCGGCGCGAACGCCTCCTCCTCGTCATGCTCCTCGGCGGTGCCGTCGAACACGTAGTCCGAGCTCACGTGCACCAGGGTGATGTTGTGCTCGCGGGCGACCCTGGCGAGCAGGGCCGGGCCCTGCGCGTTGGCCTTCCACGCCACGGGGCGTCCCTCCGGGGTCTCCGCCCTGTCGACCGCGGTGTACGCTCCGGCGTTGATGATCGTGCCGTACAGGCTCCAGTCGAACCGGTCGTACTGGGCCGGGTCGGAGAAGTCGAACGTGTCGATGTCGTTGAACTCGAAGCCCTCCAGGCCGTGCTCCTCCACGTAGTCGCGGATGGCGTGGCCGAGCTGGCCGTTGCAGCCGGTGACCATCGTGCGGCGCGGGGCCATGGGCCTGGCGTCCCTGAGCATCGGGTGGTGCAGGTCGGCCTCGCTGCGCTCGGACTCCTCCAGCGGAATCGGCCACTGGATGTCCAGCTCCGGGTCCGCGAGGTTCACGAAGGTGTAGGTCTTCTTCTGCTCGAGGCTCCAGTGCGCGTTGACGAGGTACGTGTACGCGGTGCCGTCTTCGAGCGCCTGGAAGCTGTTGCCCACGCCGCGCGGCACGTAGATCGCCTTGGACGGGTCGAGGCGGGTGGTGTACACCTGGCCGAAGCTCTCGCCCGGGCGCAGGTCGACCCACGCGCCGAACACCGCGCCGGTCGCGATGCTGATGTACTTGTCCCACGGCTCGGCGTGGATACCGCGGGTCACGCCCTTCTTCGCGTTGAACGAGATGTTGTTCTGCACCGGCCCGAAATCGGGCAGGCCCAGCGCGGTCATCTTCGCGCGCTGCCAGTTCTCCTTGAACCAGCCGCGGTTGTCGCCGTGCACCGGCAGGTCGAACACGATCAGGCCGGGGATGTTCGTCCTCTCGACCTTCAGTTCCTTCTCAAAATCCATGAGTCCCATTCCTTGATGTTGTTATTCTGCTCAAATAGTAGTCAGCAGAATAGAAAACGGCTGTTTCCCAACAGTCTTATTCTGCAGAAGTCCATTTCTTATTCTGAAATCTCCTATTCTGCAGAAAAGCCTTGCTTCAGTTCCCACTCTGGGTACCTTCGCGATCCCGCGTTGAAAATACGCCCCTCTCTCCTCAAAGAAGTCAGAAGATTCCCGACTTTTTTGTTTTTTTCGTCATCTGTGAGCATATCGCCCAGCTTCGTAAACAACAACTTATTAATATCCTGCCGAGAGGCCGAACCAAATTCCTCAAGATAGCTAATAATTAGCCTCTGGTAAAACATATCGTCCTGATTATGTGCTTTCACATATTCGGCCTTAGTGTCCGAAGCTGCAGCAATTACCGGCGCAACTTGAAGATGCGGTTTTCTTCCAGTAATCAGCTTCTTCTTTCGTAAACGCGCGACAACATCTTCTGGAATGGCCATTCCTTTCTGGACTCTATCCAATGCAAGCACATCAGGCAACGGAAGACCAGTGTTGCTCAGAAGCAAGCGAGTGTACTCCTGGTCAACCACTCCGCCATACATGGTCAAACGAACCTTGATCACTTCACTCAGGTCATAATCGGGGAGCGGAAGATACCTGCCGGCTTGGACTTCGTTCATCCTCTTAATCCCGTATCCCATACGATCAATCATGTATAGCTCACCCATGGCCCTGACCAAAAATGGGTTACGGTAACGATCAGGAGACTTATCTCCCAAGATATAGTCATCTGGATGTCCTTCAAAGAAGGAACCACTGTTATCGAAAACCAGACGGTCCGGATATTCTGTTACCAGAATCCGCGCGCCTCTGCAATAATCTTGATGCGCAATACAATTATGCAGAGCTTCCATAACGGATTGCTCGTCATATTTCGACACTTCCTGCGGCATTAACTGTCCCGGAGGAAGCAACCGTAACTGAATATTCCTGATTCGTCGATACAGCCGCGTTGTGCTCAGCAGAAATGGCAAACCAAAATGTTCATAAGCGTTCTCCTGTCCCACCAGCTTCCATGTCATTTCAAACATGCCGGCTGGCAGTTTATCAACTGCTTCAGGTTTACCCAGCAAGAGTAATGCGGCACGAGTCAATTGACCGTTCTTGGTTACACGAGCACGGTTAAGAAACTCCTGATCGGTCCAACAAGCGATTTCTTCTTCGCTAATACGGTTCGCATGAGCCTTTGCAAAAGCCGAGCGGGCGTGACGCATAGCTTCCTCGTCCAAATCGCTTAGCGAAGCATCTTGAACTATTTCTGCAGTCCAATCATTAATGTCAGTTTCGCTTCGGATACGATCCATCTTGTCTGCGGTCAGGGCAACAAGACTCTCGCCACTTCTCCCGTGCCAATATCCCTGCCATGATACAGAAGTCCGGTTGGAGCAGGTGGAATCTCAAACATGAGCACTCTTCCTTCGGGAAGATTCAACTCATGAATGTCTTTAAAAGATGAGCGCGGCTCGGTATCACGAGTAATCTGCATCTTCAGTTGCGACAAACGTTCCGGCTCTTTGCCGTACTTCGTCCCAACTATTGTGTGCGTCTTGTTGTCTACACCGAACACCAGCCAAGCCGAAGCATTGCCTCTAAGATTAGCTTCGTTGGATAAAGCAGAAAAATATTTCCCAATTGTGCCAGTCGAATAATCTTCTCCAGCCGCTTTGAATTCAACGACTTCGTTCTCCCAGTCCACAATCAACTGGCGAAGCAATGCTTCCAGCTCAGCCTCATCACTCATCTACAGCTCACTGGCCCTGCTGCTTGTACCTGGCCTCGGTGGCGGCCTTCGCGGGCTCCCACCAGGCGCGGTTCTCGGTGTACCACTCGATGGTGGCCCTCAGTCCGGACTCGAAGTCGGTGTGCGTGGGCCTCCAGCCGAGCTCGGTCTGCAGCTTGGTGGAGTCGATGGCGTAGCGGCGGTCGTGGCCGGGGCGGTCCTTGACCCAGTCGAACGCGTCCTCGTCCTGGCCCATCATCTTCAGGATCATGCGCAGCACGGTGATGTTGTTCCTCTCGCCGTTCGCGCCGATCAGGTAGGTCTCGCCGATACGGCCCCGGGTCAGGATGGTCCACACGCCGCTGGAGTGGTCCTCGGTGTGGATCCAGTCGCGCACGTTCTCGCCCTTGCCGTACAGCTTCGGACGGATGCCCTCGAGAATGTTGGTGATCTGGCGGGGAATGAACTTCTCCACATGCTGGTACGGACCGTAGTTGTTCGAACAGTTGGAGATCGTGGTCCTCAAACCGTAGGTGCGCGTCCACGCGCGCACCAGCATGTCCGATGCCGCCTTCGTGCTCGAGTACGGGCTGGACGGATGGTACGGGGTGGACTCGGTGAACTTCGCCGGATCGTCCAGCGCCAGGTCGCCGTACACCTCGTCCGTGCTCACGTGATGGTAGCGGACGCCGTACTTGCGCACGGCCTCCAGCAGGCGGAACGTGCCTTCCACGTTCGTCTTGAGGAACGGCTCGGGGTTCGCGATGCTGTTGTCGTTGTGCGACTCGGCCGCATAATGCACGATCGCGTCGTGGCCCGGCACGATCCTGTCGAGCAGCTCCGCGTCGCAGATGTTGCCGTGCACGAACTCGACGCGGTCCTCCGGCAGGCCCGCGATGTTCGCGATGTTGCCCGCGTAGGTCAAAGCGTCCAACACGGTCACGTGCACGTCCGGATGGTTGTCGACCACGTAATGCACGAAATTCGATCCGATGAAACCGCAGCCACCGGTCACGATGATGTTCTTGGGAGTGAAAAGTTCTTCAGACATAGAACTTTATCTTAGCCTTGCCGTTGTATGTACGCCAAGTCCCGGCGGGGCGAACGGAGCCGTTCTCCCCGCTCCCTGCCTGCAACAATCGAGAACTCGACTTGGGATTAGTTAATCCGCTGCACTTCGTACGGCGTCTCCCCGCTGACCGTCTCGCCGATCTTCACGAAACGATACCCGTCGAACCTGCGCTTGTTCAGATCGTTCGTTGAAAGTACGTAGGTCACTCCCAACCGTTCCAGCTGTTCAGGAGTCACGGTAATCGTATACGCATCGTTGGCGGAGAGCTTGAATGGTTTCTCCACCGGCTTATCGACGATGTTGATGCTGATGAACGCGTATCTGTTGTAGATGCGCTGCCATGTGCCGTCCGGATCGAGGCGTTTCATGCCTTGCAGGTCCGGGGTAACCGCCAAGGCGTTGAACGTCTTCACGCCGTTCGCCACCAGCAGATTCGCCAGACGTGCGCAGTTACCGCCTTCCGCGACCCATACTCCAGGCTTATGCTCCTGCAGTATGCGCACCTGCTGGACCACCGGTTGATCGGTGATTGGCGCGGAGGAGTACTGCACCGGATTGATTGCAAAACCGGAGAAGGCCATAACCAATGTTGCAAGGGTTGCGACGATCTTACCGACCTTCAAATCGCACGACACCACAGCCGCCGCAAGGACGAACCCGGCTGCCGCGCACGATATGGTCATCGTGACATCCAGATACGGACTGAAGACCATGTATGCGATCACCGCGGCGCATACCGTGTACACCACGGCGACCACAGCCTTGGCCTTCACGGAATGGTTGGCGCACCATTCCCGAGCACACCTGATTAGCAGGATGATGTTGCATACGCCAATGGCGACCGTGGTCCTGCTGCTGGTCACCGATGACATGAACGTCAGCTTTGACAACCAAGCAGGGAATCCGACAACGGCAAATACGGACATAAACACAAGGAACGCGATGAGATAGCAATCGAGGAAATTGGCTTTCTTGCGCTTAATCATGTTCATGACCGCGAACAGCATGCCCAGAGGGCACAGATCGATGAATGCGGCAACTTCCACATTGTTGCCAGTGAGCATTGCGCTCTCGTAGAAATCCTTGAATGGCAGGCAAAGCGTGGCCAAGGAAGAGAACATCAGCAGCGGGGATTGGCCGCCGCCCTTCGACATACGCGACCCCGGGTAGGCGGTGCTCATCATCGCACGGATCGTGTCAGCGGATTTCAGCAGGGCCAAACCCAGCAATGTTGTGAAAACGAGTCCTATCACAACCAGTCCGACGATTTGGACGGGCTTGAAGCGAATCTTCCCCCAGTGCCTGATCACCATGGCGATGATGAGGCCCAGAAGAATGTAACCCATCGGAATTTGCCATGCCGGGTACAGCGTGAGGATGAACATGCCAGCGCACTGCATGATTACCGCACCGCATAGCAGCCGCACCCACGTCTCCTGCCGTTGGAGCATGTGGTCGAAGCAGCAGATGGATACGAATACCGCGATCAGCATTTCCGGCAAACCGTTGACCGCGAACCACCATTGCGTGAGTGGCGCGAAGGTGATGAGCGAAGCGCCGAAAACCGCCATGGGACGGGAGACGGGCTTCTTGTCGCCGCCGACGCACAGAAAGAACTGATAAGCGGAGAGGAACAGGACGACCAGTCGTGCCGACCAGTAGAAGGCCAATCCCGCGGAGCTACCCAACAGCAGGTACCCCCAGTGGAATGGGCGGAACACTTCGGTGGGGAACCATGCCGGAGCGTCCTTGATGATGAACATGTCCGCCGGCTTATCACCGAATAGTCCGTTGAAGTAGCCGTAGTTGTTGTATGCCTGCGAGAAGGCCAGCGGGGTGCCGACCACATATTCGTCGGTGCGGATGGGGCGTGGTGTGCCGAACACGAGATCCTGGGTACCATTTCGGCCAAGCCAGATGTTCCACACGGCCATCGAGGAGCCGCTAACGTTCAACACCACCGCGGCCAGAATGATGGCCGCACCCAGACGGAACCGGTTGCGGTGCAGCCAGTCGCCTACCATGGGAAGGCCAAACGAGAACCATGAGCACACCAATGTCCAGATAGGGAACAGTATGGCGAGCCGCAACAGTTTGATATGCAGATCAGCACCGGCAAGCGTAAGGTTGAACACCTTCGCGGAGAACCAAGGATATGCTTTGACACAACCACAGCTGATGATGGCGGCGACCAGCAATGTCAATGCCAAACGCACCCATTGGGCGGGCACCGCTTTCACATTTGGGTTTTTCGCGCTTGCGGCCTGCGCGCCCAAGGCCTTCTCATTTTGAACTTCCAAACGTCTTCCAATTCTCTGCTACCGGCTTTCCAAACACGCTCCTCGCGTGCACCGACCGAAAATCACATTCGCTCATTCCGGCTTCGTGTGCTCAATGATACGAAGCGTCCACTACTATGCGCGTTCCGGCGACCCATCATTCATACTTTCCACAAGTAATACGACGAAATACTTGTCAGTGACCAAATACACAATGGGTTCAATCGGAGTCGAGAATACGGCCTCACACGCAAGTCGAACGGTGACGACACAAACCGATTCACATCATTCGCCTCTCAACCGAATCATCAGAGACGCCTGCCAGCCTAAAAACCACAGTAATCCACTGTAATAGGGTATAGTGATGCTTGTGCCAGAAAACCAATCTCCCACCGTCGCCGTGCTGCTTCCTTGCTATAACGAGGAAGTGACTATCGGCAAGGTTGTTCGCGATTTCAAAGCGTCTTTGCCACAAGCAGACATCTACGTTTACGACAATAATTCCACTGATCGCACCGCCGATATCGCTGCGTCAGAGGGAGCAATCGTCCGCAAGGAGCCGCGACAGGGCAAGGGCAACGTGATTCGCGCCATGTTCGAAGACATCGACGCCGACGTGTACGTCATGGCAGATGGCGATGACACCTATCCGGCAGACGCGGCGCCTGCCATGGTGGATAAGGTGCTCGAAGGCTACGATATGGTGATTGGCGACCGACTGAGCTCCACCTACTTCCAAGAGAACAAACGACCATTCCACAACTTCGGTAACCGTTTGGTACGTGGTTCCATCAATGGCCTGTTCCATGCGAACGTCACCGACATCATGACCGGCTACCGTGCCTTCTCGTTCACGTTCGTCAAAACCTATCCGGTGCTTTCGCGAGGCTTCGAGGTTGAGACCGAGATGACCATCCACTCGTTGAACAACAATCTGCGCCTGTTTGAGATGCCGATTCAGTACCGCGACCGCCCCGAGGGTTCCGTCAGCAAGCTCGACACCGTGGGCGACGGCATCAAGGTGATGAGCACCATCTTCCGCATGATTCGCGAGTATAAGCCGCTGCCGTTCTTCGGCGGACTTGGCGTCATCCTCGGTATCATCGGCATCGTGCTGTGCGGCAGCGTGACCGTGGATTTCTGGCACACTGGCATGGTGGCGCGATTCCCCACGCTTATCGGCGCTGTCATGCTCGTCATTGCCGGACTGCTATTGTTCATCACCGGCATCATCCTCGATGTCATGGCCAAAAACGACCGCAAAGCATTCATCATTGACGCCAATCAATTCGCCATGATGCGGCGCCAGAAATAGCGCAGATTCCAGATATGGCTGAGAGCAAAAAGATACTTGTCCTCAGCCATATTTTATTGGTTAATCCGTCTGCTATTTCACCCACTTTTGGGCATTCGTGCCATTTGCGGTATACAGTTGCACATTGGCACCATTCGAGGTAGAAGCACCCGAAACATCAAGAACTTTGTTTTCCGCGAGCGCCGACTGGAACGTGTATGAGCCATCGGAGTTTTTGACTGCTATCCACTTCTGAGCGTATGTTCCATTGGAATCGTACTGTTGCACGTTGGTTCCGCTGGCAGATACGCCGCCATTCACATCCAACACTTTGCCGGAGTTCACACTGGTCAAGGTCACGTATCCGTTGGAATCATGCGTCACTTTCCACTTCTGAGCATTGGTTCCATTACCCGCCCAGATCTGCACGTTTCCATAATTTGAACGGGAAGCGCCGCTTACATCCATCTTCATGGACGTATTAAGCTTCGATCCGAACGTGTAGGTGCCATCCGGCAGATCCTGCCTATGCTTGGCTGCGGTTTCGTTCAAACGTTCGCGCAACGTCAACGGCGCCTTTGCGACCAACCACTGCTGAGCAACAGTGCCATTCGGCGAATAAAGCTGCAACTGAGCCTGCTGCACGGCATTGCCACCTGGAATATCGACAGCTTTGTTGGCGTTCACCGACACCAGCGCAATCCTGCCGCTGCCGTAATTCCGCACTGTCCACTGCTGAGCAACAGTATTGTTACTCGTATATTGCTGCAATGCCGCCCCATTAGCAGTGGATCCGCCAGACACATCCAGCACCTTGCCCGAATTAGCATTGATAATCTTGTAAGTTCCGTTGCCGATTGATCCAAATCGATATTTCTGGGCGTTCGTATTATTACTTGAATAAAGCTGAACTCGCGCCCCGTTCGCCGTTGACGCACCCGTCACATCCGTGACAAGTTTTTTATTCGCAACCGAAGTGATAATCATCGACACTCCAGTAGCTATATTGACATCGCTTGACGAAACAACAAACAGCTGTGAAGCAGTGCCATTGGGCGCATACAGCCGAATCGCAGCACCATTCGCAGTATTTCCGCCACTCAAATCCAGAACCCAATTACCGAGAGCGGACTGCAAATAATATCCCGCTCCGGAATCACGAATAAACCATCGCTGAGCCTGGGAATTATTTCGAGAATACTGTTGCACTACAGCGTTATTCTCAGCAACACCATTACGCACGTCCAAAGCCTTGCCGGAATTCACATTGACGATCTCATAGCTCCCATCAGACTGCCTAGTAAAAGTGAACTGCTGAGCCTTGGAACTGTTGCCGGAATACAACTGAATGGCGGTGGAATCCGCAGCACTTCCACCAGGAATATCAACACTGGACGCGACTTTGGAACGAACATTGATGTAATAATTGCCATTCGGAATGGTAACTGCAGTCATTCTGCGTACATCAATGGCCGCTTGTAAATCATTACTACTCCCGCCATTCACATACTCCTTATTCCCAAACGCATTCATATCCACATTGCCCCTGATACCGCCCACTTTGCCGGAGCTGGTGTATTGCCATCCGCGACTGTTGGTCGGGAACGAGTCGAATCCCATGCGAGCGCCGTACTGCGCCACCCACGTGGTTTTGGCGTAAATGTCGGCATGTTTCAGCGGGCCTTGCAGGTAGCTGGTGTACGAGTAGACGCCCAGGTTCTTGTATCCGGCGGACTGCAGCGCGCCGTACCAATTGTTGACGATATCGTTGTACACGTTCGGATCGGTGGGCGGCTGATGCCCCTTCCACGTCCACTTTTCCAGGTCGTAGTACACGGGGTACGCCAAGTCGCTCGCGCGCACACCGAATCGCTTGAGTTTGGCGACCACGCCGGCACCTTCTTCTTTGGCAATCGACGGAGTGTCCGCGTAGGAATACCAGTAGATGCCGAACGGGATACCAAATCGCTTGCATTCGGAAATGTTACGTTGTGCTTTCCTGTCAGCATTGTTGCCCCAACCGTAGCCGAGGCGGATGATCACGCCTTCCACGCCGTCGGCTTTCACTTTGGCCCAGTCGATGTCGCCTTGCCATTCGGAAACGTCAATCACGCCTTTGGCTTGCTGCACGAACAGGTTGTTCTGGTAGTCGAAGAAGGCTTTCGTATTGTTGTAAGTGCCCCAGTGCGCGCCGTATTCATTGCCTTCGAATTTGGAGAGCTGTACGTTCGCGTCGGCTACAGCATTTTTGACATCTTCCGCACTCACCGGAATGAAGGATTCGCCATTGGTTTTGGCGAGCGGATCCGGCTGCTGATCCTGCGTACCGACCAGTGTTGCATCGGTCACGGTTTCGCCGGTTTCAATATTCTTGACCTCACCTTCAGGGGTGACGGCCAGGTCTTCCGAAACCACGGTGGCATCGTCGGAAATCTCGTCACTGACGGTATCCGGAAGTTTCGCATTCGGATTGTCAGGCATGCCGTCTTGCGACTGCTGGTCGCCCGTCTGGTCGCCCGTCTGATCGTCAGACTGCACAACAACGCCATTATCTGCAGTAACGGGACCGCTCTGCGCGACAGCATCCTCAATCGCGATATCCTGCAATGCGTAAGCCGGCGTAACCGCAACGGAAGCCGTCAACGCAACCGCAGACAGCGCAGTCGCAATCTTCAAAAGATGATGTGGCGAAACCATTCGTCAGCCTCTCTCGAATAAAGTCATCAAACCCAATAATTCGGCGCGAACGCCCTAATCGCCAACTCTAACCGCACCCTACTACCCACCTGGCTGGCGGGATACTCCTACACGATGTATCTGGTGCATTCGCCGCTGTCCAAGGTGCTGATCGGCCCGCGGATTCCCGCGCCCACGGATGGATGGTCGTACGCGGGCATCAGCGTGCTGATGTTCGCCGCCACGCTGCTCGCGGCGTTGGCGTTCGCGGTGGTCGCCGACACCGTGGTGCTCAAGCCCGTGCAACGGCTGCTGCGCAACGTTGACCTGCCGCGGAAAGACCGCCTGTAGAGGCGGTCGCTTCACTGCCCCTGCGCGCGGTAGCGGGCCTCGGTGGCTTCCTTGGCCGGCGCCCACCAGTCGCGGTGTTCCGCATACCAGTCGATGACGTTGCGCAATCCGCTAGCGAAGTCGGTGTGCATCGGCGACCAGCCCAGTTCGGCGCGCAGTTTGGATGCGTCGATCGCGTATCGCCTGTCGTGCCCGGGCCTGTCGCGCACCCAGTCGAACGCATCTTCCGGCTGGCCCATCAGCTGCAGGATCATGCGCAGCACGGTGATGTTGCTCATCTCGCCGTCCGCTCCGATCAGATACGTTTCGCCGATGCGCCCGCGGGTGAGGATCGCCCACACTGCGCGGGAGTGGTCTTCCGTATGTATCCAGTCGCGCACGTTCTCGCCGGTGCCGTACAGTTTCGGCCGCGCGCCCTCCATGATGGAGGTGATCTGCCGTGGAATGAACTTTTCCACATGCTGGTACGGGCCGTAGTTGTTGGAGCAGTTGGAGATGGTGGCGCGCAGACCGTATGTGCGCACCCATGCGCGCACCAGATGGTCGGACGACGCCTTCGAGGCGCTGTACGGGCTTGAGGGACGGTACGGCGTGTCTTCCGTGAAACGCGCCGGATCGTCCAACGCCAGATCGCCGTATACCTCGTCAGTGCTGATGTGGTGGAAGCGCACGTCGTGTTGCCGGGCGGCCTCCAACAGCCGCATCGTGCCTTCCACGTTCGTGCGGATGAACGGTTCGGGATTGGCGATGGAATTGTCGTTGTGCGATTCCGCAGCGAAGTGGACAATGGCGTCGTGACCGGGCACGATACGCTCCAATAGCGCGACGTCGCAGATGTCCCCTACGACAAGATCGACCTGCGACGGCGGCAGGCCGGCGATGTTCTCCGGATTGCCGGCGTACGTCAGCTTGTCGAGCACGGTGATGTGCGCGTGTGGATGGTTCCGCGCCACGTATCGCACGAAGTTCGCGCCAATGAAGCCGCATCCGCCGGTCACTAGAATATTACGCGGCTCGAATACGCCGCTGCACGCCATGCTGTTCACCATTCCAGCATACCGTCGCATGCCAACGGCTGCGGCGTTCGGGTCCGGGCGCGGACGCTATCTTGCACGGATTCACCGGTAATGAGTCCAAGGAGAGGGCTTTGGCCCCAGCTTCCTCCCTCGCCGGCGGGCAGCACGCGCATCGACAATCCGCTCTCATGAGCCCGCACCGCCGTCATCAGGACTGCGGCAGCAGAATCTCCGTGGTGGAGGCGCCGTCCTCGAAGTTGCGACTCAGGTAGCCGCCCGCAGCCTCGATGATCTGGTCGATGTGGACCAACCCGAAACCGTGCCCCTCGTCGGATTTGGTGGTGCGGAAGCGCCCACCGACCTTGCGCTGCTTGCCGCCCGAGGAAGCGTTGGTGAACGAGATGTACAGCTGCGTGCCCTTCATGTCCATATACACGCGAATCATGCAATCGGCTTCAGGCAACCCGTCGTTGGCCTCGATCGCGTTGTCGAACAGGTTGCCGAGGACGCAGCACAAATCGAGTTCCGAAATGCGCAGCTTGATCGGAATATGGGTATGGGCGTCCACGCGCACGTCGATGCCATGCGCCTGTGCAAGCGACATCTTGCTGCTCAGAATCGCGTCGGCCATCGCATTGCCGGACTTGATCGGGGTATCCAACGCCTTCATCGTCTGAAGGTGATTACGGTAGTCATGCCGTCACATGCGCATCTGACGGTACATGTTCTCGACCTCGCGGTAATGCGTGTCGACCAGCTCGCGCTGATATGCCGCGATGGCCCTGTCGGCCTTGCCTCGCCCACGAAACCACATCGTGCCCCTCCTTTGCGTTCTGCCCCGTCCAGCCGGGACGGCTTTCCGGCACCCTGCCGGCCGTGAGCCGGCCATGCGTAATCATGTCTGGTCTATGATTGTCCGATTCAACGGCTCGTACGCCCCACGAGGCAGTGGCGGCGTCGTCCCGTCGGTCAATTGCACGGACGACCTGCCCACGCAGCGGATTCGCCGCAGGTTCACGATCATCGCGCGTCCCACCCGGCAGAATCCGTCGCCGAGCTCGGCCTCGAACTCTCCCAGCGGGCGTTTCACCGTATAATCCCGGTCGGCGTGCACCGTCACATAATTACGGCGCACGTCAAGATAGCGGATGTCGGCCAGCGGAATACGCATCAGCCCTCCCGCGCATTGCAGATCAAGGCACCTGGAATCGCGGCGCATGCGCGCGACCGCCTTGTCGAGCACGTCGAACAGCTTGGCCGCATCCACCGGTTTCATCAGATAATTGAGCGCTTCGACGTCGTATCCTTCGGCGATGTAATCCGAATACCCAGTGACGAACACGATCTGCATCGCGCCGCCCGCCTTGCGCACGGCCTTCGCCAACGCCACGCCGTCCATCGCGCCCATTTCGACGTCCAGCAGCAGAATATCGACGTCACGCCGCCGCCCATAGCGCGTCAGAAACCGCTCTGTCGACGGGAATACGTCTATCTGGCTCCAGCTGCCGAGCGGCCGCCCATGATGCGGTCAGCGAGCGCACGTACTGGGCGTCAGCATCGCTGTCATCGCATATCGCAACGGAATCGTCATCATGACATACGAGATCGCATCAATGCGGCCCTACCACCGGGCCAGCAGCGACGAAATCCGAAAATCATGCCTTCTTGGGCTTGAGCGCGGCCGGCATGGGCATAGGAATCGGCTTGCGCGGCATCGGCTTGGGCTTCGGAGCCTGAGATTCAGGCGCCTTCACGGCCGGCATTTCGCCACTGGTCGCCTTCGCCGCAGCCTCGGCAGCCCACTTGGCGTACTCGTCAAGGTCATCCTCAGCGACGGATCCCTGCGTATTGTCCACGGCGGCGTTCGCATCATGAGAATACGAAGCCTCGATATCGGCAAACGGATGGGGCGACCCCTCGCCCGGCTCCTGCGTGCTCAGCTCCTTGGCGAGCTCATCGTAATCGGTATCGGTGGTCAGGTACTTGAGCTTCCGGGCTATTTTCTGCTGTTTTGCTTTCTGACGTCCGCGGCCCATGTGACCCCCTGGCATGTAAATGTAACTATCAATTCATCACATAAGAGAGTACCACTTGTTATGAGAGAAATGGTTGTCTGCTTGGACTTTTACGATAAAAGCGATATTTTCGGCGTTTTGAAGCAAGCAAAGGGCGACTTATGACGGACCAAGAACAGCAGCAACTGACCGCAGCGGGCAACGAAATGAGCGCCAGCTTCCTGGCCGCGAAGAAGCGTTCGGACGCCACGCTCGCCAAACTTGAGGCCGAGCCGGGCAAGTTCACGATGCTCACCGGTGACCGCCCGACCGGCCGCCTGCACCTCGGCCACTACTTCGGCTCCATCAAGGAGCGCGTGGCCATGCAGAACCGCGGCGTGAACACCAACATCATCATCGCCGACTACCAGGTCATCACCGACCGCGACACCACTGAGCACATCCAGGACAACGTGCTGAACCTCGTGCTCGACTACATGGCCGCCGGCATCGACCCTACCAAGACCATGATGTTCACCCACTCCGCCGTGCCGGCCGAGAACCAGCTGCTGCTGCCGTTCCTCTCCCTCGTCACCGAGGCCGAGCTGCACCGCAACCCCACCGTGAAGTCCGAGATGGAGGCCTCCGGCCACGCGCTGACCGGCTTGCTGCTCACCTACCCCGTGCATCAGGCGTGCGACATCCTCTTCTGCAAGGCCAATGTCGTGCCGATCGGCAAGGACAACCTGCCGCACGTGGA
>ENA-OQKH01000884-OQKH01000884.1-human-gut-metagenome-genome-assembly--contig:-NODE-884-length-15919-cov-4.975887_pt1 | contig 15919 bp, 10 predicted proteins | sample MGYA00242645_ERZ504791 | MGnify/ENA primary metagenome ERZ504791 (study PRJEB26092, sample SAMD00036388) | human gut metagenome | host: Homo sapiens | study: EMG produced TPA metagenomics assembly of... | reverse complement strand
CCTCCCCCAGCGCAGAAATTCCCCTTTTCTTTCCCCTCCTTTTTTACAAAAAGGGGGGGGGTTTTTTTTCCACCCGCCCGCCACTACTCACTTCATATAACTATTTTGATTGTTACATTTTTATTTTTATTTTGCTGCTGCAGCTTCTTTTGCCCATCCGTCAACGAATGCTGTTGTAACTTTTGCCCAGTTTGCATCTGTCGGATCTGCTGCGTAACTTGTCAGTGCAGAACCCACTCCGTTCTTCCACTCTTCTGATGGCATTGTTGAGAAGTTCCAAGATACAGGAGTCTTTCCGTCTTCTGTATATTTGTTTGCTTCGTTAACAAGTACGTTGTCTGATTTCAGGTTCTTCTTAAATGGAATTGTGAATCCCATGTCTTTGCACATTGCCTTTACACCATCATCAGATGTTACACACCAGTTCATGAAATCAAGTGTTGCCTGAATGTCGTCTTCAGATGCTTTGGAGTTTACACACCAGTAGTTCTCTGTACCTGTACAGATTCCCTGATCTTCTTCGCCTTCTACACCGATGTAGATTGGAAGGATTCCAAGATTGTCATCTCCGACGTCTTTGATGTTGTTATATTCCCATGTACCATTCTGGTAGAAGACTGCATCACCTGTTACGAAATCTGCTGTTGCATCGTCAGCTGTCTTTGTAGAAAGTTCTGTTGGTTTGCAAGTAGCGTTGTTGATGTAGAGATCCCAGATCTGACGGTAGTTATCAAGGTATGTTCCTTTGATAGCATCTGTGTTATCGATTCCTTCATCTTTGTATTCATAGTAGATTGGAAGGTTTGCCAGATGAGTTTTGAATCTCCAGTCAGATGATCCGTCCATACCAGCGGATGTAAATGCTGAGAATCCAAGTTTGTCCTTGTTTGCTGTGATATCTTCTACAACTTTCTTGAAGCTGTCAAAGTTAGTGATATCATCAGCTGAGTATCCTGCTTTCTTTAACAGTTCTTTGTTGTAAATGATTCCGTAGCTTTCTATTACGTATGCGATTCCTGACATCTTGTCGCCGTCCATCAGTGCGAAATCATCACTTGTCAGCTGTTTTGCAACATCAGAATCTTTCAGATCGTAGCAGTAATCTTTCCAGCTTGCAAGTCCAACCGGTCCGTTTACCTGGAACAGTGTCGGAGCATTGCTCTTAGCCATCTCAGATTTTAATGTCTTTTCGTATTCTCCGGATGCTGCTGTAAGTACTGTTACATCCACTCCTGTTTCTTTTGTATACTCTTTTGCCAGATCCTGCCACTGCTCATCCTGTTCTGGTTTGAAGTTTAAGTAGTATACTTTTCCTTTTGCGTCTTTCTTGTCTGACTTGCTGTCAGAAGAGCTTCCACATCCTGCAACCATTCCTGTTGCCATGGCTGCTACCAGCATTGCTGATACAACTTTACGCATTTTCATAATTCATTTCCCTCGCCTTTCTTTTTTTGAAACCTTCGTTTCTCTTGTTGTCATTATATTAACAGAAATGCGCTCAAACCCTGTATCAATAAAACAACCTGATATACAAAAAAACATATCTATTGTTCTTCTTCAAACTGCCGGATGCTTTCGTCTTCTGCCTGCGTGAATTCCTGCTCCGTTATCTTTCCCTGTACCAGGTCCGCCAGACATTCTCCCAGTACATCCTCCTGCAGCAGTGAATTCCACTTCACCTGATAATTCGGTACAATCTGTGGATTTCCCGTATAAGCCTTCAGATAATCATCCAACAGCGTTCCTTCCTGTCTTGTCCTGCTGTTCAGCAATTCTTCTTTCTGTTCTTTATTCAATTTCGTTCTGAATTTGAGGAACTCAACTGCGCCTTTTTTTACTTTTTCACTATAAGTTGATACAACTGCCCAGCCGAACGTCTCCGGCGATCCTATCAGTTTATTTTCAGGAAATGTAGAAAAACATACTTTTTTCTGCATTTCATCCGGAATCTGATCAATCATCCAGTAACCATTGGGGATCATTGCTGCATTTTCTGCCACGAAATTATCATAAGCTATGTCAAAATCATTATGTAACGCATCCTGGGTCGTATATTGGAATAATTTTTTTAATGTACCGGCTATCTTAAGCCCCGGCTCATTCTGATAGGTATCCGGATATAATTGCTTCATGAATGCCGCACCTTCTTCACTTCCTGCTACTTCTGCCGTTGCAAGCAGCATTGGGGCCCATGCCGTTCCTTCCGTATGCAGGGCAAGCGGCGTGATCCCTGCTGCTTTTAGTTTCTCACAACATTTCCAGAATTCTTCCCATGTCTCAGGGAATCTGCTGATTCCTGCCCGTTCATATAACTCCCGGTTCCAGAAAACCCCTGAGCAGGCGAATGCCGCCGTGCTGACCGGACCCAGATAAATTTTTCCATCCTCTTCCCGGACCGATTCCATTACTGACGGTTCGATCATATCTTTCCATTCCTGATCTTCGTTAATGTACGGCGTGAGATCCTCAATCCTGCCTTTCCTGATCATCATCTGATAGAAAGACGGAAGCATGCGCAGATCAGTGATAATAGCCGGTAATTCATCTGTCACATTCATACGTTTCAGATTCTTCCGGTATTCTTCCTCTGTCTCCATCACCCAGTCCACATCTATATGATACTTTCCTTTGTATGCCCTGTTGAACCGCTCCACCACTTCCTCTTCATTCTTATTACCGGTACTGGAATCCACGGTAAGAATCATCGGGATCTCTACTACTTTATCCTTTTTTCTGGTCCGTGTATCCTCTTTTCCCGCACAGCCGGTCAGTGCTGTCAGCATGACGATCACCACCACTGCTGCCATAATCCGTCTACTGTTCACTGTTTTCTTTCCCGTCATTCGGGATCTGGATAACACAGACGGTTCCATTTGTATCAGATTCATAGAAAACTCTCACATCCTCCCCATACTTTAACCGCAGTCGTGTAATAATATTTATCACACCGTAACCATGTTTTTTGTCTTCAAAACTGTCTTTCATTTTTGATACCGGTATCTCTGACAGTCCGTTTAACTTCTCCGCCATCTGCTCTTCCATCGGAGTTCCGTTATTATAGACACTGAACGTAAGCTGTCCGGCCTGTTCAGTGACACTGATCCTTATCAGACCGCCTTCGAAGATATCACAAAATCCATATTTGACTGCATTTTCCACAATCGGCTGTAAGATCAGCTTTAATATCCACCTTGTTTTCAGCTCTTCTCCACATTCGATCTCATAATGGAACAGATTCTCATTGCGGATCTGCTGGATCTCCATATAACTTTTTACATTTTCCAGTTCATCTTCTACTGTCACAATCTCACGGCCTTTGCTCAGTGACAGGCGCAGATACTTTGACAGTGCCTGTATCATCTTCATCGTCTTTTCTTCCCCGTTGATCCGCGCCAGCATATAGATGGTATCCAGGGTATTATAGAGAAAATGCGGATTGATCTGGCTGATCAGCGTATTCATCTCACTGATTCTTAGTTCTTTCTGCTGATTCTTGACCTCGTTCTGGAACTCTTCGATATTCTTTAACATCTCGTTATAGGCATGCCCGATCTTATCCAGTTCTGTGTCCGTATGGATCTGAATGGTATGTGTAAAATCATTTCCATCAAAACTTGTCATGGCATCACTGATCTGTCTGATCGGCCGGGTAAATGTCTTTGATGCATAAAGACTTAATACAAACGCCAGCACCGCGATCACCGCATAGATAGTGAGTAATACGATCAATATCTGCGTCAGTCCCTGATTCAATATCGCATCCGGAACCAGTGTAAAGATCACCATCCCTGTCTCTGCCTGCCGGTATGACTGTAAAATCCCGCCTTCTATCTTTTTTCCTTGCACGATCACGCCGGATTTTTTCGTTCTGGTCAGTTCCGTAATCTTCTTCATTGTCTTTTTTCCGATATTGAAATCTTCCGGATCCTGCTGGATACAGGTCTTTCCTTCCGGGCTTATGATTCCCACCGCAACATCTTTTGCAATCTTCTTATCTTTATCCATCACATTTTCCAGAAACTGTTGATTCATCTTCAGATACACGATTCCAGGCTCATGTGCATAATCCATACTGTTCACATATCTTCCGATAAACAAAGCTTCGTCCCCCGTACCAAACAGGTAATCCCGGGTCCAGATCCACTGCGTCTTCGCATACTCATCCCCCATTTTTTCACGCAGACCACTGCTTTGAAAATCCGAATAACCAATCTGGGAATAGGATTTTGCGTAAACATTTTTTTTATTATCAATGTAGCAGTAATCAGCGACATGATTCAGATCTATATATGCAAAATATTTGCTCAGTGTATTCTTCTCTACTTCCTGCAGTTCTTTATTCTTCAGACTCTTCTGCACATCATTTTCCAGGATGATCTCTGCTGTTACGGCATCCGTCTTCCGGTAGAGATTATCCAGAGCTATCCCCATCTTTTCATTCATGAATTCATACTTATCCACAATCACATCTGTCATATTCCGTCTGACATAAGTCCATACACAGATGCTGGAAAGAACCAGTGCCAGTATCAGAAGCGTACACATATACTTCAGATACTTTTTCTGGATTCCTGACATTTTACTTTTTTTCATACTTCATATTCCCTTTTGTAATCTCTCGGAAGCTGTCCTGTATATTCTTTAAACAAATGTGAAAAATAGGATGGATTACTGATTCCGACCTGCTCGCAGATATTACCGATGCTGGTTCTTCCGTCTTCCAGCAGTCTCTTTGCCAGCTCCATTCTACGCTGCAACAGATATTGTTTGAATGTCATATGAAAGGTATTCTTGAATACCCGTCCAAAATATACCGGATTCAGATATACATGTGTCGCCACTGATACAATCGAAAGATCTTCATTATCCAGATGTTCATCTATATATGCCACAGCCGCTGCAATATATTCTTTTGATCCCTTATTCTCTTTCTTCTCTACATTTTTCAGTCTTTTTTCAATAGCAGTTCCCAGAATCTTGTAACAGACATCCACCGCTTTTGCCGCCTTTAAGTTTCTCATATTCGAATAATAATTTTCAAATTGCTGGTTCAGTGATTCGTCCATCCCGTAACTGTCTTTTAACATGAATTCTGTCTTTACCATGATCTTGTGCATATACTGGCATTGCAGTTCTTCTCTGTGTGGCAGTTGGTAAATAAAATGTACAAATGCCTGCTTTAACTGTACAGCGTCGTTCTTCCGCACGCTGTTGACCACCATCATCTCTGCCTCCGCCGGATATGGGCTTTCCTCTTTTTCTTCAACAGTCTCCGGGATTGTAAATACTCCCGCTCCGGATGCATTTGTAACAGCGAACAATCTCTGCGCTTCTTCGAAACTTCTTCTGATTCCGCGGATCCCTTTATATGGTTTGGATATTGCTGCAATAACCGGGCTGTTCTCTTCTTTTTTTACCTCTTCCAGTAGTTCTTTCAGCTCATGTACCGCTGTGTTCTCCTGCGTCTTTATAATAAATGTACGATGTCCTTCTTCACTTTCGAATTTCCAGTATGTGAATCTCTCTGCGATCTTTTCTTCAATCATTCTGACCATGGAAAATCTCGAGGCTTCATATTCCAGTTCATTGGTAATCTTATAGGCCAGATCAAGATCTGCATATACTGTAATAAACCGGTCTCCTTCCTTCATGACATCCTGCAGAGTATGGAAGACTTCATCTACTTTTTCTTCCGGCAGCCGGTTCTGGACATATTTTTGCACGACAACCTGCAGAAATCCATCTCCGTCCTTTTTCAGAAGTCTCTCCCAGCGGTCATACTTCTCCTCATTTCGGATCTGATCTTCACAGATTTTACCGACATCTGTCATCGTCGCCTGTAATTTTTCATCTTCAATCGGCTTCAGAAGATATGCGAATGCCCCCAGATCACACGCCTGCTTCGCATATTCAAAATCCCTGTATGCACTTAATACCACAAACTGACATTCCGGGTTTTCTTTCTTGATTTCTTCCATTACCATAAGTCCGGAAATCTGTTTCATCCTGATATCTGTCAGTACTACGTGTGGTTTTTTTTCGCGTATTACCTTTAACGCCTGCTCTCCGCTCTGCGCAAAACCAACCACCTCATATCCCATACCGTTCCAGTCATACGTCTTCACCAGACCCTCCAGCAGGATCGGCTCATCATCTACGATCACCAGTTTTAACAACCCCATAGTACACCTCATACCTTTTATTAATACCATCTTAACATATTACAGTCTCATTCTATAATTTTTTATACTTTTTCTTTACCAAAAATCATATCTGTTATGCAAAAAATCATATGTTTTATGTCAAAAATTATACTTTTATGAAAAATCAGAACTTTTTGCTTATACAGAATGAAAAGAAAAACACAATATCCAAACCCTTTCCATTCCCTTCTCAGAGAATCCTTCGTTTGAATATTGTGTTTTCTTTTTGTTTCCTGTTATGTTTATCTTGCGCAGACTTCTGTCATTTTTCTGATCTTCTTGATCAATTCATCTGTAAATGCGCCTTTTTTCATTCTCCACATCCAGTTACCGCCAAGTGTAGATGGCATATTAATTCTTGCCTTATTGCCAAGTCCCAGATAATCCTGCACCGGAATGATGCACGTATCTGCCACACTTCTCATCGCCAGACTTATGAAATCCCAGTGTACTTCTTCATCCGGAGTGTATGGATTATTCAGATATTCCTTTGTCATCTCTTTATCTTCTTCGGAAAGTGTCTGATACCATCCCTGAAGGGTATCGTTATCGTGGGTTCCCGTATAGACTACACAGTTTTTATCATAATTATGCGGAAGATAATCACTGTCCTCTCCTGCCACAAATGCGAATTCCAGTACTTTCATTCCCGGATAACCACTGTCTTTTAACAATTGTCTCACCGTATCCGTCAGGAATCCCAGATCTTCCGCAATGATCGGAAGGTCACCCAATGTTTCCTTCATCGTACGGAACAGATCCATGCCCGGTCCCGGCATCCATTCACCATTTTCTGCCGTCTCATCTCCATATGGGATTGCATAATATTCATCAAATCCCCGGAAATGATCGATACGGATGATGTCATACAATTTAAAGCAGCAGGCCACCCGCTTCATCCACCAGTCATAGCCTGTCTTCTTATGGTAATCCCATGCATACAATGGATTTCCCCACAGCTGCCCGGTTGCCGAAAATGCATCCGGCGGACATCCCGCTACCGCAACCGGCAGATTCTCTTCATCTAACTGGAACAGCTTCGGATTCGCCCAGGTATCTGCACTGTCAAATGCTACATAGATCGGGATATCCCCGATAATCTCAATGCCTTGTTCATTGGCATATGTTTTCAGTCCGGCCCACTGTCCGGCGAACAAATACTGCAGAAATTCATAAAAATCAATCTCTGCACTTAATTGTTCCTGATATGCCGCAATTGCTTCCGGCTTACGCAGCCTGATGTCTTCCTCCCACTGATCCCAGCTTTTTCCGTCAAATGAATCTTTCACTGCCATATACAATGCATAATCCGCAAGCCATGCTTTTTCTTCTTCCAGATAAGTACGGTATGCCTTACTTTCCATCAATCCGTTCTTTTTGGCTCTTTTATATGCAAGCTTTAAGACTTTAAATCTTGCATTATATATTTTCTCATAATCGATTTCTTCTTCATTCTCTCCGAAATCTGCCTGGTCACACTCTTCTTTCGTCAGAAGTTCATCCTCGATCAGCGTCTCCAGATCGATAAAATACGGGTTTCCCGCAAATGTTGAAAAAGACTGATACGGTGAATCACCGTATCCTGTCTGTCCAAGCGGCAGGATCTGCCACAATTTCTGTCCTGCTTCTTTTAATATATCTACAAATTCATACGCTTCTTTTGAAAAACATCCGATTCCATATGCCCCCGGAAGTGCAGAGACCGGCATTAACATTCCACTCTTTCTCATTAACTTTCGTTCCTTCCTCGTTATGATACTTATAATTAAGTATAGCAGTGTTCTTTGGATGCTTCAAATAAAAAGTATACTCTGTATATAAGAAATCATAGATTATTCCACAGATGTCACTGTATAATCCTTGTCTTCTACTGTCTTCTTCAGCACATCATCTGCGATCTCTGCATTTAATGTCAGCTCTGCTGTTCCTGCCTCATGACTTACAACCGCTTCATCTACCTGTGGAAGTGCTTCCAGTGCTTTCTTTACGGCTGCCTCACAGTGTCCACACATCATTCCCTCAATATGCATTATTTTTTTCATTGTCTTGTCCTCCTTCTTGGATCTCTTTTTTTCTTTTTTGGCTTTTAATTTTTTATCTTTTGATGCATCATACATCTTAAAAAGATTCAATCTCAATGCGTTCGATACTACGCAGAAGCTTGATAAACTCATGGCTGCCGCACCGAACATCGGATTTAATTTCCACCCGAACAGCGGATACCACACACCAGCCGCAAGCGGGATTCCGATAATATTATAGAAGAATGCCCAGAACAGGTTCTCATGAATATTACGGAGTGTCGCACGGCTCATGCGGATTGCTGCCGGCACATCACTTAACCGGCTCTTCATCAGAACAACATCTGCCGCATCGATTGCAACATCCGTTCCGGCTCCGATCGCAATACCCATATCGGCTCTTGTAAGTGCCGGTGCATCATTGATACCGTCCCCGACCATCGCAACTTTTCCTTTTTCTTTCAGCTTACGGATCACCTGCTCTTTTCCTTCCGGAAGTACGCCTGCAATCACTTCATCAACTCCGGCCTGCTGTCCGATGGCTTTTGCAGTACGTTCGTTATCTCCGGTCAGCATGACTACATGGATTCCCATGTTCTGTAATTCTTTGATCGCCTGCGGGCTGTCTTCTTTGATGACATCCGCCACTGCGATTACACCTAATAAACGGTCTTCATTTCCGAAGAATAATGGTGTCTTACCTGCTTCGGCAAGTTTCTCTGCTTTCTTCTGCATATCTCCATCAACGGATACCTTACTGCTGATAAATGTATGATTTCCTCCATATAATGTATGCTCATCCAGTATGGCTGTCAGACCGTTACCCGGAAGAGCCTGGAATCCGGTAACTTCTTCGATGCCGGCATTTTCCTCTTTTGCCTTTTCAAGGATTGCTCTTGCCAGTGGATGTTCACTCTTATTCTCCAATGCATACGCATATTTTAATAAGACCTCTTCTGTTACTCCCGCTGCCGGAATGATATCTGTCACTTTCGGCTCTCCGCTTGTAATCGTACCGGTCTTATCCAGCGCAACAATCTGCATCTTCCCAGTCTCTTCCAGCGAAACTGCTGTCTTGAACATAATACCATTTCTGGCGCCCATGCCATTTCCGACCATAATTGCTACCGGTGTTGCAAGTCCAAGCGCACACGGACAGCTGATCACCAGCACTGCAATTCCTCTGGATAACGCAAAACCAATACTCTGTCCTGCGATCAACCATACAATAATTGTGAGCACTGCAATCGTGATAACCATTGGCACAAATACACCGGATACACGGTCCGCAATCTTTGCGATCGGTGCTTTTGTTGCAGCCGCATCACTTACCATCTGGATGATCTGTGAAAGTGTCGTATCTTCGCCGACTCTGGTCGCACGGCACTTCAGATATCCGGACTGATTTACAGTTGCGGCCGATACCTTATCACCGACAGCCTTATCTACCGGAATACTTTCACCTGTAAGAGCAGATTCATTGACCGCACTGTTTCCTTCTATGACTTCTCCGTCAACCGGAATATTCTCTCCCGGCTTTACAACAAAGCAATCTCCCTTTTGTACCTGTTCAATCGATACCTGAACTTCTTTTCCAGTACGGATCACAACCGCTGTCTTTGGCGCAAGCTTCATCAATCCTTTTAATGCGTCGGTCGTCTTTCCTTTTGATCTTGCCTCCAGCATCTTTCCGACCGTGATCAGTGCAAGGATCATAGCTGCTGATTCAAAATAAAAATCATGCATATAAGACATTACTGCATCCATATCCCCATGCATCTGCGCATCTGTCATTGCAAACAGTGCATACGTACTGTATACAAAAGACGCTCCGGATCCAAGTGCCACCAGGGTATCCATATTCGGTGCTCTGTGGATCAGTCCTTTGAATCCACTGATGAAAAACTTCTGGTTAATCACCATGACTGTAATCGTCAGAAGCATCTGTAATACTCCCATCATTACATGATTGTCTTTCATGAATCCCGGGACCGGCCATCCCCACATCATATGTCCCATGGAGAAATACATCAGGACGATCAGGAATCCAAGTGATGCAATCAGACGCTTCTTTAATGCCGGTGTCGTTCTGTCTTTTAACATATCTTCTCCGGCAGATGCTGATGACGACTGTGTCTTTGCCGCTCCTTCTCCTTTTTTCGATGCTCCGTATCCGGCATCTGCGACTGCCTTAATGATCTCCTGTTCACTTGCAGTTCCCTCTACTCCCATAGAGTTGGTAAGCAGACTTACCGAGCAGGATGTTACACCCGGCACTTTCAAAACTGCTTTTTCGACTCTGCTGCTACAGGCTGCACAGCTCATCCCGGTTACTATATATTGTTCCATTGTTGTCTGTTCCCTCCTGTCATTATTATTTTTCTTATTCCTTTATAGTAAACTCAGAAAATGCTTTCCGAGCAGACTATACATCTATAAACTTTACTTACCGCATCAGCTTCTGTAACACCTTTACCAGTTCATCAACCGTCTCATCTTTTCCGTCCCGGATGTCATCTGCCACACAGGTACGGATGTGATTCGCCAGCAATACTTTATTAAAGCTGTTCAGTGCCGCATTCACCGCTGATACCTGTACCAGAATCTCCGGACAATAAGCGTCCTTTTCCAGCATTCCTTTGATGCCGCGTACCTGACCCTCAATCCGGCTCAGACGATTCATCAGATCCTTGTATTCTTTATCCGAACGATGCTTGGACGAGTGACAAAAGCATTCTTTTTCTGATTTGTTTTCCATATTATCTGTATTCTTGTCTTCCATAAGCATACTCCTTTCATATTCATACCCTTACGGGGTATATGTATTTTACCTCTTATTATCACATAAGTCAAGGAATATATGCGTTCTTGATATATGTTTTCATTTATTGGTAGTTCCAATACAATTTTTTAAAAATGTCTATTTTATTTGACTTTCAAAATTTATAAGGAATATAATTCTTGCTGAAGGAAATAATGATAGCAGAACTGGAGGTTATATTATGCTGGAAGAACAGGCTATGATAACATTCTTAAAAAAATTCGATGAACACCCTTTCCTGGTCAAAATTAATGGACACGAACATCTGATCGGCGAAGGCGCACCTACATTTACCGTAAATTTCAAAAAGGTCATCCCATTAAAGGATCTGGTCACCAGTACTTCTCTTGCACTTGGAGAAGCTTACATGGATGGTGATCTTGATATTGAGGGAAACCTTTATCAGGCACTTGATAACCTTCTTGGTCAGATGGGTAAATTTTCAACTGATGAACATCATTTGAAATCTATCATGTTCCCATCTTCATCAAAGAAAAACCAGAAAAAAGAAGTCAGCAGTCATTACGATATCGGAAATGACTTCTACAAACTCTGGCTCGATGAAACAATGAGTTATTCCTGCGGATATTTCAAACATGAAGATGATACCCTGTATCAGGCGCAGAAGAATAAAGTTGATTACATTCTTGAAAAGTTATATCTGAAAGAAGGTATGACTCTTCTTGATATCGGATGCGGCTGGGGATTCCTTCTGATTGAAGCTGCTAAGAAATATAAAATTAAAGGTACCGGCATCACCTTAAGTGAAGAACAATACAAAGAATGCCAGAAACGTATCAAAGAGGAAGGATTGTCCGACTATCTGGAAGTCAAGCTAATGGACTACCGTGATCTTCCTTCTGACGGCAAGATGTATGACCGCGTTGTCAGCGTCGGTATGCTCGAACATGTCGGCCGTGAGAATTATCAGTTATACTTAGACTGTGTCAGCAAGGTCATGAAAGACGGCGGTCTGTTCCTGCTCCACTTCATCAGTGCATTAAAAGAGCATCCTGGTGATCCATGGATCAAGAAATACATCTTCCCGGGCGGATCTGTTCCCAGTCTTCGTGAAGTCATGAACTGCATGACAGAAGATAACTTCCATACCCAGGATATCGAGGACTTACGTCTTCACTATAACCGTACGCTTCTCTGCTGGGAGAAAAACTTCAAGGATCATATTGAAGAAGCGCATACAATGTTTGATGAACGTTTCTTAAGGATGTGGGATATGTACCTCTCTGCATGTGCCGCTACCTTCCATAACGGAATTATTGATATCCATCAGATTTTAATGACAAAGGGAATTAATAATAATCTTCCTATGACGAGATGGTATTAAAAAAATGAATCAGCCGTGGATATGAACAATATTTCCCGGCTTTAATAAAGATGAATACCATGCCGCACTTGGCATCTAATACACATGCATAAAAAGGAGCGGAGCCGGAATCCTGTCACTCCTGACAAAATCCCGGCTCCGCTCCTTTTCGATATGTATTCATTTCAATCAGAACGTCGTCTAATTTACCATACTATCCTTTATTCATTCTCCGTTCGATACCTACTCTTTGGATTTACTTCTTTCTTTTTTAAATACACGTATCATGAAATAACTAAATCCGCCAATATATCCAACCAGTGTAATCACCATCATAATAATTGCATCCATCGTCATAGTTCATACCTTCTTTCTATTATTTTGCAGCTTTGTTATCTTTCATAGCTCCCTTTGCAGTCTTTGTATTAAAGAACCTGGAAAGTGCAAGACCTACAATGATCACTACTCCGAACTGAAGTAATACAGTTCCTGTATTATCCTGTATAATAAACGGATTCAGCCATGTATCCGGGAACCATTCTTTTGTCTGTAATAACCAGTAAACTACCATGATCACTACCAGAACCGGTATCAGATACATACATCCGGTATAATATGCTTTTGGAAGATGTACATCTGCACCTTTTGCATTTACTTCCTGTGTACGTAATTTTTCCACACCATATTTCCATGCCAGGATTGCAATAAAGGCACCACTTACCAGAAGTCCGATTCCCCATACCCAGTCCTGATTATCAATGTTAACCAGTGACCAGCATGAGAAGCATCCTACTAAGAATCCTGCGAAGCAGACACTGACAACCGCTTTCTTCCGCGGCAATCCAAGGTCAACAACACATTTTACTCCAACTTCGATCATAGAGAACAGTGATGTGATTGCTGCAATTGCAAGTAATCCAAAGAAGATAAAGGAAATAAATCTTCCGCCCGGGATTGTTGTAAATAACTGATAAATGTAAATAAATGTAAGTCCGAAGTTTCCCTGACTGAGTGCTTCATTCGCTGCTTCCGGTGTAGCTGAAAGTGCACAGATTGCCGGGATAACTACCAGTGCCGAGAGGATTGCTCCAAGGTTATCACCAAGTCCCATGATCAGACAGCTTGTCGGAACATCTTCCTCTTCTCCTACGTAGTTCGCATATGTAATAATGAATCCCCATCCGGCTCCGGTGCTCCATGCTGCCTGGATGAATGCCTGAATCCATGTATTCGGGCTTAAAATGTACTCTTTCTTAACAGTAAAGAGATACTGAAGTCCCTGACTTGCTCCATTTAATGTGACTGCGTAAATTGCTAATCCTACAAGGATGATAAACAGTGCCGGTATCGCTACTTTACAGAATTTTTCAATTCCACCTGCAATTCCCTGATAAACAATGAAACATGCAAGTGCAAATCCAATCGCATGGAATAAAATAACCTGTGCCTGAGAATCTGTAAATGCTGTCCACATTGCCGATGTCGTCTCTGTTGACAGATTCGGTTTAAATGCTGAAGTAACAGAATTAACTGCGTATTTCATACAATATCCCTGAAGTACACAATAATAACTCATCAGGAAGAAACATACTGCTGCAACAAAGAATCCCATCCATGTATATTTCTTTCCACCTGCATCACGGAATGTACCGATACATCCAAGTCTCGTCTTTTTACCGAATGCCATCTCTGTAGAAAGAAGCGGTACAGCAAATACCAGCATTGCAATCGTCCATGCTATGATAAATGCTCCACCACCGTTTGCCGCACACACTCGTGGGAATCGCCATACATTACCAGTACCAATACACATACCTAACGCGGCGGCTATGTAACCTATGGTACTAAATTTTTCTTGTTTCTGTTCCATAACTCAAACCTCCATTCGAATATCGAAATTAATTAGAAATGAATACCTTGTAACCATAGTGTAAAAGATGGTTATTAAATTGTCAATGGGAAATATTAAGTTTTTTTATACAAATATAATAAAATGTAATATCAAATGCATTTTATTATATTTTTTATTAATTTCTGATAATTTAAAAGTAAATAGACTGTTTTTCATACTTTAGTCTAATTCATCTACAATTCCAAAAGTTTCTCTTGTATATTGGAGATATAAAAAAACCGTATCAGACTTTTTATCGTCTGATACAGTTTTCTTCTTTTCAATATAAATCTTCTTCTATATGTTCTCTTCCTTGATCCACAATTGTACGCACATGATCGTCTGCCAGTGAATAGAACACGGATTTTCCCTCTCTTCTGCTCTTGACCAGTTTGTTCTGTTTCAGAATCCTAAGCTGATGTGATATCGCAGACTGTGTCATATTCAGTGCCTCTGCAAGATCGCACACGCACACCTCTGCTTCAAATAACACGAACAGGATACGCATTCTGGTCGAATCACCGAATACCTTGAACAGCTCCGCAAGATCATATAATTCCGTTTCTTCCGGCATCTTTTCATTTACGATCTTCAGAAGATTCTCATGTACCTCACATGAGTCACATACTTCCATTCCTTCTTCTATTTTTGCCATCTGCCCACCAGCCTTTTCTATAAGTGTTTTACGAATAATGCACGGATTGCATTCAATACGGCAATAACCATGACACCGACATCTGCAAAGATTGCCATCCACATATTTGCAATTCCAAGTGCTCCGAGGATCAGGCAGACTGCCTTGATTCCAAGTGCAAAGTATATATTTTCATATACGATACGCATACATTTTCTGGAAATCCTGATTGCTTTTGCGATCTTCTTCGGATCATCATCCATCAGGACAACATCTGCCGCCTCAATCGCTGCATCTGATCCAAGCGCTCCCATGGCAATTCCGATATCTGCCCTTGACAATACCGGTGCATCATTGATTCCGTCTCCGACGAATGCCAGCTTTTCTTTCTCTGATTTCTGTTCCAGAAGTTCCTCTACTTTCGCAACCTTATCTGCCGGAAGGAGTTCACTGTATACTTCGCCGATTCCCAACTCTTTTGCGACCTTATCTGCCACTCGTTTCATATCACCGGTCAGCATTACAGTCTTGGTGATGCCTGCTTTTTTCAGATCTCTGACAGCTTCTTTCGCATGTGGTTTTAATTTATCTGAGATCAGGATATGTCCCGCATACTTACCGTCCACCGCAACGTGAACGATTGTACCTGTTTCTTCACATTCACTGTATTCCACATTCAGATATTTCATAAGTTTTGCGTTACCGGCTGCCACCGGAATACCATCGACCTTCGCTGTCACACCTTTTCCGCTCAGTTCTTCAATTTCTGTCACTCGATCCCGGTGAATCTGTTTTCCATATGCTTTCTGGAGACTCTTACTGATCGGATGGGATGAGGAACACTCCGCAAGTGCCGCATACTCTAATAACTGTTCTTCCGGCATCGTATTGTGATGCACTCCGCTCACCTCAAATACACCTTGTGTCATCGTTCCGGTCTTATCAAATACCACATACTTTGTCCGTGCCATCGTCTCCAGATAATTCGATCCTTTGACCAGCACACCTTCATGACTCGCCCCGCC
>ENA-OQKH01000877-OQKH01000877.1-human-gut-metagenome-genome-assembly--contig:-NODE-877-length-16017-cov-4.067378_pt1 | contig 16017 bp, 10 predicted proteins | sample MGYA00242645_ERZ504791 | MGnify/ENA primary metagenome ERZ504791 (study PRJEB26092, sample SAMD00036388) | human gut metagenome | host: Homo sapiens | study: EMG produced TPA metagenomics assembly of... | reverse complement strand
CTTATCCTCCTTTCCGTATGTATTTTTTCAATTTAGGACAGTTAATTTTTTTGTCCTATTAAAGTATAGCCCTCCGGGGCAAGCTCCAGCGCGGTGGTGGTTTCACCAAAGCGGCTTGCCCAGCAATCGAAGTGGCCCATACCCATCTCTTGCAGCCGGTCATGCTGCAAATAGCGCTGAATGGTGTAAAGCTCTGTCATGGAGTTGGAAACCGGGGTGCCGGTGGCAAACACCACGCCGCGCCCGCCGGTCAGCTCATCCATGTAGCGGCACTTTGAGAACATATCCGAAGATTTCTGCGCATCGGTGGTGGAAAGCCCTGCCACGTTGCGCATCTTCGTATAGAGGAAAAGATTTTTGTAATTGTCCGACTCGTCCACGAACATCCTGTCTACGCCGAGCTGTTCAAAGTAAATCACATCATCCTTGCGGTCGCTGGCTTGCAGCTTTTTCAGCCGCGCCTCCAGCCCCTTTTTCGTGCGCTCCAAGCTCTTGATGGTAAAGCTGTTGCCGCCTGCGAGCTTGGTATCCTGAATGCCATCGGTGATTTCCTCAATCTGTTGGTGAAGGAGCCGTTCCTGCCGCTCCGGGCTGATGGGGATACGCTCAAACTGGCTGTGGCCGATGATAACGGCGTCATAGTCGCCGGTGGCGATACGGGCGCAGAATTTCTTGCGGTTGTGGGTTTCAAAGTCCTTCTTGGTAGTGACAAGGATGTTGGCCGAAGGATAGAGCCGCAGAAACTCGGACGCCCACTGTTCCGTCAGATGGTTTGGCACGACAAAAATGGACTTCTGGCACAGACCCAATCTCTTAGATTCCATCGCAGAGGCTACCATTTCAAAGGTTTTTCCCGCGCCGACCTCGTGTGCCAGCAGCGTATTCCCACCGTACAGCACATGGGCGATGGCGTTTTTCTGATGCTCTCGGAGGGTGATTTCCGGGTTCATACCGGAGAAAACGATGTGGCTGCCGTCATACTCGCGGGGACGGGTGCTGTTCATTTCCTCGTTGTATTGCCGTACCAGCGTTTCGCGGCGCTCCGGGTCTTTCCAAATCCAGTCCTTGAACGCATCCCGGATAAGCTGCTGCTTCTGCGCGGCAAGGGTGGTTTCCTTGGCGTTGAGGACACGGCGCTCCCGTCCGTCTGCATCCTCAATGGTATCGTAGATACGAATGTCGCGGAGGTTCAGCGCATCCTCCAGCAGCCGGTAGGCGCTGGCGCGGTCTGTGCCGTAGGTGGTGAATGCCGCCACATCGTTGTAGCGCACCATGCTCTTGCGGGAAACCTGCCATTCTGCGGTGTACGGGACATAGCTAATCTCGATCTGTCCGCGCAGATAGCGGGGCGTGTCAAAGGTTTCGTACATGAATTGCTCGATGTACTTCTTATCAAGCCATGTCGCACCCAGCCGCACCTCAATTTCACTGGCCTCCAAGTCCTTCGGCTGGGCAGCAATCAGGGCATCCACATTCCCGGCGAAGAATGGGTCGCGCGCTGCTACACGCTGCGCGGTGCGGAGCTTCTGCCGGACGTTGCCGGAGAGATATTCGTCCGCCGTCTGCCAGCCCTTCGCCCAATGCACGCCGCCGTCCTGCAAGTCAAACGGGCCGCTGTTGGGTTCCTTGTAAATGACGCCCTTCAAATCCTCAACAATCTGTGGAATCTTTTCACTGCCGCCCATAAGAGAGGACATGAAGCCGAGATCGACACAGGCTTTTTCTCCGATGCAGACAGCAAGGGCTTCACTGGCGGTATCCACAGAATCTACGCTGCGCTGCTGCTTGATAGTGCGCTTGTGGAACATATCCGCCTTGCGCTCCAGCTTTCCGTCGTCGTCCAGCACTTCCAGTGAACACAGGAGGTAGTAAGAGGAATCGTCAGAGAACGCGAGACGGTTCGCACGGTCATTGATCAGGCCGTGTTTTGCGGAGAACGCATCATAGAGGCGGTTTAGCTCGGCCTGCGCTTCCTGAATCCGGCTTTCTGCGCTGTACTCGTCCATTTGCAGGGCAATCAGCTCATTCACGCAATCCCGCAGCGCGACCATGCCCTTGACACGCTCGGCGGCGGTGGCGTTCAGCTCCGGTTTGACCATGCGGCTGTTTTCCCGGTAGTACACCTCGCCGTCCACCACGGTGTAGGAGTAGTTTTTCACATTGGTGTCTGCGGGGATGGACGTGTCGATCTGTTCGCCCTCGCCCAGCTCTGGCAGCTCCGCTTCCTGATAGGCGCCGCGAATGTTTTTCACGGCATCATGGAGCTGATCTGCAAGCTCCAGCCCCTCGATGGGGACAACGGTGAAATCCTGCTTGCCGTATTGGGTGCTTTCGGAGGTCTGCCTGCCTAAAATCATCTCCGGGTGGTCAACAAAATAGCGGTTGATGGCAAAGCCATCCTCGTTCTGACCGAGGTGTACCCAATCCGGTTCGATCTCAATGGGACGGTCACGCTTTTGGAGAAAGAGAATGTCCGAAACCACATCCGTACCGGCGTTGGCGCGGAACGCATTGTTGGGCAGACGAATGGCACCCAGCAGCTCCGCCCGCTGCGCGATGTACCTGCGGACTTCGGGCGATTGCTTGTCCATCGTGTAGCGGGAGGTCACAAACGCGATCACGCCGCCCGGACGCACTTGGTCGAGGGTTTTGGCAAAGAAGTAGTCGTGAATAGAAAAACCGAGCTTGTTATAAGCCCGGTCATCTACCTGATATTGTCCGAACGGGACGTTGCCCACGGCGAGATCGTAAAAGTCTTTTCTGTCCGTTGTTTCAAAGCCCGCGATGGTAATGTCCGCCTTGGGATAAAGCTGCTTGGCAATACGTCCGGTGATGCTGTCCAGCTCCACGCCGTAGAGTTTGCTGCCCTGCATCTGCTCCGGCAGCAGGCCAAAAAAGTTGCCAACGCCCATAGACGGCTCCAGAATGTTACCGCTCTGGAAGCCCATATTGCCGACCGCTTCATAGATTGCCTTGATGACGGTGGGGCTGGTGTAGTGGGCGTTCAGCGTGGACGCTCTGGCCGCAGCGTATTCCTCCGGGGAAAGTGTGGCGTAAAGCTCTGCAAACTCGTCCGACCAGTTTGGCTTATTCTCGTCGAAGGCATCCGCAAGACCGCCCCAGCCCACATAGCGGGAGAGGATTTCCTGCTGCTCCGGGCTGGCCTGTAAGCCCTCAAACTCCAGCTCTTGCAGGAGGCGGATCGCCGCCATATTTGCCCGAAACTTTGCTTTTGCGCCGCCGACGCCGAGGGCATCATCGGTGATGTGGAAATTCTGCGCGTCGCGGTGGCTTGCCGCCTTGAAGTCAGCGTAAGCGGCCTGCTCCGCAGCGGCAACGCTGGGAAAGCCCTGCCACTCGCCGTCAATGGGGATGGATACCGCAGGACGGTGTGCGGGAGGCTCGTCGATCTCAGCCTGTGAGATGGCATCATCAAAATCAGGCACAAACTCGCCCATTTCCGAGAGTGCCGCGCGCCCTTCCTGCTCCAGAATCAGCCTTTCTTCATCGCTCATGGCGGGCGGTTCAGGCTCGGCGGGTTCCGCAGAGGGCGGGTCATGCTCCGGTTCCGGGATGTGCAACGTTTGGATTTCTATGTCGTAGGACAAGTGCGTTTTCTCGGCAGGATAGAACGCGACGGGTTTGGTGACAGGCTGCGGCTGCTCCCGTGCCGGTGCTTCCGGGGTAAACAGATGGGCATTGCGCTCGTCCCGGCGCAGCAGCGCGGGAAGCCGTTCCTTGCTTTCCACGCGGAAGATGGGATATGCCTGCGACGGATCGCGGAGATGTACGTCAAAAAGCCCTACCTCGGTGATCTCAAAGGGCTTGCCATCAAGATAAACGGTATCACCGGACTTGTAGGGCGGTGCCAGCGGATCATGGACGATGGAAACAGGCGCTTCCTGTTCCAGCACTGTCGGCGGTTCGCGCCCCTCTACCTGTGCCTGCGCCTTTTCGTCCGGGTAATTACCGAAGATGGAAAGATACCGGTTTTCCCGCAAATCGTAAATGGCAGCGCCGTCATACGCAAAGCCATCGCTTTCCATTGTGCCGTCCACATAACCCTGTGCGGCTTTTTCCGCTTCTTCCAGCGTCTGATAGTCCAGTTTTTCATCAAAACCGTTTTCAAAGTGATGATACACTACGACCTGATACTGTGGTGCCATCCGGTCGGCATAATCATCAATCGCTTCTTTCGTCAGCCATTCCGGTTTTTGGGGGAGTGCGTCATACAGCTCCCGCATTTTGACGATCTGCGCATAGACGCTGCCTGCCCATAGATGCTTTTCCGCGCGGTTGCCTGCGCCAAGGAAGTATTCGCAGTCTGCCCGCAGCCGGTCTAAAAGCCGGTAGTCCGGATTATGCTCCAGCACATCTTTTTCCTGCTCTGTGAGGAATTGATCCTCGCGGATGAGCTGCGCAATGCGCCGCTGCACCTTTGCCCAAGACAACATGACTGGTTCGGAATTGCCCACGGAGATCTGAAGCGGTTGGGAAGTGTCGCCCGCACCATATTCCTGTGCCAGCCATAAGGCGGTATCTTTTTCCCGGCCGTGCCGCTCCATATACCGCTCAACGGCCTGCTTGCTTTGGGGATTGCCGTTCCACTTCTGCAAGGCGGCATCGATGTCCTCTTGCGTGACCTTGTAGGGAGAGGGCGTGACCGTTGTGGCCAGCGCGGGATACAGTTCCTCCAAAAGCTCCTGATGCAGCCGGTTATGGAACGCGGGCATATCGAAGTACAGACGGACAAGCTGGAGATCATCAGATGCCGTGACAATACGGCGGATAGCGTCCGCACCCTCCAGATAAGCGTTCTGGCGGTCTGAATTGCGGCAGGCATTGACAAAAGCTGTATCTTTGGAAAGTGCGTTGCCAACGGTCAGTTTGTATCCGTCAAACAGCTCCCGCACGGTGGGCTGGGGCGGCTGCTCTGCGGCGGGATCGCGGAACACCCTCGTGCTGTCCGCGCCGAACTCTGCTTCATAAGCATTGATGGCGGCTTCTGCTTCATGGTCGATAGAGCGCAGCGTGTAAATGTGGCGCTCACCTCTAAAGTCTGGCGCTTCGGCAATCGTCACATCATACTTATCGCGCAATTTCTCTACATACATCTCTAAATTGTGCGACGGTACGCCGCACATCTCCACACGGCCAGCGCCGGGTATCTCTCTTGTGGTAAGGTTGAGGTCAAGCAGCTCCGCCGCCTGTTTTGCGTCCTCGCCGTAAATCTCAAAGAAATCGCCCACCTGAAACAGCACGATGTCGTCCGGGTGGGCTTCCTTGATGGCGTTATAGCTGTCGTAGGCGGTGTATCGCACCACATCCTGTGCCTGCGCCTTATCATAAAGCGCCTGTTCGTCTGGTGTAAAATAGCGGTTCAGCCGAATCAGCTCAGAGATACGCGAAGCGACCTTGTTCCAATTCATCCGAACATCTGCACAGCCCGCTTTTTTCAGCGTGATGCCCTTGCTGCCGTGATCTTCATAGCTGCCGCTCTCTCTGGATACGGCATGGGTATGCCCGCCGATCCCGTACTCCTTTTTCAGAAAATCGGCATTCTCCTTGGGGGTGTGCGAAGTCTGGAAAAACGCATAGATGCGGGTCTTTCCGCCTTCAAAGCTGCTTCCGTTTGCAAGAGAAGCCGCAATTTCATCTTCGGTGATAAACCTGCCGGTTGCTGGAACAGCCTCCATATCGGAGTGGAATTCCTTTCGTGGAAGAGACAGATCTTCCAAACGTGTGAGAAGTGCCTGCGACTTGTGGTAATGGAAGCGCAGCAACGCACGGTTTTCGCGGTAGGCGTCCATGAATACCTTGTATTCTGACAGGAGCCTATCCCGGAACGCCGGATTCAGCAGATCGTCCGTCAGACGCTCCGTTTCCTCTGGAAAGCTGGTGCTATGGATATTACCCAAGCAGGACAGATACCCCAGCGACTTTGCTTCATCCGAGAAATCGTGATAAAGGTTCCAGACATCCACAGCAATACCCAGCCGCTCATAGCGCGGGGCTTCCGTGACCTCAAGATTGGTGGCAAATGCGCCGCCGTCCAGAAGTTCCTCAATACGCTCCGCCGCATCTGCCCAGCCTATCACTTGGGCAGAACGAAGATAGCGAGAGGTATCTCCGGTTGCAATATGGATACCATCGTCCCCGTACCATGCGGAAAGCCTGCCGTTATCCGTAATCAGTCCGTTGCCGCCGTAGTAAAGAGCTTTCAGAAATGCCGCGCGATCCTCTAAAGGCTTTTGCTTGGAGAATTCCGCAGCAATTTTCATCCGCGCTGCATCCGCATTACCGCCCGCGCGCAGGATGTGGTCAATATCATCCTGAGAAATGAACATAGAAAAAGCGGAGGGTGTTACACTCTCCGCTTCTGCGATGGATTGAATTTGTTCTGCCTCTGAGGGGAAGAAGGACATCTGCGCCCCAGCAGGGGCATCGAACATATTTAGCTGAACACCAGTTCCGTGAGGATCGTTTCCTCGGCCTGCGCTTTCAGCGTGTTCATCAGCCCTACCCACTTCATCGGGTCGCTGGCTTTCAGCGATTCCGTCACGCCCGCTGACTTCATCAGCTCCGGCATCATCTGTTCCAGCCGGTTGTTCGCCGCCTCGTCGATCTCCCGCAGATGGGGGTACAGCTTCTCGGACAGCAGCAGGCTGTTCCACAGCACCGGACGATGCTCCTTCAGGTAATTCTTCCGCATCCTGCCGTACTTGCCCAGCGGGGCTTGCGGCTGCTCGGTCAGGCTCAGGTCGGGAATCAGAAAATCCCCGCTGCGGGTGTAGGTCAGTTCGCTCATGGCTTTCGCTCCTTTCCGCGAGTTTCTCGCGCTCGTAATTCTTGATGGTGACTTCGATCTGCCGCAGCACCAGATCGCTGGACTGGCTGATGGCCGTTCCAAGAGCGGCGACGGTCTGCGGGGTATTGAAATCAAAGACGTTCAGAAAATCCTCATGCTCGAAGTAATCTCCCGGCTGCATCCCGCAGCGGGACAGCAGCGCATAGGTGGTGCTGACAACGGCGGCGTTCCGAAAAGCGGCTCCGATGTTGAACTCATCATAGTCCTCCAAAAAGGAACCGTCAACGATGCCGACAATATCGCGCCGATTGTCGTGCCAGTATTCATCTACAAGCTGCGCCGCCACGCGCTCCAACTGATCGGCAAGCCCGCTTTCACCGGAAACGTCGAAGCGCTGCTCCAGCGCCGCAGATACCACCTCACGATGCTCCTGCCGGTATTCCCAAAGATAAGGGCGGCGAGAGTTCTCGCCGCCGCTGGTGTCGGAAACATCAAATACATATCGGAGTTTGGGTTGGTCGCTGCTGGTATCCACAAGGGCGATGCCCTTGCTGCCTCGCCGCACATAGCGGCGCATCTGCTTATTCCAAAGGTCGTATTCCGCGCAGGCCGTGGCTTCCGGGCGCTGGGCGAAGATCATGAGCTGCTCGTTGTAGGGGTACTTATACAGCCTTGCGGCGGTGGTCAGAAATGCCGTCCACTTCTGGTAGCTTCCCGTGATCTGCTCCGCCGTGCGGTCTGCCATCTGCGCATAGAGCTGTACTTTACTCGGCATCCATATCCTCCTTTTCAAAATCGGGGAACAGGTCGAGCGCGTCATATTCCTCGTTGCTCATCCTGCGCAGCTTTGCGATGGCGCTGTCCGTCAGCTCCCGCAGCTCCGTTTCATCCGCAGCGAGGTAGCCGCGCATTTCCTCCAGTGCCGCGATCAAGCCCGTGCGGGTGCCGGTGTTGTAGAGGCTCATAAGCTGGCGTTCTTCAAAGGTGATGTTCATATCAAAGCTCCTTTTCCGCGCTCTTTTTGGGCGCTGTTTTGTGTGGACGTTCTTGGGCCGGTTGGCTTTTGAGCTGCTCCAGCACAGATTTCTTCTTTTCCCGGTGTGCCGCCTCTGCCAAATCCATCAAGGAGATGGACATACCGGCCTTGACCTGTGCTTCAAGGTCGGCGACGGTGGGCTGTTTGGGGCCGTTGTTGATAATGCCGTCGATCATGCCGTAATCGTCCTCCATCGACATCTCGGCGGCCTTCAGATAATTCTCCGGTTTCTGAAAGGCGGGCAGCTCCTGAAACCCCATGCTGTCACAGTAGTGATAGGATACCTTGCCGTCCTGTTTCAGCGCAACGATGTCGCTGACGGAGAGACTGTGTCCCGCAAAATCGCCGGGGCGCTCATCGTTGAAAATGTAGTAGAAGTTTTCAAGGATTCTGCCGGTATCATCGTCCGGGTACACCTCACGGGTATAGACAGCTTCATAGTTGGCAGGGTCAGGCGGCGCGGCCAGACTGCCGAGATTGGCAAAACGAAGCTCCACCGGCGCATCCCGGCGCAGTTGGTAGATCGCCATAGCATCGGTGGGACTGTTCAAAAAACGCTGCTCCACATCGCGGGGAGGAATATGGCCTTTGACCGCATCCCAATCCGGTCTTGTGACGCCGAACATTCCGTCGTGCTTGATGATGTCCTCGGCTTCAAAGACCATTTCCTCGGCGTTGTCGGGATAGAGCATATAAACCGTGATGTCATGCTCCAGCAGCTCCACCGCCCGATCCTTGGAAAGTGGGAGCATATCGCTATCCAGATACCCATAGCTGCGCATATCGTCCACCGTCAGCGTGGGGTCAGGCATCGGGACGGCCTGTTCCAGCTCCGGGAGCATATTATCTGCCGCATCGGTGGGAACAGCGACTGCGCCGGTGATCTGTTCGCTGTCCAAGGGCGGCGTAATCTGCGCCTCCTGCAAGTCCTCCAGAATTTTCATATCTGCAAAGGTCACCTTGGTTGGTGTCATGCCCTGAATGGCAAATACCTCCGTTCGGACAGCCCCGGCAACAGATGCAACCGGCGAATCTTCAATGGCGCTGCTGTCAATAACACCGCCATCCAGCAGCTTTTTGCTTTCCTTGTCGTAGAGCGAATAGTCCCAACCGCCGTCTGTATGCTGCACATGGAGATATACCGAGCCATCCACAAGATAAAGCGCTTCGTCTGTTTGTGTGGCGCTCACTTCTTCACGATTGATGCCGCGTTCCTTGCAAATCTCCGCAAAGTGCCGGTCAATGTCCGTAATCAGCTCGGAGGCAGTCTTGTTGATGGTTTCCAGACTGGTGCGAAGTTCTTTCAACTCCTTGCCCTTTGACCATGTGGCGATATAGCCGAAGCTGTTTTCGCCCGTTTCAATGCCGTAATACTGGCAGACCGCATAGGAGATGCTTTCGGCCTCGACCTCCTCGGTGTTGCGGCTCTTTTCACCGGGGACAAGGATCGTCTCACCATCGTCCGCAAGCTCCGTCATGTGTTCGTAGTCGTGGAGCTTGGCGTGGGCAATCTCATGGACGGCGGCGCATACCGTCTGCACCTCACTCATACCGGCGCGGATGGTGATGCTCTGCGCCTTAATGCTGAAAAAGCCGTCCGTATCCCGCGCAACGGGCTTTATCTCCATCGGAACGGGAGAAGCGCGGCGCAGCGCCTCCATGAAAACCTCATACTGCTGCACATTGCCGCTCAGATCGGCGGCAAGCTGGGGCAAGGGCTTTCCCGCAGTCTGTGACACATCAAAGACGGACACCACCTTGAACATAGGAATACGGATTTCCTTTTCCTCAATGATGGCCTTGCCGTCTGCATCCAGTATCGGCGCGTTGGTTTCGGGGTCGGTCTTGATTTCCTCGACCTTTTTCTTATAGGGAGTAGGAGCGATGATGCGGATACCTTTTTCGCCTTTCAGGACGTTCCTGCCGAACTGATCGCGCCACTTGTTGAAGCCCGCCACATGGGTGGCGTCGGGGCGCTGCATATAGATGAGCATGGTATTATTGACCGAGTAGCGGTGAAAGCGGCTCATGGTGGAGAGATACTGCTGGTACTTATCGCTCTCGAACAGCTCCTTGATGCCATTTTCGATGCTGTCAACGATCTCCCGCATCCGGTCTTTGCTGGTTTGTTTTTCAGCCATGATGATCTCCTTTCAGAAAAAATAGCGCCCCTGCGCAGAAGAAAACACATCCTGCACAGGGGCGATTCTCCGCAGATAGACGTTGTTTTTGAGCTTGCGGATAGAATGACGCAGCCCCTTGTGATTCCGCATGGAAAAAGCCTTGCGGCACGGGGCTTTTACGCCCTCTATTTGCGGAGGTTCCAGTATTGTTCACGCTTTCGTTTGGCGTCCTGCTTTCGACGCTCCTGCTTGGCGCAGGCGGGGCAATATTTGGTGCGGTTAGAGGAAGAATAGACCGGCTTACCGCAGACGGCGCAGCGCTTTCCCGGCCTTTCCCGCATCACGTCGGCCAGCAGCTCATGGTCGGCGGGAAGTACCGCGTTTCGGAACCAGTTGCACAGCAGCGAGTAGGAAATACCCTGTACGCAGACGCAAGGCTCTCCATCATCCAGCGCGAGGCAGTTGCCGTGATCGTAATTACAGCAGAGCTTCCGAATGAGCTTTTTGGAGCGGCGGAGCTGCTTGTGATCCATACGCGGCGTATCAGTCATTGTCGAACACCAGCTTATAGCCCGTGCGCTGCCCATCGTCCTCCAAAAGAACGACGGCATCATAGGTCTTTCCGGTCTTTTCAGAATAACAGCCTATCAGCGGAGCGCGGCCATTTTTCAAAAGTGCGGCGGCAAGAGATTTCGTCAGCGCCTTTTTCTTGGCGGTGAAAAAGCGGCTGTTTTTCCAGAGAACAAAGGAACAGGTGCGGTTCTCACAGAAAAAGCCTTTCGGTGATTCCGTCACCTCGGCTCCGCAGCGGGGACACCTGCCGACTACCTCACGCCCGGAGGGGAACAGGACTTCCGCACCGGGGATGGGCTTGTAGGTCTGCACCAGCTCATTCAGCATGGCGGCGATCCCATCCATGAAGCTGTCCGGGGCGATTTCGCCGCGCTCGATCTCTTTCAGGCGGTGTTCCCATTCAGCGGTGAGCTGCGGAGACTGGAGCTGTTCGGGCAGAACGGTGATAAGCGCCGTGCCGGTGGAGGTGGGCAGCAGATTTGTGATCTTCTTGGACTTCCTGCGCTCCACAAAACCGGAGGACACCAGCTTTTCAATGATACCGGAACGGGTCGCCGGGGTGCCAATGCCCTTGCGCTCGGCATCATCTGGCATATCCTCCTTGCCCGCGTTCTCCATCGCAGCCAGCAGCGTATCCTCGGTGAAATGCTTGGGCGGCGTGGTTTTTCCGGTCTTGACCGATGCGGCAGATACGGAAAGCGTCTGTTGCTCCGTCACCACCGGCAGCGCGGGCGCTGCCTCTGCCTGCTCCTGCTCATAGCGCTTCCAGCCGGGAGCAAGGACGGTTTTGCCCTTGGCGGTGAAGCTCTGACCGGCACAGTCCACCGTAATGACCGTTTCTGCGTAGCGATGTGGTTCATCCACCGCACGAAGCAAGCCCCTTGCCGCCAGCTTCAGCACCTCGCGTTCGCCCAGCGGCAGAGAGGCTATATCTACCTTTTCCGCGCTGATGGTGGGAACAATGGCGTGGTGATCGGTGACTTTTTTACTGCTGCATACCTGCTTGGCGCAGATGGTCGGCGGCTTCTCCATGCCGCAGACAGCGGCAGCGGCGGCGACAAGGCCGGGGACGCTGCCCTCCATATCGTCGGTCAGATAGCGGCTGTCGGTGCGCGGGTAGGTACAGAGCTTCTTTTCATAGAGCGCTTGGAGATAGTCGAGGGTCTGCTGGGAGGTGTAGCCGAGAACGCGGTTGGCGTCGCGCTGGAGGGCGGTCAAATCGTAGAGCGCGGGCGCTTTCTCAGACTTTTCCTTGCGCTCCACGCTTTTGACGGTTACTGCCTTGCCCTTGCAGGCGTTGGCGATGGCGTCGGCGTCCTTCCTGTCCTTCATTCGGCCTGTCGCGGCGGGAAAGCCGCAATCGAGCTGAACGGTGTAGAACGGTTCTGCCGCAAATGCGGAGATCTCCGCCTCACGCTGTACCAACAGCGCCAGCGTGGGCGACATGACGCGCCCGATGTTCAATGTGCGGCCATACGTCAGGGAGAAATACCGCGTGGCGTTGATACCAACCAGCCAATCAGCCTTGGCGCGGCACAGGGCAGATTGATGCAGGCCGTCATAGTCGCGCCCAGACCTAAGCTGCTGGAAGCCGCTGCGGATGGCATCATCCTCCATTGAAGAAATCCAAAGCCGCAGAATCGGCTTGGAGCATCCCGCAAGGCAGTAAACCGTGCGGAAGATCAGCTCACCCTCGCGCCCAGCGTCGCAGGCGTTGACCACCTCTGCCACATCCTCCCGGCGCACCAGCTCCCGCAGAATGTCAAACTGCTTCTGCTTTTCAGAGCGGACGATGAAGCGGAACGAGGTAGGAATGATGGGCAGCGCCGCCAACGTCCATTTGGCATCATCGGCATTGTAAACGGCGGCGTCGGCCAGCTCTGCCAGATGCCCAAAGCACCACGACACGATATACCCGCCGCCCTCCAGATACCCGTCATGCCGTGATTTAGCACCCAGCACGGCGGCGATGCTCTGCGCCACGGAGGGTTTTTCGGCGATCACAAGGCGCATGGTGCAGCCTCCATTCTCTTTACGTCACGGTAGCAGGGGCGAACGCAGCTCTGTCCGAAGCGCTTGCAGCCGTAGCAGAAGTGTTCCTTGGCAGCGGCGGGAGGGCTGTCCTCCCGCGCTGCTTTCGGCTTCTGCATCATCAGGCGTTCCAGCGGGTTATTGGTGAAATATCTCATGCGTCTGTATCCTCCGTAGTATCTTGTTCCGGTTCGCCCTCATACGGCTCAAACTCATATTCGTCCTCACCGTAATCATAATCGTCCAGATCGGCGCTGCCCTTGGTCTGCGGCTTGGCCTTTTTCTGCTTGAAGATGTAGAACGCTGCACCGCCGCCCAGCGCGACAATCAGCAGGACGACGAGGATGCCGCCCACGCCGCTCTTTTTCTCCGGTTCCTCGGCGGCGGGTTCTGTCGGCTCGGTGGAGACTTCTGGTTTTGCCTCCTTGCCCGCACACTCGGTCATGTTGACCGCGCAGACGGGGCAGGATGTATTGACCGCACCGGCCACACATTTTGTGGTGCAGGAGCAAGTGGCGGGCGTTTCTTCCTCGCCGGTCAGCGCCATCAGGTCAGCCTCATCCACCTGATTCAAGAAATGGACGGTTTCTTCGCCCTCATCGTCACGGTCAATAATCATGTAAAATACGTTACCATTCTTGCTTTCCAGCGTAATGAACTGTTTTCCTGCCTTGGTGCTGGAGCCAATATCGTCGATCAGCGTCAGATTGCCGTCCGGTGTCAGCGCGTCGCTGCCGCCCGTCATGCTGCCGAGAAGAAGCTGCCAGAGGTCGGCCAGCTCTTTTTCATCAAACGGAAGCGTAATGCCGCCGATACTCACGGTACTGTCGGCGGTGTCGGTGACGGTCAGATAGCTGCCGTACACATAGCCCGCACGGGCGGGCAGCAGGATTTTTACCCAATCGCCGTCCCTGCCGATCACATCGACCACCGTGCCATTGGGAAGCTGCGTAAACGCGGTATTGTCCAGTCCCGCGCCGGTGCGGACATTCAGGCTGCCGCCGTTGGTCGTGACCGTGCCGATCTGTTTTGTTTCCTGCGTGTCTGCGGCGCTGCTTTCGGCGGCAGGCAGCGTATCATCGGGATAGTCGCCGCCGCTGGCAAAGGCGGTAACGGGGAGAATCCCGATGCACAGGAGCATCAACAGCAGACTGATAAAAATGTGTGGTGTGTTCTTAGTCATGGTTCAACGCCTCCTTTTCCGAAGTGGCCGGTGCAGGCGCGGCCTGCATACGGCGGAACAGCTCGGCAAACTGCTCCATCGTCATGCCGTTCTCGCGCACCATGCCGATGATGTCGGTGTCCTCCAACTCACGAATCTGCTTTTCCAGCTCGCGGTTGCGGCCTTGCAGATCGGAGATTTTGCCTTTGTTCTTCTCCAGCTCCCCACGGAGCTTCATAATTTTCGGGTTCATATCGTTCACTCTCCTTTACGGCAAGCGCCCATAGCGGTAGAAATGGGACTGCCAATAGTTTGAATTTAAGTTTGCATAAGAGATCGGATCTCCGCAGTGGATCATCATATTGTTGCCAACATAGATACCCACATGGCTGACACCGGGGGTATCATACGTTCCGGTGAAAAACACCAGATCACCCGGTTTGACGTTGGCAGAGGATACAGGCGTGCAGATGTTGCAAAGCCCCTGCGCTCCCAGCCTGCCCACATCCCAACCGGAATGATTGATGACCCAACTGACGAAGCCCGAACAGTCAAACGAGGTGGAGGGACTGCTGCCGCCCCAAACGTAGGGGTAGCCGAGATACTTTTCCGCTTCCTTGATGATGGCGGCGAATACCTCATCGTCCAGCGCCTCCGGGGGAATGTCGTAGTCGGTATAGCTGCCTTCCACATACTTGCCGATGTAGCCTGAACCGGGGAACAGGTCGGGACGGTTGCCGAGGGTGGCCATATAGGTGGCGTACATTCCGAGCTGTTCTTCGCTCATAATGTAAACGGGAACATGGGAGAGATTGAAGTTTTCCAGCGTGACCGTGCAGATGTAGTAGTCATACGGCACCTGATAGGTGTCCGTATGGGTGTTGCCGTCCGCGTCCGTCCATGTGTCGGTTTCTGTGCGGTAGCGGGTTTCCACCACCACATCCTCGGTCAAAATGTACTGGCGGTCAAAGAGCATCTGGAGCGTACCCTGCACCTCATCCAGCGTCCATTCCCCTTGATGCAGCGCCGTAATTATGGAAATGAGTACATAGGGGTCATGCTCGATGGTGTCCAGATCAAAGTGGTACTCATCGTAGTCATGGGTGCTTTCGTAGGTGTCGAGGTAGCGCTGAAGCTCTGCTTCCATCGCGCAATACTGCGCTTCCGCACCCAGCATATCGGCGTCCTGCGACGGATAGGTACTGGCCGCGATCCCGGAGCCGACGCCATCCATTATCACCGAGCAGGAGGACAGGCCGTTGAGCAAAAACGCCAGCATCAGCAGAATCGCGGCGGCAATGGCAAAGCCGCGCCGGTGTTCCCACACATATTTGCCCGCTTTCTCAGCCTTTTCAGCGGCTTTTTTCGCGGCCTTGGCGGTATTCTCTGCCGCCTTTGCCGTAGTCTGCGCCGCCTGATTGTGCTTGGCAGCGGCATACTGCTTCTTAATTGCCTGCTTCTGCTGCCATTTGGAAACGGGATTGCTGGTGGGGCTGTCGATCTCCGCTTTCTTCTGGAGCGCGTCAAGATTGGCTCGTTCCAGCTTTTTCTCTGCACGGATGGCAGCACGATAAGGCTTGAGCTGATGGGCGCGGTGGGCAGACTGCACCAGCCGCCCGCCGCTCTCCACGGCTTGCTCTACCTTGTGCGCGGCCTCTACGCCTACATTGTCATCCTCGCTCTGCCGCACCTCCCGGTGAACCTGAGAGAGAACAAGGTTGGCGGGGGCATCCTGCACGGCATGGGTCAGCTTGGAGGGTGGCTTTTTCTTATCCACTTCCTCAAACCGGAGCTGCGTTTTGACCTTGCCGGTGGCAGGATCAAAGCCGCGCTCCTTTTTGACCACGGTTTTCTTGGGGATTTTGGCCTGCGCCTTATCCGCCTTGGCCTCTGCTTTTTTCACCCGCTTGATGGGCTTTTCCAGCTTCGGCTCGACGAGATCGGCGTCGGAAAACTGCAAACGCGGTTCTCTTTTCATGCCGACGCCACCTCTTGCGGTTTGGTGGTCATGACGCGGTACAGCTCGGTGTCCTTCGGGAAGTGGTCAATGAAGGGCAGGATCGTGTTGCCGTAGAACAGCAGCCCCTCGCCCTCACCGGAGTGAGTCACATAGGAGAGCTGATGCGGCGAAATATTGAGCTGCTTTGCAAGAATCTGCCGGTCGCCAGCAGCCTGATTGAGCATGTAGATAAAATCGCTGTTCTCAAAAATGTTCTCAACCTCCCGGCTGGATAACAGGTCTTTGACGTTTTGCGTGATCCCGGTGGGGATGCCGCCCCATTTG
>ENA-OQKH01000875-OQKH01000875.1-human-gut-metagenome-genome-assembly--contig:-NODE-875-length-16059-cov-3.824427_pt1 | contig 16059 bp, 11 predicted proteins | sample MGYA00242645_ERZ504791 | MGnify/ENA primary metagenome ERZ504791 (study PRJEB26092, sample SAMD00036388) | human gut metagenome | host: Homo sapiens | study: EMG produced TPA metagenomics assembly of... | reverse complement strand
CCGTGGCGCAGGCCGTGGGGTATGAGAGCCAGAGCCGATTTACGGCGGCGGTTAAGGAGGCCTACGGCGAGCTGCCAACGGAATACAGACGGCGGCACGTGTGCGGGGCGAAGAAGCAGACGTGTGATGCTTGTGCAAAGTGTCCAATCTGCGAGCCGGAAAATTTTGCGAAAACTGCCTTTGAAAAAGTATTTTCAAAAGAGTAAAATAATAGAAAACGTGTGGCGTATGTGCGTAAATCCGGTTTGCGTATATGCGCCGCATTTATTTTGATAAGGAAAGGAATGGTCATAATTATGAAACGAATTCAGTCTGCGTGTATCTGTCAAACGTTGCATTTCCAGCTTAAAGAGGGTGTGGTAAAGGATTACGCCATGCGCGCAGTACAGGAGGAAGTTGCGAATTACAAGAACGGGCTGGAACGCAGCCACACAAAGTATAAAATCGTAGAGGAGCATAAGGAAACAGACGGCTCAATTGTGATCAAAATTATTAAGCAGTATAATTCCGCTCCGGTGGGCGACTATTTGAACTGACGGCATACAAGTTTATAGGTTTCAAAATCGAGCAGCGAGATGCGTAAGTCCGGATTTTCGGGCGGCGTATTTCGCTGCTTTATGATTTAGATTTATATCAGGGAGTAAAGGTATGGAAGAAAACACCAACGTATTTTTGGGCACGGAGCGTGTGGGCAAGCTGATGCGCGGTTATGCAGTGCCGTGTATCATTTCGCTTCTGGTCGGCGCGCTGTATAACATTGTTGACCAGATCTTCATTGCAAACGCGGACTACCTCGGTTCTTACGGCAACGCGGCGAACACCGTTGTGTTTCCTCTGACCGTGGCGGCGCTCGCAATCGCGGTAATGGTCGGCGACGGCTGCTGCGCGTATGTGAGTATCAACCTCGGTAAAAAGGACGTGAAAACGGCGAAGAAGAGCGTAGGCAACGCCGTGGTGCTGGTTTTGCTTGCAAGCGCGGCTTTGACGGCTGTGTATTTGCTTTTGGCGGAACCGATTTTAACGATGTTTGGCGGGCGTGTGAACGTGGAGACGTTTCGTTATGCGAAGGAGTACTTCTTCTATATTGCGCTCGGCGTGCCGTTTTATATGTTCGGACAGGCGCTGAACCCAATTATCCGCGCGGACGGCAGCCCGAAATTTGCGATGGCATCGACGCTGGCGGGCGCGATATTGAACACAATCTTAGACCCGGTGTTCATTTTCGTGTGCCGCTGGGGTATGATGGGCGCGGCGGTTGCGACGGTGCTGGGGCAGATTGTGACGGCGGTGCTTGCAATCTGGTATTTGTGCAATATGCGTGTGATTCGCCCGGGAAAGGGAGATTTTAAGCTGAGCGGCGGGCTTTGCAGGCGCATTTTGTCGCTTGGTATGACAAGTTTCCTCTCACAGATCAGCCTTGTGGCGGCAATGGCGGCCATCAACAACATGCTGCGCAAATACGGCGCACTGGACCCGATTTTCGGGCAGGCGCAGTACGCACAGATCCCGATGGCAGTGGTCGGCATTGTGATGAAGTTCTTTCAGATTGTGATCTCGATCGTTGTCGGTATGGCGGCGGGGTGCATACCGATCGTGGGCTTCAACATGGGTGCGGAGAAATTTAGGCGCGTAAATAAGCTGTTTACGATGCTGCTGATCTCGGAAGCAGCGGTGGGCGCCGTGGCGCTGATTTTGGTGGAGTTTTTCCCGCAACAGCTCATTTCGCTGTTTGGCGCGGCAAATGAAAGCGCATTTTACACGGAGTTTGCGGTGAAGGCGTTCCGTGTTTACCTGTGTATGATGATTCCGGCGTGCGTGAACAAGGCGTGCTTTATTTTCTTGCAGGCACTTGGCAAGGCGCTGGGCTCGACGGTGCTTTCCATGTTGCGCGAGGTAGTGTTCGGCGTGGGCTTTGCAATCCTGCTGCCGATTTGGTTCGGCTTGGACGGCGTTTTATACTCGATGCCGGTTTCAGACATTTTGACGTTTGTGGTTTCGGTGGTGCTAATTCTTGGGACATATCGGGAGCTAAACAGCAAAGCGCAATAAAAGAAAAAATCCTCTCCGGACGCAGCCTGGAGAGGATAAATTATATTTAGGCAAAAAGTTTTCTGAAGAAAACTTGACGAAAGACTTTTAATCGCCATTGCCGTTAGCTTAGAGGATAAGGTTTTCCAGCTCCTCTGCGTTATGGACAAGGGTATCGGCGCCGTTTTCTTCGAGCTCTTTTTCGTCCCTGAAGCCCCAGGTGACGCCGGCAGTGAAGAGGCCGGCGTTCTGCCCGGTCTGCATATCAACGCCGCTGTCGCCGACGTACAGGCATTCGGCGGGGGTGACGCCTAATTCTTCGCACAATAAAAGTGCGGCGCTGGGGTCCGGTTTTTTCGGTACGCCTTCCCTTTGTCCGTGGACGACATCAAAAAGCCCGGTGAACAACTTTTCGGCGATATAACACGTCATGTTATCGGGTTTGTTGGAGAGCACGGCGGCTTTGACGTTGTTTTCACGCATTTTTTGGAGCAGCTCTACGATGCCGGGGTAGGGCTTTACGTCTTTTGTGGGATCACTTTCATATAAAGCGTCATACGTTTTGCGCAGGGCTTTTACATCTTCTTCGGTGTATGTGCCCTTAGCGGCAGTGAGCATGCGGCGCATGAGAATATCTGCGCCGTTACCGACGAATGTGCGGTAGCGGTCTACGGGGAATGTTTTTAAGCGGTGCGCTTCAAGCGCGGCGTTGCCGAATCCGGCGATGGAAGTGAGCGTATTGGCCACGGTTCCGTCCATATCAAAAATAACGGCTTTTACTTTTGCCATGAATATCCCTTCTTCGTATTATAGATAATTGAAAAGCGAACGACACTTTTCGCACCGCCAGTATACCGCTTTTTTGACGAAAATGCAACCGGGGCGGGCTTTTTAGAATGTGAAAAAACATCTGACCTTAAAAATTATATTAAATCTGGCCATTGCGATAATACCAGCGCGGTGCTATACTGGGTGCAATCTTCAAGGCACGGCGCACGAACGGTGCAGTCGCGCCCCAAAGCAAAGGGGTAATCAAAATGAAAAACAAGAATTCCATCTACAAGATTGTCACCGTGGGCCTTTTGGGCGCGCTGGTGTTCGTTTCCAACTACCTGAGCTTCCCGATTCCGGTGCCGGTGGGCGATATTTCCCGTATCCACCTCGGCAACGCGTTTTGCCTGCTTGCGGGCTTTGTGATGGGCCCGATCGGAGGCGGTCTGGCTTCCGGCATCGGCGCGATGCTCTACGACCTGACGAACCCGGCGTACATCGCTTCGGCTCCGTTTACGTTTGTATTTAAGTTCCTGCTGGCTGCGGTTTGCGGCCTCATCGCGCACAAGGGTAAAATCACCGGCAACATGCTGGAGGAAGACTTTACCATTACCGTACCGCGCAGCATTGTGGCGGGCATCTGCGGCAGCCTGACATACATTGTGCTGTATCTCGCAAAGTCCTATATTACGACGGTGCTTGCGGGCAGTGCGCCGGAGGCTGCGGCGATTGCACTTGCGACGAAAGCGGCTTCGAGCACGGTGAACGCGATTCTCGCCATCATCATTTCCGTGCCGCTCTCCGCTTTGATTCGCAAGGCGCTGAAAAGTGCGCATCTGACGACAAAATAAAATCAGCGTATAAGGAAAGCCGCCGGAACACGCACCGGTGGCTTTCGTTGTTTTTGTGTGACAGAGATTTCTTGCTTTTTTCATGAAACTGTTCACTGCACTTCACATGAACTTCACAGAACTCCGAAATAATATAGATAATCCGAACGGAAAGAAAAAAAGGTTGAAAAACCGTTTGGAATATGGTATTATGTGAAAGGAGTAAGGAACCATGAGTGACAATCATGAGAAATTCCAAAATGGTTTTGACCCGAACAATGGGTCTGAATCGGTGAACACCAATACTTCCGCTAATAACGCTGTAAACAGCACAAACGCCTACGGCACCTATCATAACGCACAGTATCCGACGAACAACACCCCCGCATATACGTGGAACGCACAGAGCGCTCCGCAGCAGAACGCGCCGGTGCAGCCAAACGGACAGCCTGTATATTACGGTGTGCCGGTGCATCAGCCGCAAAAACAGCCGAAACCCAAAAAGCACGGCTCAAAATTCGGCTTGAAGCTTTTAGCCGTTGTGCTTTGCTGTGCGATCACCTCGGCGGCGGCGCTTGGCGTATTCGTCGTGATGATTCAAAACGGCGTCATCAATGTGCAGTCTTCCGAAGCGAGCAGCAATGCTGCGTTCACAATCTCGCGCGTGGTGAACGGCGACACGGGCTCGGATACGAGCGCGAGCAGCGACGGCACAGTTTCCGCGATGAGCGACCAGGACATTGCCGCAAAGCTTACACCGTCTGTCGTGTGCATCCAGAATTATCAGGTGACACAGAATTACGGCTTTATGCAGACCGATACGTCGGACAGCAGCGTTTCCCCGGCGAGCGAAGGCTCCGGCATCATCATGAGTGAAGATGGCTACATCATCACGAACGCACATGTTGTGGAGGGTGCGACTTCCCTGAAGGTTATGACCTCCGACGGTGAGACGTATGAAGCGCAGTTGATCGGCAGCGATACCGTGACAGACCTTGCTGTCGTAAAGATCAATGCGACGGGCTTGACGGCTGCGGAATTTGGTTCTTCCGAAGATTTGCGTGTTGCGGATAAGGTCATGGCCATCGGTAACCCGGGCGGCCACGAGCTGAGCTCCAGCGTAACGATCGGTTACGTTTCCGCTTTAAATCGCGCGATTGCCAATAACACAACCGGCTACACGATGGAATACATCCAGACCGATGCGGCGATTAACCCCGGTAACTCCGGCGGCGCACTCATCAACGAGTATGGTCAGGTCGTTGGCATCAACTCCGCGAAAATTTCCGCTACGGGCTATGAGGGCCTTGGATTTGCGATTCCGATCGATACGGCACAGCCGATTATCTCCGACCTCATCCAGTACGGTTATGTGAAGGACAGAGCTGTTCTCGGTATTTCCGGTCAGTTCATCGACAGCATGACGGGCCGTTTCTACGGTTTGCCGCAGGGCGAGTATGTGGCACAGCTCAATTCGAGCGAGGCACAGGCTTCCGGCTTACAGGTGGGCGATGTGATTACCGCTATTGACGGTCAGCAACTGGACAGTGAATCCACATTGCGTTCCGCAATCCTCAGCAAGAAACCGGGCGATACGGTAACACTTCAGGTGTACCGCTCTTCGACGCAAAAGTCCGCAACCGTGGAACTGAAGCTTTCCGAATACAGCGCGGGTTGATTTAATTTAGAGTACGAGTCTTTTTCATAAATCTCCTTTTTCAAGCAACGAACCCCGAGGTAATCCCTCGGGGTTCGTTGCATTTTGTCGGCTTTGATTTTGCTGCCGTGGGTATTCCCGGTTGTGATTGAGGGTGCGCAGTATCTCACTCTTTTTCTCGGTCAGAGGGAGCTTGAATTTTATACGAAGGCATAAAGTAACGCCGCACTCTCAATGAAAAATCGAGGGTGCGGCGTTGCTTTATTTCTAAGAATTCGCTGTGGCGAGTTCTTCAAGGAACCCCTTAATAGGGTTCCTTGCGGCAGAACAGTCCACCGGACTATTCTGCCTATCTTCCTGATTTTTGGTAGGTAAAAAGGTCTCGCCGTTTGCGAACGACGACCAAAGGCGTTGCCTTTGGAAACCACCACCTTTGAAAAGGTGGACGAAACTTTATTCGTCGCTTCGCTGTGGTTTACGGAAGATCAATTCCCTGTAATGGCGTTGAGTGCGGCGGAGACGACTTCACCGGCGGTATAGAGTCCGGAGGTGCCCTCCTGCACGCACACGGCGAACGCATACGGGGTGCTTTCGTCCTCCGAGAAACCGACGATCCAGCAGTTCGGATTTTTATCGTCGAGCTCGGCGGTGCCGGTTTTGGCACACAGCGAATAACCGTCGAAAAGATACTCGCCGTAGTAATTGACGACGTTGTTGCGCATCATGCTGTGGAGAGAAGCGGCAGTGGAGCTGTCCGTTAAGGTGTAGCTCGTGCGGCTTTTGCCGCCCGTGAGGTATGGCTCCGGTGTGGAGCCGCCGTTTGCGATGGCGCCCATCAAAAGCGCCATGTGGTATGGGTTTGCCATGACATCCGCCTGACCGACGGAGCTCCACGCGAGGTCTATGGCGCTGGTGGAGCTGCTTAAATTGGTACTGCTTTTGGTGGTGGTGACAGAATCAAACGAGAAGTTTTTACCGAAGCCCATTTCTTCGGCTTTCTTTTTGAGGTTTTCCGCGCCGATGTCCTCCGCAAGCTGCGCAAAGTAGAGGTTGCAGGAATAGCCGAGCGCCTGCTCGAGGTTCAGCTCGCCGTGGTAATTGAGACACGTCACCTTGCCGGAGCCGATGTCCATTTCTTCTTCGCAGGTATAGGTGCGGGTGTCCCAATCGGGCAGGTACTCCATGGCGGCAGCCGCTGTGACGAGCTTAAAGATGGAGCCCGGCGTGTAGGTGGAGGAAAGCGTGTGGTCGAGGAAAACGCCGTTGTATTCTTCGTTGTCGTTGAGGTCTTCCGGGACGTTCATGGGGTCGTATGTGGGAGCGCTGACCTTGACGAGTACCTCGCCGGTCTTATAATTATAGACAAACGCGGAGCCGTTGCGGCCGTTGAAGGCGTTGTACGCGGCGGCGCTGGCGTTGGCGTCTACCGTTAAAACGAGGTTGTTGCCGAGGTCCGAAAGAACGGTGCGCGCAAGGCCCGTGATGGGGTTATAGCCCACGAGCTGCGAGCGGTGCACGGCCTGCACGGCGGTGCCGATGTAGCCGCTGGAATCGCCCACAGTGTGGAGCAGCGCTCGGCGCATGTCTTCACTTTCGGCGTAAACGCGGGAGCCGTCCTCCGTTTTGGCGAGCACCATGCCGCTGCGGTCTGTGATGGTACCGGCGGAAACGGCGGTGTCATCGCCGTAAATGTGACCGTTATACGGTTGCGTGGCCCATGTGGAGCCGTTTAACGCGAGGTTGATGAGGAACCAGACGAAGCCGCCGCAGAAGGCGAACAGCAAAATGTAAAGGACAAAAGAGCGAAAGCCGGTCGTTTTCATCGGCGGTCACCATCCTTTCTGCGTGTGCGGGACTGACCCGGGGAGAGGTTTTCTTCGGAAATATGGACGCGGTATGTGCCGCGGGAACGCGGGGCCGTGTTTTCGGCGCGGGTATTCATGCGGGGCTGCGGCGTGGGCGGGTCATTCGGGGAGTAGCGCGGAGGGGTGAAGGAAATCGTGTCTTCGTCGGCCTCGCCTTTCGGGTGTCTTCCCGCACGGCGGGCAGCGTAGGTGCGTTCATCGGACGCTTTGAGGAATGCCAGAAGCCCCCAGACAGAGATCATACTGGAGCCGCCTGCGCTGATGAACGGCAGCGTGACGCCGGTGAGCGGCAGAACATCCGTGGGGCCGAAGACATTGAGCGCGGCCTGAAAGAGCAGCATGCCCGAGACGGCGCACGCCGCAATGGCGTAGAACGTGGAGCGACTGCGTGTGACATCGCTGCGGGCGTAGAGGATAAAGAGGACGAGTGCGAACAGCACCGCCATGCCCATTAAAAGGCCCTGCTCCTCGCACAGCATACCGAACACGAGGTCACTGTCGCCGGCGGCGACATATTTTAAGATGCCGTTGCCGAGGCCGAGACCGAAGAGGCCGCCGCTTGCGATATACGTCATGGTGCGCCCCTGCTGGTAGCCGAGACTGTCCTGTGCGTGCTCCCACACGTGCATCCAGCCCGAGAAGCGCTGGGCAACGTAGGGTTTAAACTGCAAAATGAGGAACACGCCGAAGCACGCTGCCGCGAGGATGAGGAAAATGGTGCGGAAGCTGCCGGAGCGCATGAACGCGATGATGAGGAAGCAGGCGAAGAAGATGAGCGCCGTGCCGAAATCGCGCATGAGGAACAGGAATGCGAGGCAAATGGCGGCGAACACGATAAATTCCGTGATGTTCTTTTTCGTCTGCAAATGGTCGAGCGTAGACGCGCCGACGAACACGAACGCGATTTTGATGAACTCCGAAGGCTGGAAGCTGAACGGCCTGATGAAGATCCAGTTGCGGGAGCCGTTGACGTCTTTGCCGAGCACAAGGTTTGCAACAAACAGCAAAATGGCGCCGATAGCGATGTAGAGCCGCAGCTTCATGACGCGCTCGAGGTCGCTCATGAACCAAACAAGGAAGCAGAAAAGCACAATGCCGATGCCGAACGCGGCAATCTGCATTTTAACGGTGTCGAGCCCCTCACCGCTGAGGAGCAGGATGCCGATGCTGCTGAGGAGCAGACCAACGGTTTCAATCTCAAAGCTGACGCGCTTTAAGATGCGGCGGGAGAAAAAGTACAGCACCCAGCTTGCCGTGAACAGAATCACGAACGGTGCGGCGGGGTAGAGGCGGAATTCGCCTGTGCCGATCATCAGCTGCAAGGTGAGCGACATCTGAACGAGCGTGACGACGAGCATCAGCTTAAAGGGGGACGCCGCCTCTTTGGAAAAGCCGGTGAACATGCTGCGCTTTTTCTGCGGCACGTCGGACGCGTTACACAGCGTGAGCGTAGTGGAGCCCATGCGGATTTTGTCGCCGATCTGCACGAGCGTGGGCTCTGTGATCTGTTTATTGCGCACGCGTGTGCCGGCGTGGGAGCCGGTATCGCACACGAACCAGCCCTCTTCGCGGCGCATTAAAACGGCATGGTCTCGCGAAACGGAATTATCGGGTATTTGAATATCGCAGCTGCGGCTGCGCCCGATGGAATTCTCCCAGTACAAAACGGGGAAATGCGCGCCGGTGGCGGCATCCTCCAGCATGACGACCGGGTCTTTGCGGCGCTGTCCCTTTTTAAACGAGGTATAGCAACGCCAGATAACGTACAAAACCATCAGGACGGTGACGGCACGCACGAGCACAAGGGCGGTGGAAAGCAGCCCGGAGCCGAGTATGCGCGTGATGAGTTGCTTTAAAAGCTCCATAAAGACCTCTTTTCTTTACGGCGAAGATCAGTCGTGAATTTCGGCGACCTCACCGGCCTTTTTATAGATGTGGTTCGCGGGCACGAAGCCGCGCACCATGGAAAGCGGATAGACGCGTGCGTTTTTGCCGACGACCGTGCCGGGATTCAAAACGCTGCCGCAGCCGATTTCGGCGTGGTCGCCCAGCATGGCGCCGAATTTACGCATGCCGGTCTCTACGCGTTCGCCGTCCTTTAAGACGGTGACGTTCGAGTGATCCTGCTTTAAGTTCGACGTGACGGCGCCCGCGCCGGTGTGGGCTTTATGACCCATGACGGAATCGCCGATGTAGTTATAGTGCGGGGCCTGCGCGCCGTCGAACAGGATGGCGTTTTTCACCTCGGTGGAATTGCCGACGACGCAGCCTGCGCCGATGAGCGCGTTGCCGCGGATGAACGCGCCGGGGCGCACCTCGGTCTCCGGCCCGATGATAGTGGGGCCTGCAATGTAGACGTTCGGGTAAAGCTTGGCGCTTTTCGCGATCCACACGTCTTCACCGCGCTGCTCGTATTCCTCGGGCGAAAGTGTTTTGCCGAGCGCTTTAATGAACTCGCCGATCTTCGGCAGCGCCTCCCACGGGTAGGTGCAGGCTTCAAGCAGCGGGCGCGCCGCGGTATAGCTGAGATCATATAAGGCGCGGACGGTCAATTCTTCATGTTTTACGTTCATATTCATGTTCCTTTCTTGACTCAATCGTACTGAAATTCCGACTCTGCGGAACGGACTTGCGACTTTCCCATAAAACCCATTTTATATAGTATAATACAACTCCCCGCACATTTCCAGTCTGTGCGGGGAGAATTCAGGTTTTCTTAACTTTTTTGTATGTTTACAGGTACTCTAAGGTGCGGATGGCGGCTTCCATGTAGATCTCGCCGGCATCCGTGCCGAGCTTATTTAAGTTGCGGGCGTCCCATTTTTCGCCGGAAAGGGAATCTGCCGCCCACATGAACTGGGCGAATTTGACGTTTCGGAACGCCGCGACGGTCGCCATGGCGGCACATTCCATCTCGACGACGGAGCAGCCTTGCTTTAAGCGTTTTTCCACCTTACCGCGCGTCTCGCGAAAGAATGCGTCGGTCGTCCACGTTTTCACGCGGGCATAGGGGACGTCCATGTCTTCGAGCGCTTGGCAGACGGCATCTACACAGGCGGGCTCGAGTACGGCTTCCTCGGCGGGCGGGGCGTAGTGGTAGCTGGTGCCTTCATCGCGCACGGCGGCGTAAGGCACCAGAATGTGCCCGGCGGTGATGGCGTGATCGAGTGCGCCGCAGGAGCCGAGCATCAAAAACTTTTTCACGCCGTGGGGGATCATCTCTTCCATGATGCCGCAGGCAGACGGCGCGCCGACGCGCATGCACATCAGCGCAAACGCGGTGCCGTCCGGCGCAGTGCAGCGATAGACCGGTTCTCCACCGTTGCAGTCCTGATATTGCATGATGACTTCGCCGTGAAATTCCGCCGCGTATTTCTCCGTAAGCGGGCGGGAGAACACGCCGATGAGTGCCTCCGGCATATTTTCCATCGGGTGATAGAATTCGCTCGGCTCAATGACGGCTGTTTTCTCCGGGTCAAAATCTGTGTGGATCATGGAATTCCCTCCTTCGTTTTCGCAAACGGTAAATTTTATCCATTATACCACGGGAAGGCTTTTTGTCAAGCAAAGGCTTAAATTTACCAAAATATTTTATGATTATATTGAAAAGTTGTGCGGGATACGTTATAATAGTTGCAAATACAACTATTGAGAGCTTCTTAGGGGAAAGAGGGCATGTAATTTGAAAAGACTGGCGGTGTATTTAAAACCGTTTTTGCCGCGCATGGGCGTGGGGATCAGCTTTAAGGCGGTCGGTACGCTTGTGGAGCTCGCGATCCCGTGGATTTTGTCGTATATCATTGACGATCTGATCCCGCTGAAAGAGATTCGCCCGGTATGTCTGTGGGGCGGATTGATGATCGTGTGCTCGCTTATTGCGTGGGGCGGCAACATCACGGCGAACCGCATGGCGTCCGCTGTGGCGCGCGACTGCACGCGGCAGATCCGGCACGACCTGTTCCAAAAGATCTCGTATCTTTCGGAAAGCAGGGTGGATGCATTCACGATCCCATCACTGATTTCGCGTATGACGAGCGATACATACGTTTTGCACCAGACGATTGGCATGATTCAGCGCATCGGCATCCGTGCGCCGCTGCTGCTTTTTGGTGGCATCATCGTATCGCTGACAATGGATCCGATGCTGACGCTCATTATGGTGGCGTCCTTGCCCATTGTGGGCGTAATTGTGTTTTACGTCTCGCGAAAAGGTGCGAAGCTTTTTAAAATCGTGCAGAAGGCTTCCGATTCCATGCTGCGCGTGGTGCGTGAAAACGCCGTGGGCGTGCGCGTCATCAAGGCGCTTTCCAAATCGGACTATGAGCGTGCGCGGTTTAAAAAGGTGAACGACGACCTCACCGAAAAGGAACGCACGGCAGAGAGTACCATGGCGCTCATCAACCCGGTGATGAGCCTTTTACTGAACCTCGGCATTGTGGCGGTTATCACGGTGGGCGCGGTGCGCGTGAATAACGGCACCTCCGAGATCGGCAAGATCATCGCGTTTATGAACCTTTATACCATTGTTTTGAACGCTTTAATGGCGATTAACCGCATTTTCATGATGCTTTCACGCGCATCGGCTTCCTCTGCGCGTGTATTGGAGGTGCTGGACACGCCGGTGGAGCTTTTCGAGACTGAGCCGCACTTCAGCTTTTTGCCGAAGGACGCGCCGCACGTGGAGTTTGACCACGTGACGTTCCGTTATGCGCGCGGCAGCTTTGCGGTGCGGAACATCGATTTTGCGTTAAAGCGCGGCGAGACGCTCGGCATCATCGGCGCGACAGGCGCGGGGAAATCGACGATTATTCGTTTACTCATGCGTTATTACGACGTTTCGGAGGGCTCCGTGAAAATAGACGGCGTGGATATCCGCGACTACGCGACGTCCGATTTACGCGCGAAGTTCGGCGTGGTGTTCCAAAACGACACGCTGTTTAAGGACACGATACGCGAGAATATCCGCTTAGGGCGAAACCTGACGGACGAGCAGCTTTTGGAAGCGGCACGACGCGCACAGGCGCTGGAATTTATTGAAGAACAGGGCGGCCTGGACGCGCCGGTCGCCATTAAGGGCGCGAACCTTTCGGGTGGGCAGAAACAGAGACTGTTACTTGCGCGCGCGTTGGCGGGCGACCCGGACATTTTGCTGTTGGACGACTCCTCGAGCGCACTCGATTACAAGACGGACGCGAAGCTGCGTGAAGAAATTCGCCTGCACTGCGCGGACGCGACAAAGATCATTATTGCGCAGCGCATCAGCTCCATCATGCATGCGGAAAAAATCATGGTGCTCGAAAACGGCAATGTCATCGGCATGGGTACGCACGAAGAATTGATGGAGACCTGTCCGCTTTACCGCGAGATCGGGGAGTCGCAGATCGGCGAGGGACTCGCAAAGGAGGTGCACGCATGAAAAGGCCGGAAACCGTGCAAACGGAAAAACACGAAAAGCCCAAAATGAAAAAAACGGCGGTGCTGTCGCGCCTTTTGCCATATTTGATGCGCTACAAATTTTTGATGCTCGGGGCGATTTTACTGACGGTCGGCGGCAATTTGCTGTCACTGGCGGGACCGTACATTTCGGGTCTTGCGGTGGATGCGATGGAGCTCGGCCGCGGCAAAGTCAATTTTGAAAAGGTGGGCTGCTACGGCGTTCTGATGGTTGTGATGTACGCGATATCCGCAGCACTTTCGTATGCGCTGACGCGCCTTATGATCGTCATCAGCCGCTGCGTGGTGAACACGATGCGGCATGATGTGTTCCAAAAGCTGAGCGAGCTGCCGGTCGGATACTTCGATACACACCAGACGGGCGACATTTTGAGCCGTATTTCGTATGACATCGACACCATCAACACTTCGCTTACGAATGATATGGTGCAGGTGTTCGCGAGCGCCGTCACAGTCATCGGCGCGCTCATTATGATGCTTTCCATTTCGCCGACGCTTGTGCTGGTGTTTGTTTTCACTGTGCCGCTTTCGATGTTCATGACGAAGAAGATCACGGGCTTTACGCGGCCACTGTTCCGCAAGCGCTCTGCAAAGCTGGGCGAGCTGAACGGCTTTGTGGAGGAAATGATCAGCGGGCAGAAGACGCTGCGCGCGTATAGCCAAGAAGAAAACACCATTAAGAAGCTCGATAAACAGAACGACGAGACTGTGGACGCGTACTACCGCGCCGATTATTACGGCAGCATGGTGGGACCGTCCGTCAACTTCGTCAACAACCTTTCGCTTTCACTCGTCAGCTTTTTCGGCGCACTGCTGTTTTTGGGCGGGTCAATCTCTATCGGCAACATTTCGAGCTTTGTACTGTACTCCCGCAAGTTCAGCGGGCCGATCAACGAAATCGCGAACATCATCGGCGAATTGCAGTCGGCGTTTTCGGCGGCGGAGCGCGTGTTCCGCTTACTGGATGAAGAGCCCGAGGTCGCGGACAGTCCGAATGCCGAGGGCCTCACCGAAGCCGAGGGTGACGTAGACCTTTCGCACGTGAATTTCGGCTACACAAAGGACAGACAGATCATCAAAGATCTCTCACTGCATGTGCCGAAGGGCGCGCTTGTGGCCATTGTGGGCCCGACGGGCGCGGGCAAAACGACCATCATCAATTTGCTGATGCGCTTTTACGATGTGGACAGCGGAGAGATTACGCTTGACCATAAGCCAATCAAAGACCTGACGCGCCGCAGTTTGCGCCTCAATTACTCCATGGTCTTGCAGGACACATGGCTTTTTACGGGCACGGTGTATGAAAACATCGCCTACGGCAGCGAAAAGGCGACGCGCGAAGACGTGGAGCGCGTGTGCAAGGCGTGCGGCATCCATGACTACATCAGGACGTTGCCGGCCGGTTACGAAACGGTGCTCGAGGACGACGGCGCGAATATCTCAAAGGGACAAAAGCAGCTGATGACCATTGCACGCGCGATGCTGCTGGAGTCGTCCCTGCTCATTCTGGACGAGGCGACCTCAAACGTCGATACGCGCACAGAGCTGCGCATACAAAAGGCCATGCGTACGCTGATGGCGGACAAAACCTGCTTTGTCATTGCGCACCGCTTATCGACCATTCGCAGCGCGGATATGATCTTAGTCGTACGCGACGGCGAGATTGTGGAGCGCGGCACGCATGAAAGTTTGATGCAGGGCGACACATTCTACCGGCATTTGTATAACGCACAGTTCGCGTAAAAACGCAGAAACGGGGGCTGTTATGAGACGTATACGGAGAACATTGCCCCACACGGCGTGGATGTGAAAGAAATTCAGGCTGCAAAGGCGCGTGAAGCGTAAAATGCGGACCCCCAAATTTTAAGAAAATACTAAGTTAAAACCGCTTGAAAAAATTCATTTTCGGTCTTATAATCATGCTGAATACGCAGTTCTGAGAAACTGCGAGCAGGAGACCGGGGGTGGAGGACATCAGGCGGTTTTTACATACACTACACGGATTGCTTGAAAAGGGAACGCGCATTCGGGGTATTTTGGGGTGCTTTCTCGGCGGATTATTTTTGAATATCGTCATAGAGCTGATGGACAGGAAGAGCTTTTCCGCTGTTTTTGTGCTGCTCGAATCGCACCCGCTGGCGTTTTTGGAAAACGTGCTGATTTTGACGTTTTCCCTTTCGCTGTGCCTGTTTTCCAAGCGGCGGTGGTTTTTCGGCATTTTGATCGGTACGGTGTGGCTTGGACTCGGCATTGTGAATTTATATGTGCTCAGCTACCGCGTTTCGCCGCTTTCCGCCATTGATTTTGCGATTTTGCAGCTCGATTGGTCGTTTATCGGCATTTACATGAGCGTACCGGCATTTATTTTGCTTGTTATTGCGGTGATTTTGCTGCTTGCGGGGCTTGTGATGCTCTTTAAAAAGTGCCCGAAAAGCCCGGTGCACCGGCTCTTTAACACGGCGGTGAGCGTGATACTTCTTTGCGCGTGCATTGTCATTCCGTATCTGCCGACGTCCTTAGGCTTCGGTGAGAATACATATACGGATGTTATCCGTTTGACAGAGGATTACGGCTTTGCGTACACGTTTACGCGCAGTCTCGTTGACACGGGTATCGACCGGCCGGAGGATTACTCCGCCCGCCGCGTGCGCGCCATTGCAGCGGAGGTGCTGCGCACAAAGGACAAAGCGCCCGAGGACGTGCCGAACATCATCTTTTTGCAGCTGGAGTCGTTTTTCGACGTGAACCGCTTAAAAGACGTGACGTTCTCCGAAAACCCGGTGCCGTATTTTGAAGAGCTGAAGGAGACATGCCCCAGCGGGTATTTCACCGCGCCGTCCGTCGGCGCGGGCACGGCGAACACGGAATTTGAGGTCATCACGCAGATGAATGTGCAGGACTTCGGCACGGGCGAATATCCGTACAAGACGATTTTGCAGGAAACGCCGTGCGAGTCCATCGCGTATGACTTAAAAAAACTTGGGCTCGCGTCGCACGTCATTCACAATAACACGGCGACGTTCTATGACCGCAACATCGTGTTTCCAAAGCTCGGGTTCGATTCATTCACGACGCTTGAATACATGAACCACGTGGAGACAAACGAAATCGGCTGGGCGAAGGATAAGATTCTGACAAAAGAGATTGTGCGGGCGCTTTCCGAAACGGAGGAACGTGACCTTATTTACACCATTTCGGTGCAGCCGCACGGCGCGTACCCGGAGGAGAGCGAGACGGCGGATATCAAAGTGCTTTCCGGCATAGAAGACCCCGCTTTGCGCGGACAATTGGAATATTACGCGACGCAGATTCACGAAGTGGATGAATTTCTGCGCACGCTGACCGATGTGCTGACGACGTGGGAGGAGCCGACCGTTTTGGTGCTGTACGGCGACCACATGCCGTCGCTGGAGATCAGTAAGGACATGCTAGACCTTTCTGCGGGCGGCCTGTT
>ENA-OQKH01000848-OQKH01000848.1-human-gut-metagenome-genome-assembly--contig:-NODE-848-length-16631-cov-3.290685_pt1 | contig 16631 bp, 15 predicted proteins | sample MGYA00242645_ERZ504791 | MGnify/ENA primary metagenome ERZ504791 (study PRJEB26092, sample SAMD00036388) | human gut metagenome | host: Homo sapiens | study: EMG produced TPA metagenomics assembly of... | reverse complement strand
CAATACAAGATTGGAGAGACCGAAAGTTTCAGTAAACTTCCATTCTGTGATAAGCGAAAGACAACCGAGCGAATAAAGTTTCGCCCGCCTTTTCAAAGGCGGCGGATCCCAAGGGCAGCGCCTTTGGTCACTTTCCGCAGAAAGCGAATTGCGCGGTCCCTCCAAGAGCGTTTATCCAAACCGTAAATTATTGCGAAAGGGCATGAGAATATGACGAAAATCGATATTTTTTCCGGCTTCCTCGGCGCAGGCAAAACCACGCTGATCCGCAAGCTGATCTCCGAAGCTTTTAAGGGAGAAAAGCTCGTCCTCATCGAAAACGAGTTCGGCGAGATTGCCATTGACGGCGGCTTTTTGCAGGACGCCGGCATTGAAATCACCGAGATGAGCCAGGGCTGCATCTGCTGCAGCCTTGTGGGCGACTTCGGCAAGGCGCTGCGTCAGGTGCTGGAGACCTACCACCCGGACCGCATTTTGATCGAGCCGTCCGGCGTAGGCAAGCTGAGCGATGTGATCCGTGCCGTGCAGAACCTGCACATGGAAGACGTTACGCTGAATAGCTTCACCACCGTTGCCGATGCAAACAAGTGCAAAATGTACATGAAGAACTTCGGCGAGTTCTATAACGACCAGATTGAGCACGCAAACTCCATCATTCTGAGCCGTACGGACGGTATCAAGCCCGAAAAGCTTGAAGCCTGCGTCGCTCTGTTGCGCGAGCACAACCAGAACGCCACCATCATTACCACCCCGTGGGATCAGCTCACCGGCGCACAGATTCTCGAGACGATGGAGCACAAGAATACCCTTGAAGAGGAGCTGAAGCTCCTTGCCGAGGAGACTGAGCACGAGCACCACCATCACGACCACGAAGAGCATGACGATCACTGCACCTGCGGCTGCCACGACCACCATGACGATGAAGACGAGCACGAGCATCACCATCATGACCACGATGAGCATGACGAGCACTGCACCTGCGGCTGCCACGACCACGATCACGACCATGATGAGCACGACCACGAGCATCATCACCACCATCATCATGCCGACGAGGTGTTCACAAGCTGGGGCACCGAGACGACCCGCAAGTTCACGAAGGACGAGATTGAACACATCCTCGAGGAGCTCGACAACAGCGAAAAGTACGGTATGATCCTGCGTGCAAAGGGCATCGTCGCAGGCCGGGACGGCGAGTGGATCCACTTCGACTACGTGCCGGAGGAGACCTCTGTGCGCAACGGCAGCGCCGGTGTCATCGGCCGCCTGTGCGTCATCGGTTCTCACATCAACGAGGCCGCAATCGAAGCGCTGTTCGCGTAATGCGGGCTGAACCTTACAGAAAGGCGGAATATGGATGGATGATATGCCGGTTTACCTGTTTACGGGCTTTCTCGAATCAGGCAAGACCTCTTTTATAGACGAAACGCTTGCGGATAAGCGTTTCAATAACGGGCAGCGTACCTTGCTGCTCGTCTGCGAGGAAGGCGAGGCGGAGTACGACGAGTCCCGCCCCTACATGAAGAACATCTATGTGGAAAACATTGAGGACGAAGACGAGCTGACGAGCGAAACGCTTGACATCCTCGCGAAAAAGCATCGCGCTTCCCGCGTGCTCATCGAGTACAACGGCATGTGGCAGCTGAAAACGCTGTACGACAACATGCCGGAAAACTGGGCGGTCTACCAGGAATTCATGTTCGCGGATGCGACGACGTTCCTCACTTACAACGCCAACATGCGCGGCCTTGTTGTGGATAAGCTCTCCGGCTGCGAGTTGGTCGTGTTCAACCGCTTCACGAAGGACATGGACAAAATGGCGTTCCACAAGATTGTGCGCGGCATCAGCCGCCGCCCGGACATCGCCTACGAGTACACGAACGGCGACGTCGAATACGACGAGATTGAAGATCCGCTGCCGTTCGACATCAACGCGCCGGTCGTAAAGATTGAAGACGGCGATTACGCGCTGTGGTACCGTGACCTTTCCGAAGACCCGAAGAAGTACGACGGCAAGGTTGTCGAGTATAAGGGTCTTGCAGCCGTGAACCCGCGCATGAAGCCGGGCATGTTCTTCTTCGGTCGTCAGCTGATGACCTGCTGCGTGGAGGATATCCAGTTTGCGGGCCTGCTCACGCTGTGCGACGCGGACAAAATGCCGGAAAACGGAAAGTGGTACACCATGCGCCTTTCCGTTGCGTATAAGTGGCACAAGCTCTACGGCCGCAAGGGTCCGGTTCTGACGCTTCAGAACATCGAGCCTGCCGAAGCGCCCGCGCAGCCCGTTGCGACGTTCTATTAAGCTTAAATTTATTGCCCGTTGGCTTTTCAAAAGTCGGCGGGTAATTTTTTTATTTATTTTTCCGTATACGGTGTCGAAAGTGCGCGATTTATGGTATACTAAAAATTACTTAAATATATGAAATGAAAATGGTGATAACTTTGCATACATATCAGCTTGTTTTGCCCTGCCTTTTGGGTGTTGAGGGTCTTGTAGCGGAGGAGCTCCGCGATATGGGCGCGGAAAATGTCGCGCCGGAAAACGGACGCGTGCTGTGCACAGGCTCCCCGGAAATGATCGCCCGCGCGAATATCCGCTCCCGCTTTGCGGAGCGTGTGCTCGTTCTGCTCGGTACATTTGAAGCGAAAAGCTTTGAAAGCCTGTTTCGCGGCGTGAAGGCCCTGCCGTGGACGGAGTGGATCGGCCGCGACGACGCATTTCCGGTCAAGGGGCGGTGCTTATCGAGTCAGCTCATGAGCGTGCCGGACTGCCAGGCCATTATCAAAAAAGCCGTGGTGGAAAGCCTGAAGGAGACGTATAAGCTGGAGCATTTCCCGGAGACGGGCGCGAACTACCAGATTCAGTTTTTAATTATGAAAGACAAGGTCAGCATTATGCTGGATACGAGCGGCGCGGGGCTGCACAAGCGCGGTTACCGAAAAAATTCCAACGAGGCGCCCATCAAAGAGACGCTTGCGGCGGTCATGGCAAAGCTTTCCCGTGTGCGCACGGACGGCACGCTCATCGACCCTTTCTGCGGTTCGGGTACGATTTTAATCGAGGGCGCCATGCTCGCCATGCACATTGCGCCCGGCCTGCGCCGCCACTTTGCGGCGGAAAAGTGGAAAGCTGTCCCCGGAAATATTTGGGACAACGAGCGCATTGCCGCAAAGGCGCTTGAACGTCGCGATGAGGGCTTTTTGGCGTTCGGCTATGACATTGACCCCGAAGCCGTGCGCCTGACGCTTGAAAACGCGAAGAAAGCGGGCGTTGCGCAGTATATCTCCGCAGAAGTGCGCGACATCAAGGATTTCAGCAACGACGGCCCGTTCGGCTGCGTCATCTGCAACCCGCCGTACGGCGAGCGGCTTTTAGACGTGAAAACGGCGGAGGACATCTACAAAACGATGGGGCGCGTCTTCACGCCGAAGCGCGGCTGGAGCTATGCTGCCATCAGTCCGGACGAGCGGTTTGAGACATGCTTCGGCAAAAAAGCCGACCGCCGCCGCAAGCTCTACAACGGCATGATCCGCTGCCAGTATTACATGTATTTTAAGGCATAAAAATGCTTTAGGGGAGGGGACATATGCGGAATGTTTATATCAGCAACCCAAAAGCCGGCAAGCGCGACCATACCGTGCAGTTTATGGAGCGCATCCGCGCCGTGCATGCCACGCACGGGGAAGAGCCGGAAATTTATCTCACACAGCGCGCGGGCCATGGCGAGGAGCTGGCAAGAGCGGCCGCCGAAAAGGGCGATGCGGTGCGCATTTGGGCCGTCGGCGGTGACGGCACGGTGCTGGAAGTCGTGCGCGGTGCGGAGTTTCACGAAAACGCCGCTGTGGGCGTATACCCATGCGGCAGCGGCAACGACTTCGTGCGTTCATTCGGCAAGCGAGAAGTGTTTTTGAATCCGGAAAATCAGCTGGCGGGAAAAACCGTGCCCATCGATATGATCCGCACGCAGCACGGCGATGCCGTGAATATCTGCTCTGTGGGTTTTGACGCCAAGGTGGCGGCGGAGATGAATTATTATAAGCACCTGCCGTTCGTTTCGGGCGAGCTTGCGTATACCATTTCGCTTGCAAAGTGCTTTTTGGGGCACCTTGCGGACAAAATGACCGTAACGTTTTACTATGCGGACGGCACAAAGGAGATCGTTACGGGCGAATTTCTGTTCACGCTTGCGGGCAACGGTCGCTGGTATGGCGGCGGGGACTGCGGCGCGCCGAACTCGGCGATAGACGACGGGCTGCTCGATTTTGTGCTGATCCGAAAGCCCGCCTATTCCCGCATTCCGGGCCTTGTGCCGAAGTATAAGCGCGGCGAGCATTTAAGCAACCCGGCATTTTCCGACCTGCTCGTTTACCGCCGTGGCGTGAAGATCGAAATTCAAAGCGAAAATGAAGTCGTCAGCAATATGGACGGCTTGTGCATCAAGGTGAAAAGCGAGGAATACAATATTCTGCCGCACGCACTGAATTTCATTTTGCCGCGCGGCGCGGCATTGCCGAAGGAGCCGAAAAATGCGCGGTGATACACTCGGAAAAGCGGAAATCTTAACGCCGCGCCTGCGCCTTAGACGCTTTTCCATGCAGGACATGAGCGGCTTTCTGCTGTTTGCCGCCGATGCGGATACCATGCTGCGGGCGGGCTCCAAGCCGGTTTCTACACCGGCGGAGGCGGAGAGTGAATTGAGGCGCGCCGCAGACGACCCGTATGCCTATGCCATCACCCTGCGCGAAACGGGCGAAGTGATGGGCAAGATCAAGTACCAGCGCGATTATTGCCGCTATAATACGGACAGTATTTCGATTGGCTACGAGCTTTCGCGCCGCTACCGCCATAACGGCTACATGACGGAAGCGCTGCGCGCCATGGTGCAGAACGCGTTTGAAGTGATGAACGTCGAGGTCGTCGCCATCAGCCACTTTGTGGGCAACGAGCCGTCAAGAAAGGTCATTGAGCGCGCGGGATTCATTTTTGAGGGCGTTATGCCGTGCGGTTTTAAGCGGTTTGACGGCGAAATTTTTGACAATGTGTGTTACTCCATCCTGCGTTCGGAGTACGATACGGGGCTCATTTCATCCGTGCGACGCATGCGGTAAAGCTTACAAATCAATGTGCATGCCCATATTCCGTCAGAAAATTGTGGAAATACCGCTTTTTTCTATTGCCAATGTACAAAAGCGGTGCTAAAATTGAATAAACTCAAAAACTGTGACTTTGTTGTGTCTTGCACCGGCAAAGTCTGTTTTTTAACGCGAAAGAAAGGAAGGAATAAAGATGGAACAGTCTTTTCCGAAGCGCCCGTTCCGCACGCACGGCGGCGCGCATGTGCCGCACCACAAGAACACGGCGCACACCGAAACGCGCGTGATGCCGCCGCCCGATGAGATCACGCTGCCCATGACGCAGCACATCGGCGCACCGTGTGTGCCCTGTGTGAAAAAGGGCGACCACGTGTATGTCGGCACCAAGGTCGCGGACAGCGACGCATACGTTTCCGTGCCGATCCATTCCTCAGTTTCCGGCACCGTGAAGGAGATCAAAAAAGTCATTATGCCCGGCGGGCAGGCGGTGGATGCCGTCATCATCACGTCAGACGGGTTAATGGAGCACGACCCTGCGGTATGTCCCCCTCCGGAGATCAAAACGAAGCAGCAGCTGGCCGATGCGGCGCGCGCTTCGGGTCTCGTCGGTCTCGGCGGCGCAGGCTTCCCGGCGCACGTGAAATTAAACGTCCCCCCGGACAAAAAAATCGATACGCTCATCGTCAACGTTGCGGAGTGTGAGCCCTATATTACCTCCGACCACCGCGAGGCGCTCGAAAACGGCAAAAACGTGCTTGCCGGTATTTATAAGATCAAAGAGATTTTAGACGTGCACCGCGTCATCATCGCGATTGAAGACAATAAGCCCGACGCCATCGAAGCGCTGACGCGCATTGCGGATGACCCGAAAATGGACCCGAACGACGAAGTGCGCGTGTTAAAGCTGCATGCAAGCTACCCGCAGGGCGCGGAAAAGGTGCTGGTGCAGGCGGCAACGGGCAGAAAAGTCCCGGCGGGCGGTCTGCCGGCAGATGTGGGTTGCCTTGTCATGAACATCGGCTCCGTCTCGTTCCTTGCAAGCTACATGCGCACCGGCATGCCGCTGACGATGAAGCGCGTCACGGTGGACGGCAGCGCCGTGCAGAACCCGCAGAATGTCATTGTGCCCATCGGCACAAAAATTCGCGAGGTCATGGAATTCTGCGGCGGCTATAAGGAAGAACCGCAGAAGCTCATCATGGGCGGCCCGATGATGGGCGTCGCCGTGACAACCGACGAGCTGCCGGTCTTAAAGCAGAATAACGGGTTACTCGCGTTCGGTGCGGAAGAAGCGCGCCTTTTGGAGCCGACCGATTGCATCCGCTGCGGCCGCTGCGTTGCGGCATGTCCCATGAACCTTGTGCCCGCAAAGCTTGAAAAATACGCGGAGCGCAAGGATGTGGAAATGCTGAAAAAACTCGACATCATGACGTGCATGGAATGCGGTTGCTGCGCATTCTCCTGCCCGGCGAAACGCCGCATCGTGCAGGCCATTCGCCTCGGCAAATACTATGTAAAGAAGGAGGCGGCTAAAAAGTGAACAAATTCATCGTTTCCTCCTCGCCGCACTTTCAGTCGAAAGACACCACCCAGACTTTGATGCTGGACGTCATTTTGGCGCTGACCCCGGCGATGATTGCGTCCGTCATCATTTTCGGCTTCCGCGCGGCGGTCATTATCCTGACAACGGTCGCGTCCTGCATTTTGAGCGAATACATATCCCGCCGCGTCATGAAGCGCCGCCAGACGGTCGGTGACCTTTCCTGCGTTGTGACGGGCGTTCTGCTCGCGATGAACCTGCCCGTTTCCATCAGTCCCATCATTGCGGCGTTCGGCGGCGTCATCGCCATTGTTGTCGTAAAGCAGATGTTCGGCGGCATCGGACAGAACTTCGTGAACCCCGCGCTGACGGCGCGTATCATTCTGATGAACTCGTTCCCGGCGAAAATGACCGCGTGGACAGCGCCGATGGACCACAGCTTCTCCGATGCCATGACGACCGCAACGCCGCTCGGCGTTCTCTCCGAGGGCACGGGTGCGGCGCTGCCGAGCTACCTCGATATGTTTCTCGGCAACACGGGAGGCTGCCTTGGCGAGACCTGTGCACTCGCACTTATTCTCGGCGGCATTTACCTTGTTGCACGCCACGTTATCAGCCCGGTTATCCCGGTCACGTACCTTGCGACGGCAGCGGTGCTTTCCGCACTGCTCGGCCGCGATCCGCTGATGGATATTCTTTCCGGCGGCCTCTTGCTCGGCGCGATTTTCATGGCGACCGATTACACCACAAGCCCCATCAACTTCAGCGCACGCGTCATCTATGCCGTCGGCTGCGGCGTGCTGACGATTTTAATCCGCCAGTTCGCGTCTTTGCCGGAGGGCGTATCGTACTCCATCGTACTGATGAATATTTTAGTGCCGCTCATTGAGCGCGTTGCGAAGCCGCAGACGTTCGGCAAAATGAAGGCAAAGAAAGCGGGTGACGCAAAATGAAGATCACCGCGAAAGATATTTTAAAACCGGCGCTCATTCTGTTTGTCATCTGCCTTGTCGTCACGGCGCTTCTGGCGGGCACAAACCTGCTGACGAAGGATAAAATTGCCGAGCAGTCCGCACTGGAAGCAGAGCAGTCGAGAAAAGTCGTTTTGAGCGACGCGGACAGCTTTGAAGAAGCGGACGGCTATTACATCGGCAAAGCGAATAACGAAACGGTCGGCTACGTTTTCCAAACGGAGGCGAAGGGCTACGGCGGTGCGGTGAAGGTCATGACCGGCATCAGCGCCGACGGGCAGATCACCGGCGTTGTCATTCTGGAGCACAGCGAAACACCGGGTCTTGGCGCGAACGCGGAAAAGGCTTCCTTTACGGATCAGTTTAAGCAAACTGCGCCGGAAAAGGGCATCACGCTTGTGAAGAATAAGGCGCCGTCGGACGGCGAGATCGAAGCCATGACCGGCGCGTCCATCACGAGCCGCGCGGTGACAAACGCCGTCAACGAAGCCATCACAAAGTACAACACGGTAAAGGAGGGCGCATAACATGGCAAAAAGCCTCAAAGAAGAATTTACAAAAGGCATTATCAAAGAGAACCCCGTGCTGCGCCTGATGCTCGGCACCTGCGCGACGCTCGCCGTTACCACGGCGGCCTCGAACGCCATCGGCATGGGCCTTGCGACGACGTTCGTACTCGTATGTTCCAACGCCGTTATTTCTCTTCTCAAAAAAATCATTCCGGATAAAGTCCGCATTCCGGCGTACATCACCATTGTTGCGGGCTTTGTTACCATCGTGCAGCTGCTCATCAAGGCTTACGTGCCGGCGCTTAACAAGTCGCTCGGCGTGTTCCTGCCGCTCATCGTTGTCAACTGCATCATTTTGGGCCGTGCGGAAATGTTCGCCAGCAAAAATCCCGTGCTGCCGAGCATCGTAGACGGTCTCGGCATGGGCGTGGGCTTCACCGCCGCGCTGCTTGCCATGGGCATCATCCGTGAATTGCTCGGCGCGGGTACCGTGTTCGGCATTCCGCTCCTCTCGAATTTCATGGATCCCATCATCATTTTCCTGCTCCCGCCGGGCGGCTTCTTCGTGTTCGGTATTCTCATCGCCATTGCGGGCAAGCTTTCCGCGGAGGGCAAAGCGCCGGAGACCATGGGCTGCGCTGCATGCCCGTTGGCGGCTTCCTGCTCCAAGGTACAGGAAAAATGTGAAAAGGAGGGCGGCAAAGCATGAGTCTTAAATTTTTAGTCGGCATTTTCCTTGCCGCAATCCTCACGGAGAACTATATTCTCAATAAGTTTCTCGGCATCTGTCCGTTCCTCGGCGTTTCCAAAAAGCTCAATACGGCGTTCGGCATGAGCTGCGCCGTAACGGTTGTCATGGTTATCGCGACGGCGGTCACATGGCCGGTGTATACGTATGTACTTGTCCCGCTGAACCTCGATTATTTGCAGACCGTGGTGTTCATCCTCATCATCGCGGCGCTCGTGCAGCTTTTGGAGACCGTGATGCACAAGTATATGCCGCCGCTGTATAACGCGCTCGGCATTTACCTGCCGCTCATCACGACGAACTGTGCCGTGCTGGGCGTGACGATGCTCGTGCTCGAAAAAGGCGCGGAAAACCCGAGCTTCGGCTATTTGGCATCGCTTGTCAACGCGTTCGGCGCAGGCATCGGCTTCATGGTTGCAATGGTCATTTTCGCCGGTGTGCGTGAGCGTCTCGAGCTGTGCGACGTGCCGAATTTCCTCAAAGGTCTGCCGATCACGCTGATCGCCGCGTCGCTTGTGGCGGTTTCGTTCCTCGGCTTTAACGGCATTATAGACCGTCTGCTCGCCTGAGCAAAACGAAAGGGGTTTCTATATGGATAAAATTTTGATCCCGGTTCTGATCGTCGCGGGCATCGGTCTTCTGGCGGGTATTATTCTGGCGGTCGCCTCCGCCATCATGGCCGTGCCGAAGGACGAGAAAGCGGAAGCGATTTTAGAGGTGCTTCCGGGCGCGAACTGCGGCGCGTGCGGTTTTTCCGGCTGCTCCGGCTATGCGGCGGCGCTCTCTAAGGGCGAAGCGCAGCCCGGGCTGTGTTCTCCCGGCGGCGAAGCGTGCGCCAAAGCGTGCGCAGAGCTGCTTGGCACGGGCGACGTTGCCGTCGAGAAAAAGACGGCGCTTGTCCACTGCATGGGCAGCTATGCCTGCACCAGCGACAAAATGCGCTACGACGGCATCGATAGCTGCGCCGCATCTACCCTGCTTGCCGGCGGTATCTCCAGCTGCCGCTACGGCTGCATGGGCATGGGCGACTGCGCCGCCGTGTGCGAATACGGCGCAATCAACGTCTGCAACGGCATGGCGTCAATCGACCCCGCAAAGTGCCGCGGCTGCGCAAAATGCACCGCTGCATGTCCGAAGGGGCTCATCAGCTTTGTGCCGCTGAAAAAGCAGGCGGTCGTGCGCTGCTCCAACTGTGATAAGGGCGCAGAGACGATGAAGGTTTGCAAAGTGGGCTGTATCGGCTGCGGCAAGTGCATGAAGGCGTGCGAAGTGGGCGCCGTAAAGGTGACGAACTTCTGCGCGAAAGTCGATCCTGCAAAGTGCATCGGCTGCGGCAAATGTGCCGAGGTCTGTCCGAGACACGTCATCACCATGCTGGACGCGTAATTTTTAAAACAAACCGAGCCTCGGCTGTGCGCCGGGGCTTTTTTGTTGTCAAAATTTGCAATCCGCTCTTTACAAATCTCTGAAAATCCGTTATACTATACAAAACACGGTTCACCAAAGTTTTTTCTGCGGTGCGCCGCAAAACAGCTTTTTCGTTCTGAGCACAAGGCATCGCCGCGTGTAAGCCGAAAATGGATAGAGGTATATTCCGCAGATAGATTCTGCGCTTTTTGTGCTTCCTGCATTTTCGGCAGGGAGCATTTTTGTTTTGCTTGTTTTATAAAAACGGGAGGTGTTTTATGCAGACACGCGTAGCCGTGATGAGCATTATTCTGGAAGACAATGCCCACGCGGAAGAAATCAACGACATTCTGCACCTGTACGGCCGGTACATCATCGGACGTATGGGGCTGCCGTACAGACAGAAAAATATCAACATCATCTGTGTGGCGGTGGATGCCCCACAGGATGTCATCAGCGCCATGGCGGGAAAGCTCGGGCGTGTGCGCGGCGCCAACATCAAAACGGCGTATTCCAATTTCACGAGCACAGAGCCGGAAATCAAAACGGAGTGATCCGAAAAAATGACTAACGGGAAAGTGAACTGACCCGAAAGAAAGGAAATTATCAAATTATGTACGATCCGAAATCCTTAAAAGCAGAGGAATTTATCTGCCACGAAGAAATTGAAGACACTTTAAAATACGCGGACGAGAACAAAGATAACATGCCGCTCATTCGCGAAATTCTCGATAAAGCCCGTCTGTGTAAGGGACTTTCACACCGCGAAGCATCCGTTCTGCTCGCCTGCGAAGACCCGGAGATTCTGGACGAAATCTATAAGCTCGCAAACGAGATCAAGCACAAGTTTTATGGCAACCGCATTGTCATGTTTGCGCCGCTGTACCTCTCCAACTACTGCGTGAACGGCTGCACCTACTGCCCGTATCACCGCCAGAACCACCACATCCCGCGCCGCAAGCTGACGCAGGAGGAGGTCGCAAAGGAAGTCATTGCGCTGCAGGACATGGGTCATAAGCGCCTTGCCATTGAAGCCGGCGAAGACCCGGTGAATAACCCCATCGAGTACATTCTCGACTGCATCAAGACCATTTACAGCATTCAGCATAAGAACGGCGCCATCCGCCGCGTGAACGTCAACATCGCTGCGACAACCGTGGAAAACTACCGCAAATTAAAGGAAGCCGGCATCGGCACGTACATTCTGTTCCAGGAGACCTACCACAAGGAAAGCTACGAAAAGCTGCATCCCACGGGCCCGAAGCATAACTACGCCTACCACACCGAGGCGATGGATCGTGCCATGGAGGGCGGTATCGATGACGTGGGTCTCGGCGTTCTGTACGGCCTTGAAATGTACCGCTACGAGTTCTGTGGCCAGCTGATGCACGCGGAGCACCTTGAAGCCGTGCACGGCGTAGGCCCGCACACCATCAGCGTGCCGCGCCTTAAAAAAGCCGACGACATTGACCCCACGAAGTTCGATAACGGCATCAGCGACGAAACATTCGCGAAAATCTGCGCACTTATTCGTATCGCCGTGCCGTACACCGGCATGATCATCTCCACGCGTGAGAGCCAGAAGGTGCGCGAGCAGGTTATCAACCTCGGCGTTTCGCAGATCAGCGGCGCATCCCGCACCTCCGTCGGCGGCTATGCCGAAGAGGAGCGCCCCACCGACACCGAGCAGTTCGACGTTTCCGATCAGCGCTCCCTTGACGAGGTCGTCCGCTGGCTGATGGAGACCGACCACATTCCGTCCTTCTGCACGGCATGCTACCGCGAGGGCCGCACCGGCGACCGCTTCATGAGCCTGTGTAAGAGCGGACAGATCCAGAACTGCTGCCACCCGAACGCACTCATCACCTTAAAAGAATTCCTCGAGGACTACGCTTCCCCGGAGACGAAGGCCATCGGCGAAAAGATGATCGCGCAGGAGCTTGAAAATATCCCGAACGAGAAGACCCGCAGCATCGCAAAGGGCTATATTGAAAAGGTCGCCCACGGCGAGCGCGACTTCCGCTTCTAAAACTTTCGGTTATTCTTTAAAAGGCAGGCGACTTCTATGGCAGACCTCAACCAGACCCCCTCGGCAAACCGTGTGCACATCGCATTTTTCGGCAAGCGCAACGCCGGTAAATCCAGCGTGGTGAACGCCGTTACGGGGCAGAATATCTCCATTGTGTCCGATGTCAAGGGCACCACGACCGACCCTGTGCAGAAAGCCATGGAGCTTTTGCCGCTTGGCCCGGTCGTCATTATCGACACGCCCGGCATGGACGACGGGGGCACCGTGGGTGAGCTGCGCGTGCAGCGCGCCCGGCAGGTACTCAATAAAGCGGATATTGCGGTGCTCGTCATCGACGGCACGGTCGGCAAAAGTGCGGAAGACCTCGCACTGCAAAAGCTCATCGAGAAAAAAGGCGTGCCGTATATCATCGTATTGAATAAAGCCGACCTCGGCGGGTTCAAGGCCGAAAACGACAACGAAATCGCGGTCAGCGCGAAGACGGGCGAGCATATTTTTGAGCTCAAGGAAAAGCTTGCCGCCATCACTGCAAAGGGGCAGAACACCAAAGTTATTTTGGGTGACTTACTTGAGCGCGGCGACCACGTGGTGCTCGTCACGCCCATCGATTCCTCCGCGCCGAAAGGCCGTATGATTTTGCCGCAGGTGCAGGCCATCCGCGATATTCTGGACGCGGGTGCAACATGCTCTGTCACGCAGGTGGAAGAGCTTGCAGGCGTGCTAAACGGCCTCAAAACGCCGCCGAAGCTCGTTGTCACGGACAGCCAGGCATTCGGCAAAGTAAAGCAGATCGTGCCCGATAGCATTAAGCTCACGTCATTCTCCATCTTATTTGCGCGCTACAAGGGCGTTTTAGAGACGGCCGTGCGCGGCGCTGCGGCTATTGAGAATCTGAAAGCGGGCGACCGCATTTTGATCTCCGAAGGCTGCACGCATCACCGCCAGTGCGGCGATATCGGCACCGTGAAGCTGCCCGCGTGGATCCGCAAACACACCGGCAAGGACTTTGAATTCGAGTTTACCTCCGGCGGCGGATTTCCCGAAGATCTTTCGCCGTATGCCCTTATTGTGCACTGCGGCGGCTGTATGCTGAATGAACGCGAAATGCAGTTCAGACAGTCTTCCGCCGAAGAAAAAGATGTGCCGTACACGAACTACGGCATTCTCATTGCATATATCAATGGCATTTTAAAGCGGAGCTTAGCCCCGTTTGACGAATATGCCTCCATGATTTAAGCTGTCATTTGCAAAAGACAGTCCCGGCTTTCAAACGAGCGCGGGGCTGTTTTTTGTCGTTTTGTGGGTGGTTTTGTATGAAAAAAGCGGACATCAGAGGACATCGGAGGACAAAATTATTACGGAACTGTTAAAAGTCAAAAAAATCGCGTTTTTCCTATTGACTTTTCTTGACCAAGTGATTAGAATAGGTTTAGCACTCGGGGATAAGGAGTGCTAAAGCGTAAGCGGCACAGCTCCCCGAGACCTAAACTTGTATTTCTTTACCGACCGGGCCGCACCCCGGCGGGTTTCGCGGCGCACCCCGCTGCACGCGAAAAACTTATTTATGAACTGCGGGGAGAAAGGATACGGCGCATTAGGCGCCGAGGTGGAAGTTATGACCATTAAGCCTTTGACAGACAGAGTACTCATTCAGGCCGAGAAAGCGGAGGAGACCACAAAGAGCGGCATCGTGCTGACAAGCGCGGCACAGGAGAAGCCGCAGATTTCCCGCGTTATCGCAGTAGGCCCCGGCGGCATGGTAGACGGCAAGGAGGTCGTTATGCAGCTTAAGGCCGGCGACCGCGTCATCACCGGCAAGTACACCGGCACGGAAGTGAAGATCGACGGCGAGGAATATACCATCGTTCGTCAGTCCGACGTTCTGGCAGTCGTTGAGTAATTTGAGTTTCAGTCTTTATTTTTGATATTTGGAATTGTGAGGTAATTTACTATGGCAAAGCAGATCATTTACGGCGAAGAAGCCAGAAAAGCATTGCTCGGCGGTATCAACAAGCTTGCAGATACCGTTAAGATCACCCTTGGCCCGAAGGGCAGAAACGTTGTGCTCGATAAGAAGTTCGGCGCACCGCTCATCACGAACGACGGCGTGACAATCGCTAAGGAAGTTGAGCTTGAAGATCCGTTTGAGAACATGGGCGCACAGCTCGTGAAGGAAGTTGCAACCAAGACGAACGACGTTGCAGGCGACGGCACCACGACCGCAACGTTGCTTGCACAGGCACTCATCCGTGAGGGCATGAAGAACGTTACCGCAGGTGCAAACCCGATGGTTCTGAGAAAGGGCATTCAGAAGGCGACCGAGACAGCTGTTGAGGCGATTGAGAAGAACTCCAAGAAGGTTTCCGGCACGAAGGACATTGCACGTGTTGCGGCTGTTTCCTCTGCAAGTGAGCAGATCGGCAACCTCATCGCCGACGCGATGGAAAAGGTCACGTCCGACGGCGTTATCACCGTTGAAGAATCCAAGACGGCTGAGACGTACAGTGAGGTCGTAGAAGGCATGATGTTCGACCGCGGCTACATTACGCCGTACATGGTCACCGATACCGACAAGATGGTCGCTGTCATCGACGACGCGTACATCCTCATCACCGATAAGAAGATCTCCAACATTCAGGAGATTCTGCCGCTGCTCGAGCAGATCGTACAGTCCGGCAAGAAGCTCGTCATCATCGCGGAGGACATTGAGGGCGAGGCGCTGACCACCCTGATCCTCAACAAGCTCCGCGGCACGTTCACCTGCGTGGGCGTTAAGGCTCCGGGCTTCGGCGACAGAAGAAAAGAAATGCTCACCGATATCGCAACGCTCACCGGCGGCCAGGTCATCTCCAGCGAGCTTGGCCTTGAGCTGAAGGATACCACCGTTGATCAGCTCGGCCGTGCACGTCAGGTCAAGATTGACAAGGAAAACACCATCATTGTTGACGGCGCAGGCGACAGCGAGGCTATCAAGAGCCGTGTCAGCCAGATCAGAAGCCAGATCGAGACCACCACGTCCGATTTCGACCGTGAGAAGCTGCAGGAGCGCCTTGCAAAGCTCGCAGGCGGCGTAGCGGTTATCAAGGTCGGTGCGGCTACCGAGGTCGAAATGAAAGAGCAGAAGATGCGCATTGAGGACGCTCTGGCTGCAACGAAGGCTGCTGTTGAAGAGGGCATCGTCGCAGGCGGCGGCACCGCACTCATCGATGCAATTCCGGCTGTTAAGGCCTATGTCGATTCCGTTGACGGCGACGAGAAGACCGGCGCTGCCATCGTTCTGAAGGCGCTTGAGGAGCCGGTTCGCCAGATTGCTGCGAACGCAGGTCTGGAGGGCTCCATCATCATTGAGCACCTGAAGGCAAAGAACACCGTCGGCTACGGCTACAATGCTCTGACTGATACCTACGGCGACATGATCGACGAAGGCATCGTTGACCCGACGAAGGTCACCCGTTCCGCTCTGCAGAACGCTTCCTCCGTGGCTTCCACCGTTCTGACCACCGAGTCCCTTGTGGCAGACATCAAGGAGCCGGCTGCACCCGCAGCTCCGGCAGCACCGGACATGGGCGGCATGTACTAATGAAGAGCGCTTAAACCGCATGAAAACGTCATAAAACGTTGATCCCCCGCACAGGAAATTCCCTGTGCGGGGGATTTTTGTAGGAAAACACAAGTTTGCGCGATGAAATATGGGATTCCGCCGATTGACAATGCGGTGCGGTCTTGATACTATTATAATAGATAAATATTTAACAATACCGAGGCGGGTACGATTTCGGTACGTTCAAAAAAGCCTTGGTACGGCGGCTTTTTAAGCCGAAAAAAGGAAAGGTGATCGTATGAAAAAGTATGTAAGCTTGGTGTTGTGTCTGCTGCTTGCAGCGCTGCTTTTTACGGGCTGCGCGGACGGAAACGGCGGGTCTTCCGGCGGAGGAAAGACATCGGACGCGGCGGTGAATGAAGCACTGCTCGGATGCTTCGGAAAGTCTGCGGATGAAGCCGTGAAGGCGCTGGGACTGAAGGACGACCAAAAGGCCGGCGACTACGGCTACACGCTGGACTACACGTGGGGCGGGCAAACGATGGAAACGAATCTTGCCACAAACTACGGCGGTGCGGGTGTGTTCGGCTATGCGGAAGCGCAGAAGACGTTTGAAAACAACGATGCGGGCACGGCAGAAATTAAAGCGTTTGTGGAGAAATTCACGGCGCAGTTTAACGACCCGTATGCCGTGACGTGCTACACGCAGGCGGAAAAGACGAAAGAAACGTATGACGCGGCGCAGCTTGAAACGTATTTGAAAGACGTGGCGGGGGGGGGAGGCGGCAGCGG
>ENA-OQKH01000845-OQKH01000845.1-human-gut-metagenome-genome-assembly--contig:-NODE-845-length-16664-cov-9.587448_pt1 | contig 16664 bp, 10 predicted proteins | sample MGYA00242645_ERZ504791 | MGnify/ENA primary metagenome ERZ504791 (study PRJEB26092, sample SAMD00036388) | human gut metagenome | host: Homo sapiens | study: EMG produced TPA metagenomics assembly of... | reverse complement strand
CAGTATTGGTTGGACCACAAATTATTCAGTTCTAAACCCGATGGTCGTGAGCCTTACACCATCGTCATTCCGCCCCCTAACGTCACCGGTGTGCTCCACATGGGACACATGCTTAATAATACCATTCAGGATATTCTTGTACGTCGCGCACGTATGGAAGGCAAGAACGCCTGCTGGGTTCCGGGTACGGACCACGCTTCCATTGCCACCGAAGCCAAGGTTGTGAACAAACTTGCCGCACAGGGTATCAAGAAAACGGATCTTACTCGTGATGAATTCCTGAAACATGCTTGGGAATGGACGGACGAACATGGCGGTATCATCCTGAAACAACTCCGCAAGCTGGGTGCTTCCTGCGACTGGGACCGTACTGCTTTTACCATGGACGAGAAGCGTAGCGAAAGCGTGCTCAAAGTATTTGTAGACCTCTACAATAAAGGCCTGATCTATCGTGGCGTACGCATGGTGAACTGGGATCCGAAGGCGCTCACCGCCCTCAGCGATGAAGAGGTTATCTACAAGGAAGAACATAGCAAATTGTATTATCTGAAATACTACGTTGCCGATGATGACATGTCCGGTGAGACGGGGGCCGAAGGTGAGGTGGTTCATCGTGATGCTTCCGGCAGGCGTTATGCCGTAGTGGCTACTACGCGTCCCGAAACAATCATGGGTGATACGGCGATGTGCATTAACCCTGCCGACCCGAAGAACCAATGGTTGAAGGGCAAGAAAGTGATTGTGCCGCTGGTGAACCGGGTTATCCCCGTTATACAGGACGATTATGTGGATGTAGAGTTTGGTACGGGCTGTCTGAAAGTAACTCCCGCGCACGACGTAAATGACTATATGCTGGGCGAGAAATACAACCTGCCTGCCATCGACATCTTCAATGACAACGGAACATTGAGCGAAGCTGCCGGACTCTATGTCGGTATGGACCGTTTCGATGTACGCGAGCAGATAGAAAAGGATTTGCAGCATGCTGGACTGTTGGAAAAGGTGGAGGCCTATACCAACAAGGTCGGCTTCTCCGAGCGTACCAATGTGGCAATCGAACCGAAGCTCTCCATGCAGTGGTTCCTCAAGATGCAGCACTTTGCCGACATGGCTTTGCCTCCGGTGATGAACGATGACCTGAAATTCTACCCTGCCAAATACAAGAATACCTATAAGAACTGGCTGGAGAACATCAAGGACTGGTGCATCAGCCGCCAGTTGTGGTGGGGACACCGTATTCCTGCCTATTTCCTGCCGGAAGGCGGATATGTGGTGGCAGCCACTCCCGAAGAGGCATTGAAGCTGGCACAGGAGAAGACGGGAAATCCTGCTCTTAAAGCGGAAGATCTGCGTCAGGACGAGGACTGCCTCGACACATGGTTTTCTTCCTGGCTGTGGCCCATCTCTCTGTTCGACGGTATTCTGAATCCGGGCAACGAGGAAATCAACTATTATTATCCCACCAGCGACCTTGTGACCGGGCCGGACATTATCTTCTTTTGGGTGGCGCGCATGATTATGGCGGGCTATGAATACGAAGGCAAGATGCCGTTCAAGAATGTTTACTTCACCGGTATCGTACGCGACAAACTGGGACGCAAGATGTCCAAGTCGCTCGGCAATTCACCCGACCCGCTGGATCTGATAGACCGTTACGGCGCCGACGGTGTGCGTATGGGTATGATGCTTTCGGCTCCCGCCGGCAATGACATCCTCTTTGACGATGCGCTTTGTGAACAGGGACGTAACTTCAACAACAAAATATGGAATGCTTTCCGTCTGATCAAGGGTTGGGAAGTAAGTGCCGAAGTGCCCATGCCGGAAGCTGCCGGACTGGCAATGCGCTGGTTTGAGTCCAAACAGAATGCCGTAGCTGCCGAAGTGGCGGACTTGTTTGGCAAGTATCGTTTGAGTGAAGCGTTAATGGCAGTGTACAAGCTCTTCTGGGACGAGTTCTCTTCCTGGTATCTGGAGATGATCAAGCCTGCTTATGGTCAGCCCATCAACAAAAAGGTGTACGAAACGACTATCGGCTTCTTCGATAACCTGTTGCATCTGCTGCATCCGTTCATGCCGTTCATCACCGAGGAACTGTGGCAGCATATCATCGACCGTAAAGACGGGGAGAGCCTTATGGTGAGTCCTATTTCCATGTCAACGGAAGTTGATGAAGCCTTTGTGCAGCAGTTCGAGGTGGTGAAAGAGGTCATCAGTAATGTACGCTCTATCCGTCTGCAGAAGAACATTGCCCAGAAGGAGGCATTGGAGTTGCAGGTTGTCGGCGAAAATCCGGTGGCTGCTTTCGACGCCGTCATCGTGAAGATGTGCAACCTCTCTGCCATAAGCGTGGTTGAGGCGAAAGCCGACGGTGCTGCCGCCTTCATGGTGGGTACAACGGAATATGCCGTTCCTTTGGGTAACATGATTGATGTGGAAGCCGAAATAGCCCGTATGGAAGCCGAACTGAAACATAAGGAGGGTTTCTTGCAGGGAGTCTTGAAGAAGCTGAGCAACGAGAAGTTCGTGAACAATGCTCCGGCTGCCGTTATTGAAATGGAACGCAAGAAACAGGCGGATGCAGAGAGCATCATCAACTCATTGAAAGAAAGCATTGCTGCTTTGAAAAAGGCGTAAGCGGTATTTCCGATAGGTGACTATATTATCTTACAGCAAATCCCCCTATAAATCTTTAATTGTTTATAGGGGGATTATAGTTTGATATACTCTATTGTTTAACAAGGATTCACACTGTAAGGCAATATATAGTTACTTTCCGATTATGGTCTTTGGCAACTCCGACTGCCTATTTCTCCAATAAGTCTTTCAGAAAAGCGTCCAACTCTTCATCCAGCCCTTTCAACAATTCTTCGTTTACCAGCAGGGTGTCGTCGTCCAGCAGCAGGAGTTCGGCTATGGTCTCTTTGTCATCATCCACCAGCACGAAGGAGAAAGGCTTCATGATAGTCAGCTTGTCAAAGGTATCCTTGCTCTTCATATTGCAGAGCAGGTTGCTCAGGATGCGTTCTATGTTCTCATAGAAGTCATCGCCTTCATAAGTCATCCATTCTTCGATAACGGTGCTGGAAAGCTCCCTGTCGTCATCATCGAAAATGCAGAATTCGCCCGAACTTTGGTTTGCTTGCAGATGAATATCCGTAACGATTGTTTGTTCGCAACCGCAAGTGTACTTGCCGATTGCCTGTTTAATGGTTTCTTCGAGGAGAGATAATGCCGGTTGACTGAGTTTCATAATTGCTTTTCTTTACTAAATGGATGTTCAAAGGTATAAAAAAAAACAGTTACATTTACTGTATTTGACTAAAAATCATTATTAAATCGTTGCATTTGCATGTTTAGGCGTGCCAAGCCTTCTTCACGTTCTTTTAATTCGGTGACGTAAAGGGTTGTGAGGACGTAGTTGGGGAGGTCTGTCTGGGTCAGCTGAGTCAAATCTTTTTTGTCTACGCCGTCCACAATGCGTGCTTCGGCTTGTGCTTTCAAAGCCCAGCCGACAGCAGTGGTGATGCTGTCCAGCATCTCGTAGCCGACAGCCAGATTATAGGCAGCCTGCATCTTTTTCTTCCCTTTTTTGGTAGCGTAGGTCTGCTTCCACAAGTCGATGGCGGTTTCCCATTGCTTCTCCCTGACATATACGGCGGCATCGCGCATATTCACCGAACCGCCGCAGAAGAGGTATCGGCTTGCTGTTTTCCAATAGGGCAACAGCTTTTTTACGGGGATGGTTCCGGCAAATTCAGAGGCTTGTTTTATCACGTCTTCTTCGCTGATGAGGTGGGACTGTACGAAAGGCCCGTTTCCGGCTTCCTCCCAGAAGATGCTGTCTTTACTGTTGACGGTCACCATAGGTGTGCCGCGATTGGGCAGATAGACACTGACGGTGGGATAGACTTTGGCGTCCACCGTTCCGTAGTAGACACCCCAGTCGCGCATATACTTTATTTTGCGGGTGGTGTGTATCTGCACGTTTTCCAGTGCAATGAGGAAATCTACGTCCAGATTATCCACCAGCCGGTTCACTTCTTCCTGTGATAGCATTGCCTCTCGCGGAGTGATGTCGCCGGTGCGCAGGGCAGAGTCGCAGATTATCACTTCGTTGAAGTAGTTCTCATCAGCAAGCGCTTCGGCAAGTGTTTCGGTGGCAATGGCGGCATTGCCGTTGTAATAGTCCACCTTCCGGGCTATTTCAAAGTCGTCTTTCTTCTTCTCTTTGGCGAGGATAGGTTTGTTTTCCGGAACTTCGGGCATGTTGTTGACGACGCCCACCCGCTTCAGGCTTGGCGGGAAACTGACATCCGCCGGTAGCATATAGTCGATAGCGAGATATTCAACGCTTTGGCAGCCTGCCAAAAGTAGCAAACAAGACAATAACAGATAATGATAGTATTTAGCCATAGCCTTTATTCTTTGTTCTGAAAACAAAAGTAATCTTTTACTTGAATAAATAAAAGCCCCGAACAGTTTTTAACCGTTCGAGGCTTTTGTTAGTGATTAGTGAAGTGATTAGTGAACCGCTAATCACTATTCCGCTATTTACGCATTTTTCCCATGGCAATTCTTATACTTCTTACCGCTTCCGCAAGGACAGGGATCGTTGCGTCCCACTGTCTTTTCTGCGCGGATAGGTTCACGTTTCTGCTGTTCGCGTGTGTCATGCTGGGCGGCAGCCTGTTGGTTGGGATCGCTCAGGTCTTGCTTTTGTTCGCGATACTTGCTGAGGTCCTGACGTTGTTCAGGGGCGGCCTGACGAACCTCCTGCGGTTCCTGTACCGGGATTTGTCCGCGCATCAGGATGGAGACTGTCTGGTTGTTTATCTTGTCTACCATCGTGTCGAACAGGTTCACAGACTCCAGCTTGTAAATCAACAGCGGGTCTTTCTGTTCGTAGCTGGCATTCTGTACGGAATGTTTCAGATCGTCCAGCTCGCGCAGGTTTTCTTTCCATGCCTCGTCGATGACGTGCAGCAGGATCGACTTCTCAAATGATTTCACCACTTCCTTACATTCGCTTTCATAGGCCGCTTTCAGGTTGCAGGAGATGTTATACATGCGCTTGCCGTCGGTGATAGGTATCAGAATGTTTTCGTACATATGTCCCTGATTTTCGTAGACCTGCTTGATGACCGGATAAGCGATTTGCGCCATACGTTCGGTCTTGCGCTTGAAGAGTTCCATAGCGGCGTCGAAGGCCTTGTCGGCAAGTTTCTCTTTTTTCTCGCTGCGGAATTCCTCTTCAGTGAACGGAGTTTCCATAGCGAGAGTCTGGAGCAGGTCCATTTTGCAGTCTTCATAAGTAGGAGCCTCGATGGCATTGGCGCAACGGTCCCAAATCATGTTCACAATATCCATGCCGATACGTTCGCCCATTAAAGCGTGGCGGCGTTTGGTGTAGACTACGGTACGCTGCTTGTTCATCACGTCGTCATATTCCAACAAACGTTTACGGATGCCGAAGTTGTTTTCTTCCACTTTCTTCTGTGCGCGTTCGATGGATTTGGAGATCATGCTGTGCTCAATCATCTCACCTTCCTTGAAGCCGAGCCTGTCCATTACGCCGGCGATACGGTCGGAGGAGAACAGACGCATCAGGTCGTCTTCCAGAGATACGAAGAATACGGATGAACCGGGGTCGCCCTGACGTCCGGCACGACCACGCAACTGGCGGTCTACACGACGCGATTCGTGGCGTTCCGTACCGATAATGGCAAGACCGCCCGCAGCTTTCACTTCCGGGCTCAGCTTGATGTCCGTACCACGACCTGCCATGTTGGTGGCAATGGTTACGGCGCAGCTCAAACCGGCTTTGGCCACGATGTCGGCTTCCTTCTGGTGCAGCTTTGCGTTCAAAACGTTGTGCTCAATCTTACGCATGGTCAACATCTTGCTCAGCATTTCGGAGATCTCTACGGAGGTGGTACCTACCAGCACAGGGCGGCCGGCTTCTACCATTTTCTCGATTTCTTCGATGACGGCTTTATACTTTTCGCGTTTGGTCTTGTAAACGCGGTCATTCATGTCATTGCGGGCAATGGGGCGGTTTGTCGGGATAACGACTACGTCCAGCTTGTAGATGTCCCAAAGTTCACCAGCTTCCGTTTCGGCAGTACCGGTCATACCGGACAGCTTGTGATACATACGGAAGTAGTTCTGCAAAGTAATTGTTGCAAAAGTCTGTGTGGCGGCTTCCACTTTCACGCCTTCTTTGGCTTCAATAGCCTGGTGCAGACCGTCGGAATAGCGGCGGCCTTCCATAATACGTCCCGTCTGCTCGTCTACAATCTTCACCTGTCCGTCGATTACCACATATTCGTCGTCTTTCTCGAACATGGTGTAGGCTTTCAGCAACTGGTTGATGGTGTGTACACGCTCGCTCTTGATGGCGAAGTTCGTCATCAGGGCATCTTTCTTGGCAAGGCGTTCTTCGTCCGTCAGTTCCTTTTCGTTCTCCAGTTCGGAGAGTTGGGCGGTGATGTCGGGGAGTACGAAGAATGTGGGGTCTTCGGAGTTACCGCTGATCAGGTCTACGCCTTTGTCGGTCAGGTCTACGCTGTTCAGTTTTTCATCAATCACGAAATACAGCGGGTCGGTGACCTCGTGCATGCGTTTGTTGTTCTGTTCCATGTAGATCTCCTCGGTCTTGAGCATACCGGCTTTGATGCCCTGCTCGCTGAGGAACTTAATCAATGCCTTGTTCTTCGGCAAGCACTTGTGGCTGCGGTAGAGGGCAAGGAAACCTTCTTCCTGTTCTTTCTTGTCGTTCGATGCTATCAGGCGCTTGGCGTCGGCAAGGTATTGCGTGGCCAGTTTCTTCTGCGCTTCCACCAGACGTTCCACTTGCGGGCGGAGCTGCTCGAAGAGCTGGTCGTCGCCTTTGGGAACCGGGCCGGAGATAATCAGCGGGGTACGGGCATCGTCAATCAATACAGAGTCCACCTCATCGACGATTGCGTAATTGTGCTGGCGCTGTACGAGGTCTTTCGGGCTGATAGCCATATTGTCGCGTAGGTAGTCGAAACCAAATTCATTGTTCGTACCGAAAGTGATGTCCGCAAGATAGGCTTGGCGGCGTGCGTCGGAGTTGGGTTGATGCCTGTCGATGCAGTCCACGCTCAAACCATGGAACATATAGAGCGGGCCCATCCATTCGGAGTCACGTTTTGCCAGATAGTCGTTGACGGTTACCACATGTACGCCGTTTCCGGTCAGTGCGTTGAGGAATACCGGCAGGGTGGCAACCAATGTCTTACCTTCACCGGTTGCCATTTCGGCAATCTTGCCTTTGTGCAATACCACACCGCCAAACAGCTGCACATCGTAGTGCACCATGTTCCATAGCGTGTCGTTGCCGCCGGCCACCCAGTGGTTCTGGTAAATGGCTTTGTCGCCTTCGATGCGTACAAAGTCTTTGGTAGCGGCGAGATGGCGGTCGAACTCCGTAGCGGTCACTACGATCTCCTCATTTTCGGAGAAGCGTCTGGCCGTCTCTTTTACGATGGAGAAGGCAACGGGCAAAACCTCGTCCAGTGCCTTTTCGTAAATATCCAGAATCTCTTTTTCTATCTTGTCTATTTGAGCAAAGAGTTCCTCACGTTCTTCCAGCTCTGTGTTTTCAACGCTTGCTTTCAGCTCTTCCACTTTGGCGCGTTGTTCTGCTGCCGAGTTGCGGATGTATGCCTTCAGTTCTTCGGTTTTAGCGCGCAGGGCGTCATTGTCCAATGCGGCTATTTCCGGATAGGCGGCTTTTACTTTGTCTACCCATGGCTTTATTTCCTTCATGTCGCGAGTAGCCTTATTTCCGAAAATCGAGCTTAAAAATTCATTAAATCCCATTATGTATTTGTTTTTATTATTATTATCTAAGTTTATTATGGTGCGCAAAGTTACTGATTTTGCAACAGATAACGTAACGTTACACTGATTATTTTAAGGAATCTCCACAGAGGGCGCAGAGGCTCATGGAGTTCTTCGCTTTTATGTGCGCTTTGCAACGAATCTTTATCAGTTATCAGTAAGTGAGTGGTGTGGCTGTGCACGCATTGGGAGCGCGGATGCGCATCGCATTTGACAGGGTGGGAGCAATGCGGTCTGTTGCGACCGGTGTACGGATGATTTCCGGTTTTACTCCTTTGCCGAGTAGGATGAGGGGAGCAGGTATGGCGGCAGCGCGCACCACGCGGTTGTCATTGCTGTTTTCCTGCATGACGGTCCAGCCCGGCAGCACTTCAATGATCAGGTCGCCGGAACGGTGGCGGTGGAAGCCGTTGCGTATGCGGTCTATTTGCGGTGACCAGGAGCCCAAAAGCAGGTGGTAAGCGGAATATACTTTGTTCACCCCGCTGAATTGCACCAGAAATTCTGCTGACTTTTCCTGTACCTCGGAAAGGCTTAACTGCTTCTCCTCTATTAATTTATGATTGAGATATATCTGTTGGTTATAAAATCCTTCCACGTATTGCCCTTCGCCATAAGTGGCCATTAGATACATGTTCAGCAAAGTGGCGCAACGGTTCAGGTGAAATTCTCCGCCGGGAATACGGTAGATGCCTATGTCGGCTCCGTCCGGGTTGGTATATCCGGTGGATGCGATGCACAGCAGTACGTTTTGCAGGCCTACTTTACGCTCCAGTATGTCCAGCAGGTTGGCAATGCTCCGGTCTAAGCGGGCGTAGGTGTCTTGCATTTCCATAGCACACTCTTGTGTGCTGCGGTGGTTGTAATTGCCGGCATAATAGGTCACCGCAAGCAGGTCGGTTATCTCATCCTTGCCGATGTTGCTTTTGTCCAGCAGATCTTCTGTCACGCGGTTTACTTCGTCGTTGATGAGCGGGCTGGTGATCAGCCGGCGGAATTTGTTATCCTTCTCTATCTCAAACTTGTACTTGAAAGGGATAGTGCGCCATTCGGGCAGGAAGGTATAGCTTGTGATGGGGTGGAGAGGATTCCACTCCATTTCTTTGATGCGGAAGTCGGGTGACTGCTGTTCGTTGTATTGGCTCAGCCACCAGGGATACTCACCGTAGTAAGTTGTTCCGCACCATTTTCCGGTTGTGTGGTTCAGCCAGAAGGCGCCGTTCCCGCTGTGTCCTGCTGAAAGGACGGCAGCGTCGCGGAAAGGGGCGATGGCATAGACCAGTGCGGCATTTTTAGTGGCTATTTTAAGCTCATCGGCAAAGGTGGAGGTCAGAAGTTGCGTAGGGGCTGTGTTCTGGTCGGTGTAGTTGCCCATAAAGGCCGAATCATCCACACAGTTTTTCGGGCGCAAGGTTTTCGGATCAAACCAGCGTTCGGCTATGATGCCGTTCATGGACGGTGTGGTGCCTGTATAGAGGGCGGCCATGGCTGAGGCGCGGTCGGTGACGTTGAATGAATATTCCATCTGGCGGAATACTTTCCCTTCCCGTAGCAGGCGTTTAAATCCTCTTTCCCCATAGAGCGAAGAGAACGCTTCCATATAGTCCGTACGCAGTTGATCGATTGTCAGTGTCACCACCAGCTTGGGTGAAGGTGGCATCGGCTGGGCCTGCAGGCTGCCGAATGTCAGTGCGAGTATGGAAGTTATCAGTCCTTTCTTCATTATTTCTTATCGTATGTGAGAATTAGGTTGCTCGCAGAACGTATCAGCAAACAAAGTGCCAAAGGTAATACAGCTGACGGAAATCTTTGCGGTATTACGAGCCAAAGCAATATAAAAAGTGTTAAAACTGTGAAGTTTGCCAGCATATAGCGGCTTCTTCTCCTTTTTCGCACCCTGTTCAGCATGCATGGCAGGCAGAGGAGGTGGAGAGGATGGAACACAAACAGCAGATAGTTGGGGCTGACGGCCGGGTGCTGGGAGAACAGGACGAGGAATGTCAGGATGCATCCCGCCATTCCTGCGGCAAAGAACAGTACGAGGTCTATTCCCCAAAGCGTTTTCTTTCGGCGTATGCCGTAGAGGGTGGCGGCTGCGGTCAGTATAAACAGCAACAAGGCGGCCTGCAACGGGGTGAATCCTTCGGACGGCTGTCCCGTCTCTTCCATTCCGGTTGTTATGATTTTCTCTTCGTTCAGTACCAGGGGGCGCACTTGCTTGTCGCTGCCGATGATCCGGGCTGTGTTGAAGTAATCCTGCACGTAGAACGGAACGAACATCATCAGTCTGCGGCTGATGGGCTTGTCGGCTTGGCTGCCCATGCACAAATCCATGCCGAAACGTGACCATGGATGGCCTTTGCTGTATTTGTGCAATAGGTCGCGGAAAGAGGTTTCGGTGTTTGTGTCGGTCATGTTGTCGGCATATTGCAGTGTGCCGTCAATGGATTTTTCTATTAAGTCGCGCGGACGTGTGGCGCAGTTGTCGTAGAAGAAGTTGTAGCGGTACACCCGGTTTTCGGGACGGTAGTTTTCTTCAAGCAGGGCGACCAGCTTCTTTTTTTCCGCCGGGGTGAGGTTTAGTTCTTGCTGCCAGACATCGCGCTCCAAATAATAATATTCCGCCGCGAAGCGTTCATAATCGCCGGCTCCCAGTTGGTAGTCCGTTTCACCTAAAGCGAAACGGAGGATGAAGTTTGGTGCATTGAAATTGAATATGCCGTAATTGAATACGGCGTCGATGCCGCGTGTGTAGTTCTCGTATCGTATGGCGGTATGTCCGAAAAGGGAATATATCTCCTCTCCCGAAGCGCATGTCAGCAAGCTGATGCGTATGGAATCCGCAGTAGGGGAGGCCTTTGCTGCTCGTTCCGTATGTGCGGTGGTGGAGGAGCAAGGCAGGCAGGTCAATAGGGATAATAAAAAGACTAAATACTGTTTCATGGATGCAAATTTACGGAAAATCTTCGGAATAAGCGGTTGAAGCGCGGAAAAAGGCGGAATGTTTTTTTCTTCGGAGGATCAGCGGATATGCTCGGAACTTATGCGATTTTCTTCCGGTGGAAGAATAAAGCTGTTGTTATTTTAGAATCCCGGCATTCCCGAAAAAACAAAAAAACAAAGGAAATAGACCTGTCTCTATTTTGGTATATCTTTTTATATTGGTTTCACAAACTGTTTCACCTGCTGTTTCAGCCTTGCTTGTAATGCGCTGACTGATAGAATGTAAACTGTTTCATTTGCTGTTTCATAAACTGTTTCACTTTTATGTAATTATTTATGATTAAAATACCCTGTATTATCTTGGATTATGCGAAATTAAAGTGCTACCTTTGCACCGCTTAAAAAAAACATGGAATGAATCTTGTAATTGATATAGGCAATACCATAGCAAAGATAGCGGTGTTTCGGGACGGAAGTATTGTAGAGATATTCTACGACTCCAATCAAACCCTTGAGCAACTACCGGATATCTGTGCAAAATATCCGATTGATAAAGCGATTGTCGCCACTGTTATTGATTTGGGTGAACGGGTGCTGGCGCAGTTGGCACACCTGCCTGTTCCGCTGTTGTGGCTGGACGAAAAAACACCGCTTCCGGTGGAGAACCTTTACGAGACGCCCCAAACACTTGGGTACGACCGCATGGCGGCTGTTGTGGGAGCCAATGAACAATTTCCCGGAAAAGATATTCTGGTGGTAGATGCCGGAACCTGCATCACTTACGAGTTTATTGATGCTGCCGGACGCTATCATGGCGGAAACATTTCGCCGGGCGTGCAAATGCGCTTCAAGGCGCTCCATGAGTTCACCGGACGGCTTCCGCTGGTTGTTCGGGAAGGGCGCCGGCTGCCGTTGGGCAAGGACACCGATACGGCAATGCGTGAAGGTGTACTGAAAGGTATGGAATATGAAATTTCGGGTTACATAACGACTATGAAACATAAATATCCTGAACTTTTGGTTTTTTTAACGGGCGGTGATGATTTTTCTTTTGATACAAACTTAAAAAGTATCATCTTTGCAGACAGATTTTTAGTGTTGAAAGGATTAAATAGAATTTTAAACTATAATAATGATAGGATATAGACAAACACTCTTGGTGTTCTTGCTCATGATGTTGTCCGGAGCGACAATCGCTCAAAATAATACGAATTCTCCCTATACACGATACGGATACGGGCAATTGGCAGACCAAGGTTCGGGTAATAGCAAAGCCATGGGTGGTGTTGCATACGGATTACGGGATAAATATCAGGTGAATTTCGCGAATCCGGCGTCCTATACGGCGATAGACTCGCTTACATTTATTTTTGACGGCGGCATCTCTTTGCAAAACACGAATTTCAGCAATGGTACGGTGAAGCAAAATGCCAAAAACTCCAGTTTCGACTACATTACAATGCAATTTCGCTTGAGTAAGTGGGCGGCTATGAGTTTGGGATTGTTGCCTTATTCAAATGTAGGGTATAGCATGACGGAATACCGGGAAGATCCGGACTATCCTTCCCAGTCCAGCGCGTTGCAATATTACGGGGACGGCGGATTGCATCAATTATATTTAGGAGCCGGATTTAAAATATTGAAAAACCTTTCCGTCGGTGCGAACATTTCGTATCTTTGGGGGGATATAACACACACAAGAGCGATGACATTTCCGGGCAATTCGTCCACTTTGCCATTGACTACGGTGACGGGTACGTCCATACAAAGCTATAAACTGGATATCGGTGCACAATATACGCAGGCGTTCGGCAAGAAGCATGAAGCTACACTGGGTGTCGTGTTTTCACCGGGGCATGATTTGGGCAATGACTCGAGTGTACAGGACCAGTTGGGAGACAGCAATACGGGCGCTACAATAAACAGCAGGGATACGGTTGCCACTTTCGGCAGCCCGATGAGTCTGGGTGTAGGTCTTAGTTATGTGTACGACAATCGTCTGACGATAGGGGCGGACTTCACTTTCCAGAAATGGAGTTCGGTTACATATATGAATACGAAGAATGCTTTCTGCAACCGTACGAAGATAGCGTTAGGCGCCGAATTCCTTCCGAATCCTATGGGAAGAAGCTATCTGGCGCATGTGAAATATCGTTTGGGAGCCTACTATTCCCAACCCTATTACAAAATAGACGGTGTGCGTGCCGCCGATGAATATGGAGTGACTGCCGGCTTCGGGCTTCCTATTCCGCGTACGCGTTCAGTGTTGAGTCTTTCGGCTCAGTATGTAAGAACCAAAGGTAAAACCGCCGCATTCCTGAATGAAAATACATTGCGTGTATGTGTAGGGGTGACCTTTAACGAGCGCTGGTTCTTCAAACGGAAAGTCGATTAATGTCCGGATGATGAGAATAGACAATATAACAACTAAAAATTAAATACAATGAAAATTAAAACGCTTGTCGCTGTTTTGCTCCTTTCGGGTGGAGTGACCAGTACTTTCGCACAAAGTGATTGTAATGCCAATAGTAGTATTTCGCATGAAGCGGTAAGAGCAAAGAACTATAAAGACGCTTATGCTCCTTGTATGGCCGTCCTGAAAGATTGCCCGACGCTGAGATATTATACTTATACCGATGCGCAAAAAATCCTTGTAGGCTTGATGAGCCAGATTAAGGATCGTAACTCTGCAGAGTATAAGAAACTTTTCGATGAGTTGATGACTGTGCATGATCAGAAAATGAAGTATATTCCTGAGTTCGCAACAAAAATGAAAGGCGTGCCGAGTGTGGCTTCTGCTTTAGGTACGAAAGCGGTGGATTATCTGCAATATGCCCCGGCTCCGGATGTGAACCAGGCTTATGCATGGCTGAAAGAGTCTGCGGAAACAGCGAAAGGTGAATCGGACGGTGCTGTGCTGCACTATTTCATTGATGTGTCCATGCAGAAGGTGAAAGCCAATACTAACCATACGGACCAATTCTTCCAAGATTATATCAATGCTTCACAATATGCCGACGATGCAATTGCCGCTGAAAACAATCCTAAGAAAAAGGCTGTCCTGCAAACAATAAAGGATAATCTGGTAGCTATGTTCGTGAATAGTGGCGTGGCCGATTGCGAATCTTTGCAGAATATTTATGGTCCGAAAGTTGAAGAAAACAAATCCGACTCTGCTTTCTTGAAGAAGACTATCACCATCCTGAAGATGATGAAGTGTAATGAAAGCGAAGCATACTTCAAGGCTTCCGATTATCTGTATCGTGTCAATCCGAGTGCCGATGCTGCGGTAGGTGTGGCATATATGTACTACAAGAAAGGCGATTATGATACTGCTGTGAAGTATTTCGATGAAGCATTGGGCATGGAAACAGACAATGCGAAGAAAGCTGAAATGGCTTATGCTACCGCTGCTGCTTTGTGGCAGGCCAAGAAACTGTCTCAGGCAAGAACTTATGCCCAAAAGGCTATCAGCTTTAACGAAAACTATGGCGAACCCTATATCCTGTTGGCGCAAATGTACGGTTCAAGTCCCAACTGGAGCGATGAACCTGCTTTGAACAGATGTACTTACTTCGTAGTCATCGACAAATTGCAGCGTGCCAAAGCCGTAGACCCAAGCGTTACGGATAAAGTGAATGAACTGATCAGAACATACGCCGCCCATACTCCGCAGGCTAAGGACCTCTTCATGCTGGGTTACAAGGCAGGTGACCGCATCACGATTGGCGGTTGGATCGGTGAGTCTACAACCATCAGATAAGAATATGTCGCTACAACCCAATGTTGTCGGACATAAGAATATGAGCATAACCATTGCCTTTGGGGTAATGGTTATGCTTCTTTTATTTTCTTCCTGTTCCGGACGGAAAAAAGATATGGGAGCTGCCATTACCGAGCGTGATTCGTTACCGGTTATGGACACCAAAGGAGTGACGACGCTGATTTCCGATTCGGGTATCACCCGCTATCGCGTCAATACGGCGGAGTGGTTGATCTATGACCGTAAGAACCCGCCTTACTGGGCGTTCGAGAAGGGTATCTATCTGGAAAAGTTCGACTCTGTGTTTCATACGGAGGCCAGCATCAAGGCGGATACGGCTTATTACTATAATAAGAAAGAACTGTGGAAGCTCATGGGAAACGTACATGTGCAAAATCTGAAAGGTGAGAAGTTTGATACGGAGTTGCTGTACTGGGACCAGAATAAAAAACGTGTGTATTCCGACAGGAGGGTGCGCATAGAACAGCCCGACCAGGTAATCTACGCCATTGGTTTCGAATCGAATGAACAATTAACAAAATATCGTTTTTTCAAGACAGAGGGAATCTTTTATGTGGACGAGGATAGCGCCGCACCTTCTGATACGTTGAGAATGGACAGCATCAGATGATATAATGGATACTATTATTTATTTGTTGATAACCATGGCTTTCTCGGCCTTCTTTTCGGGTATGGAGATTGCTTTTGTTTCCGTAGATAAGCTGCGCTTTGAAATGGAGCGTAAGCCGGGCGTTACGTCGAGCATCCTTTCCTGCTTCTTCCGTAATCCTAATAACTTTATTTCCACCATGTTGGTGGGGAATAATATCGCGCTGGTTATCTACGGTATCCTTATGGCGCAGATTATCGAGGTGAACTTGCTGGCAGGTGTCATTGACAATCATTTCATTATGGTTCTGGTGCAGACCATCCTGTCCACGCTCGTTATCCTTGTGACGGGTGAGTTTCTTCCCAAGACCCTGTTCAAAATCAATCCGAATTTGGCGCTGCGAGTATTTTCAGTTCCCCTGTTTGTTTGTTACGTCGTCTTGTTTCCCATTTCCAAGCTCTCTTCCGGACTGTCTTATGTTTTTCTGCGGCTGTTTGGCATGAAGATAAATAAGGAAGCGTCCGAGAAGGCTTTCGGCAAGGTGGATTTGGATTATTTTGTACAGTCGGGCATAGAGAATGCTGCGAATGAAGAGGAGCTGGACGCGGAAGTGAAGATCTTTCAGAATGCACTCGACTTTTCCAACATAAAGATACGCGATTGCATTGTTCCCCGTACGGAGATAGTGGCGGTGGATGTGACCGCTTCGCTTGAAGAGCTGAAAAGCTTGTTTGTGGAATCGGGCATTTCAAAGATAATCGTGTATGACGGAAACATAGATAATGTGATCGGCTATATCCATTCGTCCGAGATGTTCAGAAATCCGGCGGACTGGAGAAATAATGTGAAGGAAGTACCCATTGTGCCCGAAACGATGGCAGCGCATAAGTTGATGAAACTCTTTATGCAGCAGAAAAAGACGATTGCCGTTGTTGTGGACGAATTCGGTGGTACATCCGGCATCGTTTCTTTGGAGGATCTGGTGGAAGAGATATTCGGAGATATCGAGGACGAGCACGATAACACCTCTTATATCTGTAAACAGATCGGTGAGAATGAATATGTCTTGTCCGCGCGTCTTGAAATAGAAAAAGTGAACGAAACTTTCAACCTTGAACTCCCGGAATCGGACGAATATCTTACGATAGGCGGATTGATTCTGAATCGTTACCAAAGTTTTCCGAAACTGCATGAAGTGGTCACTATTGACGAATATCAATTTAAGATAATAAAGGTGACAGCCACTAAAATAGAGCTGGTACGGTTGAAAGTCGCGGAATAATTTCGTTTCAGCGTAAATTTTTAAAGAATAAATAGATGCGTATTAGCATTTTTTGTATCTTCGTGCGCTAAAATGAACTTTGGAAAGAAAATAATAATAAACAAATAATTCATATTAACAAAAATGGCAACATTACAAAACATTCGGTCTAAAGGGCCCTTATTGGTGATTGTTATTGGTTTGGCGCTGTTTGCCTT
>ENA-OQKH01000843-OQKH01000843.1-human-gut-metagenome-genome-assembly--contig:-NODE-843-length-16682-cov-7.446673_pt1 | contig 16682 bp, 15 predicted proteins | sample MGYA00242645_ERZ504791 | MGnify/ENA primary metagenome ERZ504791 (study PRJEB26092, sample SAMD00036388) | human gut metagenome | host: Homo sapiens | study: EMG produced TPA metagenomics assembly of... | reverse complement strand
AATTCAGAGAAGCATCCATGATGGAAGGTTAATTATTCATTTTTGAGCCAGTGTCCAGAAAACCGGGTACATATCACGATGGCTTTCATCGGTGAGGTGCGTTTTTGTTTTATTCAGCGGCTGATGCCGCCCACAGCCTTTTTGATCTCGGCTTTGTTCCGGTACATCGCAGCGTCAGCCTCCATGAACAGCTCGTCCGCCGTCATGGTGCGGCCTGCCTGCATGGCATAGCCCACTGCGATGGAGACGGGATACTCTTCCTTCGCATCCCACTCCGCGCACAGCCGCCGGAGCGTTTCGACTGCTGCCTTCACAGCGTCCTCATCCATCGCAGCCGCAATGACCGCGAACTCGTCGCCGCCGATGCGGAAGCAGTCCTCGGCCCGGTAAAAGGCCTCCCGGATGCAGCGGGCCGCACAGCAGAGCAGCTCGTCACCGGCACGGTGGCCGTATTGGTCGTTGGTCTGCTTGAGCCAGTTGACGTCCATAACGATGTAGGTCCAGTCCGTGCGCTCGGGCCAGCGGGACTTCATGTACTTGAAGGCCGTATAGTTGAAAAGCCCGGTCAGCGAGTCGGCGTAGGCCAGCTTCTTGTAGCTTTCCAGCTGGGCCTGTTCGTCGATGGCCTGCCTGACCCGGTGGATGACCGTGCGGCCCAGCTGCAACAAAAAGCAGAGCAGGCCCACGCAGTAAAACACCGCGTACTGCCACCCGGCATGGTCTCCATAAAAGAACACCAGTGCCGCTGCGGCACAGACCGCCAATGCACCAAAGCCGACCAGAATATCCCGCACGTCCTCGCTTCGGGTCTTTTTATACGCTGCAAAGAGGTCGCGGAGAGTCAGCGGGATGCTTGCAAGGATGGTCAGGTGCATGAGGGGCAGCAGCCAGAACATCGCCCAGCCCCGCAGCAGCCAGCCCAGAATATCTGCCGTCAGCAGGAGCATCTGTACTTGCTGCAAGAGCCGCAGCCCCCTGCACTCCTCTTTCAGGGTGCAGCGGATAAACTCCAACGTGAGGGGGACGATGAGGCCGAAGCTGAGCAGGGACAAGAAGGCGACGAAACTTGCCTTATCGGTAAAGAGGGTTAGCAGCTCGGAATCCGTCAGGATCCAGACGCCCGCATCCAGCACCAGCCCGAACATGATGCAGATCTGATACCGGACTTCCGGCCGGAAGATCCTGCGCATCGAGAGCAGCAGCAGGCCAAGCTCTGCCGCACAGAAGGCGCAGAAAAGGAAGAAGAGCAGCGCATACAGGTTGCTCTGCAGATAGTGGAGCGTTATCCTAGCCTGTGTACCCAGTACAGCCTCATTGCGGAGCATCCCGCTCAGCGTCGTGGGGGCTTCTGCTTCAAAACGCAGCGTCTTGCCGGCCGCGCCATCCGGCAGCGCGATGAACAGCCGCAGCTCGACCGGGCCTTTTTCCTGCTGATACTCATAGAACCAGTTTTCTACCCCATCCGGGCCGCAGAGCGCGAGGGCAAAGCTCTTTTTCACCGTCCGGATGCTCAGCATCAGGCCCTCGCCTGCATCAGCAGGGATCACATACTCTGCCCGGCATTCTGTGTCCATCTGCCAGCTCTCGTTCGTCCGGACGCAAAGCCCCCGTGTCATCGCCTGACGTGGGTCTTCTCTCACGCCGAACGCCTGCACTGCCCCCAGCAGAACAGCCAGCGCCAGAAGCAGCGACAAAAGGAGCCAGAGCCACCGGCTCTGTTGTTTTATCTTATCCATTGCTCCCGCTCACTCCTCAAAGTATTCCTGCGCGCGCTGGGCTGCGTGATCGATGCACTCGCGCAGCTCATCCAGCGTGTCGAACTTTTTGCTGGGGCTGAGGTAGGCGTGGAACTCCACCACCGGGTCGGTGCCGTAAAGGTCGCCGGTAAAGCCCGGGATGAAGGTCTCGCAGGTCACCTTGCTCTCATCGCTGTTGACGGTGGGCCGGGTGCCAAGGCCGGTGGCCGAGGGGTACCACCTGTCCCCTATCCTGGTGCGGGTGATATAGATGCCGTACCGGGGCAGCTGGAAGCCCTGCGGGTAGAGCTGATTGATGGTCGGCACGCCCAGCGTCCGGCCAAGGCCCGCCCCGTGATGCACCGTAAAGCGGATGGCGTAGGGCATCCCCAGCATGGCATTGGCCGCCGGGATGTCACCGCCCTCCAGCGCGGTGCGGATGCGGGTGGAGGAAACAGGCTTCTCCTCAAACTGTGCCATCGGCAGGACGACTACCTCCACGCCCAGCGGCGCGCAGAGCTGACGCAGCAGCTCCGGTGTGCCTGCCGCCCTGGCACCGAAGGTGAAGTTCTCGCCGCAGAACAGCGCCCGGGCGTTGCAGTCCCGGATGATGCCCAGCACGAACTGCTCCGGCGTCATGGCCTTGATCTCCTCGAAATCGGGGCAGAGATAGTGCTCCACGCCGAGGCTGGCGATGAGGGCGTGCTTGTCCTCGGTGGAGAGCAGGCGCTTGCCCTTCATCTTGTTTTCGGTGGGCAGGCGGAAGGTGAACACCGCCGGTGCCGCGCCGTGGGCCCTGGCCCACTCCACTGCGCCATTGATGACCGCGCGGTGGCCGATGTGGATGCCGTCAAAAAAGCCCATTGCCACAGCAGAGCCGTGGGCACCGCCCAGCGCAAGCGGCGCAAGCTGTGAATAGATCTGCATGAATGTTCTTTAATTCCTCTCTACAAAGAGTTTTTCGACCTTGAGCACGCCGCCGGTGATGTTCGCAAGGCCCAGAAACTGCCCCTCGGCATTGCGGACACGGTAGCGGCCGTCTGCCGCCGGATAGCGGCTGGTGGGGCAGCCGTTGTACAGGTGCTGCTCCACCCTTGGCTCTGCCACCAGCAGAGGCAGGCTCTCGAACACGCTCTCCACCGGCAGCATCAAAGCCTGCAGTGCCTCGGGGCCTGCGTCCTTTGCCGCCTGTATCTCTTCCAGCGTGTGGGCGTCGGCCTCGGTGTAGACACCCGCCGTCGTGCGGCGCAAAGCGCTCATGGTGCCTTTCTGGCCCATAGCGGCGGCAATGTCCTCCAACAGGGTGCGGATATACGTCCCCTTGGAGCAGCGGACGGTGAGGACGTATTCGTTCTCTGCCGGGCTGCCGCCGTACCGGATGTCCAGGATCTCGATGGGGCGGGCCTTCCGCTCCACCGTGACGCCCTCGCGGGCCAGCTTATAAAGGGGCTGGCCGTTGATCTTGACCGCCGAGTACATGGGCGGCGTCTGCATCCGAGGGCCGAGGAACCGGGGCAGAATGGCCAGCAGCTCGGCCTCCCCCGCCGTCACCGGGGCTGTTTCCAGCACGGTGCCGGTGATGTCGCCGGTGTCGGTCTGCATCCCCAGCCGCAGCCGGGCGCAGTAGGTCTTGGTGTGGTCGAGCTGAAGGTCCACAGCCTTGCTGGCCCCGCCGCAGAACACCGGCAGAACGCCGGTGGCCATGGGGTCCAGCGTACCGCTGTGGCCCAGCTTGCGGGTGCCGAGGATGCCGCGCAGCTTGGCGATGATGTCAAAGCTGGTCCACTCCATCGGCTTATCTACGATAAGGATGCCCTGCATCAGCTTTCCTCCTGCGTCTCAGGGCGGTCGAGTTCCGCCTCCACCTCGGCCAGAATGGCGCTCTTGGCGTTGTCGAGGTTGCCCAGCAGCTCACAGCCCGCTGCGCGGGTGTGGCCGCCGCCGCCCAGACGCCGTGCGATGGCGCAGGCGTCCACGCCCTTGGCGGCGCGCACGCTGATGCGGTAGCTGCCGCCGGGCTGCTGACGGAGCAGCAGGCCCACTTTGACCCCCTCGATGCTGATGGGCAGGCTGGTCAGCTCTTCCAGGTCAGCCGGGTCCACGCCGCTCTGCTCTATCTCGTCCCGGGTCAGATACATCAGGGCGCAGCGGCCCTCAAGATGATATTCCAGATGGTTGCGGGCGATACGCTCCGCCTCCATCCGCTCCCGGGGCTTGGTGTCGAAGAGCAGGGTGTTCAGCTCCTCCACCTGCGCACCGGCCAGAATGAGCTTTGCAGCCACGAGGTGGGTATTGGCAGTGGTGGAAGAGAACCGGAAGCAGCCGGTGTCCGTAGCGAGGCCGGTGTAGAGGCAGTTAGCGATGAGGGGGGTGATCTCCACGCCCATCTCGCTGATGACCTCATACAGAAGCTCTGCCGCTGCGGCCGCATTGCCGTCCAGCAGGGTGAAATCCGCATAGCCGCTGTTGCCCGTGTGGTGGTCGATGCAGAGATCGATATGGCGGGTATACTGCGGCATGCCGTTGTTTTCGCCAAAGAGCTGCACGCTGGCAACATCCACGGCCACAACGGTCTTGGGCTCAAACTCGCCCCGGAACGGCACCGGTGCGGTAAAGCTGTAGCGGGAAGGCACTGCATCGGAGCAGAGGACAGCCGCCGTCTTGCCCAGCGCCTTGAGCGCGTGGCAGAGGGCGCTGCCGCAGCCGATGGTGTCGCCGTCCGGGTTTTTATGACACAGGATCAGAATGTTGTCCGCAGCACAGAGGCGCTCTGCCATCTGCTGCACATTGAGCTGTTCTGTCATTTGATGGTTCCATCCTTTCCGCAGCGCTGGATTTATTCCTCGGTCTCGGCGGGCTGGGAGTCCTCCGCGTCGCCGTTCACATTCAGCGTGCGGAGCAGCTCGTTGATGTGGGCTGCATAGGCGGCACCGTCGTCCTCCACAAAGATGAAGCGGGGTGCCTTGCGGATGTGCATTTTCTTGCTCACTTCGGTGCGCACATGGCCTGCGGCGCGGTTCAGGGCCTCGATGGCGGGCTTGGGGCCGTCCTCACGGCCCATCACGCTCACATAGACCTTCGCCACGTCCAGGTCGGGCGTCACATCCAGCCGGGTGACGGTCAGCAGACCGCCCTCCAGCCGCGGGTCTTTCAGCCGTCCGATGATGGCGATGAGCTCACGCTTCATGTCCTGCGCCAGACGGCCCATATTTTTCTGAGACATAGTTTCTCCTCTGAAAAGCCCGTTATCACCGCCCGGGGGCGGTGATAACAGCAGCTTCAACTCTTAGTCGCGGTATTCTTCCATCTTGAAGGCCTCGTAGACGTCGCCTTCCTTGACGTCGGCAAACTTTGCCAGAGTGACGCCGCACTCGTAGCCCTCGGCCACTTCCTTGGCGTCGTCCTTGAAGCGCTTCAGAGATGCGATCTCGTCCTCCGTGATGACGATGCCGTCACGGACGACACGCACCTTGCTGTCGCGGGTGATCTTGCCGTTGGTGACACGGCAGCCTGCGACGGTGCCGACGTTGGAGATCTTGTAGACCTGACGGACCTGCAGCTCGCCCAGAGACACCTCGCGGAACTTGGGAGCCAGCATACCCTTCATAGCGTCGGTGACGTCGTTGATGGCGTCGTAGATGACGCGGTACATACGCATCTCGACCTTGGTGGCAGCGGCCTCTTCCTTCGCCACGTTGTCGGGGCGGACGTTGAAGCCGATGATGATGGCGTTGGATGCGTCGGCCAGGTCAACGTCGGACTTGCTGATGGCGCCGACGCCGGCGTGGATGACGCGGACGCGGACCTCGTCGTTGGAGATCTTCTCGAGGCTCTGCTTGACGGCCTCGGCGGAGCCCTGCACGTCAGCCTTGACGACGATGGCCAGCTCCTTCATATCGTTCTGAGCCATCTGGCTGAACAGGTTATCCAGCGTGACCTTCTGGAAGGCGGAGAACTGCTTCTCCTTGGCGGCAGCGATGCGCTGCTCGGCCAGCTCACGGGCCAGACGCTCGTCCTCGACGGCCTCGAACAGGTCGCCGGCCTCAGGCACAGCGGTCAGACCGGTGATCTCCACAGGGGTGGAGGGGCCGGCGTCGTTCAGCAGAATGCCCTTGTCGCTGCGCATGGTACGCACACGGCCCACGGCGGTACCGGCGATGATGACGTCGCCGGAGTGGAGGGTGCCGTTCTGCACCAGAATGGTGGCGATGGGGCCCTGGCCCTTGTCCAGACGAGCCTCGACGACAGCGCCCTTGGCACGGCGGTTGGGGTTAGCCTTCAGCTCCATGACCTCAGCTTCCAGCGCGATGCGCTCCAGCAGGTCGTTGATGCCCATGCCGGTCAGAGCAGAGACAGGGATGCAGGCGACGTCGCCGCCCCAGTCCTCGGTGATGATGCCGTACTTGGTCAGGCCCTCCATCACGCGCTCGGGGTTGGCGGTGGGCTTATCCATCTTGTTCATGGCCACGATGAGCTTGACGTTGGCGGCCTTGGCGTGGTTGATGGACTCGACCGTCTGGGGCATGATGCCGTCATCGGCGGCGACGACCAGAACTGCAATATCGGTCATGTTGGCACCGCGGGCGCGCATGGAGGTGAACGCCTCGTGGCCCGGGGTATCCAGGAAGGTGATGAGGCTGTCGTTGACCTTGACCTGATATGCACCGATGGCCTGGGTGATGCCGCCGGCCTCGCCTGCGGTGACGTTGGTCTTGCGGATAGCGTCCAGGATACTGGTCTTGCCGTGGTCAACGTGGCCCATGACGCAGACGACCGGGGGACGGGTGACGAGATCGTCCTGAGAATCCTCCTCCTGAGTGAACAGGCGCTCCTCGATGGTGACGTGGACTTCCTTCTCGACCTTGGCGTGGAACTCCTCGGCCACCAGAGCGGCGGTATCGAAATTGATGATGTCGTTGATGGCGTGCATCTCGCCCATCTGCATGAACTTGGCGATGACCTTGCCGGCCTGCTGCTTCAGGCGGGCAGCCAGCTCACCGACGGTGATCTCATCGGGGATGAGGACCTTCAGCTGCGCATTGCGGGCCTTTTCCAGCTGGATGCGCTGCAGACGCTCGAACTCGGTCTCGCGCTTGCCCTTCTGGAACTGCTGGCGCTGGCGCTGGCCGCGCTGGGTGAACTTCTGCTTGTTGCCCTGGGGGGTGGGCTTGCGGCGGTTCTCGGTGTTCTTGGTGGAAGCCAGATCGTCGTAACGGGCGTCGAAGCGGTCCACGTTCATATCGACGGTGCGGGTATCGACGGTGACCTGATTGTCCTCGCGGCGGACAGAGACGGACTGAGCAGTAGCTGCCGTAGCCTTTGCGCCGGTCTCACGGGCCAGCTCGCTTAGGGAGACGGTCTTCTCCTCGCGCTTCCTGTGCTGCTCGTTCTTCTTGTTGTTTTGCTTGGCAGCGGGCTTTGCCTCGGCCATTGCGGACTCAGCCTTGGGAGCCTCGGGCTTCTTTTCGGCCTTGGGCTCCGCCTTCTTCTCGGCGGGCTTCGGCTCAGCCTTGGGGGCCTTGGCGCTGTTCAGGAACTCGTCCAGGCTCTTGACGCTGTTGTCCTTGCTGAACTTCTCCAGCAGGTAGTTCAGCTCGTTCTCCTCCAGAGTGGAGCTGTTCTTCTTGCCGGTGCTGCCCATGGCGTTCAGCTCGTCGAGGACCTTCTTGGCAGAGATGCTCAGGTCCTTTGCAAAATCGCTCACTTTATATTTTACGGTCATTCGCTCATATCCTCCTCAGTTTGAATCGCTCCGCACGCCGTCAGCCGGTCAAAGCAGAGCTTGGCGAGGTTGCGGTCGGTGACGGCATAAATGGCCACCGGTTTGCGGCTGATGTCAGCCAGCTTATCCTGTGTCAGCGGCATGGGGATGACGTCCACCATATCGCCCACAGCGTAGTTGAGCCGCTGCACGGTCTTGGGGCTGGCGTCGGACGCAGTCATCACGAGCCATGCCTTGCCCTTGACGACGGCGTCTTCCACCGCGTCAAAGCCCATGGTCAGAGCGCCCGCCTTGCGGCAGAGGCTCACGGCCTGGAACAGGGCCTCATTCGGCTCAAGGGCCGGTCTTGCGGGGGCGTTATGCTTCTTTGCCATCGCGGTCGGCCTCCTTTTCTGCTTCCACACCGGCCAGCTGCTGGGCCAGTGCATCGTATACCTCGGCGGGGACCGGCTGCTCAAAGCAGCGCTCCAGCGCCTTCTTCTTTTTTGCCTTTGCAAGGCAGGCGGCATCCGGGCAGAGGTAAGCACCGCGGCCGGGCTTCTTGCCCACGGGGTCGATGCTGATCTCTCCGCTGGGTGCGCGCACCACACGCACCAGTTCCTTCTTGGGGCGGCTGGTCAGGCAGCCGATGCACTGGCGGGCAGGGATCTTCTTTTGTGCCATCCGGTTTTCCCTCCTTCGGCAGGTGTTCCGCGCTTATTCTGCGGCGGTGTCTTCGGTCTTCTCAGCCTCGGCAGCCTTCGGCTCTTCCTCGCCGTAGTAGCCGCTCTCGGGGCGGATGTCGATATTGTAGCCGGTCAGGCGGGCACACAGACGGGCGTTCTGGCCCTTGTTGCCGATGGCAAGGCTCAGCTGCTGGTCCGGCACGGTCACGCGGCAGGAGCGGGTCTCGCCGGGCAGCAGCTCGACCTTGACCACCTTTGCGGGGCTGAGAGCTGCGGAGATGAACTCGGAGATGTCCTCGCTCCACTTCACGATGTCGATCTTCTCGCCGCCCAGCTTCTCGACGACAGCGGCCACACGGTCGCCGTGGGGGCCGATGCAGGCAGAGACGGGGTTGACGTTGGCGTCCTTGGACCAGACAGCCATCTTGGTGCGGGCGCCGGCCTCGCGGCTGATGGCCTTGACCTCGACGGTGCCGTCGTAGATCTCAGGCACTTCCAGCTCGAACAGGCGCTTGACGAGGCCGGGGTGGGTGCGGCTGATCATGACGCGGGGGCCGCGCTCGCTTGCCACGACATCCACGATGTAGACCTGCAGCATCTGGCCCTCGGTGTAGACCTCGCCGGGGACCTGCTCGTTGCGGGGCAGGATAGCCTCGCCGCCCTTGCCCAGATCGAGGGCAACGATGCCCTTCTCGGGGTCCACGCGGGTGACGGTGGCCTGCACGATGTCGTGGGCGCGGGACTGGATCTCGCTCAGCTGCTGGCTGCGCTCAGCCTCGCGGATGCTCTGACGGATGACGTGCTTTGCGGTCTGGGCGGCGATGCGGCCAAAGTCCTTGGTCTTGAGGGGGGTCACGACGCGGTCGCCCACCTGATAGCTCTTGCGGATGTGCTGCGCCTCGGTGATGCCGATCTCGCTGTGCTCGTCGTACCAGTCCTCATCGGCCACGACGTCCTGGACGAGGGCGACGTTGAACTTGCCGGTGCTGGGGTCGATCTCGACCATGACGTGGTCGTCCTCGACCTCGTAGTTCTTCTTCACGGCGATGACGATCGCCGCCTTGATCTTTTCGATCAGGTACTCCGCGGTAATGCCGCGCTCGTGCTCCAGCATGGAGAGAGCTTCAAAAAATTCGTTGTTCGCTGCTGCCATTTTTCGGGTTCCTCCTAGTTTATAATGGTATCTTTTCTCGATTCATCTTTGGCTCTCCCTCTGGGAGAGCCGGCGCGGAACGCGCCTGAGAGGGCTGTTCTTAATCGAACAGATGTTCGTCGTCACAGAGATGGACGCCGGATGCGGCGTTCACCTCGAAGCTCACCGGGCCGTTCTCCGTCTCGACCGTGACGGTGCTGCCCTCGCGGCCTTTCAGGATGCCGGCAAACTCGCGCACGCCGTCGGCGGTGGGGCGGATGAGCTTGACGCCGATCTTCTCGCCCTTGAGTGCCTCGTAGTGCTCCGGGCGGGTCAGCTTGCGGCCAAGGCCGGGGCTGCCCACCTCGAGATAATAGCTCTGGTCGATGGGGTCTGCCTCATCAAGGATGGGGTCCAGCGCGTGGGACACTTCGGCACAGGTGTCGGTGTCCATGGTGCCGTCCCTGTCGATGAGCACACGGAGATACCAGTCCGGCCCTTCCTTCTCAAAGACCACATCCCACAGGCGCAGGCCCATGCCCTCCACGACGGGGCGGACAAGCGCTTCGACTCTCTGGGCGGTGTTGCCGCCAGACTGCTTCGCCATAAAAAACCTCCAAACAAACAAGAAAAGCGGACCTTGCGGCCCACTTTCCAATAAAACTATAGCGTACTACTAGAATATAGCATACTCTTGCGGATTATGCAAGCTTTTTCGTGAAAAATCCTCTTCTCACAGCACCCAGACGCCGTCGCGGAACAGCTCCACGGTGCGGCCGTCGCGGCACTTGCCGGTGATATGGCTGTCCTCGGCGCCCACCATGACGTCCTCGTGGATGGCGGACTGGTTCATGCCCCGGGCCAGCAGCTCGTCCTTGCTCAGGCGGGTGCCGTTGGCGGTGGTGCCGGGGTAGCTGGCACCAAAGGCGATGTGGCAGGCGGCGTTCTCGTCGAAGAGGGTGCTGTAGAACAGCGCGCCGCTGCGGTTGATGGGGCTGGACGCCGGCACCAGCGCCACTTCGCCGATGCTCCGTGCGCCCTCGTCGGTGTCCAGAAGCTGGCCCAGCAGCTCCGCGCCCTCGTCGGCACCGTGCTCCACGACCCGGCCATCCTTGAAGGTGACATGGAAGCCCTTGATGAGCTGGCCGTTGAAGACGTAGGGCTTGGTGCCGTAGACGATGCCGTTCACCTTGTCCTTGTGGGGGGCGGTAAAGACCTCTTCGGTGGGGATGTTGGGCAGGAAGACCACGCCCTTTTCGCTGACGCTGGCGGCACTCTCCCAGACGGCCTTGTCGGCGATGCCGACGGTCAGGTCGGTGCCGTTGCCGCTCTCGAAGTGGACGCTCTCGAGGTCGAGGGCGTTCATCTTGTCCTTCAGGCCGGTGAGACGGTCGAGGTGGGCCTTCCACTCGTTGACGGGGTCGCCGTCCGTCACGCGGCAGACGTCGAAGATGAGCTGCCAGAGCTTCTCGATGGCCGCAGCCTCGTCCAGCTCCGGGAAGATCTTCTTCGCCCACGGGGCGCTGGGCATGGCGGCGATGGACCACTGGACGCGGTCGTTCATGGTGTACTCCCGCCACGGGGCCATGAACTTGCGCTGCGCGGCGTTCACCCGGCTGATCTTCGCGCCGTCCAGACCGGCGTAGACCTCGGGGTCGTCGGCAAGGAGGTGCAGCACGCAGACGCCGCCCTCGCTCTCGGCGTAGTCCAGATAGCGGCGGAGCTGATAAGACTTGAAGTCGGTCAGGGCTTCCTCGCTGCCCAGCTCCATCCGGCTGCGGGAGACCTCGTTGTCGCTCCAGTTCACCAGCACGTCCCGGGCGCCGGCCTCGTAGGCACTGCGCACACACAGACGGGCCAGCGGAGCGGCCTCAAGGCAGCAGTTGATGACAAGGGTCTGGCCCGGCTGGGGGTTGACGCCCACACGGACGATGAAATCGGCGTATTTTTTCAGAAGAAGAGTAAAGTTTTCCACGGAATATCCTTTCTGCCGTGCAGACCACGGCGGTGCATTTTCTATCTGACAGTATAACCGCTCCGGCCGGAATTGTCCACCCGATAAAAACAAAACAGATGCTTCTGCCGGTTGAAAAATCGGGAAACATCTGTTATACTAGTGTATGAGAGTGCTGTCTACATAACGGCAGGCGGTCTACACCTTTCCGGCCTTACGTCGGGAAGGCGAGCATTTTTGTTATGCCCCCGACGCTTCACAGCGAAAGGGGGGATGTTCTATGACGCTTTTGGAAACTTTAGCTTTACTTACGTTGCTTGCAACGGTAGGCTTCGGAGTTTTTGACGTCGCCTGGAAAATCTTTAATAACAAAAAATGACCGCCAGTTTGCACCCGAGCGGTCATTTTTTGTAATTGACTTATCGGAAAGGTGCTGACCGTTTGCCAGACAGCACTCTCTTCGTTTATATTATACCACAGCCCCGCCGAAATTGCAACGGCGGGGCTGTAGTATTGCTTGCAACTGTAAACTTTGGGATGTTCTATGACGCTTTTGGAAACTTTAGCTTTGCTTACGTTGCTCGCAACGGTAGGTTTTGGCGCGTTCGATATAGCGTACAAGATCTTCAATAACAAAAAATGACTTCCCGGCTCCACTCGAGCGATCATTTCTTGTAATTGACTTCCCGGAAAGGTGCTGACCGTTTGCCAGACAGCACTTTCTTTAGCTGTATTATACCACAGCCCCGCCGAAATTGCAACGGCGGGGCTGTTTTTTTACTCACAAAAGTGAGTTTTTATCAGAACTCGATCTTGCTCTCGATATAAGTCTTCAGCTCGGAGATGGGCATACGCACCTGCTCCATGGTGTCGCGGTCGCGGACGGTGACGCAGTTGTCGGCTGCGATGCCCTTGGCCTCGTCGCCCACGGTGTCGAAGTCCACGGTGATGCAGTAGGGAGTGCCGATCTCGTCCTCACGGCGGTAGCGCTTGCCGATGGAGCCGGTATCGTCGTAGTCCACCATGAAGTACTTGCTCAGCTCGCTGCGGATCTCCATGGCCTTGTCGCCCAGCTTCTTGCTCAGGGGCAGGACAGCGCACTTATAGGGAGCCAGAGCCGGGTGCAGGTGCAGGACGGTGCGGACGTCCTCCTTGCCCTTGCTGTCGGTCAGATGCTCCTCGTCGTAGGCCTCGCACAGGAAAGCCAGCGCCACGCGGTCGCAGCCCAGAGAGGGCTCGATGACGTAGGGGATGTAGTGCTCGTTGGTCTCGCTGTCGAAATACTCGAGGCTCTTGCCGGAGGCCTCCTGATGGCGGGTCAGGTCGTAGTTGGTGCGGTCGGCGATGCCCCACAGCTCGCCCCAGTCGGTGAAGGGGAAGGCGTACTCGATGTCGGTGGTGGCGCGGCTGTAGAAGGCCAGCTCTGCAGGCTCGTGGTCGCGCAGGCGCAGATGCTCCTTTTTGATGCCGAGGCTCAGCAGCCAGTTCTCGCAGTAGTCCTTCCAGTAGCTGAACCACTCGAGGTCGGTGCCGGGCTTGCAGAAGAACTCGCACTCCATCTGCTCGAACTCGCGGGTGCGGAAGGTGAAGTTGCCCGGGGTGATCTCGTTGCGGAAGGCCTTGCCCACCTGGCAGACGCCGAAGGGCAGCTTGCGGCGGGTGGTGCGCTGGATGTTGGCAAAGTTGACGAAGATGCCCTGCGCGGTCTCGGGGCGGAGGTAGCAGGTGGAAGAGCTGTCCTCGGTGACGCCGATGGCGGTCTTGAACATCAGGTTGAACTTACGGATGGGGGTGAAGTCGTGCTTGCCGCAGACGGGGCAGACCACATCCTCGTGGGCGGCGATGAAAGCGTCCATCTCGTCAAAGCTCATGGCGTCCACGTTGACCTCGGGGTGCTCGTCGCCGATGAGCTTGTCGGCGCGGTGGCGGGCCTTGCAGGCGCGGCAGTCCAGCAGGGGGTCCGAGAAGCCGGCCACATGGCCGGTGGTGACCCAGGTCTGGGGGTTCATGAGGATGGCGGCATCGAGGCCCACGTTGTAGGGGCTCTCCTGCACGAATTTTTTCAGCCATGCCTTCTTGACGTTGTTCTTGAACTCGACGCCCAGAGGGCCGTAGTCCCAGCTGTTGGCCAGACCGCCGTAGATCTCAGAGCCGGGGAAGACATAGCCCCGGTTCTTGCAGAGATTGACGATCATATCAAGGGTCTTTTCGCTCTGTTCCATTGTAAGTACATCCTTTCCGTCCGCGGCTGGTTTGCCGTGTCGTGTTGCGTCGTTGTCCCGGCGGCTTTCCCCGCAGCCGGGCCTGCTTTTCCTGTTGAAAGCAGAGTACCTTTACTTTATCATGTTTTGCGGGGATTGTAAAGGCCCGCCCCCTCGCTCCGCCCCGCCCCAACTCCAAAAAAACCAAGGCCCGGAGCATTCCCGCTCCGGGCCTTGGAGTCATTTCTCAATGTGTATCACAGACCGAGTCTGTAATGATTTGAGCAGATGGGGGGATTAGGAGATAGCGCCGTTGGTCTCGAAGACAACGATGACGTATTCGACCTTCTTGTCGCCCTTCTCGCCGTTGTCAATGAACTTCACACCGAACTTGACCTTGCTAGCAGGATTAGCGTTCTGAGCAGCATAGTTCTTGACCTTACCAGTAGTGTCCTTATTCTCCCAGGTATCGATCTTGTTGTTAAGAGCAGTATCAACAGTCTTAGCAGAAGTGACCCAACTCAGGTTCTTCTTAGCGTCCTCGGGAACCTTAACAACAACGTAGCCGTAGTTCTTGGTTCCGATCACTGCCTTGGTCAGAGTGGTGGTCTCTGCGGAGACCTTCTTGTTCATCAGACTTGCATCAGTCCAGACCTTCTCAGCCTTGTCGTTCAGATCCTTGTTGTACTTGTAGTTGACATCAACAGTACTACCCTGAACGCCATTAGAGTTCAGTGCATCCTCGATTGCCTCAGCCTTGACCTTGTCGCTCAGAGCGCAGCCAGTCAGCATGGACAGTGCCATAACGCCGGTCAGGACGAGGGCCAGAAGTTTCTTTGCCATTTTCATGATTTTTGCCTCCATAAATAAAAATGAATTATACAGGCAGGCCATCCATTTCCGGCTGTCGGCCTGTGTTACCATTATACCCCACCCATCATTTTTGTCAATATCTTCTTGGCATTTTTATCACCTTTACAAATTCTTCTCTTTTCTGTCGTGCATTTTCCACAAATTCACGGAGCCCTCTCAGTCACGCCGCAGGCGTGACAGCTCCCCCAGAGGGGGAGCCCTTGGCAGGCCGGTTCACTTCCTACTGGACGCCTGAGGTTCGACAGGACGCAAAAGGGCGGGCCTTGCTTGCGGGGGCAGCGGCTTCTGGACAACGCTCCTTGTCAAGCTGTCGCTGGCCCAGACAGCGGAGCACTGCCGTTTCCGAGATATCGTGCTTCGCTCGTCCAGACGAAAGCTGACCGACATGCCAAGGGCTCCCCCTTTGGGGGAGCTGGCGGGCGCAAGCCCGACTGAGAGGGCTAGGCCGCTGCCAAACAGCTCTGGCACAGCGATAGTATCGCTTTGACAAAGAGCCTGCCTATCGCTGCGCAGCGGCTCTTTCCTGCCGGGCTTGCCCTCTCCGTCACCTTCGGTGACACCTCTCCCAAGGGGAGAGGCTTTGGCAGGCCGGGTAACTTTCCACTGGACGACTGAGGCTCGATATGGCGCAAGAGGGCGGGCCTTGCTTACGGGGACAGCGGCTTCTGGACAACGCTCCTTGTCAAGCTGCCGCTGGCCTAGACAGCGGAGCACTGCTGCTTCCGAGACATTGTGCTTCGCTCGTCCAGACGAAAGCTGACCGACATGCCAAGGGCTCCCCCTTTGGGGCAACGGCGACGACCGCCGCCAGTGGCGGAAACAGGGAGGAGCTGTTGGGGCCGCGGCCAGCAGGATGCGAGCGGCAGCGAAGCAGACGCTGGGAGCCGCAACCCGGCCTTGGCGAGGAGCTTGCGACGAGACTGAGAGGGCAAGGGCGCATCGTTTCCTGTATCTTTTTGGCGAAAAGAGTGGTATAATGGGTTTGCGGCCTTGCCCGCCCATTTTATGGGAAGGGAGGTGAAGCCCAATGGAGTCTATTTCTACCTTTATCCTGTCCGTCGCAGCGAATGTAGCGTCTTACTACATTTGCAAGTGGCTTGACGGATGGCTGAAGGGCCGTAAGCACTAAAAAGGACCCCCTTTCGGAGATGGCGCTCCGGGAGGGGGTCTTTCCTTTTGGGTGAGCCAATGGACTCATTTGCTTCTACCTTTATCACTTTTATTATATGCCATTCTCCCCAAAAGTCAAGCACTGCACAGAAAGTTTACAGTCACCCTTCTCTTGGCATCTCCTGTATCTTTTTGGCGAATTATATGTTATAATGGTTTTGCGGTTCACCCCGCGTATCTCACGGGAGAGGAGGTGGACGCGTTGGCCTATTTTCTCACATTTTTGGTATCTGTCGGAGCAGATGTAGTGTCGCACTTTATCTGCAAGTGGCTTGACAGATGCGAAGAGAACCGCAAAGCCTAATTAAAAAGAAATCCCCCGGGGAGGTCGCAACTCCTTGGGGGATTTCTCATTGCTGGAGATGAAAGCGCTGGGTTCTCACATTTCTGTCTTTATTATATGCGATTCTCCGCAAAAGTCAAGTACTTCCCGTAAGCACTAAATAAAGAAGACCCCCTTTCGGAGCGGCAACTCCGTGAGGGGGTTTTCTTTTGCTTTGGTGAGAACAATGGAAAGTATCATTCTTTCTTTTGTACTTTCATTATATGCCATTCTCCGTAAAAGTCAAGCATTGAACAGAAAGTTTACAAGCGCCCTCTCCGCCTTTTTATTTATGATACTTCATCCCCGCGTTGATGGTGCAGGCGCGGTAGATCTGTTCGGTGAGGACAAGGCGGGCCAACTGGTGGGGCATCGTGATGCGGCCCATGCTGAACCGGAGCGCCGCCGCGCGCTTGACCTCGTCCGAGAGGCCGTGGGACGAGCCGATGACGAAGGCCACGTCTCCCGCGCCGCTGTTTGCGCGGTCGGCGAGGAACTGGGCCAGCTCCTCGGAGGAAATTTGTTTTCCCTCGATGCACAGGGCGACGATGGCCGCGCCCCTGCGGACGCTGCCGAGGATGGCTCTGCCCTCTTTGTCCAGCGCCTTTTTCACCACGGCGTCGGAGGCGTTCTTCTCTTCGATTTTTTCTTCCGGCAGCTCGACGATGCGGAAAGACGCAAACGCCGCCAGACGCTTCTGGTATTCGGCCACGCCCTCGGCGAAGTATTTCGCGTTGAGCTTGCCGACGCAGATCAGGTCGATGTTCTGCATAGTTCTCGTTCCTCTTTTGTGTGGGTTCTCGCGCTGGTGGCGCGGGGCAGATTTTCTTTTTCGGTCAAATGGCTTTGCGCTCCGCGCGGGCCAGAGGTAGGGAGGGGTGTTTCGAATCCCCCCTCCCTACCTCTG
>ENA-OQKH01000831-OQKH01000831.1-human-gut-metagenome-genome-assembly--contig:-NODE-831-length-16924-cov-15.181932_pt1 | contig 16924 bp, 16 predicted proteins | sample MGYA00242645_ERZ504791 | MGnify/ENA primary metagenome ERZ504791 (study PRJEB26092, sample SAMD00036388) | human gut metagenome | host: Homo sapiens | study: EMG produced TPA metagenomics assembly of... | reverse complement strand
GGATATATCAAATAATCAAAAGAACGAGAAACATTACAGAGAATAATTCCTAAACAAAAAGCGTTAGTCTTTGTAGAGTTTGAGTAGAACACTTTTTTGCTCGAAACCCTATAGATTAAGGGTTTCGGGCTCTTTTTTTACTTTCGTGATACACTTTTTGTAGCCAAAAGATATTGTGAAACAAATCTATGAGTAATTTCTTATATCCACAAAGGATATTTTTATTCCGAAAATATATCCATTTTTCCAAATAATAAAAAATTTCATGACGGATTTAGTAATACGCGATATTTTATCCCATATGTATTTTGAAAGAACAAATACAGAGTGAGGGGGATAAAAATTATGTATAAAACAGATGTATTTATTTCAGCAGAGGAAATTAAAGAGATAGTTGGTATTTCTAAATCAAAGGCCTACAGTCTTATTCAGGAATTGAATGCAGAGCTTGCAGGTCCAATGGGACAGAATGAATCAGATGAAATGAAATTCTGGACAAAGGAAGAGTATATGAAGTTTATCCCAACTATGGCGAATAAGCCATATTCTTATATGGCATTTGAACTTTTATATTGGTGTGGGATTCGTCTAGGTGAACTTAGGGCACTTACACCTGCTGATTTTAATTTTGAGACAAATATGCTTTGTCTCCTAGTAAGGATTTTTATCTTGAATTAATGATTGAATCAAATAAAACACCATTAGAAAAAAGCAATGTTTCTGAAAGTGCAGTAAGAAAGATTGTAAACGGACTTGTACAGTATGTGAAGAATTTAATTGAGTCATGGCAAGATGAAAAACTTAGAGAGGATGTTGAAACTACGTCAGAGAATGAAATGAGTGTAGTTGTTCTAGGAAAAATGGATGAAGAAAATTTCCTTCTTACAGGAGATGCAGGAATACGTGCATTAGATAGTGCAATCGTATATGCAGAAGAGAAAGATGAAGCTATTAAGGATACCGTAAATTTTTTGCAGATACCTCATCATGGTGGAAGGCGTAATGTAAGTCCATCAATATTGGATCGGCTTATTGGGGAAATTGTTGATGAAGATAAAACTATAGGAAAAACGGCGTATGTATCTGTAGCGAAAGACTCAGATCATCCTCTTCAGATGGTAGTTAACGCCTTTACAAGAAGAGGCGTGAAAGTATATAAAACCGAAGGAAACATTATTCATCATCATAAAAATATAGAATAGGCTCTACATTTTTTAAACTGTCTTGTTTTTGATATTAAATCGCATTATAATTGTATTAAAATTAATTTCGGGAGGCGTCTATGAGTTATAAAAAAACAGATGCTCTGATGAGACATTTACGAGATAGTGGAATTTCAATACAGGGATCTAAACAGAAGCGTCAACTTATTAATACAGGATATTTTCATGGATACAAGGGATATCGTTTTTTTGGAAATGCGTATAGACGATTGCCATTTACGTCATATGATGAAGTCTATGCTACTATTCAATACGATTCTGATTTGAAGGCGTTGTTGTATGGGAAAATGATGTTTATTGAAACAGCAGTAAAAAATATTGCGTTGGAAAGCATACTTGTAAATGCTAATTCGGAATCTATTCAGGATATGTATGATAAGGTTGTTAGCGGATACAACAACGCACCGGCATCAGCAACTATAGAGCAGAAAAGGAAATTGCAACAGAATAAGCTGAATTTGCAGAATTCTATTCAGTCTAGCCTTGCGTATGCCTATAAAAAGAATAATCCAAAGATAACGCATTTCTATAATAATATTGGATATTCAGATGTTCCGGTATGGGCTTTATTCGAAATAATGACAATGGGTGATTTGGGATATTTATTATCATGCCTTACATATGATGTTCGAGATGATATTTCAAAGCGTTTATCTCTCAATGTGTCTTGTGATACAGATAGACAGTTGATATACAAATACATCTATACATTAAAAGATTTACGAAATGCTATTGCACATAATGCAGTAGTTTTCGATACTCGTTTCAGAAATATTGATCCTACTAGTGCAATGAAACAGTGTTTGAAACTTGAAATTGGATTGCCATATGTGAATTTCAAGACAATTGGCGACTACATTATTCTTATGTGCTACTATATGAAGCTACTGAAGGTATCAAAGACAGAAATAAAAGCATTTATTCGGGAGTTTGAAAAGATAACAGATAATTATAGACAAGCTGTTAATCCTAATGTTGCTGCGATAGTGATTCATCCGGATTTGGCATCAAGAATGAATATTTTGAAAAATTTTTTATAAAAACTTGCATTTTTTCAATGGTTGCTGTATATTATAATTACTAATTGGGGTATGCATTTGCGGATGCATACTTGAGAGAGTCGGAGTAATCCGGCTCTCTTGCGTTATAGGCATAACGTGGTTGCAAAATGCTTGCAAAAAGTTTCAAAACGATGAAGAATACATAGAATATCAAGAATAATTATACGAAATATAACAGTGTAAAACTTGATTAGACACAATATATAGTTGCAAAAATCGAGTTTGAATAACGGATTAAAATGCCGAAAGCCTGTATTTTTATGCGGGCTTCCGGCATTTTTTTTATCAAATGGCTCTAGTTTGGCTCCATTTGTGGGCGGAGTAATGTATAATCATTGCAGAGCAGATGCAGACAGCTATAGCTGAGAACAGCCGGACGGCACTTGACCAGAATGAATATGAAAGAAGATATGCTGACCTTACCGAAAGGTACAATACCATCAAAGCAGATTATGACAAGATTTCAGAACAGATTGAAAGCAAAAAGGCTCAGAGGGAATTATTCAAGGGATTCATCCGGGCATTGGAAAAGCAGGGTGCTTTGGTAGAGGAATTCGATGAGGCACTTTGGAGCAGCCTTGTTCAGGAAGTGGTGGTAAAGTCAAAGGATGATATACTATTCATCTTTAAGAACGGATTTAAGATAAAGACGAGATAAATTAAATCCTGATTTGACACATATTGTAATAGAAGAAAAAATCTAGAAATTTGATTATAAAAGGTCAGATTCGTCAGTAACCATCGGGCTTGACGGGTTTGACCTTTTATATTGCAGAAATATGACATAAAATGGATATGCGAATCTGCCGATATAAGGTATAATAGGTGTGTTGAGTTTAACAAATTAGAATTTTACGGAGTGGACAGAAATGAACTTAGAACTTATTCTAATGTCCGAAAATGACATTGCTGAATTTAAGAAAAATGTACAGTGTGCATTTCAAAAAGGATTTGAAGATGTGTTTGGTAAATGTGAAGAAACGATTCTTCCAGAAAAGGACATAGACCAATCCTTAAATGGTAAAGGTTCAGTAGCATATAAAGCTGTGTTGGATGGAGAAACTGTTGGTGGTGTGATTGTTGCAATCGACACCGAAACGCAACATAATCATCTTGACTTATTATATGTAAAAAGTGGTGTACAAGGAAAAGGTATTGGAAAGTCTATTTGGTATGCGGTTGAAAAGTTATATCCTGATACAAAGGTATGGGAAACTTGTACTCCATATTTTGAAAAACGCAACATCCACTTTTATGTGAATATTTGTGGATTTCACATCACAGAGTTTTTCAATGAGAAACATCCTATGCTAGATACACCAGATGATTTTATTGGGGATGGCAATGAGGGAATGTTTGTATTTCAGAAAGAAATGTAAGATTTGAATTTTGACGAGGATTAACAGAATGGTAATTCGAGAATATATATCATCAGATGCAGGTGCGTCTGGATAAACTTTATGATGAGATAGAGGAAATTAAGAAGTCTCAAGTTCCGTTTTCCTGTATTTTTCAATGAACAGGAATTATATGAACTTGATTGGGACAATGAAAGTACCGTTGAATCTGTGCTCCTTATGAGATGGGCAAAGCGGTAATTGAACAGAGTTTGGAGAGAAAAAACGTATGAATCAAATTGTTTCGTTGTTTATGTTTAGTTGTGGTGATTATGAGAAAGTAAAACAGGATGTATGGGAAGAAAACTGGAAAGCCATGCGGCTGTATTCTGTTGTGGCGCTTGTTGCCTTTGGAGTCATAACGCTGGTGAGTGTGTTTTCTCTGAGTATCGGAAAATATAAATGGGTGTATCTGGTCTATACGTTCCTTTCTTTGGTCTATTTTTACATTTCTCGTTGTCAACTTAGAAGCTTCTTGGGGAAAGAACTGGTTGTATACAGCTTTTTTGCCGCGCTGCTGCTGTTTACCGCCAGAACGGCGGTCATGAACGGGCTGATTCTGAGCAGTATGCTGCTCTATATCGGACTTGCTTTCTTTGCGCAGCACAACCCAATTCTATCCAAAAACCTGGTGGATGTTATTCTGTACGGGGTGCTGAGTATGCTTCTGACTGCCACGATGATGCGAAGCAAGCTCCAGAGAATCCTGTACCATAAGGAAAAGGAAATGTTGGAAGTCAGCAAGCGCGAATCGCAGGAACGAATCCTGAATTACGAGAGATTCCTCACGGACATGGTTCGGTATGCCGCTTCAGAAGAAACTCCGGACAAAGTACTGAATCAACTGGTGGAGTATATCGGACAGCGTATGACCGCCAAGCGAGCGTACATCTTTGAACAGAATGACCGCGGAACGTTTGACAACACCTACGAGTGGTGCAAAGCGGGCGTATCCAAAGAAAAAGATAACTTGCAGGATGTGCCGTATGAAGGCATCATTGAAACATGGTTTGCACAATTTCAAGAATCCAACAATGTCATCATCCATGACATTGAAGAATGCAAAAAAACAAGCGAAGCAATCTATGAACGGCTGAAACCTCAGGGTGTCAATACCCTTGTGACAGGGCCAATCAAAATCAACGGCAAGATGGTCGGATTCTACGGTGTGGACAATCCTCCCGAAGAGAAACTGCATGAGATCTCGAATCTGATAGATATGATCGAGTTTATGATCTCTTTTATGATAAGACTGCGCGATAATGCAGATGCACTGGAGCACAGTGCATTATATGACCAGCTCACAGATTGTAAAAACAGAAAAGCACTGGATTGGGCGTACACAGAAAAGCTGGAGAAGTACTTTCCCCTGGCGATTGTCATGTGCGACATAAATGGCCTAAAGGAAATAAATGACCAAAAGGGACATGACGCCGGTGATAAATTCATTGTGCAGACCGCACAGACGCTGAAATCTGTGTTCGGAAAGCGTCATGTGTATCGGTTTGGCGGAGATGAGTTCATTGCGGTTCTGCCAAACATCACACATCCGGCGTTTCAGAAACTACTGGAAACGGCAAAAAGCCAACTGGGTGCTACCGCGTCCCTCGGTACGACGATAAGCGGCACAAAGGACACGGATTTTGAGTCGCTTCTGAAAGCCGCAGATGCGGAAATGTATGAAAACAAGAAGCAATACTACATCGTGACAGGAAAAGAGCGGAGAAAGCACAGCTTGTGAGAGGGAAAGACCGTGAACCTGATAATTGAATTATAAAAAAAAGGAAGAGTAGCCTGATCCAATGCCCGGATGGAGGGTGATGCATCTCCTGTATTTAGGGGGTGCATTAGGGGGTGCAATCGTTTCCTTGTATCAAAATGGTGGTTGCAAACACTCAAATAAAAAATGTTATATATCCTTGCAGAAGTATTAGCTCTTATGGTTAGGATACTATCTAAGGAAAGTACCCATGACAGGGCGTTAAGCGTCCGGGGGACGCTTGTTTAGCACCGACCGAAACGACTTGTGAATTTTATTATATAGAAGGAAGAATAGAAAACGTAGAGAAAATGAGGAATCCAAACTGTAATAAGGTGTGGATTCCTTTTTCCATGTTGAAAAGAGATTTTTATTATCCGAAGTATAAAGAAAGTAGAAGAAAATTATCACTCTTTTGCATTATACGTAAGAAAAGAAGGGCGTATAATAAAATATTATAAAATGATAGATTTTAAGTAGTTTTAAGAGGACAAGGTGCACTTTTGTGATAAAAAAGGAATCCTTGGCAGCAGAGTATTTGTTGAGGGGAAAATCAATTATGCAACAGAAAGTGTTTCATCCTGCCGTATGTTTGGGTGAAAGCAATCAAACATATCGATGAGAGGGAACATACCGTAATGATCACCTTACATCAGGAACAGCGTGTTTCTCCAAGTGTCTTAAAAATGAAGCAGGAATTAGATAAAAAAGAGGAAACGATCACCAGACAGTTCTGGGATACGATTTCTTTATTAAGTACTGTTTTAGAACATAATCAGTTGAAAGAAGCAGACTATCAGGATCAGATTGGGTATTATACCAAGCAGATCTATTGCCAGTTACAGCAAGAATATCCGGAATATGGAATCACGGATGAAGAGATGGATGTGATCGCCCAACTGGCTCCGATTCATGATATTGGAAAGATCCGTGTTCCCATAGGAATCTTAAATAAAAACGGGAAACTGACAGAGGAAGAGTGGAGCATTATCAGAGAACATCCGCTTGTTGGTGCGGAAATGACCAAATGGTTCTCGAAGGGAAAGAAAACGGAAAAACTGAAACAGTATAGTTATGAGATCTGCAGACATCACCATGAACGCTATGACGGATCCGGGTATCCGGATGGATTAAAGGGAGAAGAAATTCCGCTTTGTGCACAGGTAGTAGGTCTTGCAGATGCCTATGATGCATTGGTTCGTGTACGTCCTTATAAGAGAAAGATCGCTCCAAAAAAAGCAGTAGAGATGATCCTGGATGGAGCATGCGGCGCATTTTCAGAGCCGTTACTTCATTGTCTTCAAACAGTGTCAGCAAAAAGCGAATGGATCAAAAAGGCAGTTTAAAACAGATCAGATGGATCTGTTTTATAGCACAAAAGTGATAAAGAAGTGTGAAAAAATTTACAATTTCATTACATTGAAAGAAAAAAAGAAAAGAGTTTAATTATATTAAACTAAAACTTTGGGAGTCTGAGTTAGAGATGGAAGCGTAACATGAAGAAGAGAAATGATAAACAAAAAAGGAAGGAAAATACCGTACAGGAGACAACGATCGCGCAGGATCTTGTGCAGCTGTTATTAAAGATTGTGATTCTTATTTTAGTAATCTTTTTGATCTTCACTTTTCTTTATGGAATCGTAAGGATTAACGATGTCTCTATGAAACCATCCATTAAGGATGGGGATCTGGTTGTATATTACCGACTGGATCACAGATTTATATCCGGAGATGTTGCAGTTTTTGAAAAGGATAATAAAACAACGACCGGACGTGTTGTAGCGGTTGCCGGTGATACGGTTGACATTACAAAAGACGGACTTATGATCAATGGAGCAGAACAGATCTCGCAGGATATCTATTTTGATACGACCCGATTTAAAAATGGAGTCGATTTCCCACTTACGGTGAAAGAAGGTCAGGTCTTTGTACTTGGAGACAACAGACCAAAGGCCAGTGACAGCCGAATTTATGGATGCATTGATCTAAAAGACATCCGGGGAAAAGTCATCGCGATTATTCGGAGCAGAGGAATTTAAGTTCCACATCCGTTAATCAAATATAAAAGTATAAAAATTTCACAAGGGAGGAAGAAATCATGAGCATGAAAAAATTATCTAAAAAGATGCTCGCTGTTGTCGCAGCAGGTGCTATGACAATGGGACTGGCAATGCCAGCATTTGCAGCAGACGCAAGCGGAGAAACACAAAAGGTGACACAAGCTTACATCAGCAAGACTTACAACACAGAAGTTGGAAAAGCAATGACATTCAATTTTACTGCCACACAGGATAAAACAAGCACTGGTCTGGTAAAATCAGCGGTTGCTTGTACAATTCCAAGTATTAGTTTCACAGATAGTGAGACGGGAACAACTAAGAAAGTTAGCGACAGCCCGATTCAATTTGGTACTTTTAATGAGGCAGGAAAGTATGAATATACTGTAACAGAGACAGGATCTGAGCCGACTATTACTGAGAGTGCTTACGAAAAGCTGATCATGTCTAAAGCTGAGTACAAAATGGATGTTTACGTTGTAGAGAATCCGGTTGGAACTTTTAAGGTTGATCAAATCGTCGTAAATAAGACAAAGAATGACAAAGGTACAGCGGAAGAAGGTAAAGTAGATATCAGCGAAGACAAAACTAAGAATAAATTTAATTTTGTCAACACTTATGTACAGGAAGCTGGTACAGGAACAGATCCTACAAGTCCAGATCCAAACTATACAGAAAATGGTGCATTAAAAGTATCTAAGACAATCGATGCACAGGGTGAAACTCCTAGTGCAACTGATTCATTTAGCTTTACAGCAACATTTGTATTTCCAGAAGGAACTGATGCAAATACACTTGGTGGTGTAAAGGGGAATGAAGCAGATGTTTCATTAACAGAAGGAGCTTATACATTTACTCTGAAACATGGAGATAAAATGAAATTCACAGGTCTTCCGGTTGGAACAAAGATCACTGTAACTGAGGCAGGAGCTGCAAACTATAAGGGTAGTGCTGAAGTATTCCTTGATAATGTTAAGCAGGATACAGTTGCAGCATCAAAGTACAATGAACTTCTTAAAGCAGTAACTGATGGTAAACTTGGACAGAACAGAAATACAGTTGATGTAACAAATACATACAACCATGTACCAACAACTGGTATTATCATGAACACACTTCCATACGTTCTGATGATCGCTCTTTGCGGCGCAGCACTCTTTGGATTTGTTGCTTTCAAACGCAGAAGATAATTAAAAAGAATTAAACGGATTTAAAAAGGGGATGCTGTGCGGCAGGGCACTGTCGCATCCCCTTTCTTAATAAGAAGGGAAGATAAGGACAAGTAGATATGAAAAGATTAGCAAAGAGCATAGTAAGCGGAATCGATCATATGGTAAATTTTATCGCACTTATGCTGATCCTTTTGCTGATGTTTTTGTCCTGTTATATGTTATGGGATTCCAATCAGGTGTTTGAGGCAGCGGATGCAAAGAACTACGAAGCCTATATGCCAAGCGAAAACCATACAAAATCATTTGAAGAATTACAGAAGATCAATCCAGATGTTTTTGGCTGGATTCGGATCAACGATACAAATGTCAATTATCCTTTGCTTCAGACAGAGGATGATGATACGTATATGAATACGGATGCGGAAGGAAATTATTCCTTAAGTGGTTCCATTTTTTTACATTGTGCCAATTCACCGGATTTTTCAGATTTTAACAATCTGATCTATGGACACCACATGGAAAAGCATAAAATGTTTGGAGATGTGGGACTTTTTACAGAGAAGAAGTATTTTGATGAACACCCTTATGGGAATCTGTTTTTTGATGGGAAAGATCATGGAATTGAATTTTATGCATTGCTTCAGGCAGATGCTTATAATGAGCGACTCTTTAGTGTTTGCCCGGAAACATCGGAAGCAAAACAGGAGTATCTGCAGGAAATCCTGGACAATGCTTTATATAAACGAAATCTTAACGTTACAGAAGAAGACCATTTGGTTTTACTGATTACATGTACTTCAGAAATGACAAATGGAAGAAATATATTGGTAGGAAGACTTACGGAGCAGGTTTATCCTGAGAAAGAGAAACCGAAAAATTTAGGAACCGGGATCGATCAGATCCGAAAACTGATCATATCCGTTCCGGTTCTTTTCTGGCTTATACTACTTCTTCTTATCCTATTAATACTTGACCAAATACTAAGAAAGAAGGGAAAGAAAAACGATGAACATCCTTGATTTAAAGAAAATAAATATCATAGTGCTTAGCCTGCTTCTTTTCCTGAGTATGCAGATACCGGTGTTTGCATCTGAAAATGCAGCCGAAGTAAAAATTCCTGTCGTACAGGTTGTTGAAAATGAAGCAAAAGATCAGGCAGAAGAATTTTCCTACGTTCTTACAACCAATCAAAGTGAAGCTCCGATGCCAAAAGGAAGTAAGGAGAATCAGTATTGTTGGAGCATGAAGAAAAAGGAAACGGTTGAGATTAGTATTCCAGTAACAACAAGGGGGATTTACCACTATCAGATCTATCAGACAACAGAACCAAAGGAAGCTTACGCATGTGATCAAAGTCGTTATGATGTGAGTGTGGAAGCATTTTATAATGAAGCGGATCAGTTTAAAACGGTGACTGTTGTAAAAAATCAAAAGGGTGAAAAAATCGATCAGATCACTTTTTTGAATCGCTTGAACAAAACCAATCCATCAAATCAGACAGCAAAATCTGATTCAAAAAAGAAAGTAAAGACAGGTGATAGCGGAACAATCTGGGGATATGTTTTATTACTTGTCAGTTCTATGATATGTTTTGTTATTTTATTTTATGAAAATCAGAAAAGAAGAAAGGGAGAGATTCAAGATGAAGCAGAATAGATGGAACAAATACTTGAAGATTATATGCAGCTGGCTTTTGATCCTATCTATGTGTTTCTTATCTTTGGATACAGCAATAGTATCTGCCGAGAACCGTTCTCCTGTAAATACGGAAAGTGAAATGACAGGTTCGCAAGATGAAGAAAGTATACCAGTGGAAAATGAATCATCCATGGAATCAGATCCTGAGAGTGCTTCAGAACCAAACGAGAATACCTCTACGGGGGAATCTTCCACAGATAATACAGTGTCTGATGTACCGGAAGAGATTTCCGTACAGAGCTTAGAGGAAGCCGTACAGGAAATTGATGCAAGAGGAGAAGCATCTTCCACCGACAGAGTAGCGTATGTAGATCCAAAGGGGACTCCAATTAGTGGCGCACCGACTACGATCGCTTATGGAAATATTTCTGACCACAAAGATCTATCAATAGAAGGAAGACATTTTGATTTCCTTAGTGCGAAAGTAAATGGAAAAGACTGTGTGTACATCGGAGAATATAACGGAGTGCTTTATTACAGTACCGATGGTGTTATTGCAATCAAGATGGAAGACGGACAAAAGGTAACGATGACTTATCAGGAGTATTATCTTGTTACGATTCAAGAAGAACTTCCAACAAACTGTGATTCTGGTACCATATGCACGAAAAAAGGAAGTGAAGATGTTCCGGTTGAAACGAACAAACAGATTCGTGTCAATGCCGGGGAAGACTGGGTAGTGTCTGTAACACCTGGTGCACCAAACAATAAGAAAAGATATAAGATTACATCTGTTACATCTCAAAATGGTGCAAACATAACAAAAAATGCAGGTGATGATTATGGAGCAACTTATGCCATTCGTTTTCAAAAGGATGATATTATTACGATTGCTTATGATGAAGAAGGAGTCTATCGTATAACGATTAACACCGTAGACAATAATGGATTTGAGTATATCAATATTGCGCATAGTGAAAAGAATAAATGGAAGTATTTACCAGAACAACATAAACTTGTATGGACATATACGGAAGATCAAGTGAAGTCCGATGGATCTATTGATCTTCCAAAATTCCATATAAAAAGAGGATATAGATTGGTTCATATGGTATTAAATGGAGAAACAGTAGCAGCTGCAGATAGTAACAAAGAAGTTCCGGATGGTGTGGGATCGAATCATGGTGTAAAAGGACATGCAGGTAAACTTATTGTAAATGCCCAAATAACTAATGAATATACTAAAAATAGAGGTGACGAAACAGAGTGTAGCTTTGAATACAGTTTCAATGTGCAATGTACAGACGGAGGATGTAGAGACTTAGATTTTGATTTAGCTCCGTATCAAACAGGGCAGCAGGTTTTAACCGTACGTTTAAAAACAGACAACCGTCGAAGTGGTGAAGGTATCGATGTCGTCATGTGGGATCCTGATCAGAATAAGCTGGTTCCAATGAGAGACAATGATACGGTAAATATGGATCCTGTGGGAGATGGAATAGTAACTTTAAAGAAAAGACAAGTGAGAATCTTTTTTGCAAAGCCAAAACCAGGATATCGATTTGCAGGAGTGGGTGTAGACAGTGCACAGCCGTCAGGTGGAGTTAATACTGAGGGCGGAAAATCTAGAGCTGTTGTAGATAATCTAAATAATATGAATGCTACTTCTCTTGGAAAAAAAGGAGAATTTCAAGTTTATGATGAAATTTGGGAAGCAGCTAAAAAAGCAGCAAGTAGTGCAGGGTATGAAAAATTTTTGGCATTTGCAGGAGAGAAGACAACACATAATACCGATTGGGAATTGTATGCAGGCTATTTCATGTCTACGAAAGAAAGCATCTATGTACATTACAATTCTGGTGCCGGCGAAGGTGTGCTTCCGGCAGATGCAGTTGTGAATAATATTCCGTATAATGAGGAACTTGATATTAGAACAAACAAACCAATGCAGTCTTATGGAAAAAATCCAAACACCAATGAGGGGATAAGAGGTATGGGAAGCACCTTTCTAATAGGGGAGGAATGGCCAGAACCAACCTGTGAGGGATATGAATTCCTTGGCTGGAAGCTACGTCTGACTCCATGGTTTGGAGCTCCACAATATAGTGAAAAGTTATATCAACATAATGAAGTCTTTTGTATTTCTGAAGAGAATTATGAATTTGCCGCAAACCGTGACCTTCCAGTGTCTGTATGGGATAATGAGGTGGGTTATCAGATTGTTGCCCAGTGGAAGAAAGCAGATACAAAAACAGTTAGTGTGGAACATTATCTTAAGCAACCAGATGGAAAAGAATATTTGGGAAAAACAACTGTTGGGTCGATTTTATTTTCAGAAGAGCAAGATACGTTTACTATATTTGGTAACCCAGAACCAGATGGAACATTCCCAGGATATGTGTTTGATAAGGAAGACTCACGAAATCAAACAAAAGTGACAATCAAAAAAGATGAAATTAGCGATAATTATGTATTAAAGGTATATTATAAGCCAACTGTATTAACCGTTAGCAAGACAGTAAAAGGTTATACACTGGATGAAGATAAAGCTTTTACATTTACGATTCAAGCGCGGGCACCATCAGGGACAGATGCAAGTGCATCTATAATCCAAGATGGACAAATCTACATTAGGAAAGAAGGAAAGATAGAGAAACTTACTTTTACAAATAACAAAGCCACCTTTACATTGAAGGATAAAGAATCGGTAGATATTAGCTGTTTACCAATGGAATGGACTTATACTATAGAAGAAGAAAATCCGGGAAGTAATTACGAAACAACTTGCCAAAAAACCGGGGGATCAGTTGTTGATGGAAGAATGTTATCTTTCCAAATGGAACAGGAAAGCGAAAGCGTTTCATTTGTTAATGCATCGAAAGTTGCACCTCCAGTGACAGGAAAAACAGTACAAAATAACAGTTTTATATTATTACTAGTTCTTGTATTTGGAGTTGGAATTGTTAGTTTTGGATTTTTTGAAAGAATAAAAAGAAAACATAGATAAGTGAATAAGAAGGATTATATTTAATCATTTGTGGATAAAATATAATTCTTCTTATTTTATAAAAAATGAAAATCAAGATCATGGAGAGTGTGTTTTTCTTGCTTCCATTTGGTCTGCATGATAAGATGAAATAGCAAAAACAAATCCTTTAATGAAAGAAAAAGGGGATTTTATGTGATCGAGAGGTAAGAAATGAAATGCAATTAAATATTACGACAGATTATGCAATTAGGATAGTTTATTACCTGGCTTTGCAGAAAGAAAATGTTACGGCATCAGAACTTGCATCTGTATTAAAAATACCTGTAAGCTATATTTCGAAAATAACAAAAAAATTAAAAGCAGCGGGGATTGTTCAAGCATGTGAGGGGATAAAAGGCGGATATGCATTGGTGAAAAATCCTGAAATCATTTCTCTATTTGATATCGTATCTTCTATGGAAGTAACTATGAAGATCAACCGTTGTTTAGAGTCGGATGGCTTTTGTTCCAGAAATGCTACAGATTATTGTAATGTGCATAAAGCGTTGTTAAAGGTACAAAGGACTTATGAGGATGCATTAAAGAGTGTAAGTATTGCAGATCTTATATAGACAACAGATGAGGGAAACGTTGAAATAAATTGTTATGAGAAAGTGAAAGAGTGCAATTATGAGATATACAGTAAAAGACCTGCTTGAGTCAGGACAATTTCCGGAAATGAAATTAATTAGCGGTGAATCGGAACTCAACCGGGAAATAAAGGGTGCAAGACTTCTTGAAGTTGCAAATATGGAATGCTTTTTAAGCGGTGATGAAATTCTTTTCACAAGTTTAAAGGCATACGAAAATGTAGATCTACAGGAGTTTGTGAAACATTTAGAGGGACTTAAGAAAAAGCAAATTAGTGCGTTCATAGTAAAACGAGATCAGCAAACAGAGCTACAAAGAATTCGTTTTAATATTTTGCTACAATATGCAAAATCGCAACAAATCCCTGTTATCGAAATCCCAAAGACGTTGTATTACTGGGGAATTATCAAGCATATTTTAACTCATATTTACGATATGGAAACAGCAAAATTAACATATTTTAAGACAACGCATGACAGCTTGGAGGGGAGAGGGGGGGGTACTACTTATCTTGTAGACGAGAAAGGTTCTGTAGAGAAGATTTTTGCTTTGATTTATAGTATGCTTGAAAATCCGGTCGCTCTATATGATGAAGAGTATGAATGTCTCCATTCAAATGATCCAACCCTGTCGGAGTTTACAATGAAGGAAGATGCAGAAGTATTTGTGCCTAATATCATTACTAAATATCAATACTGGCATCAAAAAAGGGAGCAGTCAGAGTACATTCATAAAATTGATGTGTTTGGTTATAGAACCTTTTATCTCGTTGTTACGGAGCAGAACAAAAAAATGGAAATATTGGATTTTATTGCTCTTGAGAATATTGTTGTTGTCTTACGCCATATCATTATGAGAAGCTTGATGGAAAAAAATATTGCCAAGTACTATCACAAAGATATAGCATACCGATTACTGAATGGAACTCTCACAGAGTTAGAAAAAGAGGAAGCAGCAAAGATTTTAAAACTTGAGAAAACGGATGAGGTACGCGTTGTTATTTTTCGTGTTATCCCGAATAATGACGAAGGAAAATTTGCGGACAAACAAAGAAAAGAACTTGAGATTGCTGAAAAAATGTTTTTGCACCTACTGCAAAAAGATTATGTGATACATAATACGAATCAGATCATCTATATCTATAAGAAACATATAGGGGAAACCAAACAGGAATTTCGTAAGAAATTAGAAGTTTTGCAAAGTGAGGTACAAGAACAATTAGATCAGAAAGATGCGAAAATTGATTTTTTGGTTGGTATTGGAAAAAAAGTGATCGGATATCATGATATCAAGGAATCTTTTGTGGACGCAAAACGGGCGCTTGATTATATTAATGTGGTCCGAAAAGTTGTAGGCGATTCAAAGCGTTCCATTGTGGATTGCTCTAAATTAGGTTTTTTTCAAGTATTTGCTGAGATTAAAGATAAGAAAAAATTATGGTCCTATATCCCGGAATCTTTGCAAATAGTTTATGAATATGATAAGAAGAAAAAGAAAGAGCTAATCGATACGTTAGAATGTTTTATGAATAATAATCAGAGTTATAAAAGGACGTCCACCGAGATGTTTGTGCATTACCGTACGATTATGTATCGCATGAAGAAAATTGAAGAAATTTCTGGAATGGATTATGAGAATGTAACAGAGATGCTTGCGGTTCGAAACGGATTAATTATTCTTCGAATCATGGAGGCATTGTAAAAAAGGAAGAGTCACTACACGGATTGTATTTTGTGTAGTGGCTTTTTAACATAAAAATAACATTAAAAAAACAGGAACTATTTGAAAAATCTTAGAAAGATATGCTAAAATCTATCAATAATAAAATACTGTGAAACATGGAGGTATAAACCACTAATGAACTACACGATAAAAGAATTTATAGAGTCAAACAAATTCCCAAAGATGCAATTGATTAGTGATAATTCCGGAATAAATAGAGTAATAAGAGGAGTACAAATTCTCTCAGTTCCAAATATGGAAAAATTTCTTGGGGGGGGAGAACTACTCCTTACTTCTTTGGTTGTTTACGAAAACCAGCTTAATGAGCGTATAGTATTAAGTCACTTGGAAGAATTAAATAAAAAGCAGGTAAGTGGATTTATTGTGAAAAGAAGGCAGAATATACCGCACCTGAATAAACTGTTTGAAATCCTAGTACATTTTTGTGATGAACACAGTATTCCAGTTTTAGAACTTCCACAGAATATCAGTTACTGGTGGATTATTAGGTATTTGTTGCCTCAGATATATAATATCGTTTGCGAAAAATAGTGAAGCTAACAGGAATGAACTTTGATAATATAGCAGAAATGTTAGCTGTTCGAAACGGCATTATAATATTAAAAATATTGGAGCAATTATAAAAAAAGCGAATCATATGCTTTGTGTGATTCGCTTTTTTGGACATATTGAACATAACTGGTACACTTTGAACAAAAAAAATAAAATTTTTTTTCGTTGGTTGCACATTATAATTAGTCATAAAAAAATGTATAATCTTGAAGCTAGTGATAAAGATGTTTGGAAAAATATTGAAGGTATAAGTAGCAGATATTTTTTTGATACAAACTAGAACCTTGAAAGGTTTAGTTAAAAAGTAGATTAAAAGTAAAAGAGTAGAGGACCAGATATGAAGAGAAACAGAAGGCTGGCGAATAGAATTATTTCGGTAATACTATGTATAGCTATTTTATTTTCACAGGTGAATATCGCGGATGCAGAAAATTTGAATCCATCGGCCGGCAATACGAATCAAGTGACAGCTTCTAGCGATGCTAATGCGGGCAGTGGTGAAGAAAAAGTTATAAATGACTCTTTAGATTCAAATGAAACAAGTGGCACCACGGAATCTGCCCCCTCGGTTTCCGAGAAAACAGGAGAAGATTCAAAGAATGACGAAGCGGAAACTTCCAGCGAGGATGTTAAAGCAGAATCAACAGATAATATAGATGCTTATTATAAGGATAGTAAAATATGCATTTATAATTACGAGCAG
>ENA-OQKH01000795-OQKH01000795.1-human-gut-metagenome-genome-assembly--contig:-NODE-795-length-17536-cov-14.539779_pt1 | contig 17536 bp, 3 predicted proteins | sample MGYA00242645_ERZ504791 | MGnify/ENA primary metagenome ERZ504791 (study PRJEB26092, sample SAMD00036388) | human gut metagenome | host: Homo sapiens | study: EMG produced TPA metagenomics assembly of... | reverse complement strand
AGTACCCGTAATCTCCGAATTTTCTATATAAAAAAGCAATTTTAGAAAATTCAAAGGAGATTACGAAAATGACAAACCCACAGTATGCGGAAAATATTTGATTTACGATTAAAACTGACAGTGGAATTAACGTCCAAAACGGAATACTTTGGATGCGAAAGAAGTTAGGAGGAATGATTATGATTATACTTAGATGTTTGAAAAAATACTGGTTTTGCCACTTATACTTGTTTTGGCATTTGTTTGGATGATTGTTAAGACAATAGTATCACTGTATGAGATTGCGCATGGAATTCTTTTTTCACTGGTAGTAGTATTTTGCATATCATAAATTTCTAGCAACAACTTCAAAACATTATAATCCAAAAATGAAAGAAAGAGGCAGTGCGTTAAGTGGGTGATATGCCTTTTCTCGGTTCTGTTATTAAAAAGTTCCGAATATGACAAAAAAATCAGAGGCGGCACGACAAAAAGTGCAAGCTCCCCCCCTTTTTTTTATGAGAAAATAAAATTACTTATACATATAAGGGAAAGGGGTAAGGAAGAAATGAAAAAGAGAAGGCGAATCTTATCGCTGTTCTCTGCAGCGTGTCTTGCGATAACGGGAATTGTTTCGGGCGCAGGTGTGCAGAAGGCCGAAGCAGCTGCAAGAACAGAAGTAATCGATGTTACGGATTACGGAGTATATCCAGACAGCGGGAAGGACAGTGCAATCGGAATACAGAAAGCGATCGCAGCTGCGAAAGATGCAACGAAAGAGGGAAAAGAAGTCAAGATTAATTTCCCGGAAGGACGCTATGATATCTATCCAGATAAAGCAATAGAAAGAGAATTATATGTTTCCAATACTGTAGGTGCCGATCAGAACAATAAAATGAAGAAGATCGGTATTTTTCTGGAAGATATGGATCATGTTACCGTAGATGGAAATGACTCTCTGTTTATGTTCCATGGTAAAATGACAACATTTGCAACAATCGGTTGCGAAGATGTTGAATTTAAAAATTTTGCAGTGGATTTCCAGGTTCCGACAGTTATTGATATGACTGTTGAGAGTGTAGAGGGAAATACAGCAACTATGTATATTCCTGAGTGCTATAATTATGAAGTTGCAGGAACAACGATTAAATGGTACAGCGATGTGAGTCCTTATACAGGTCAACGTTACTGGAGTATCTCCGATCTGTCAGGTTATCATACCCAGCGGGAAGATACCGTACAGGGAATCAAATTCGGTGCAGGAAATGGAAATGCTGCATTAAAAGGTGTAGCTTCTATTGAGGATCTTGGAAATCATCGTGTAAAGATTACATATAATAGTAAAGCCGGTGAAGTTCAGAACGGAATGTGCTTCCAGTCACGTCCGACCGTACGTGATCATGCAGGAACATTTTTCTGGAAGAGCAAAGATATTAAGATGACTTCTCTTGATATCCAGTTCCTTCATGGATTTGGTATGGTAGGTCAGCATTCTGAAAACATTACAATGGAAGATGTTGATTTTGAAGCACCAAAGGAAAGTGGAAGAACAACAGCCGGATATGCTGATTTTGTGCAGATGTCCGGATGCAAAGGAGCAATCAATATTAATAACTGTACCTTTGCAGGTCCTCATGACGACCCGATCAATATCCACGGAACATTTAACACAGTTACATCCATCAGTTCTGACAGAAGAACAATCACAGTACAGTACAACCATCATGAAACAGCTGGTTTCCCGAACTTTTTCAAAGGTGACGAAATCGAGTTCATGACAAAGGGAAATATGATCACAGTTGAAAATTCCGTTCGTACAGTAACAAAAGTTGACGGACCGGACGGAATGGGCGGAAATATGGGTGAAGGTTCAGGAAGTCTGACAACCATCAATCTGACATTGGATAAGGCAATTCCTGCCGACGTTCAGGTAAATCAACATGTGGTAGAAAATATCACTTATACACCAGCTGTCAACATCAGCAATTGTGAATTTAAGGAAGTTCCGACAAGAGGAATCCTTGTAACTACAAGAAAACCAATTGTCATTGAAAATAATACATTTGACGGAATGAGTATGGCAGGCATCTATATTTCTGATGATGCTCAGGGCTGGTATGAGTCAGGTCCGGTCAGAGATGTGACCATCCGTAATAATACATTTACAAGAGGAAATGCACAGGCAATTTTCATCGAGCCTACCAATCCGACTGTATCTACGGAAAAGACCGTACATTCTAATATTAAGATCAAGGGCAATACGTTTTTTACGTACAATAAGAGAGTTCTTGATGCAAAGAGTGTAGATAACCTTACCTTTAAAAATAATAAAATTTACAGACAGGATCCGATCAACGGAGATGGATCTCTGAGTCTGGCAGTAAAAGACGGAAGTTCTACAGAACTGAATGTAGCCGACAGTGCAGAACTGACCGTAAGCGGAAGTGGGAATACCTTATCAGGAAAGCTGTATAACTTTAATGGTTGTAAGAATGTAGTGATCGAAGGAAATGAGTATGACGGCGGAATGAATGCCGGAAGTTCAATCAGCAATATGAGTGCTTCTGATATTACAGTCACCAATGATGCAATGAAGGTGAATGCAGATTCTACCACAGCAGCGAACGGAACGATGTACTACGAATCTGACAATGAAAAAGTAGTAAAAGTTTCCAGTACAGGTGTCGTAACTGCAGTAGGAGCAGGAACAGCCAATGTAACAGGATATATGATTGTTGGAGGACGTAAGTTCCCGACCAATACAGTTACATTCACAGTCAACGCAGGTGAACTTGGTAATCTGCCGGAAGGAATAGAGCTGACAGCAGCTGATACCAAAGAAAATATTAACGTAAATGATACGATCCAGTATACTGCAAATCTGAAATGGAACGCTGAAGAGAACGGTGCAGACAAGAACAGCGCAGTGACATGGAAGGTCTATGATGCCAAGACCGGAACTGAGACTGATAAAGCAACAATCACTGAACAAGGACTTCTGACAGCAGTAAAACCGGGAAGTGTTGTAGTGACAGCATCTACAGCCAACGGTTATGAAGCATCAAAACTGGTATCCATCTGGCAGAACGGAAAGACAATCGCATCAGATATTACAGTAGATTATCCGACAGCATCTGACAAATATCGTGTAAGCTCAACCGTTGAAGGCGGACTGGAACAGGATTTCACCGGTCAGGGGCTTTTCAATCAGCAGACACCGAGCAATGTCCTTGTAAAACCATTGCCGGAAGGAACAGACAGAACAAATCTGACACTTGTATTCAAACTGACAGGTGCAACTCCTGCAAATACATGGGCAGATGCAGGAATCTATCTTTATGATGATGCAGATAATTACGTAGCACTGGAAAAGAAACACCGAGGTGGTAACACCAGTGCAGTGGCAATTGTAAAAGAACAGAACCATGAGGGTCAGGAAACATCATATAGTAACTGGGCAAATGTAAGCGTCAATCCGATCTGGCTGAAATTGGAAAAGAAGGATGCGAATGTAAAAGCATTCTTTAGTTCGGATAAGAAAAGCTGGACCGAGATCGGTTCAAGAAATGACTGTGGATTCCTGAGTGATAGCTATAAGTTAGCAATCGCAAGCCAGGGAACTAATACAGGATCCATCACTTATTCTGATGTTACAGTGAATGATAAAGAAGTAAAATTAGTTGAAGAGGCAGCGAAACCGACCGCCTCCAATGTTAAGGTAACATATGACGAAGCTGCTAACAGCCTGACAGCGGCAGGAGATACTACAGGACAGTCCGTAATTGTAAAATGGGCAGTTGCTGATAAAGAAAATGGAAACTATTCCATTATCAGCGGAGTAGAAGGAACTTCTCTGACAGCTTCTAAAGCATTGAAAGGCAAATATGTGAAAGCTGCTTATGTACCGCTGATCGGAACAGGTGCAGCAGGAGACGTTGAATGGTCTAAAGGAGTAAAAGTAACCGGAGATGGCACAGATTCAGGTGCATCAGCAGTCAAATCTGCAAATGCAGATCTGGCGACAGCTGATATTAAAACTAGTGAAAGTACAGACATGTTTCAGTTTGTAAAAGGAACAACTTTCTATCAGACAACAGCAGGAAGTGACGTTCAGGAAATCAAGTATTCCTTTGCAGCAGAGGATACCAAGGCAACAGTAAAAGTGCTGGTGAACGGAAAAGAAACAGCAAAACTGAGCGGAAACGCAGTTCTCACAAGCGGAAGAAATCTGATCGAGGTAAATGTTACAGCAGAAGATGGCGTGACAATGAAAAAATATCGTTTCACAATCAGCCGTCAGGGAGATAACAATGCATTGTTGGAAAGCATGCAGGTAAACGGACAGACAATCGAACTGGCAGAGGGAGTTTATGAATATAGTCTTCCAATTGCAACAGGAACAACAACAGTGCAGGTTGCAGCGACAGCACAGAGTACAAGAGCAACTGTTTCCATCGTGAACGGAAAAGAGGTTACATCCGCAGCACAGACTGTTCAGGGAGATATGACAGTTGCACCGGGAATCAATGAGATTACGATCCGTGTGACACCTGAGACAAGTGCAGAGCCGGTCTACTATAAACTGAAACTGAAAGTGCCGAATGCTGCAAATGCACGTTTGGAAGCATTAAGCCTTGGAGGAAATGTATCTCTGAAAGAAAACTTTGATGCAGATACATTAAAATATACAGCATCTGCAACAGAATCCGCTGTGACAATCAATGCAACAGCAGAAGAGGCGGATGCAACCGTAGAAGTTATCTGGAAAGATAAAGTGATTCAGACAGGAACAGGAAGTGCTTCGGCAGAACTGGGACTGACAGAAGGTGACAACACTGTGAAAGTGAAAGTAACTTCTGCGGACAAGTCCACAGAAAAGACTTATAAAGTAACAGTTCATGCATCAGGAGATACCTGGTTATCTGATCTTGACTGGACATCACAGACATCCGGAGATTCAGGTAATCCGACAAGAAAAGATAAGAGCTGTGGAAACAACACACTGACCTTATGGGACGGTTCAAAGGAAGAAACCTTTGATAAAGGAATCGGAAGCCATGCAGATTCTACAATCATTTACGATCTGACTGGCAAAGGATATACAAGTTTTTCATCTTATTACGGTGTAGACCGTGAGACAAAGATAAATCCTTCTCAGGCAAGTATCACATTTAAGGTATATGTGGATGGAAATCTGAAGTTCACAAGTGATGTAATGGGAACTAACACAGCAAAAGGATTTACAGGTGATATTGATATAACTGATGCAACAGAACTGAAATTGGTTATGGACAAAGGTGCAAATAACTGGAGCGATCATGGTGACTGGGCAAATGCGAAACTGACAAAACCGTTTACAGCACCGCAGCCAGTAGTTGTGACCGTTCAGGTAAATGACCCGGCAATGGGAAGTGCAGCAACCGATAAGGGTGAGTATCAGAAGTATGATACCGCTACAGTAACTGCAACAGCAAAAGAAGGATATCATTTCGTAAACTGGACAAACGCAGAGGGAACAGAAGTCAGTGATGCAAATCCACATGTATTTGATGTGACAGAAGATGTGACACTGACAGCAAACTTCGCAGCAAATCCTGTAGTAAAGAAACAGTATACAGTAACAGCAACAGCAAGTGCTGAAGCAATGGGAACAGTCAGCATGGATCATGAGGACGGAATCTACGAAGATGGAGAAAAGGCAACAGTAACAGCAACAGCAAAAGAAGGACATCATTTCGTAGGATGGAAGCTGAAAGATGCAGAGGATATTTTAAGTACCGATGCGAAGTATACATTTAAGATTGAAAAGGATGTAGACCTGATCGGAGAATTTGAGAAGGATGCAGAGCCAGAGCAGGTGATAACTGCAGAAGAAATCATGCGTCGTATTATTGCAGATAAATCTTTTGCAACTTCTATTAAGAAAGATACGAAGAAACTGACATTACCGGAAGTACCAGAAAACGCACAGATTGAGATTTGTAGTGTGAACCCAGAAGGAATTATCGCGCTGAATGGCGAGGTGACTACACCGCAAGAGGATACAGAAGTCATCGTAACGGTAAAAGTAACTGGAACAGATGGAAGTGTTGCCACTACAGAGTTTAAGGTTATGGTAGAAGGAAATGGTGAGACAGAGAAACCAGCTCCAGAGAAACCAAATCCGGAGAAACTAGATAATGGAAATGTGAACCAGAGTGGAGCAAAGGATAACAATGCTAACAGCTCAACTCCGAATGGTGGTGCAGGACAGAACACGGTAAAGGCAATCAAGACTGGAGATACAGCGAATTTCGCATTGTATAGAATTGTAATGGTAGCCGCTGGGGTAGTAATCGCAACACTTGTATATCGCAGAAAAAGAAGCTAATCTAGATGAACAGAAACAGACCGTTATGAATTACGGAGCTGTGAAAAGTAAAAAATCATAGAAGACTGCCGGGATATTCTGAAGAGTATCCCGGCAGTCTTCTATAAGAAACCACTTCTTGGCTGTAATGGTTTATATTCCTTGAATGCATGTTACAACCACAGAACATTATAATCCAAAAACGAAAGAAAGTGGTAGCGCGCTAAGTGAGTGATAAGCCCTTTCCAGGTTCTGTTATTGAGAGTTCCGAATATGACAAAGAATCAGGAGGGATGAAACAAAAAATACGAGTTGCATTCTTATTTTTATGAGATACTAAAATTAACTATATATAATGATTTCTCGCTCGGTAAAAGATAAATCCAGATTCCAAAACCGTTCAATGATATCTCAGGTGGAACGAGCAAGAGTATTTGGATAAGGATAATATTTACGAAGATTCCGAGAGATTAATAAGGAAAAGGAGGAAGAGAGTAGGCTATAAAAAGTCTAAAAAGAAAAAAGTATGAAAAAGTATAATTTAAAAAGAAAAGGTATGGCAGCAGCTGCACTGACACTTGCCTTTGGAATGTTTACTCCAAGTGTTTCATTTGCGGCAGGAACTCCGGTCAATGTGCTTTCTGAAACAGAAAGCCAGATGAGTTCTGATAAAGAAGTTGTTTATGTAAACAATTATTCGGCAGCAAAACGAGATGTCAATTTTAATGACAACTGGAAGTTCTATTTGGGAGATGGATCAGGTGCGGAAGAACCGGCATTTGATGATTCTAAATGGGAACATGTAAATCTGCCTCATGACTACAGTATTGAACAAGAGTATTCAACGAAGATGGAAGCAGAAAGCGGATATCTGCCGGGTGGAATTGGCTGGTACAGAAAGAGTTTCACGCTTGGAAAAACAGCGGAGAATAAACGTGTGCGAATTGATTTTGGTGGCGTATATATGGATGCTACAGTTTGGGTCAATGGAACACAGGTGGGAAGCCATCCGTATGGATATACTCCATTCTCATTTGATATCACTGATTTGGTGAAATTTGATGGTGAGAATGTAATTACGGTAAAGGTAAATCATCAGACACCATCCAGCCGTTGGTATTCAGGAAGTGGTATTTATAGAAGTGTAGATTTGAATATTGTAAATCCTGTACATGTTGACTTATATGGGACAAAGGTAGAAACTCCAAATTTGGAAACAGAAAAAGACGGAGCGGTGACTACTAATATTAAGACAACTGTAGCCAACGATTCAGACAGAGAACAGAATGTGACATTGACTCATACCATTTTCAAAAAAGGTGGGGAGCCAAGCGCTAATATCGGAACTGTGACAACAGAAACAAAAGCGATTGCGGCAGGTGAAACCGCAGCGATTGATGCAACAGTAAATGCACAGAATCCAGAATTATGGAGTACTACAAATCCGGCGCTTTATACAGTGCGTACAGAAGTAAAGATTGGTGAAGAGGTTGTAGATACTTACGATACAGAATATGGATTCCGTTATTTTAAATTTGATGAAAATAGTGGATTTTCATTAAACGGAACAAATATGAAACTGAAAGGTGTGTGTATGCACCACGATCAGGGAGCGCTTGGAGCAGAGGCATGGAAACGTGCAATTGAGCGTCAGGTGGAAATCTTAAAGGAAATGGGATGTAACTCCATTCGTGTTACACATAACCCGGCAGCAGAAGAACTGATAAATATTTGTAATGAAAAAGGTATCCTTGTTGTAGAAGAGATGTTTGATGGCTGGCAAAATGCTAAGAATGGAAATAACAATGATTATGCCAGATTTTTCAATCAGACAATAGATGAAAGCAATCAGATTCTTGGAAAAGAAAATGGAATGACTTGGGCAAAATATGACTTAACAGCAACAGTAAAACGTGGTTGGAATGCTCCGTCAGTTATTATGTGGTCCCTCGGAAATGAAGTTCAGGAAGGTGCAACCGGTGTATTGACACAGGCGTATGAAAATGTTCAGGCGAATTTGATTGATTGGACAACTGCGTTGGATACCACAAGACCGGCAACACGTGGCGACAACGTGTTAAAAGGTAATAAGATTGGAATACCGAAAAACATGATGGATGCTATGACAACTGCAAATGGTACGGTTGGTTTGAATTATTGCTCTGGAAATGATTATGATACGCTTCATAATAGTAACCCAAATTGGAAGTTGTATGGTTCTGAAACTGCTTCAGCAGTCAATAGTCGAGGTGTATATGACAGAATAGATGGAAGTAAGACGGGTCAGAAGTTAACATCCTATGATAATTCAGCAGTTAACTGGGGGGCAGTTGCCAGCAGTGCCTGGTACGAGGTTATTAAGAGAGATTTTGTGGCAGGCGAATATGTATGGACCGGTTTTGATTATATTGGAGAGCCGACACCATGGAACGGAACTGGAAAAGGAGCACAAGGAACATGGCCGTCTCCAAAGAATTCATATTTTGGAATTATTGACACTGCAGGATTTCCAAAAGATAGTTACTACTTCTATCAGAGCCAGTGGAATGACGAAGTAAATACCCTTCATATTTTACCGGCATGGAATGAAGATGCAGTGAAGAAAGATAGCAGTGGAAAGGTTCCGGTTGTCGTTTATACAGATGCGAAAAAAGTAGAATTATTCTTTACAGATGCAAAAACGGGTGATAAGAAGAGCCTTGGGACAAAGGAATTTGCACAGAAACAGTCAAATACACAAGGGTATACATATCAGTATTATGAAGGCACGGATAAGTCTGGTACAGAACATAAGAATTTATATCTGACATGGCAGGTTCCGTATAAAGCAGGTACAATTTCAGCAGTAGCTTACGGACAGGATGGACAGAAAATTTCAGAGGAAAAACTGAATGGTCGAACATCTGTAACAACCACCGGTGAGAAGAAGAATTTAAAAGCTACAGTTGACCGCGATACAATTGCAGCAGATGGAGCGGACTTAACTTATGTAACTGTAGATGTAACAGATAAAGATGGAAATATTATTCCGAATGCGGAAGATAAAGTAAGCTTTAAAGTAGAAGGCGAAGGTAAACTGGTGGGTATTGATAACGGAAGACAAGACGATCATACCTCCTATCAGGCAAATAGCAGAAATGCATTTGCAGGAAAAGTACTGGCAATTGTACAGTCTACAAAAAAAGCGGGAAGTTTCACAGTAACAGCCAGTGCAAAAGGTCTGGAAACTTCTTCAGTGACAGTAACAACGACTTCGGTAGAACAGGATACAACAGGAGAAAAGGCTATCAGTTATTACGAAATGTCTAAAAACTACTATGTAAAAACCGGTAATATGCCACAGCTTCCGAGTACTGTTAAAGCAGTGTATACAGATGGAAGTGAAAAAGAGATTCCTGTAACATGGGATGCAATTACAGAAGAACAGATTGCACAGAGTGGTACATTTTCTGTAGCAGGTACAACAGAGGCAGGAGATACTCTTACAGTAATCGTCAATATGATTGACCAGGTAGTTTCCCTGCTGAACTATTCAACAACTGTTCCGCTTGGAACGAAACCGACACTTCCGGAATCCAGACCGGCGGTACTTCAAGATGGTGAAGTAATGAATGCGTCCTTCCCAGTTGCTTGGGGAGAACCGAATGGAAGTTACGATGCAGAAGGAATTGTGACAGTGAAAGGAACAGCAGATGTTCTGGGACAGAATGTAGAGGTTACAGCGACCATTCGTGTAGAAAAACAGAAGATAGAGCTAGGCTCCAGTGTAAGTAGCGCAGCATACTTAAGTCAGGATGTACCGGAAGGACAACAGTCAGATACACTGGATGCAATTAAGGATGGAAAGAAAGAAATTGGAGACAACAACAGTGGAGGCGCAAATCCAACTTGTTGGTCAAACTGGGCAACTAGAAATACAGATCCAACTTCTGAAATCACATTCCGCTATGCTACTCAGCAGCGTGTAGGAAAAATTGTTGTATATTATTCCAAAGATAATGGTGCAATGACATTCCCGCGGGAAGGAAGAACAAAACTCTTTGTATCTGAAACAGGAGATGAAGGAAGTTGGAAAGAACTTTCAGTGGAAGAAACAATTGCGGAAAATGAAAGTCCAGAACGTGTAAAAGCATATACATATACATTTGATCCAACTGTAGCAACTTTTGTAAAACTGCAAGTAACAAATACAACTCCTCAAGAGGCAGGAAAAACAGAAACATGTACTGGTATTACAGAAGTAGAGATTATTGAGTGGAATGGTTCATATACGACCAATTCTACTGCAAATCTTTCTAAATTAACGGTAAATGGTCTTGAGTTAAGTGAGGAAGAACTTGCTGCAGGAAGTTTTGATACAGAAGCTATTGTTATTGATACAATAGACTATGTGGTAGCTGATAATGCAGCGGTAACTTATGTACCGCCGTATGAAAATAAAGCGAAGCTAATCATTGAATCAGAAGATCATACAACCAGAAATGAATTTGTCATCAACTTAGACGGAAAAGGTGTTGGAAATACAGATCCAGTTTATGCAGGACGGGATTATGATACCCAAAAAATGTCGGTGACAGCTGGAAGTGAACAGAGTGGACAAGGCAATGAAGGTCCGGCAAGATATGTTTTAGATGGCAATGAAGGTACTATCTGGCATACATCATGGAATCCGCAAGCGAGTCGTGATACATTCTGGATTAAATTTGAGTTAAATGAAATTACTAGCCTAGATGCATTACGCTACAAAGGACGTGGTGGTGCTTCAAATGGACGTATCAGTAAGTATCGAGTAGAGGTAAGTAAGGACGGTCAAAATTGGACAGAAGTTTCTGTTGGAAATTGGGATAATACAAATGACTGGTATATCGCAATGTTTAATGAACCGACAGAAGCAAAATATGTTCGACTTACCGGCGTTGAAACTTATGGTGAAGGATCACAGCAGAATAAATTTGCAAGTGCTGCAGAGATTCGCTTGCGTAAAGCAGATTCAAAGACAGACATTTCAGATGCAACTGTTTCTCTTACAAATGAGAAAAAACTGGTTTCTGTTGTAGATAAAGATCATCCGGTAACATTGTCAAAAGAAGACATTGAAGTCACCTTGGGAGATAAGGTACTCAGATATGGCATAGACTACAAACTTACTTATAATAATAATGAGGCACCAGGAACTGCAACTGCAATCGTAACAGGTATTGGACAGTATGGATATACAGGAAGTCAAGAGGTATCATTTACAATTGAGTTGAAAAAACCGGAAATGAATAATATTTCCATAAAGAGTTTCCCAACAAAAACGACCTACACAGAAGGAGAAACTTTAGATCCTACAGGTCTTGTGCTTACTACATCATATGACAATGGTACAACAGCGGATGTTGTGTATTCAGAAGAGACTGCAAAAGACTTTGCATTTAATCCGGATACAAAGACGCCGTTGACTAAAGAAAATACAAAAGTAACAGTGACCTATGGTGGTTTTGAGACAGAGTTTGCAATCACAGTGACAGAAGCTAAGAAACCAGATCCGGAGCCAAAACCAGATCCAGAAAAACCAAATCCAGAAAAGCCGGGTCCAGAAAAACTAGATCCAGAAAAGCCGGGTCCAGAAAAGCCGGATCCAGAAAAGCCGAATCCAGAAAAACCGAATCCAGAAAAACCGGATTCAGGAAACCAGGGTTCAGGTAAACCGGACGGAAATGGTAGCTCCAAAGGAAATACAGGCAATACAAACAATTCAAATAATGCAGTACAAACAGGGGATGATGCATCAGTAGGAATTTGCGTAGTTGCATTAGCAGCAGCTGGTATAGTAGGAATAGTAGGAGCTATAATGATTGGAAAGAAAAGGAAAGATGTTAAATAATCAATTTGAAGAGTATTATGTGACAATCCTTTTAAGGAGGAAATTTTGAAAAAATTACGAATTGATAGAAAGAACAAAAAAGGCTTTCAGAAATTCGCTGCAGGAGTCATGGCAGTAGTAATAACTGTTTCCGGACTGACAATATCGCCAGTCCGGAGCGAAGCTGCGGCTGCAGAGTATGAAATTTATCCGAATCCACAGGTGATTCAATATACGGAAGGTGACTATGTTATCAAAAACGAGGTCAATGTAGTATATGAATCAGGAATCGATCAGACAACGAAAGATCGATTAGCAGAAGCACTTGCGTTGAAAGATGGGGTAACAGTGACCACATCTGAGTCAATTGAAGAGGGCAAGACGAATATTCTTGTTGGAATTGATGGTTCGGGAGAAGCTGCAGATACTTATGCAAATGAACATGTGAATATGCAGTCAGCGGATTTATATGAAAAGCTGGACGCCTATGTACTGGATAGTAATAATGATGTGATCACTGTAGTAGGTGCAGACACAGATGCAAGTTATTATGGATTGACGACGTTGTATCATATTTTGAAGCAGATGGATAGTAATACCATCCGGAATTTTCACATTGAGGACTGGGCAGATGTTGCAAGTCGTGGATTTATTGAAGGGTATTATGGAAATCCATGGTCTACAGAAGATAGAATCAATCTTATGAAATGGGGCGGTTATTATAAACTGAATTCCTATTTCTATGCACCGAAAAATGATCCAAAGCATAATGCAAAATGGAGAGAATTGTATACAGAAGAGGAACTGAATACATTAATCAGACCTTTGGCAGAAGCAGGGAATGCATCTAAATGCCGTTTTGTGTATGCACTGCATACGTTTATGTATAATCCGGTTAGATTTGACGGTAATTATCAAGCTGATTTAAAAGCAGTACAAGATAAACTTGCTCAGGTGATTGAAGCCGGTGTCAGACAGGTTGCAATTCTGGCAGACGATGCGGGAAATGTAGGTGGAAATAATTATAATAAGTTTTTAACGGATATGACAGCGTGGCTGGCAGAAATGAAAAAAACATATCCAGATTTGAAACAGACGTTGCCGTTTTGTCCACAGGAATATATGTACAACGGACAGGAATATTACAAAAATTTCCCGGAAAATGTACAGATTGTTATGACAGGCGGTAGGGTATGGGGCGAAGTAAACCAGAACTTTACCAATACATTTACAAATAATGCGGGACGCGGTCCTTATATGTGGATTAACTGGCCTTGTACAGATAATTCTAAAAGCCATCTGATTATGGGCGGATATACAACATTTCTACAGCCAGGAGTTGATCCAGCAAAGATTCAAGGTATCGTACTTAATCCGATGCAGCAGTCAGAGCCAAGTAAAGTGGCAATTTTCGGAAATGCATGTTATTCATGGAATATTTGGGAAAATGCAGATATAGCAAACAAGGCATGGCAGGATTCTTTCAAATATGTAGACCACAATTCAGCAGTGAAAACGGAAGCCTCTACAGCGTTGTATGAATTGTCTAAACATATGATGAATCAGAACATGGATTCTCGAGTAACAGCATTGCAGGAATCCGTAGAGTTAGCTCCGAAACTGACGGCGTTTCGTGATAAATTAAAGACAGGTACAGTTACTGTAGAAGAAGCGGATGCATTGATTGCTGAATTCCAGATTTTACAGAATGCAGCTGCTGTTTATAGAGAACAGGCTGTAGACATAAAGGTTAGAGATCAGATAGTATATTGGCTGGATTGCTGGGATGATACAACTGTTTCAGCAATTGAATATTTGAATGCTATTAAGGCAATTGTCAATGAGGATGCAGATACTGCACTTCGTTATAATGCAGAAGCAAAAGCTGCGTTCGAGCAGTCAAAGACACATGAACTCTGGTATCTGGATCATTATGAAAAAGCAGAAGTCGGAGTACAGCATATTGTTCCGTTTATTAAAGCGATGGCAAAATATGTAACTGATTATATTGACACCGGAGTCAATCCAAATACACAGAAAAGATATACAGGAACTGTTACATATGAGCAGATATCTATACAAAATAACGCATCGGAAGATAAATATTTTGATAGAGATAACAGCAGTGAAGTATGGCTGGCAAAAGGACCATACGAAAACCCCGGAAGAGATACAATTCCAGCAGGAGCAACATTGACAGTTACTTTTCCGGAGCCAAAAACAATTGGTTCCTTCCGTTTGGTGCAGGGAGTTTCAGCAAAGAGTGATAAGTTCAGCAATGCAGATGTAGAGTATCAGATTGAGGGAACGAGTACATGGACAAAAGCGGGTACATTGTCGGATAAAGGTGATCAGACCATTTCATTCGGAAATGTTGCTAATGTAAAAGCGGTGCGTATTCATAATAATACAGTAACAGGAGGCTGGGTAAGAATTGGTGAAATAGAGATTCTTTCTCCGGCAAATGAAGATGCAAGTGGTGCGAGAGCAGGGCTTTATACGAACGTTGATACAAATATCACTGCAAGTCTGGAGGAAGGCAGTGTTTCATTAAGCAACGGAACAGTTACATTGAACAAAGACGAGTATATCGGAGTGAAACTTGGCGATATCAAAGCAATACAGAATATTACAACTCCGGCACTTCCGGAAAATGTAGTTCTGGAGACGTCTATGAATGAAATCACATGGCAGCCTTACGCAGCAGATGCAAAAAATGTAGATGCAGCGTATATACGCATTAGAAATAATGGCGAAGCAGCAAGCGAGATTGCTTTGAATGATTTTAAAGTGACTTATAAGTTTGTCGGAGCTAAAAAAGTAGATACAGACTTTGAAAAAGCACAGGATGCAAATGATATGCGTGTGGCAGGAACTGTTGGAAATGTATTTGATGGAAAATTAAGTACATTGGGTATGATCAATGGAAAACAGGAAGCCGGCAAACATATCACGTTTGATCTGGGACAAGTTATTCACTTTAACTCTCTGCGTTACTATATTGTAGAAACACAGTTGAATTATTTGAGAAATGCAAAATTTGAAGTGTCAACAGATGGTGAAAACTGGACAGAGGTTATGACGGTTGGAAAACCAACTCAAAATGTGCATGATAATACAGTAGCGAAAGACATGCAAGGCATTACTCTGACCCATGATGATAAAAATCCGGGATATATGTATAAAGAAGCAACAGGTCTGGATGTAGATGGAAGATATATCCGCATCATGCCGAATGAAACATATAATCATAGATGGGTTGCAATTAATGAACTGCAGATCAATGGAGGAGAATATATTTCTCCTGAGCAGAGTAGACAGATTGTGTCAGAAGCAATTGAAGAAGCAGGAAAGCTTCCGTCTAATATGCGGGATGGAAGCTATGGTACAACTTATAAGTCTTCTAAAAAGAACAGCTCATTTACCTGGAGAGTGTTAGATCCAACATCAATCGCATCTGTTCGTCTGATACAGATCGGCGATATTTCTAAAGCAGATGTTACAGCAACTTATTTAGATAAAAGTAATGTTACAAAAGCTAGTGAAAAAGTAAACCTTGGAAAACTGAATCAAGTAATCAATGAGTTTGTTATTCCGGAAGGAAAAATGCTGGAAACACTGACGGTTACGTGGAAAGATGTAATTCCGGAAATTGCTGAGATTGAAACTTCATCAGAACGTGGCGGAGAAGTGAACAAAGAAACATTAAAAGCAGAACTTGCAAAAGCAGAGGATGACACATGGACAGCTGATAGCAAAACAGCTTACACACAGGCAAAAGAAACTGCACAGGAAATCTATGATAATGAAAATGCAAGTCAGGCAATGGTGGATTCAGCGATTAAAGCATTAGAGTCAGCACGTACAAATGCAAAGGCAAAAGCAAATGAAGAAACCGTCGCAAATATGAAAAAAGTGTTGGCTGAAAAAATCAGTAATGAGGAAACAATTTATACAAAAGTTACTTATTCTGCATATGCAAATGTAATTGGCAAGTTGGAAAAGGCAATGAAAACTCCGGATAATTTGTCACAGACAGATGCAGATGAGCTGATGAAAAATGTGACAGAAACGCAGAATAATCTTGTATATTCTACAAGAAACAGAGAACTTGCAGAGCTGGAAACGAAAAAATATGATTTGGTTGAAGCAGATCCGTATACAAAAGCAAGTTATCAGGCGTTGACAGCAATTAAATCAGAAATTGATACGCTGGTGGCTACGGATAAAGAGGCAGAAATAGCCGGAACAGAACGTGTAAATCCAAAAGAATTTATTGCTAAGAGAAATGCTTTCCAGAATAGAATGTCAAATCTAGTTGATATCAGTACTCTGAAGGCAGCGATTAAACAGTCAGAAAGCGTAGACGGTACTTTATATACGAAAGAAAGTTATCAGTCTTATGTTGCAGCTGTAGAAGCAGGAAAACAACTTCTTGATGCAGGTACAAAAGAACAGGTTGTACAGGCGTTGAAACTAATCGAAGAAAAATATAATGGATTGACTACAAATGAAAAAGCAGCTTTGGAGCAGATGATTCAGGCAGCGAAGGCATTGAAGGCTGAATCTTATACAGAAGATTCTTATAAGGAATTGATGGATATTGTCGCAGAGGCAGAAAAGAGCGCTGATGATAAATATATTGATAAGATTCAAGAGGCAATGAAAAAACTGGTTAATGTAGAAGCATTAAAGGATAAGATTCAGGCGGCTGAAAAAGTGGATAAGGAGTTGTATACAGAAGACTCTTACCAGAGATTAGAAGATGCATTGAAAAAAGCGAAAAAACTTCTGAAGTCAGGTAGTGCAAAAGAAGTAAAAGCAGCAACAGAAGAATTAGAAAATGCACGTCGCGCATTGGTACAGAAAACTACAGTAGATGTAGAAGGAGATCAAAATACAGATCAAAAAGATCAGGCAGTGCAAACTGGTGATGAAGGAAATCTTCTTCCGATAGTTTTGGTCATGGTAGCTTGCATAGCAATAATTACAGTAGTGATTATTCGCAGGAAAAGGAAATAGGGGGTAAGAAATAAAAGCTCACTGTTGGTATTTTTTGAACCAGCAGTGAGCTTTTGTAGAGAAATTTAAATGAATTTAACAGTGTAGTCATCTATACCTGAAAGGAAGTATTTATAAGAGATAAAAAGAGAAATGCTTGAATGGGATATCTTTATGTATCTTTAAACGCCCAAATTAGAAATATTACTCTTCTTCACTCTTCTTCAACTTCGAATAATAACTATCCGCAGTATAAAGCGCCGCCACCGGATTATGCCCCAATACACGGTCTTTCGTCACTGCTGTCGTAGTCAGTGCCTCGGAATATTTGTAAAACAGACTGTCATGCCCCACACAAA
>ENA-OQKH01000790-OQKH01000790.1-human-gut-metagenome-genome-assembly--contig:-NODE-790-length-17656-cov-3.273565_pt1 | contig 17656 bp, 14 predicted proteins | sample MGYA00242645_ERZ504791 | MGnify/ENA primary metagenome ERZ504791 (study PRJEB26092, sample SAMD00036388) | human gut metagenome | host: Homo sapiens | study: EMG produced TPA metagenomics assembly of... | reverse complement strand
GGTGGCGGTGAGATGTCAGACAGTTTCCCGAGACGTCCTGTCGTAAGGATAGGAGACGTTGCCATGGAAGTAAAGAACTGGGCTGTTTACCATCCTCTGTACGCAGAGCGAAAAGTGGTAGATAATGTATCATTTAAGATTCATAAAGGAGAAGTAGTAGGTATTTCCGGACTGATGGGTGCAGGACGTACAGAGCTTGCGATGAGTATCTTCGGAAAGAGCTACGGAACCAAAATTTCCGGTCAGGTGTTTATCAACGGAAAAGAAGTGAAACTGGATACTGTACAGGAAGCAATTGATAATAAACTTGCTTATGTTACAGAGGACAGAAAAGGAAACGGACTGATCCTTTCCAAATCCATCAAAATGAATACATCCCTTGCAAATATGAAGGGAATCAGCAATGGACAGGTTATCGATGCAGATAAAGAGTATGCGATAGCTGAGGAATACAGAAAGAAACTGAAAACAAAATGTCCGTCTGTAGAGCAGAATGTAGGTAACTTAAGTGGTGGAAACCAGCAGAAAGTCCTTCTTGCGAAGTGGATGTTTGCAGAACCGGATATTCTGATTCTGGATGAGCCTACCCGTGGTATCGACGTAGGTGCAAAATACGAAATTTACTGTATTATTAACGATCTGGTAGCAGCAGGAAAATCTGTTATCATGATTTCTTCTGAACTTCCGGAAGTTCTTGGAATGTCAGACAGAATCTATATCATGAATGAGGGCAAGTTCGTCGGTGAAGTCAGCAAAGAAGAGGCAACCTCCGAGCTGATCATGTCCAAGATCGTAAAATCAGGAAAAGGAGCGTAAAGAAGATGGAGAAAAAGCTTAGTTTTTCAGAGATATTAAAGAAATATACCATGGTGATCGTGCTTGTTCTGGTAGTCATCATGTTTACGGCAAACACTAAAGGTGTTATGCTTCTTCCTCAGAACGTTAACAACCTTGTAGCACAGAATGCTTATGTATTTATCCTTGCAACTGGTATGTTGTTCTGTATTTTAACTGGTGGTAACATCGACCTTTCTGTTGGTTCTGTTGTATGTTTCGTAGCAGCAGTTGGTGGTAAGATGATGGTTCTTAACAACATGAATCCATATCTTACAATGCTGGTTATGCTGATTACAGGTATTGCGATCGGTGCTTGGCAGGGATTCTGGATTGCTTATGTACGAATTCCTCCGTTTATCGTAACTCTGGCAGGTATGCTTGCATTCAGAGGTCTTTCAAACGTAGTTCTTCAGGGCCAGACACTGGCACCAATGCCTGATTCTTATCTGGCACTGTTTAACAATTACATTCCGGATCCTTTTGGAAAAGAAGGATTTAATGTTACATGTTTCGTGGTTGGTATTATCGTTTGTGTTGTTTATGTTTTACTTGTACTGAAAAACCGTGCAGATCGTGCTAAGAAAGGTTATAGTGTAGAGGCTTTTGGTGGCGCAGCGATTAAGATGGTCCTGATATGTGCAGTTATCCTTGCATTTATGTTCCGTCTGGCACAGTATAAAGGTATTCCGAACTCTCTGGTTTGGGTAGTAGTTATCATTGCAATTTATACATATATTGCTTCTAAGACTACTACAGGTCGTTATTTCTATGCAGTTGGTGGTAATGAGAAGGCTACTAAGCTTTCTGGTATTAATACAAATAAGGTTTATTTTCTGGCTTACCTGAATATGGGTCTTCTGGCTGCTATCGCAGGTATGGTTACTATGGCTCGTCTGAATTCTGCTAACCCTCAGGCTGGTACGAACTTCGAGATGGATGCGATTGGTTCCTGTTTCATTGGTGGTGCTTCTGCTTATGGTGGAACTGGTACTGTTCCGGGAGTTATTATTGGTGCTCTTTTGATGGGTGTTTTGAACTTAGGTATGAGTATTATGGGTATTGACCAGAATATTCAGAAGGTTGTTAAAGGTCTTGTTCTTTTGGCAGCGGTTATCTTTGATGTTGTAAGTAAGAGAAAATCCTTTATCGTAAAATAATATGGTATTCTTCCTCCTGGGAGAGAAATTGCAGGGCTCGCGAGATTGTGGGCTCTGTTTTTTTCGTCTGGTGGGAGATTTTAAACTTGAGATGTAAAATAAAATTTACTTGTGGAATGTAAGGGGATGGACGTATAATGAAGTGAAATATTTGTACGAGTGAGGAGAGGGACTATTATGAAATATAATTCTGTGCTGGATCTGCATACACATACGGTGGCTAGCGGGCATGCGTATTGTTCGTTGAGGGAGATGGCGAAGGCGGCTTCGGAGAAGGGGCTTGAGGTGCTTGGGATTACGGAGCATGCGCCGATGATGCCGGGGACTTGTCATAAGTATTATTTTGATAATCTTAAGGTTGTGCCGAGGGAGATGTATGGGATTCAGCTGCTTTTGGGGTCTGAGGTGAATATTCTGGATGCGCAGGGGTCTGTGGATCTGTCGGAGCGGACACTTTCGAAGATGGATGTGGTGGTTGCGAGTCTGCATATTCCTTGTATGAAGCCGGCTTCTAAGCTGGAGAATACAGAAGGGTATCTGAATGTGATGAAGAATCCGTATGTGAATATTATCGGGCATCCGGATGATGGGAGATATGAGATTGATTATGAGGCGCTTGTGCAGGGTGCGAAGGAGTATGGGAAGGTTCTGGAGTTGAATAATCATTCGCTGGATCCGGATTGTAATCGTGAGAATGCGGTGGAGAATGATACGGTGATGTTGAATCTGTGTAAGAAGTATCAGGTGCCGGTTGTGATGGATAGTGATGCGCATTTTGATCTGCTGATCGGGGAGTTTGATCTGGCGAGGAAGCTTCTTACGAAGCTGGATTTCCCGGAGGAGCTGGTGCTTAACCGGTCTGCGGATGCGATTAAGGAGTATGTGAATCGCAGATTTTGACGATAGGATGTGAAGTAGTTTTCCTTATGGAGAGCAGCAGTTATACCGTAAGGTGAGGGGATGGTGTTGCCTGATGGGAGATTTGTTTTGTGTAACTATAGAAATTTTAGGTTAATATTGTGAATGGAATGAACAGTAACCTGATTTTAGGTTGAGACAACTGGAAATTTGTGCTACTATGAATTGAGACTATAGTATAAGAAAGAAAACTCAAACGATGAGGATTTTTTGATGGATCAAAAAAGGAAAATGAAACGGAAATATATACGATTAAAGACGACATTGGTCTTTATTTTTATATTTCTGGCTGTCTGGTGTGTGATCTGGATAATTAATCAGAGCCAGGAGAGGCGGGAGAAGTTAAAAGCTACTTATACAGCGGAGTCTACTGTAAGCCGGGTGGAATCTCAGCTGAGCAAATATCTTGCGGAATCGGATCTGATGAAGCAGATCGTGGAAAAGGAATATGATATAGATAACGAACAGTTTGACAAATTGGCAGAGCTGATGCAGGAGGATGAGGACGTGATAGAGGCCAGGGAACTGGCAGAGGATGGAGTTGTATCGCGAATTTATCCGATGGAGGGAAATGAAGCAGCCATGGGTCTTGATACGCTTCAGAATCCTGCGAGAAAAAAGGAAGCGAGACTTGCAAGGCTAAGTGGTGAATATACGATTGCAGGACCGTATGAGCTGGTGCAGGGCGGAACCGGGGCGCTTCTTTTTGACCCGGCTTATATTACGGATCAGAATGGGGAAGAGAAGTTCTGGGGATTTTCTATTCTGGTAATGAACTGGGATAATTTTATTCAGGAAGTGGAACTGGAGAAGCTGGAAGAAGCGGGATATGATTATCAGATCTGGAAGAAAGACCTCTATACAGGTGAGAAAATCGTAATTGATGAAAGTGAGAATTCAAATTTGAATAATTCACTTGAGGTTGCCTGCAGTGTTCCGAATGATACCTGGTATTTCGAAATTGTGCCGGAGAATGGATGGATCACAGTTTCACAGAAAGTGTTTGGCGTTATTATTTCAATTGCACTGGCAGTGATGGCTTCTGTTGGATACTGGCAGTACAAAATGAGGCGGTATAAAGATATTCTGCATGAAGAAGAACTGGAAAAAGCGGCAATAGAGGCAAGAATGGCAAATGAGGCAAAGACACGTTTTCTGTTTTATATGAGCCATGATATCCGTACACCGATGAATGCAATCATAGGGTTTGCAGATCTTCTGGAAAAGCACCTGGATGATAAGAAAAGGGTGATTGATTATATTAGTAAGATCAAGCATTCCAGTTCGTTTTTGCTGTCTTTGATTAATTATGTTCTTGAGATGGCAAGGATTGAGAGTGGTAAGGCTACGCTTAAAACAGAGACAGGTGATCTGAAAAATCTTGTGAATACGCTGAATGATGTTTTTGAGCCTTCGATTGAGGAAAAAAAACTGCAATATACCTGTAACCTGAAAGTAGAGAATCCCTATGTGCATTGTGATAAGACGAAATTACGGGAGATTCTGCTGAATGTTATCAGTAATTCCATCAAGTATACACCGGAAGGCGGATCAGTTACTGTAGATATTACCGAAGAGGGACATGATGCAGAGAAAAAGGTGTCTTTTTACAGATTTACTATAGAAGATACCGGTATAGGGATGAGTAAGGAGTATCTGCCACATATTTTTGAAGAGTTCAGTCGTGAAAATACCAGTACGGAGAGTAAGGTTATCGGAACCGGTCTGGGGCTTCCGATTGTGAAATCACTGGTAGATCTTATGGGTGGAACGATTGAGGTCAGCAGTGAGGTTACTGTAGGTACAAAGACAATTATTATTCTTCCATTTCTGGTTTCAGAGGAAGAATGTAAGAATGCGGTGCAGGAGCAGCAGGAGAGCACGAAGCTTCTGACATTGCTGATGGGAAAACGGATTCTGCTTGCAGAGGATAATGAGCTGAATGCAGAGATTGCGATTACCATACTGGAAGAGGAAGGTCTGAAAGTGGAATGGGCAGAGGATGGAATCAAGTGTCTGGAAATGCTAAAAAAAGTGCCGGAAGATTATTATGATATGATCTTGATGGATATTCAGATGCCAAATATGGATGGTTACCGGACGACGGAAGAAATCAGAAGCCTGCCTGATAAGCGTGCACAGATTCCGATTGTGGCAATGACTGCGAATGTTTTTGATGAAGATAAGAAGAAAGCATATGAGGCCGGAATGAACGGGTACATAGCGAAACCAATTGATACAAAAGCGATATTTTCGACCCTTGGGGAGATTCTTCAGGAAAAATCTGAAAATTAAAGATTTCTTTCTGCTTAAATGCTTGCTTCTCGTGATTTAACGTGGTAAAATATCACTGTTAGAAATATGAAATGGACATTATAAATACAAATGTCCGTCCAGTGAAGAATTGAAGAGTAGAGTTCTAAAGGAGCAAAAAAATGAGTAAAAAAATCAGAACAGAGGCTGTAGATCAGCTTTTTGAAGCGATTTTATGCCTGAAGGATAAAGAAGAATGCTATACCTTCTTTGAAGATGTATGTACGATTAATGAACTTCTTTCATTATCACAGCGTTTTGAGGTTGCCAAGATGTTGATGGACAAGAGGACATATCTTGATATTTCCGAGAAGACCGGAGCTTCCACTGCAACGATCAGTCGTGTGAATCGTTCATTGAATTATGGAAATGATGGATATGAGATGGTGTTCTCCAGAATGGCGGAGAAGGACGCTGAAGGGAAATAGGATACAGAAGAGATAAAGCGTTTTAGGGCGTTTGAGAGAGCAGGCGGATGTTTTGGCCTGCTCTTTTTGTGTTATAAGTGGGAAGAGTAGAAAGATTAGAAAGATTAGATTAAGGGACGCGCAGAAAAATAGTTTCTTTCATGTGCGGTTTCGGACACTAAGATATTCTAAGGTATCGAAAATCCGCTAAAAGCATGAGAAGAAAAGTCTGGATTACTCGCTGGCGCTCAGACAAAGGACTTTTCTTCTCATAACGCGGATTTTTGATACCTAAGAATATCTAAGTATCCTGCAAATGCACATGAAAGAAACTATTTTTCTGCGCTGGTTACTGGATATATATATTTGTGTATTACGCTATATGACAGCCGGAAGTCATATTTTTCCGCTTCTTGGTGAGCGTTGGGTGCAGAATTATGGGACAGGTGTGGAGAATCTGCATTTTCATAATTTTATGGAAATTGGGTTTTGTTATTATGGGGATTGGATTCTTATGCTGGGTGAAAATGAAAAATATATGATCGAATTTGCAAACCGAATAGAAGAAGGAAATGTTATAATCGGAACTATAAGGAGCGATAAGGAATTAATAGGAATTCTAAAGATATTAAGATCAGGAGGAACAAGATGAAAACATTTGATTATTCACTGGTAAAAGATCCGCAGTATTTTTGCGATAACCGAATGGAAGCTCATTCAGATCATGTATATTATAAAGATAAAAAAGAGATGCAGGCTGCATTACAGGAAGGGGAGGGGACTTCTTTTCGTTACTGTCTGAATGGTCTGTGGAAGTTTCATTATGCCCGTAATTATGCAAATGTGATTCCAGGATTTGAAAAGGAAGAGTATTGTTGTTATGACTGGGAGGATATTCATGTACCGGCACATATCCAGATGGAAGGATATGATGCACCGCAGTATGCGAATGTTCAGTATCCATGGGAAGGACACGAGGAAATTCATCCGGGCGAGATTCCGGAGAGATTTAATCCGGTGGCAAGCTATGTGAAATATTTTACTGTACCGGCTCATATGAAAGGTAAGAGACTGTTTATTTCATTCCAGGGAGCAGAGAGTGGATTGGCACTCTGGCTGAACGGTACATTTATCGGATACAGTGAAGATTCTTTTACCCCGTCAGAATTTGAACTGACAGATTATGTGAAAGAAGGTCAGAATAAACTGGCTGCACAGGTATTTAAATGGACTTCCAGCAGCTGGTGTGAGGATCAGGATTTCTTCCGATTCTCAGGAATTTACAGAGATGTGTACCTTTACACAGTGCCGGATACTCACGCGTATGACCTTCAGATTCGTGCTATTCCGGAAGAAAATCTGGAATCAGCAGATATGGAAATCAAGGTAAAAACATGGGGAAAAGGAAGCATTACTTTTAAACTTGAAAAAGATGGCGAATGCATTCTGAAAGACAGAAAATTACTTTTGGAAGAAAATACTGATAAAATAATTGCCGCAGATGAAAGAAATGCAGGTGCGAATAAAGATACAAATGAAGACGCGACTGAAACACCGGGGATTTCGCATACATTAAAAACGAATAGCAGTAAAACCGCAGAGAGCAGCTATTTATGGAAAGTCAGCAACCCGGAATTCTGGAGTGCTGAAGATCCGCAGCTTTATGATCTTACAATAGAACTTTACGATGAAGCCGGAAATCTGCAGGAAGTGATTCCTCAGAAAGTGGGATTCAGACGTTTCGAAATGAAAGACGGAATCATGACGCTGAACGGAAAGCGTATCGTATTTAAGGGCGTAAACCGTCATGAGTTCAGTTCGGTCAGCGGAAGACATGTTTCAGAGGAGGAACTCCGTAAGGATCTTCGCATTATGAAGCAGAATAATATCAATGCCATCCGTACCTGCCATTATCCGGATACATCACTAATTTATCAGCTCTGTGATGAATATGGTATTTATATGATCGACGAGACAAATCTGGAATCTCATGGTTCCTGGGATACGGCGGAGTTTACAAAGGATTATACCCATGTTGTTCCTCATAACAAACCGGAATGGCTGGATATGATGCTTGACCGTGCCAACTCCATGTATCAGAGAGACAAGAATCATCCGGCAATCCTGATCTGGTCTTGTGGAAATGAATCTTTTGGCGGAAAAGATATCTATGAAATGTCTCAGCTTTTCCGTAAGAATGACCCTACCCGCCTGGTACATTATGAGGGACTTTTCCATGACCGTAGTTATAATGATACCAGTGATATGGAAAGCCAGATGTATCCATCTGTAGAAGCAATCAAAGAGTTCCTGGCAAAGGATGACAGCAAACCGTTTATCTGCTGTGAATACACACATGCCATGGGAAATTCCTGCGGTGCCATGCACAAATATACTGACCTGACAGATACAGAGCCCAAATATCAGGGTGGATTTATCTGGGATTACATTGACCAGTCTATTTATAAGAAAGACCGCTATGGAAAAGAGTTCCAGGCATATGGCGGTGATTTCGGAGAACGCCCTACAGACTATAATTTCAGTGGCAACGGAATTGCATATGGCGGTGACAGAGAGCCATCTCCAAAGATGCAGGAAGTGAAATTCAATTATCAGAATATTACTGCAGAGGTGACAGCTGACACAGTAAAAGTGATTAACAAGAACCTCTTTGTAAACACAGATACTTTTGACTGTAAGGTAACACTTGCAAAGAATGGAAAAGTGATCCGTACAGAAGCACTGGAAACAGCAGTTGAGCCATTGAGTGAGAAAGAATATAAACTGCCTTTTGAAACAGCAGAAGCAGCCGGAGAATATACAGTTACTGTTTCCTTCCATCTGAAAGAGGAAAAGGTGTGGGCATCGGCAGGGCATGAGATTGCGTTTGGACAGTATGTATACCAGGTACAGGAAAATGCTTCAGCAGAAACAGCAGCTGCGAAACCACAGATTATCCGAAGCACACACAATATTGGTGTCCACGGCGAGCACTTCGAAGTAATGTTCTCCGTCCTCAACGGTGGTCTTGTTTCCTACAAATATGCGGGCAAAGAGATGATCGAGGCAATCCCGAAACCAAACTTCTGGCGCGCACCAACAGACAATGACTGTGGAAATCTCATGCAGATGCGCTACGCACAGTGGAAAGTCGCCAGTATGTATTTAAGCCATAAAGAATACAGAAAAGGTGCATACGGTCCATCCAATTTACCACAGACAGAAGAAACAGACCACTCTGTAAAAGTAACCTTTACCTATCTGATGCCAACCACACCAGCCAGTGAGTGTCAGCTCACCTACGAAGTATTCGGAGATGGAAAGGTGAAGACAACTTTAACTTATGACCCTGTAAAAGAACTTGGCGATATGCCGGAATTTGGCGTGATGTTTAAGTTCAATGCAGACTATGATAATGTTCAATGGTATGGATTGGGAGAAGCTGAAACCTATGCAGACCGTAAAAAAGGTGCAAAACTGGGCATTTACCAGAACAAAGTTGTGGACAACATAGCAAGATACATGGTGCCGCAGGAATGCGGAGCAAAAGAGGAAGTACGCTGGGCGAAGGTTACAGACCGCAAGGGCAGAGGAATGTACTTCGAGATGGATAGAGAACCAGTGATGTTCTCTGCACTTCCAAACACGCCACATGAGATGGAAAATGCCATGCATCCATACGAACTCCCGCAGATTCATTACACAGTAGTACGAGTAGCCAAAGGCCAGATGGGAATCGGCGGCGACGACAGTTGGGGAGCATACACCCATCCGGAATATCTGCTGAATGTAGACGGAAAGATGGAATTCTCCTTTAGCTTTAAAGGAATTTAATATAGTTTATTTATTTAAAAAGCCATTTTCAGTCAGAAAGTGGCTTTTTAAATAATGCTAATAACATTTGTTGAAAATAAGTGGAACAGGATGTATCATTACAGAGAAAGAGTAAATCAAGTACATTGTTGTGTAAATAACTGTGTTAATTGCGTAGACGAGCGAGTGGTACAGTTATTTCGATAGAGAATGATAACAATAATATTCGGATTCGAAATACTGTACGAAAAGGGAGGAATTATCTTATGCATCAGGCAGAGGAAAAACGTTATGAAGCTATGAAATACCACCGCTGTGGTGCCAGTGGGCTGATGCTGCCGGAGTTATCTCTGGGTTTATGGCATAATTTTGGAGATACCGGTGTTTATGAGAATATGAAGCAGATGTGCTTCACAGCATTTGATAATGGAATTACACATTTTGACCTTGCAAACAACTATGGTCCACAGCCTGGAAGTGCGGAGGCAAATTTTGGAAAAATCCTGAGAGAGGAATTTTCTGCATACAGAGATGAGCTGATCGTCAGCACAAAGGCCGGTTACGACATGTGGCCGGGACCTTATGGAAACTGGGGAAGCCGTAAGTATCTGATCGCCAGTCTTGACCAGAGCCTGAAACGTCTTGGCCTGGATTATGTAGATATCTTCTATCATCATAGAATGGATCCGGAGACTCCTCTTGAGGAGACCATGGAGACTCTGGCACAGATTGTCAGAAGCGGAAAAGCACTGTATGTTGGAATTTCCAACTATGATGGTGAGACAATGAAACGCGCCGCAAATATTCTGGAGGAATTGCACTGTCCGTTTATCATTAATCAGAATTCATATAATATTTTTAACAGAACGATTGAGAAAAATGGTCTGAAACAGGCAGCAGCAGAAAAGAAAAAGGGAATTATTTCTTTTAGCCCTCTGGCGCAGGGAATGCTCACAGACCGATACCTGAATGGAATCCCAAAGGACAGCCGTGTCAACACAGACGGGCGTTTTCTCCATGCAGACCAGTTCAGTGAGGAACGTCTTAACAGTATCCGCAGCCTGAACGCGATCGCAGCAGAAAGAGGCGAAAGTCTTGCGCAGATGGCACTGAAATGGATTCTCCGCGATGGAATTGTAACCAGTGTGCTTATAGGAGCATCCCGTCCACAGCAGATTCTTGAGAATCTGAAGGTGCTGGACAGCGCATCCTTCAGTGAAGAGGAATTGAAAAAAATTGACGAAAATTCATTGGCATTATAATAAATATCCGCTTGACAGAGTATTTGCTTAAATGATATGAAATAGTAATATAATCTGAATTGCATTATTTTCTGGAATTATCAGTGAATAACCAAAGATGCGGAAAGGGGATAGTTATGAGTATTATTTTTCATGAAAGTTCAAAGACATTCCATTTATACAACAATGAAATCAGTTATATTATGTGTGTGCTTCCAAATGGACATATTGGAAATCTCTATTTTGGGAAAAGAATTCATGACAGAGAAGATTTTTCATATCTTCTTGAGATGAAGCAGCGACCAATGACAGCCTGTGTTTATGAGGGAAACCGCAAATTTTCGCTGGAGCATCTGAAACTGGAATATCCGGTGTATGGAAGCTCTGATTACCGTTATCCGGCAGTGGAAATCCTTCAGGAAAACGGCAGCAGAATCTCGGAATTTACTTATGTCAGTCACACGGTTACAGATGGAAAGCCAAAGCTTTCAGGACTTCCGGCTACTTATACAGAGAATGACGAAGAAGCCCAGACCTTATGTATAAAACTGAAAGATGAAGTAACAGGAATTGTACTGGAATTGCTTTATACTATTTTTGCACAGGGGGGAATCATTACCAGAAGTGTCAGATTCATCAATGAAGGAACAGCCCCTGTACATCTGTTAAATGCAATGAGCCTTAGTCTTGATCTGCCGGACAAGGATTATGTGTGGATGCAGTTTTCAGGTGCATGGTCCAGGGAACGTCATGTGAAAGAGCGCAGACTGGAGCAGGGAATCCAGTCTGTAGGAAGCATCAGAGGAAATTCTTCCCATGAACATAATCCCTTTATTGTGCTCCGACGTCCGTCAGCAACAGAAAATGCAGGAGAAGTGATGGGATTCAGTCTGATCTACAGTGGAAATCACAGAATGCAGGCAGAGGTGGATACTCATGATACAACCCGCATCACTGTGGGGATCAATCCGCAGAACTTTGACTGGAAGCTGGACTGTGGTGAGAACTTTCAGACTCCGGAAGCAGTAATAGTATTTTCTGATAAGGGTCTGAATGGAATGAGCCAGACCTTCCATAAATTATATCAGAAGAGACTGGCAAGAGGTTACTGGAGAGACCGTCCAAGACCAATCCTTAACAATAACTGGGAAGCTACTTATTTTGATTTTACAGAGGACCGTTTGGTGGAAATCGCAGCAAAGGCAAAGGAATGCGGCGTTGAATTATTTGTACTGGATGACGGATGGTTCGGTGCACGAAGCAACGATTATGCAGGACTTGGTGACTGGGTAGCAAACAGAGAGCGTCTTCCGCAGGGAATCAAGGGAATCGCAGACAGGATTGAAGAGATGGGTATGAAATTTGGTCTGTGGTTTGAGCCGGAGATGGTGAACAAGGATTCAGATCTTTATCGTGCACATCCGGACTGGATTCTGCAGACACCCCAGAGGCATTCCTGTCATGGCAGAAATCAGTATGTGCTGGACTTCTCCAGAAAAGAAGTGGTGGACTGTATTTATGAGATGATGTACAAAATCCTCTCAGAAGCAAAGGTTTCCTACATCAAATGGGATATGAACAGAAGTATTACAGAATGTTATTCAGCTGCACTTCCTGCAGACCGTCAGGGAGAAGTGTTCCACAGATATATTCTCGGAGTTTATGATCTGTATGAGCGGTTAAATACTGCATTTCCGCAGATTCTCTTTGAGTCCTGCGCAAGCGGTGGCGGACGTTTTGATCCGGGAATCCTTTATTATGCGCCACAGGGATGGACCAGTGATGATACAGATGCGGCAGAGCGTGTGAAAATCCAGTATGGCACAAGTATGTGTTATCCGGTAAGCTCCATGGGAAGTCATGTTTCTGTAGTACCAAACCATCAGTTAAACCGCAAAACTCCGTTACATACAAGAGCAAATGTAGCTTATTTTGGAACTTTCGGATATGAGCTGGATCTGAATAAACTGTCTGATGAGGAAATCAGTGAAGTAAAACAGCAGATCACTTTTATGAAAGAATACAGAGAACTGATTCAGTTTGGAACTTTTTACAGACTGAAGAGTCCTTTTGAGGGCAATGAAACTGTGTGGATGACAGTCAGCGAGGACAAAAAAACAGCGCTGGTATTCTGGTACAGGGAAAGAAATGTAGTAAACGCAGATTTTACCAGAGTACGGCTTCAGGGACTGGATCCGGATCTTATCTACAGAAATGAGTATAATGGAACAGAAAACTACGGGGATGAGCTGATGAATCTGGGACTGCTCACCACAGACTGTACAGCAGGTGAACCTACAAGTGAAGACGAACCATGCACAGACTATGAGTCCAGAATTTATGTTTTAACTGCAAAATAATAACCGAATCAGGTAAGCTCCTTATGGAGGTTGCGAAAAGCAATAGACAGAAATAAAAAATCAACAAAAAGCAGGCAGAACGATCACACGGAATCGTCTACCTGCTTTTCGTTAAATTTATCCATCATTTCTTTATGGGTCTTATAATTCTTCGGACTCATTCCAAACTTCTTCTTAAAAGCCTTGGAAAAAACAAGCTGGTCTTCATAGCCCACATTATTAGCAATCTCTTTAACAGACAGACTGGTACTGACCAGAAGACTGGCTGCTTTATGCATCTTATAATCAATCAGGAAGGTCTGTGCCGACATTCCAAGTTCTTTCTGGAAAGCACTGTTCAGATAGGCGCGGCTGATTCCGATATTATCTGCAATATCAGAAATCCCGATTCCCTTTTGATACATGTCTTTAATATATTCAATGGCAAGCTCCACGTAGACACTGGTGCTGTAGGCATATTTGGCATTTCTTTTGTTCTGTGCAGACTGTTTTTCATGAAAGTCGGCAAGCTCGGCTAACAACAGGATCAGATAAGCCTGGCGCCTTAGATCATTGGCTTTGGAAAGCTGCTTATGATTCAGCATATAATCGATGTGTTTCAGGATTGTTTTCTGATCCGGTGCAGGAAGTACTAATTGATTTTTGGAAAATCCACATTCTTTTACCATTGAGTGAGCTCGGATTCCGCGAAAACCAATCCAGGCATAAGTCCAGGGATTGGTTTCATCAGCACCGTATGTGACTGGTTCATTTGGATAAATTACAAACATCTGTCCGGGAGTAAGGCTCCAGGTCTGACCGCCGGCAGAATAGAATCCGGTACCGTCCAGCACAAAATGGATGATGAACTCATCTCTTGGCATGGAACAGATATGTCCGGGCGGGCAGTGTTCTTTGCCCGTATGGATCAGACTGATATCAAGGGAGCCTTCTTTCAGGTTTTCAAGACAGCGGAAAGTAGCGCTGTCCGTATATTTTACATTTGGCATTTGCACCATTCCTTTTTTATTTTCTTTGACTGGGGATATTATTGATATAAAGACATATGGACTCATATCCTGTAAATACGCACAAATTCAAGTCGTTGTTGACATTTTACCATATATTCAGCGTTTTTTCCATAACGATTATGACATAAATTCATTTCATTAGTCCATTTAAAAAAATAGACAAAAACGTATAATAAGAATCACAAGGAACACGTCGAAACGACGAATAAAGGAGGATGTATATGAGAAAAAACATGAAAAAACTCACAGTCGCAACAGTGATCGGTGCTATGACAGTTACTGCACTTGCACCAGTAAGCGCACAGGCGAAAGACAAAACTCTGACAGTTGCAATCTGGGATAACGGACAGAAAGCCGGACTTCAGGAGATCATGGATGAGTTTACAAAAGAGACAGGAATCAAAACTGAACTTCAGGTAGTAGAGTGGAGCAGCTACTGGACACTTCTTGAAGCAGGTGCATCAGGCGGAGACATGCCGGACGTATTCTGGATGCATTCCAATGAAGCAGTAAGATATATGTCCAATGATATCTTACTTGATCTGACAGACAAGGTTGCAGACAGCGATAAACTGGAAATGGACAAATTCCCGGAAGATATCAAAGAAATGTATCAGTGGGACGGAAAAACATACGCAGTACCGAAGGATATCGACACAATCGCTATGTGGTATAACAAAGATATGTTTGATGAAGCAGGAATTGACTATCCGGATGGAAGCTGGACATGGGATGAGTTTTATGATATCGCAGAGAAACTTACAAAAGAAGACGGAAGCCAGTATGGTTTCGCAGCAAACCCGTCTAACGAGCAGGATACATGGATGAACATTGTTTACTCCATGGGCGGATGTGTACTGACAGATGACAACAAATCCGGTTTTGATGATCCTAATACCATCAAGGCAATGGAATTCGTTGACAAATGCGTTAAAAACGTAATGCCTCCTGCATCTACAATGTCCGAAACAGGTACAGACGTACTCTTCGGATCTGGTAAAGTAGCTATGATCTCTCAGGGATCCTGGATGGTATCTGGTTTCAAAGACAACGATTATATCAAAGAGCACTGTGATGTGGCAAGACTTCCGAAAGATGCTGAAACAGGAGAAAGCGTATCTCTTTACAATGGTCTTGGATGGGCAGCATCTGCAAACACAGATATGCCAGACGAAGCTTTCCAGCTTATTGAGTGGTTCGGTACAAAAGACATGCAGCAGAAACAGGCTGACCTTGGTGTAACAATGGCAGCTTACGAAGGAATGTCCGATGGATGGGTTAACAGTGTTGACTGCTTCAACTTACAGCCATACATGGATGCAATGGATGACATCGTATTCAGACCACACACAAATGCAACACTTGCATGGTGGAACCCAATGTGTGAAGAACTGAAGAAACCATGGAATGATGAGGAAAGCATGGATGATGCATGCAAGAACATCGTTACTATTATGAATGATGCCATTGCAGAAGAGTCCTATTAATTAATGTTTAACAAAACCATTCATAAAAAATAAGAAACAGAAAAGCTGCCGCAGAAAAGATTCCGATCATGTGATAACCGCAGAAGTCACAACAGGTATGCAGATATGCGGCAGTTTTCCATTCAAATCAGCAACAAAATTTTATGATAAGAAGGAGTGAGAGCCGTGGCAAATCCAAAAAAAGGTACCAGTCAGGCGCGGAATGAATTCATCTGGGGATGGGCGTTCATTCTTCCTACAATGCTTGGTCTGATCATCTTAAATATCTATCCGATTTTTAAGACCATTTATGAGAGCTTTTTCAAGACCGGAGATTTCGGTAAGGGAAATATCTTCATTGGTTTTGACAACTATGTAAAGCTGTTCCACGATGCGGAAGTATGGCAGGCATTATTAAATACATTTAAATATGCTATTGTGGAAGTTCCGTTTTCCATTGCTATCGCACTTGTACTGGCAGTTTTATTAAACCGTAAAATGAAAGGCCGTGCTGTTTACAGAACTATTTTCTTCCTGCCTATGGTTGCTGCTCCGGCTGCAATCGCCATGGTATGGAGATGGCTGTTTAACTCAGAATTCGGTCTTCTCAATCACATTTTTCACACAAAGATCAACTGGATCTCTGATCCGAAGATCGCAGTCTATGCGATCGCAGTGATCGGTGTATGGTCTATCATCGGCTACAATATGGTTCTTTTCCTGTCCGGTCTGCAGGAAATCCCAAGAGATTATTATGAAGCAGCAAGCATTGACGGAGCAACTGGTGTGAAACAGTTCTTCCATATTACAATCCCGCTGCTTTCGCCGACCATCTTCTTTGTAATGGTTACCCGTGTCATCGGCGCCATGCAGGTATTCGACCTGATCTTTATGGTTATGGACAGAAACAATCCTGCACTTTACAAAACACAGTCACTTGTTTATCTGTTCTACCAGAATTCCTTTGTACAGAATAACAAAGGCTATGGTTCAACAATCGTCGTACTTCTTCTGGTTGTGATTATGATCATGACAGTATTCCAGAACATTGCGCAGAAGAAGTGGGTTCACTATAATTAAGGAGGGATAATTATGTCAGCAAGAGATAAAGCAAACAGAGTTCTGATCCATGTTATCCTGATACTGGTATCTATTACCATGCTGGTTCCTTTCTTATGGATGATTCTGACAGCTTTCAAAACTATGACAGAGGCAACCTCTGTCAACCCGTTCGTAATCCTCCCGTCTACATGGAGATGGGACAGTTTTAGAGAAGTAAGCGAAAATATGGATTTCTTACATCTGTATATCAATACCTTACTTCTGATCCTGGGTCGTGTTGTATGTGCGGTTCTGACAGCAACACTGGCAGGCTATGCATTTGGACGTCTGAACTTCAGGGGGAAAAACCTGATGTTCTCTCTGGTTCTTTTCCAGATGATGGTTCCTGGACAGATCTTCATTATCCCACAGTACTTAATGGTAAGTAAAATGGGAATGCTCAATACCATTTTTGCCCTGGTATTTCCCGGTATTGTTACTGCATTTGGTACATTCCTCCTCAAACAGGCTTATATGGGACTTCCAAAAGATCTGGAAGAGGCTGCACGTCTTGACGGATGTAACATCGGCCAGACTTTCCTGTTCATCATGGCTCCTCTGACACGTTCTTCCATGGTGGCACTGGGAATCTTCACAGCAGTATTTGCATACAAAGACCTGATGTGGCCTCTGATCGCCAATAATGATCTGAATCACATGCCCCTTTCCGCAGGCCTGAGTGTTCTGCAGGGCGTGTGCCACACCAACAAGGGGGCTATGATGGCGGGCAGTGTCATTGCCACAGTGCCTATGCTTGTCATCTACATTTTATGCCAGAAGCAGTTTATTGAGGGAATTGCCCAGACGGGGATCAAGGGCTGATATATGGCAGGATCACAGGGGGAAATCCAGATGATTTTCCGCCTGGGGCTTTGGCCCCAATAATTTACAGATAAAAGGAGAAAACAACAATGCAGATTGCTGAAAACGGCATTTATATGAATTTGGTACTGGAAAAAGGAAAGGCGGCAGCCTTCACTCATTTTTCCCGCTGTCCGCAGAAGGAGGCCATTGCGCAGGAGGACCTGCATGT